>Ga0247727_10004269_pt1 | contig 30477 bp, 27 predicted proteins | sample WisWelCaveWW1625_FD_202498 | JGI IMG/M metagenome (GOLD analysis project Ga0247727, IMG submission 202498) | Biofilm microbial communities from Wishing Well Cave, Virginia, United States - WW16-25 | ecosystem: Environmental > Aquatic > Deep subsurface > Groundwater > Cave microbial mat | place... | reverse complement strand
CGACGCCGACCTGGCCGGCGCGCTCAGCCGGACCGGCAAGGCCCTCGAAGCCCTGTCGCGCAAGTCGGAGGCGCGGCCGTACCTGACGGAGGCCGTCGACATCCTGCGTGCGGCCGCCAGCGCGAGCGCGGACGCGCCGGCCGGCCTGCGGGGCCTCGCCGTCGCGCTGGCGAACCTCGCTCGGATCGAGCTCGACCTGGGCGCCTTCGAGGCGAGCGAGACGCTGCTGCTCGAGGCGGCCGCGATCGCCGGCGCGGCGCGAGTCGCCATGCCGGGCGACGCCTACGCGCTCTGGACGGAGGGCCGCGTCTTCTCGGATCTGGCCGACGTCGCCGAGGCGCGCAGGCAGGACGGCGAGCGCGCTGCCTGGGCCGCAGGATCCCTGGAGAGTTTCCGCGCGGCCGCCGCCGCGGACCCGGGCAGGCGCTACTACGCCTTCGACGTCTCCACGGGCCTGATGACCCTGGCCAGCGAGGTGATGGATCGCGGGCAGTTCGAAGCCGGCGAGACCGCGCTCACGGAAGCGCTCGCCCTCGTCGAGGGTTTGCTGCGCGACTTTCCCGAGTCGGCGCGTTACCGCGGCCGGCGCATCGAGATCCTGGACAGCTACGCGCTCTGCGCGGAGTATCAAGGACGGCACGAGCGAGCCTTCGAGCTGTTCGCAGTGAGCCTGGCGGCGAAGGAACAGCTCTGCGAGCAGGAGCCCGGCCGCTGCGATCTCGCCATCGATGCGGGGCACTCGTTGATCAACATGGCCAGCACGCTGCTCATGCAGTCGAAGCGTGCGGACGAAGCGCTGGCGCTGATCGACCGCGGCGAACGGCGCCTGCTCGCCTGCGACCGGCAGTCCCCGCCGCTCCCTCACGTCGAGTGGATGCATGGCGGCGCGCGCTACCTGCGCGCGGTCGCGCTCTGCCAACTGGACCGCCGGGCCGACGCCGACGTCGCGATCGCGCGTTGCGAGGCGCAAGCCGACGGCAGCGCCCAGTCGCTGCGCCAGTCGGCCGATCTGTGGAACGAGTGGATCCTCATGCTGCGGCGCACGCAGCCCGACGAGGCCGCGCGCGCCGCGCAGGAGGCCGAGGGCCGCCGCAAGATGCTCGACGCGCTGCGCCGGGCCATCGAGGCCGGCTTCGACGACTGGCAGGAGTTGTCGAGCGTGCCCGCGCTCGACTCCTTCCGGGACGACCCGGAGTTCGTCGCGCTGCTCGAGCTGCTGCAGCCCGCGCCGTGACTCGCCGAGGGCCCGGTCACGGTTCGACGGGCCCGGGATCTCCTGGCGGGCGGCATGTCAGGCACGCGCCGGGTTGCTGCTTCCTTGGGTGGACCCGCAACTCCAGCACCGTTCCCAGGAAGCCCAGCGCGTGGAGATCACGTCTCCCGCCTCCGCACCCCGCACGGGTGCGCTGGCCACCACCGCGCTGCTCGCCGGCGCCGGCAGCATGAGCGTGGCGGGAGACGCGCTCTCTCGCCACGGGCTGCCGCTGCGTGTGGCGGGTGACCCCTCACATCGCGCGCGCGGCCGGCTGGCCGCGCGTCCCGCGCCCCTTCAGCCCCGCCAGCCCCAGCACCCCGCCCACCACCAGCGCCGCACCCGCCCAGTCCCACGCCTGCAACGCCGGATCACCCAGCGCCTGCCCCCACGCGATGGCCAACACCGGCCCGAGGAAGAAGACGTGGGTCGAGCGGCTGGCCGGCAGGCGCGCCATGCCCTCGGTCATCAGCACCTGCGCGACGATCGAGGTCAGCGTCATCGCGGCCAGCAGCCACCACTGGCCCGCGTCGGGCGCGACCCAGCCGGAGGCGGCCGTCATCGCGGCCGTCACCGGCGCGCACACGGCCGTGAGCGCGAAGACCACCACCAGCGGATCGTCGTGGCGCGTGGCCGCGCGCACCACCGTGTAGGTGGCGCCGTTGCCCACCGCCGAGAGCAGCGCGATGGCCGAGAACAAGAGCGGCGCGTGCGACGTCGGCCGCGCCACCAGCGCCACGCCTGCCAGGCACACCGCGCTGGCCACCCAGATGCCGCGCCCGGCGCGCTCGCCCAGCCAGCGCTCCGCGAACCAGGCGGCGAAGATCGGGCTGGCGTGCGTCAGCAGCACCGCGTTGCCCAGCGGCAGGTGCGTGGCCGAGTAGAAGTAGGCCCACATGCCCGCGAAACCCAGCGCGCCGCGCAGCAGCAGCAGCCGCGGCTTGTGCCCCCACGGCGACAACCCCCGGCGCCGGATCATCCACCACAGCGCCGGGATCACGACCGCCGAGCGCACGAGGATCTTCTGGTGCTCGGGCACGCCGCGGCCGACCAGCTTGACGCACACGACCATGAGCGAGAAGGCCAGCACCGCGGCCAGCATGAGCAGCACGCCGGCGCGCGCGTGGTCGGCGCGCGGCGAGGCGGGCGAGTCCGCGGCGGCGGACGGGCGGTCGGGCGGCATCGGGGCAGGGAAGCACAGGCGGGCGGTGACCGCAACCGGAGCCGGGCGATGTAACGCCGGCATGGCGGCTGCGACTGCACGGCGGAGGCAGTAGCCGTGCGAAGAGATCGCGACCCACCCGTTCCGGCGAAGGCCGGCTACCTGCCTGTGGAGACGGTCTGCCCGGTGCAACCCGACGGTCCATCCACCTGGGCCTGGTTGGAGGTCCGCCTGGGCCGGAAGCTCGCCACGCGCGGGCCCGCCTGGCGCTTCCACGAACTCCTGGGCCCGGTGCGCCAGGCACTGGCGCGTCCAGATGTCATCCTGCCGTGGACGGCCATCGCGCCACCGGGCTGGTGCTACGCCTGTCAGCCACGGTTCGCGTGCCGGCGCGACGGCCGGCACGTGCCCCCTCCCGGAGGTATGGTGTTCGTGGTCTTCCTGACGGCGCGCCTCGTGGTGCGCGACTGGTCTTGGTGGCCCGCCGACCCGCTCGACCCCGCGCTGCCTGCACGCCGCACAGCACGACTCGGAGAACCCGCATGGCGCCGGATGACGTGATCCGCGACTGGGCCGACCTCGCGGCGGCCGGGACCGGCCGTTTCGAGCCCTACCCCTACTACGACGCCGAGACGGACAGCCTGACGTACTTCTGCTCCGACCAGGAGTCGTACGGCGATCCCGTGCACCACCACCTGTTGCTCTACCGCTCCTTCCAGGATGGCACGGTGACCGGCTGCCACCTGAGCCACGTGCGACGGTGCCTCGTCGCCGCCGTGCGCTCGTTCCAGGCCGGCGAAGCGCCAAACCTGATCACACTGGGACTGCTGCTTTTGGCTGTGCCGATGTCGGAGGCCGAGGCGGCCGAGCCGGAGTCGCGCCTTTCCTCCCGCGACTACCGCGCCGCCATCCTGCCCCTCGCGCGGGCCGCCGGCAGCCTGCGCATCAGGATCCCGGCCTGACCGGACGGGCTGCTAGGCCTTCGCCGCGCGCCGCGTGAAGAAGCGCTCCTTCAGGATCTGCAGGAAGCTGTCCAGCTTGCTGTCCTCGCGCCCGCTGCGGAAGTTCTTCCACAGGCGCGCCCAGCGGCGCGGGTTCAGGAGCACGGCGCGCAGGTAGAAGGCGAAGACGATGCGATAGCGCCACCAGGTCAGCGTGCGCGCCGGGAGGCTGCCGCTGAAGTTCCTGTCCTCGGTCAGCCAGCGGTCGTGCACGAACAGCGGCGCCTGCATGACCTGCTCGGTCAGCGACAGCCGCCCGGCCGCCACCAGCTCGCGGTAGAACTGCGTGCCGGGGATGGGGAAGAAGAAGCCCACCGCCACGTCGTCCACGCCGGCGCGCGCCAGGCGCGCGGCCCAGCGGCGCGTCTCGCGGAAGTCCGCGACCGTGTCGCCCGGGAAGCCCAGCACGAAGAAGCACGAGGTGTTCAGCCCGCTGGCCACGGCCGCCTCGACCGCGCCGAACAGGCTCTGCTCCGTCATCTGCTTGTGCACCTTCTTGCGCACGGCCTCGCTGCCCGACTCGGGCGCGAAGTTCAGCGACCAGCCGCCGCTCTGCGCCAGCAGCTCCGCGACCTCGTGGTCCACGACCTCGCAGCGCGTGCCGCTGGGCAGCTGCCAGTTGATCTTCAGCCCGCGCGCCACGATCTCCTTGCAGAAGTCGATCACCCACTCGCGCCGCAGGATGGCCGTCAGGTCGTGGAACGGGAAGTTGCTGGCGCCGTAGGTCGTGACGTAGCCCTCGATCTCGTCCGCGACCAGCTTCGGGTCGCGCGCCACCCACTTGGTGGTCCACATGTTGGGCGAGGAGCAGTAGGCGCAGCGGTAGGGGCAGCCGCGCGTGGCCAGGATGGGCACCGTCACGCCGCGGTGGATGCCCGTCACCAGGCCGTTCGCGTCGTAGCCCTTGACGTCGAACAGATCCCACGCCGGCGACGGGATGGCGTCCACGTCGCGCACGCGCGCGCGGCGCTCCTCGAGCACGGGCGCGCCGTCGCGGCGGTAGGCCGTGCCGGCCAGGCCTGCGGCCCATTGCGGCACGCCGCCGGCCACGTCGCCCGGCTGCCCGCCGTGCTGCGCCAGCCATTCCTCGTAGCGCCTGGCGATGGCGACGGCCGTCTCCTCGCCCTCGCCCAGCGCCAGGATGTCCACCGGCGTCTCGGTCAGGCTGAGCTCCGGCAACCCGGTGAAGTGCTCGCCGCCGCCGATCAGCAGCGCGTCCGGCCGCGCGCGCTTGATGGCGTGCAGCAGCTCGCGCACCACGTTCCACTGGTAGGTGAACATCGACGTCACGCCGATGAGCCGCGCCTGCGGGTCGAGCCGCGCGACGATCTCGTCCACCTCGAGGCCGAGCTGCGCCACGCGCCCCTTGCGCAGCACGCGCGCGGGGGCGGCGCCGACGGCGTCGAGGACGGAAACCTCATGGCCGGCGGTGCGCAGCGAGCCGGCGATGTAGGCCAGGCCCAGCGGGAGGCTCGGGCGCAGCGCGGTGAGCGCCGTGGGGTTCAGGAAGGCCGGCGGGTGGATGAGCTGGATGCGCATGCGGGGGTGTCGGGAACGGCCGGGAGGAGGGGGAGTCTAACCTGCCCGCCGGTCGGCGGCAGGCACGCCTATCGGCGGTCAAGGGGTGCGAACCGGACCTGCTGGGCAGGTGGGGTCGGTCGAGAGCGTGGATGCGAAGCGGAAGGGTGGCCCGCGGCCACCGGGACGTGGCGACCGAGCCAGCTACGGCAGCTCGACCAGCACCTGTTCCGAGATGTTCGAGCCCGCCGGCAGCTCGAGCCCGCGCTCCGCGACCACGCCGCCGTCGCACGTGACCCGCAGCGTGTGCGCGCCCGGCAGGCCGACGAACGAGGCGTAGCCGTCATCGTCCGGGCCCGACTCCTCGTAGGAGTACCAATGGACATCCTTGGCCAGCACCTCGCGCCCCGCGCCATCGGTCACCACGACGCGCGCCGCGGGCGCGGGCAGGCGCGGCGAGTGCAGCCGGATGGACTGCGCCACGCCGCGCCGGGCCACGAGGTCGACGCGCGTGTCGCGCCCCTCCTCCACGCGCGCCGTGGCGCACGCCGGCACGAAGAAGACGGCGTCTGGTCCGCCCGAGCCGCTCGCCAGGCAGACTTCGTACTCGCCGGGCAGCAGGGGCTCCGAGACCCACGTGGGCGTGGTGTCCTGCTGCAGCGTGAAGTGGCCCGCATGGCGCCCCTCGAAGGAGCGCGCGGTGCAGAAGCAGTGTCCCGGGTCCGCGCCGGCCGGCAGGGACGCGTGAACCACCAGCCGCCCCGGCCGCGGCAGCAGGAGCGTGCCGACGTCGCGCGTCTCGCCCGCAACGAGGTCGTGCCGGCCAAGCCGGTGCTGCGGCTGCCCCTTCACGATCGCGCGCAGGTCCCACGCGCCGGGCCGCAGCGGCCCGCAGCGGAACGCGCCCGTGCTGTCCAGCGACACCAGCTCGCCGCGGCCCGTGCGCACGTAGGAAACGCTCAGCGTCGCCTGCACCGGCACCTGGCCCGCCGTGTCGAGCAGCCGTCCCACGAGGAAGGCCGACGGCTCCTCGGCGGGAAAGGTGGTCACGACGACCTCGTCCGGCCCGGGACGCACGCCGCGCACGATCGCGACGATGGTCCTCCAGTCGGACGTGCACACGCGCAACTCGTGCTCGCCGTCGGCGCAGTTGACCAGCGTGAAGCGACCCTGCGCGTCGGTGACCGCCTGCGAGGTGGTCGTCAGGCCCGGGGCGAAGTTCGCGGCCTCGACGAGGTGCCCCGCCGCCGGCACGCCGGCCTCGTCCACCACGCGACCCACGATGCTCAGGCCCAGCGAGAGGACCGGATCCCAATCCAGCCGCTCGCCGGGTTGCGCCGTCACGTCGCGCTCGTCCTTGCCGATGCCCTTGGCGGATGCACGTACGGTGACGCCGCCGAGCGGCAGCCCGGACAACTCGTAGCGGCCGTCGGCCGCGCTGCGCGTCGCCAGCCGGTCCATCTCCGCGTAGTCCCCGCACGTGACGCTCGCATCGGGCACGGGCTGGCCGGCACCGTCACGCACCACGCCCGCGAGGACCGCCGCGTTGGGCAGGACGATGTCCTGGCCGAGGGTGATCCCGGCCTGCAGGCTGCACTGGCCAAGCCACGGAGAGTGGCCCTCGTGCCGCGCGGCCAGCGGCGTGACGCCGGGCGGCAGGTCGCGCACGGCGAACGCGCCCTGCTCGTCGGCGAACACGCGCCGTGGCGGCGGGCCCTGCTCGAAGCCTTGCGATCCGCCGCTCGGCGGCGGCCATCCGTGAGGTGGGCCGACAAGCACCTCCGCGCCGGCCACCGGATGGGCGCGTGCATCGAGCACGCGGCCGTCGAGGGCCGCGCCCGCCGTTCCCACGACCAGCGTGACGTCCAGCGCGTGCGCCGACACGCCGCGCACCACCGCGAGCGCCGAGGGCACGTGGCCCTCGGCCTCGGCACCCACCGTGGCATGCTCGCGCACGTCGCGCAGCGCGAAGCGGCCGTCGGTGCCTGAGCGCGCCACGAGGTGCCCCTCCTCGCCGCTTCCCATGCCCAGCCGGATGCCTGCTCCCGCCACGGGCCGGCCGTCCGCGTCGGTGACCAGGCCGCGCACGAGGACGCCGGGCGGGATCGCGACGGCCAGCTCGACCGTCTCGCCCGCGCGCACCTCCGCGAGCCCGCCGTTCGCGCGGTCGAGGTACACACCGACCTTGCCGGGGCTCAATCCGTCCCGCGCGGTCGCGCCCGCCGCGTCCGTCACGCTGCGGTGCTCCACGCGCGCCTCGCCGTTCGACGTGAACTCGACGATCGAAACGCCCACCTCCACCGCCGGCTGGCCGTCGACCTCCCACGTGACCTTGACCACGAGCCGGCCGGTCGCCGAAGCGGGCGCGATGGAGGCCGCGTCGGCCGCCACCCCAACGTCCGGCAGGCCGCCGTCGACCTGCGCCAAGGTCGTCGCTTCCGGCTGCAGCGCCGACTCGAAGCTCGCGGGCTGCGCCGGTTCGCGCGTCGCGGGCCGCACGAGCTGGCCGGCGTCACCGGATCCCGTGCCCTCGCCCAGCGCCAGCCACGCTACCAGCGCCGCGATCCCCAACAGCACCATCCCAACCACAACGCCCTTGCCGGGACTTCGCATCACGCACCTCCCGTCGCGCCGCATCATGCCGCGCCACGCCCGGCCTGTCACGCGCCGGGCGACGGCAGCGCGCGGCGCGACGGCATCCTTGAGGCGCCCCGCGCCGCGCGCATGATGTCCGCGTGCCCAACGACACCCTGCCCGCCACCCTGACCACCCCCTTCGCTCGCATCGCCTTCGACTGCGACAGCACCCTGTCGCGCATCGAGGGCCTCGAGGAGCTGGCGCGCCTCGACGCCGCCGCCCGCGGCCTCAACGGCGCCGGCGACGCGCGCACGCGCGAGCTGCGCGACCTGACCGACGCCGCGATGTCCGGCCGCGTGCCGCTGCAGGAGGTCTACTCCCGGCGCCTCGCGCTGGTGGCGCCGCGCCGCAACGAGGTGGCCACGCTGGGCCGCCGCTACATCGAGCGGGCCGTGCCGCAGGCGCGCGAGACCTTCGGCGCGCTGCGCGACCTGGGCAAGGAGCTGGTCATCGTCAGCGGCGGCCTGCGGCTGGCGGTCACGGCCTTCGGCCAGTGGCTGGGCGTGCCGGACCGCAACGTCTTCGCCGTCGCAGCCTGGTTCGACGGCAGCGGCACGCTCACCCACATCGACAACCGCAGCCCGCTGATCCGCAGCGGCGGCAAGCGCGAGGTCGTCGCCGGCTGGCCCGCGCGGCGCACGGCCTTCGTGGGCGACGGCATGACCGACGCCGAGACGCTGGGCGCGGCCGACACCTTCATCTGCTTCGCCGGCGTCGTGCACCGGCCCGAGGTGGCGGCGCGGGCCTCGGCGGTGGTGCTGACGCCCGGCCTCGGCGGCATCCTGCCGCTGGTCTGCACGCCTGACGAGCTGGACCGCCTGCGGCGCGACAGCCGCTGGCGGGTGCTGGTGGAGCCGGCGCTGGGCTGAGGCGGCGGCGCGCGCGGCGGGGACCGTGCGAGGGAGCCGCAACGTATGCACACCATAGAGTGCGCATAGAGTGTGCATACGTTACGGCGCTGCCGAGCGGCTCCTCGCGCGCGCCCCCTCGCCTCGCACCCCCCGCCGGCCGCGCAGTACCATGTCGAGCCCGCCGCCGCCGCGCGGCGCCGTACCCCCGGAGCCCCCGCGATGCCCGCCGCCCCCGCCCAGGGCTGGAAGCTCTTCATCCCCGGCCCGACCCACGTCCGCCGCGAGATCCGGGAGGCCCTCGCCCTGCCGCTGATCAGCCACCGCGGCGACGAGATGAAGGCGCTGCTGGCCGACCTGCTCCCGGGCGTGCGCGCGGCCTTCGGGACACGGGGCGACGTGGTCGTGCTGAGCTGCTCCAGCACCTGCGCCATGGAGGCCGTGACGCGCAGCGTCGTGCGGCCCGGCCGGCGCGTGATCCACCTCACCAACGGCAACTTCAGCCGGCTGTGGTGGGAGCTGTCGGTGGCCAGCGGCTTCGACGCCGTGCACTGCGAGGTCGAGTGGGGCGACGCCTGGGACGAGGAACGCACCGCGGCGGCGCTGCGCAAGCACGGGCCCGTGGACGCGGTCATGATCACGCACTGCGAGACCTCGACCGGCGCGTTGGCCGACGTGGCCGGCGTGGTGCGCGCGACGCGCGCGGTGTGCCCGGACGCGCTGCTGTGCAACGACGTGACCAGCAGCGTGGCCGGGCTGCCGATCGACTTCGACGCGACCGGCATCGACGTGGCCCTGGGCGGCGTGCAGAAGTGCTGGGCCGTGCCGCCGGCGCTGACGCTGGGCGCACTGTCGCCGCGCGCCAAGGCGCGCATGGCCGCCAACCAGGGCCGCGGCTACGCCAGCGACTTCCTGTCCACGCTGCAGTTCCAGGAGGAGACGGGCATGACCATCATGACCCCGGCCATCCCGCAGATGCAGGCGCTGCGCCGGCAGATCCGCGACATCGAGGCCTCGGGCGGCTTCCCGGCGCGGCTGAAGCGCCACGCCGACATGCAGAGGCTGGTGCTGGACTGGGCCGCGGCGCGCGGGCTGTCCATCCTGGCCCGGCCCGGCGCGCGCGCGGCGGCGGTGACGTCCATCGCCTGCGAGGGCCGCTTCAAGATCGCGGACCTCATCGGCGGCCTGATGCAGGCCGGCTACTTCATCCAGCCCGGCTACGGCAAGACGGCGCCGACGCACTGGCGCATCGGGCACATGGGCGACCACACGCCGCGCTGCGTGGGCGAGCTGCTGGACGTGACCGACGGCGTGCTGAAGCGGCTGGGAGCCGGGGTCGCGGCGCGGACCTGACGCCGGTCGTGCTTCGCGCTACATTGCGCGCCTCTCCCGGAGGCTCGCCATGTCGTCCACCCCGCTCCTTTCACTGGCCGAGCGCTTCGCCTTCAACGACAAGTACCTGGACATGCTGGTCGAGGGCTTCGACGACCGCGACTGGCTGCGCCGCGCGGGCCCGGGCAACCACAGCCAGTGGCTGCTGGGACACCTGGCCAGCACGCGCCGCTGGGCGCTGCGCGAGTTCGGGCTGCCGGGCGCGGAGGCGCAGCCGTGGGAGCAGCACTTCGGCATGGGCGCCGAGCCCACGCCGCTGAGCGACGACATCTCGCCGGCCATGCTGCGCGAGGCCTTCCTCAAGAACGGCGAGGCCCTGCGACGCCACCTGTGCGCGCTGACCGTGGAGCAGGCCGCCGTGCCCTTCAGGCCCTTCCCCGACGGCAGCAAGACCGCGGGCGGCGCGGCGCACTTCCTGCACTTCCACGAGACCTACCACCTGGGGCAGATCGGCCTGCTGCGGCGCGTGTGCGGGAAGAAGGGCGCGGTCTGAGGGCGGCCGCTACGGCCCGTCCTGCAGCTCCTCCAGCGCCTTGGTGGCCTTCTTCAGCTTGTTCAGCGTGGCCAGGATCTTGGCCTGCCCCTTGGCGCCCTTGCCGGCCTGCTTCTCCAGCGCCTTGCCGAAGGCGTAGAAGGCGCGGCTGACCTTGCCCAGCTCCGGGTCGGTGATGGGGATGTTGGTGTCGCCGTCCGCCTGCGCGGCGCCGCCGAAGGCATCGAGCTGCATGAACTGCAACGCCAGGATGTAGTACGCGACCGAGATGGCGTGCACGCGCGCGTGCACCCAGGCCAGCTTGTCCAGGCCCTTCTTCTCGGCGCGGCCCATGTGGATGCGCGCGAACTTGAGCAACTGGAACGCCTGGGCGAATTCCTGCGCCTCGAGCAGGTACAGGAAGCTGCCGATGTAGCTGATCGCGAACTGGATGTCCTCCTCGGCCTCGGGCGGCGCGCCCTGCGCGGCGGCGTTCATCTCGCCCGTGACCAGGCCGACCAGCGTGAACACCGGCGGCACACCGATGCCGAAGACCTCGTCGTCCCAGTAGTGCAGCCACCACTGGCCCTTGAGGATGGGCACGGTCTTCTTGGTGGTGATCGTGAGCTTGGCCTTGGTGGGCGTGCCGTCCTTGAGGACGACCACGTCCTTGACCTCGACCTCCTCCTCCTCCGTCAGCTCCCACCACAGGCAGAAGGGCGGCGGCGGGTCGTCGTCGTCGGGGTCGAAGTCGGGCCGGTACGAGCAGGCCTCGTAGACCTCGTGGTCCACGGCGTTCTCGGGGTCGGGGTCGATCAGCACGTCCTGGAACGACTGCCCGAAGGTGCGGCGGCCGAAGACCCAGTGCCAGTCCGCCCAGACCCAGCCCGCGTCGCCCGGCTCGGGCAGGCCCTCGAACCAGTGCACGTCGGTGGACGGGTCGTCGTTGAGGCGCGCGATGAAGCCGCGGTCGTCGATCAGGTCCGGGGCCGCGCCCTCGGGGATGAGCGCCGACGTGTCCAGGCCCTCGGCGAAGGGCAGCCAGTCGGAGTCGTCGGCGTCGTTGACGCCGTCGAAGACCCAGATCGTGGCGCGCCCGTCGGGCACGGAGAAGTCGAAGGAGTTCCAGTCGCGGTCCTCGTCGAGCTGGAACTGGTGCAGCGGGTTCTCGGGGTCGGAGCTGCCCACGATGTCGTGCGCGATGAAGAGCGTGATGCCCTGGTACGTGATGCCGACGCCATCGGCCGCCAGCGTCGAGGGCGGCACCGCGTTCCAGTCGTTCTTGCGCTCGAAGTAGTAGAAGCCCGAGCGCCCCGCGTCGCCGAAGAAGAACGAGTCGGGCAGGCGCATGGCGTCCACCCACTCGGGGTTGTCCGTGGCCCGGCCGTCCATGACCGGATCCACGTCCACCGCCGGGATGTTGACCGGCAGGAAGAAGGGCTTGTCCTGGTTGGGCGTGTCCTGCGCGGCGGACGGCACCGACAGCACTGCGAGCACGATGAGCGGCAGACTGGAACGCGACATGGCAAACCCCCGGGAACCGTGGACACGTCGGACGAGCCCGGCTCCTTTTCCGAGCGGGCACGGGACGCCACCCTACCCGATGGGCCGCGCGGGTAAAGCCTGCCTTGCGGGCCTCGGCCGTCGCGACCTGTGGCGACCGCGCCGACACGCTCGTCCGGCCGCTCAGGTCTCCTCGGCCAGCTTGATCCACTTGGGTTGCGCGACGGGCTCGTAGCGCTCGAGCGCGTCCAGCAGCGCGTCCGGCTCCACGCCCGACATGAGCAGCTTCCTGTGCTCGGGGCGGATGAAGCCCTCGGCCACGGCCGAGTCGATGCACCCGAGCAGGCCGTCGAAGTAGCCGCCCACGTTGAGCAGGGCGATGGGCTTCTCGTGCAGGCCGAGCTGCGCCCACGTGACCACCTCGAACAGCTCCTCCAGCGTGCCGTAGCCGCCGGGCAGGGCCACGAAGGCCTCGGCCAGCTCGGCCATCTTCGCCTTGCGCGCGTGCATGTTGGGCACGACGTGCAGCGTGGTCAGGCCGTCGTGGCGGATCTCCTTGGCGGCCAGGGCCTCGGGGATGACGCCCACGGCCTCGCCGCCCGCGGCCAGCACGGTGTCGGCGATGACGCCCATCAGCCCGACCGAGCCGCCGCCATAGACCAGGCCCTTGCCGCGCCGCACCAGCGCCTTGCCGAAGGCCTGCGCGGCGCCGCGGTAGACGGGGTCGCTGCCGGTGCTGCTGCCGCAGAAGACGCAGACGCGCGAGACGGTGAGCATCGCGGCATCATGCCGGACGGGCCGCGCGCGGGCCAGCCGTCGTTCACCCGGTCTCTCGTAGACTGGCAGGCCCCCTGCGGAGCTGCCGACATGCGCCTCGCGACCCGCCTGCTGCTGCCGTGCTCCCTGCTCGCCGCCGTCCTGACGGTCGCGGCGGCCGGGCCCGACGACCCGACGCCGGAGCAGCGCGTGCGCGACTTCGTCGCCGCGTTCAACGCGCGCGACCTCGACGCGCTCGCCGCGCTGGCCGACCCCGACGTGCAGTGGCTGTCCGTGGACGGCCCGCGCGTGGCCATCGAGAGCGACGGCGTGGCCGCGCTGCGCAGAGCGGCCTCGAAAGCTACTGGCGCTCCATCCCGACGTCCCGCAGCGAGCTGGAGTGGGTGCAGGCCGCCGGCTCGCGCGTGACGGCGCTGGAGCGCGCCACCCTGGGAGGCGGGGGCGCGCAGCGCGCGCAGCTCAGCCTCTCGGTGTACGAGTTCAAGGACGGGCGCATCGCGCGCGTCTACTACTTCCCGGCCGAGCCGGCGCCCGACGGCGCGCGCTGACGTCAGCGCGGCAGCAGCTCGTCCAGCAGCGCCTGCACGTGCCTGCCGATCTGGTCGCGCACGCGCGCGAACTCGGCCGGCTCCAGGTCCCTGGGGTCCGGGATCTGCCAGTCCACGCGGCGCCGTGCAGGCACCCACGGGCAGGCGTCGCCGCAGCCCATGGTGACCACGGCGTCGAAGGGCGCGGCGCCGGCCGGCGCCGCCTGCTCCAGCGACTTGCTCGCGTGCGCCGCGAGGTCGATGCCGATCTCGAGCATGGACGCGACGGCCTGCGGGTTCACGACGCCGCTCGGGCGACTGCCGGCCGAGAGCGCCTGCACGCGCGCGCCGCCCAGCCGGCGCGCAAGGGCCTCGGCCATCTGGCTGCGGCACGAGTTCTCGACACACACGAACAGCAGGCGCAGCGGGGCGCTCACCGCACGGGCTGCGGCGCGCAGGAGCCGTCGCAGCAGCCCCGCGGCGAGAGGGTGCGGCACAGCGGCACGGCCGCGCAGGCGCCGAGCGCCGGCGCGAGCAGGTAGACCCACAAGTCGCGCGTCGCGCCGCTGACCAGCGCCGGCGCCAGGCTGCGCGCGGGGTTCATCGAGGCTCCGCTCACCGGGCCGGCGAACAGCGCCTCCATTCCGACCGTCGCGCCGATGGCCGCGCCGGCCAGCAACCCGACCTCGCTGGCCCCCGCCGAGACGCGCAGGATGACCAGCATCAGCAGGCACGACAGCAGGAACTCGAGCACGCAACTCTGCCACGCGGGCCCCGCCGGCAGCGTGGCGCCCAGCGTCGGATGCTGCGGGAACAGCAGCGCCAGCACCCCGCTGGCCGCCACGGCGCCCGCGAGCTGCGCGGCCACGTAGGCCGGCGCGCGCGCGGCCGGAAAGCGCCGGGCCACGACGAAGGCCAGCGTCACCGCCGGGTTCAGGTGCGCGCCGCTGACATCGCCCAGCGCGCAGATCATGACCATCACCACGAGGCCGAAGGTCAGCGCCACGCCGGCGTGGCCGAGCGCGCCGCCGCTGGCGTCGTTCACGACGATGGCGCCCGTGCCGGCGAGCACCAGGGCGAAGGTGCCGATCGCCTCGGCCAGGGCAGGACGCGCTTCAGTCGCGGAGGCCATGCGGCTAGGATGCCCGCGGCCGCGTCCGACGGGCAAGCGGCGTGCGGGAGCCGGGCATGAAGATCGCGTGGATCGCCGCCGGAGGCGCGCTGGGCGCCTGCCTGCGCTGGCTGCTCTCCAGCGCCGTGCAGGCGCGCACGGCCAGCACGTTTCCCTTCGGCACGCTGGCCGTGAACGTGCTGGGTTGCGCCGCCATCGGCGCGCTGGCCGCCTGGCTGCACGCGCCGGAGCACCCGCACGAGGAGCTGCGGTTGTTCCTGGTCGTCGGCGTTCTGGGCGGCTTCACGACCATGAGCGCCTGCGCGTGGGAGACGGTGAGCCTCGCGGACACGGGACTGGCCGGACGCGCGGCGTTGTACCTGCTGCTCAGCAACGTGCTGTGCGTCGGCGCGGCGTGGGCGACGTTCGCGGGGCTGCGGGCGGCGCGGGGCGGGTGAGGCTCCAGCTCGCCGCGACCGTCAGGACGAGGTCGGCCCGAGCGACTCGACACGCTTCACCACGTCGCGGGCGAGCGCTTCGAACTCCGCTCGGCTCTTCGCCACGGCTTGGATCTGCCCGCCACCGATCCCGTCCGCCTGCTTGAGGTCGAAGACCGGCTTTCGAGCGAGTTGCGCGAATGGCACGAGGCTGGCGAAGTGCTTGATCATCCGGATGCAGTGGGGGTCTTTCTCGATCTGGACATCGGGCTCGCCGGCCTGCTCCAGGACGGCTTGCCGAAAGACTCCGGGGATCTTGTCGGCCCAGCGGCGGTAGGCCGTGACGGGCCGATCCGCACGCGCGATGTGCTGCTGGACGATGTATCCGATGGGTCGAAAGCCGTGCGGCGGCAGATTGGCCTGCGGCCGGTTGTGCATGTGCCGATCCCGCACGACCTTCCAGTCGGAGCGCCACTCACGCAGCGTCGGGCCGACGTTTTCCAGCCCTTGCAGGCTGAAGAGGTCCGGCGCCAGGGGCACGACGACGGCGTCGCAGGCAAGCAGGGCCGATCGATTCAATGCGCCCAGGCTGGGGCCTACGTCGAGCATGACGATGTCCGCCGAAGCCTTGTCCGCGGCCATGTTCGAGAGCAGGTCGAGAGCGGTCAGCACGTCGAGGGCGCGCTCGTTGGACGAACTCTCCTTTTTGGGCCACTCCTCCGCGAGGGCCTGCTCGAACCGACTGAGTTGCAGGTGTCCGGGCAGCAGCCAGAAGCCGTCAGCGATCTCGGCCAGCGACGGCTCGCGTACGTCGCCCTTGCCGCGCCGAACCAGGTCGATGCACCCGGCCACGGTCCTGTTCTCGGCCCCGCCAGGCTCCCACAGCTCGACGAGCTGCTCCTCGGTCAGGCACATGCTGGTGATGTTGCACTGCGGGTCGTAGTCGAGCACCACGGTGCGCTTGCCGAGACGCGCGAGCATATGGGCGATGTGGAAGACGAGCGTGGTCTTTCCGACACCGCCCTTGTTGTTGAACAGGACGAGGGACTTCACGATCGCCTCCGCACGACCAGCCGCGTGAAGCCGTCCACGACGGCTTCCAACGCGGGGTTGGCATTGTCAGCGAGCAGCTTGCGCACCCGCCGCACGCCACGGCCCAGCCGCTCGACGTAGCCCAGTTCCGCGAGCAGCCGAGTCGTGAGCGGATTGCGGTAGTCCGAGTGCGTGCCGAACTCGCCCTCGCTGGCCCGATTGAAGGGACCACCCGGATTCGAGAACTCGATCCGGTCCTCGTACCATTCGACTCGGCCTGGCGCGTACGTCCCTTCGTACTGGCGGTGCTGCACCATGTTGCGAGACAGTTCCTTGAGGGCTTCCAGCGGATACTGCGGCGCGAAGGCCGAGACGATTCCGCTGGCGGACGCAGGCACGTCCGCGACATGGGCCTCGATCTGGGCCCACAGTATGTCGAGCTGGTTCGGCAGCGAGCCCCCAATGGTCCGGCGCGAGGCCACCGGAGCATCCACGTCAGTTCCGCCGTAGCGCACGAACTCCATGAGCGCTCCAGCCACCCACTCCTGGGGATTCAGCCCGAAGACCAGAACTGCGGCTGCGTTGGGCGTCCAGACGCCCCCCACGGGACGTCCCATCTCGCGTTGGGTCAGCCATGCATCCAGCGGAGGAAACGTGTCGGGCTGCGGCGCCGCCTCGCGCGCGGCGGCATGGAGCTCCTGCAATCGAGTCTCGTCCAGATCAGCGAGCGTTGCGCCCCGGACGGGTCGTGCATCGAAAGGCTGGGCGTTCTCGGGCCGCCGTTCCCTGAGCCGCTGAAGGTCCGCATCCGTAGCGCGAACCGTGGTCGTCCCACTTCGCACCCAAGCGACACCATTCACCGAGACGGCCGGGGGTGTCGGATAGGGCTCGATGCGCACAACGAAGATCAGGCGTCCCTCGCGATCCAGGGCTTCGATGTCGAACGTGGGCGTCGGCAACAGCTTGGTGGAGCGTAGCCGGTTCGAGAGTTTCTGTTGCTCTTCGTCGACCTGCTGCCCCGTCAGCCTAAGGCCGACGACTTGACCCTGCCTCGACACGCCGATGACCAGGAACCCCCTTGTCCCGCGTCCGCCGAGATCGTTGGCGAGCGCTGCCACCGCGCAGAAGATCTCCTCCGTCTGCGCCAGGGACTGCTTCCACTCGACCCGGTCGCTTTCCCCTCGCAGGATGAGGGCCAGTTCGTCGAGTGCCATGCTCGCTCCCGTCGCACCGTGATCCGCGAAACCTGGCCCACATCGTAGTCGACGGCCGGGCGCAACGGGATAGCCCACGCGCTCCGTCACTGGCCGAAGCCGAGCGCGCCAGCCCCGCATCATCCCCCCGCGTGCTCCCGCGCCAGCGCCCGCCCCGCCGCGACGAGCGCGTTGCACGCGATGCCGCGCCGCCAGTTGCCGATCAGGTGCAGCCCCGGCCGCTCCTTCAACAGCGCGTCCAGCGCCGCCTGGCGCTGCGGCTGGCGCAGGTCGTAGCGCGGCAGCGCGGCGCGCCAGCGCACGACGCGCGCCAGCAGCGGCTCGCCCGCGAGCCCGAGCAACGGACCGACACCCTCGCGCAGCTCGGCCAGCAGCTCCTCGTCGGGCCAGTCGACCATCTGCGGGCGGCGCGCGCCGCCCAGCAGCGTGCGCAGCAGCACGACACCCGCGGGCGCGCAGCCCGGCTCGATGCTGCTGCTGAACAGCGTGCCGAGGTGCAGGCGCCGCTCGCAGGAGGGCACGAGGTAGCCGAATCCGTCCAGCGGGTGCGCCACCTGCTCGCGGCGCCAGGCGTGCACGACGGCCACCACGGACTCGGCCTGCATGTCGGCAAGTTGCGCGGCCAGCGGCGGGTCGGACGCGGCGAAGAGCCGGGCCACCGCGCCCGCCGGCAGCGCCACGACGACACGGCGCGCGCACGCGTCCAGCGGCGCGGGCGGGACGGCCGGCGCGTCCGGACCGCCCTGCACCGGCACGCCGCGCACGCGCCAGGCGTCGCCGTCGCGGGACAACTCCGTGACGCGCAGGCCCAGTCGCAGCCGGTCGCCCAGCGCGGCCGCCAGCGCGTCGGGCAGCGCACCGAGGCCGCCCTCCACCGTGAACAGCCCGGGCGGCCCCGGACGGCGCGCCTCGCCCCGCGCGCGACGCTCGCGCGCGCGCGCCCTCAGGCCGCCCAGCAGGCTGCCGTGCCGCTCCACCATCTCGTGCAGCAGCGGGAACGCGCCGCGCAGCGAGAGCAGCTCGGGGTCGCCGGCGTAGACGCCGCCGACGAACGGGTCCACCAGGCGCTGCAGCACCTGCTCGCCCAGCCGGTGGCGCACGAAGTCGGCCACCGAGCCGTCCAGCCCGGGCTCGCGCGCGCGCCACGGCTCGGTCAGCGCGCGCAGTTTGCCGCCCCACGAGAGCAGCGGAGTCGTCAGGAAGGCCTGCGGCGAGAGCGGCAGCGGCACGAGCCGGCCGTCGCGCAGCACGAAGCGCCGCTCGGTCGCGCCCGAGGCCATCAGCTTGCGCAGGCCCAGCTCGGCCAGCAGCGCGTCGGTCTCGGGCGCGTCGTCCTGCAGGGCCTCGGGGCCCCACTCGTGGCGCACGGCGCCAGCGACGCCGCAGCCGGGCGGCAGCGTCACGGTGCTGGTGCGCACGAGGCCGCCGCCGCGCGGCGCCGCGTCCAGCACCAGCAGCGGCCCGCCGCCAGCGCGCACGCGGGCGTGGGCGTAGGACAGGCCGGAGATCCCGGCGCCCAGGACCAGCGTGTCGAGCACGTCGGGCATGGCGCCAGCGTGCCGGAGCCGGGGCGCGCGCGCCACTCGCTCGGGGCGGCCGGGCCGGGGATTTCGCCGCGCCTGCGCCACTCCTTGGGCGCCGCGCCGGCCGCGGGTACCCTCGCGATCCGGTGATCAAGTACCTGGGCTCCAAGCGCCGCCTGCTGCCGCTGCTGGTCGCCGTGATCCGCTCGCTGCCCGGCACGCGCAGCGTGGCCGACCTGTTCAGCGGCACGGCGCGCGTCGGCCACGCGCTCAAGGCCGAGGGACTGCATGTCCTGGCCAACGACCACAACGCCTACGCCGCCACGCTGGCGCGCGCCTACGTGCAAGCCGACCGCGAGGAGCTGGCCGACGAGGCCGCGCGCCTGCTGCGCGAGCTGGACGCGTTGCCCGGTCGGCCCGGCTGGTTCACCGAGACCCTCTGCGTACGCAGTCGCTTCCTGCGCCCCGAGAACGGCGCGCGCGTGGACGCCATCCGCGACGCCATCGAGCGCCTGGCGCCACCGCCCGAGCTGCGCGCGGTGCTGCTGGCGTCGCTGATGGAAGCCGCCGACCGCGTGGACAGCACCACCGGCGTGCAGATGGCCTACCTCAAGGAGTGGGCCCCGCGCAGCAGCAAGCGCCTGACCTTGAGGCTGCCGGCGCTGCTGCCGCGCGCCGCGCACGGCAAGGGCGAGGCGCACGAGCTGGACGCAGGCGTTGCCGCCGCGCGCCTGTCGGCCGACGTGGCCTACCTCGACCCGCCCTACAACCAGCACAAGTACCTCGGGAACTACCATGTCTGGGAGTCGCTGGTGCGCTGGGACCGGTCGGAGGTCTACGGCACGGCCTGCAAGCGCGCCGACTGCCGCACGCGCGCGTCGGCGTTCAACTCGCGCACCGGCATCCGCGACGCGCTGGCGCGCGTGGTGCGCGACGTAGACGCGCGCCACCTGGTCGTGTCCTTCAGCGACGAGGACTCCCTCGCGCGCGCGGAGCTGGAGGCGCTGCTGGCCACGCGCGGCCGGGTCAGCGTGCTGGCCCGCGGCCAGCGGCGCTACGTGGGAGCGCAGATCGGCATCTACAACCCGCGCGGCGAGAAGGTCGGCCGGGCTGGCCACCTGCGCAACACGGAATACGTCTTCGTGGCGACACGCGACGCGTGGCAGCCGCCAGCCCTGCCCGAGGCCGCGGTTCCGGCGATCGCGGCCGTTTCCTGAGCCGCGAAGCGGGGCCGTTGCGGGATCCTCCCCCGCTGCGCCAGCGCCTCGAACCGCTCCAGCCCCGGGCGCCGGGAGGTCGACACTGGTTCCGGAGCGATCCGGCCGGCACAATCGGCCCCCGATTTCGATCGACCGGTTCTTCCCCCGGGGGGAGGCAGGCCCGCAGCCCGATCGCCCCTGTCGTTGCGGAGCTTGATGTGCGCGACCTGAGACCCGACTGGATCAACATCCTCGTCCTGGCCGGCGTCCACCTGATGGGCGTGGTGGCCGTGCTCTACATGGCGCTGGTGCGCTTCGACTGGCAGACCGCGGCGCTCGCGCTGGCCTGGTTCGCCGTGGTGGGCCTGTCCGTGGGCGGCGGCTACCACCGCCTGTTCGCGCACCGCACCTACCGCGCCATCTGGCCGCTGCGGCTGGGTTACCTGTTCTTCGGCTCGGCCGCGGTGCAGAACTCGGCGCTGAGCTGGTCGGCCGACCACCGCGTGCACCATGCCTACGCCGACGGCCCGCGCGATCCGTACAACATCACGCGCGGCTTCTGGTGGGCGCACATCGGCTGGGTGTTCTACAAGAGCCCGCCGCGCCCGGACGACGACGTGTCCGACCTGCAGGCCGACCCGCTGGTGGCCTTCCAGCACCGCTGGTACGTGCTGCTGGCCGTGGTCTTCGGCCTCGCACTGCCCACCGCCATCGGCGCACTGTGGGGCGACTGGCTGGGCGGCCTGCTGGTGGCCGGCTTCCTGCGCCTGGTGCTGCAGTGGCAGACCACCTTCACGATCAACTCCGTGGCGCACTGGATCGGTCACCAGCCGTACTGCACCAGCACTTCGGCCCGCGACAGCTCGATCACCGCGCTGATCAGCTTCGGCGAGGGCTACCACAACTTCCACCACCGCTTCCAGGCGGACTACCGCAACGGCGTGCGCTGGTGGCAGCTCGATCCGACCAAGTGGTTCGTGTGGTCGATGTCGAAGCTCGGCGTCACGCGCGACCTGCGCGTCACGCCGGCGGATGCCATCCGGCGCGCGCGCGAGACGGTGGCCGCGGGCGGCTGACGCTAGCCCGCGTTTCTCACGACGATCTACTGTGGCCGCGGCAAGTCGGCCCGGGCGGCGTTGTTGCGGCGCGCTCGATCCTCAGCGGCCTCACGAGGCCGCCTCCGGTCGAGCGCACCGCAACGCCTTGCGCGGGCCCGACTTGACGCGGCCTCGCGACGATCGTCGTGAGAAATGCGGGCTAGACCGTCTGGCTGAAGCGCGGCCGGCCGTCCTCGGCGCCGTGCTGCCGCCGCAGGTACTCGTCGAAGACCATGGCCATGTGCCGCAGGAACAGCCGCCCGCGCGGCAACACCTCGAATCGGCGCGCGCCGGCCCAACGCGCGAAGCCCTCGTCCACGAAGCGCTGCAACTCGCCCCACTCCGTGGCGAAGTGCCCGGCCAGCCCCGTCCGGCCGGTCTGCCGCTCGAGCTCGTCGAGGTCCAGGCGCATGCGGCACATCACCGAGAGGATGGCGGCGCGGCGCAGGTTGTCCTCGTCGCTGCGCACGAGGCCGCGCACCGTAGCCAGCCGGCCGGCCCTCAGCGCCGGCTCGTACTCCTGCGTGCTGCGCGCGTTCTGGACGAAGGTGTTGCCCAGGTCCCCGATGGCCGACATGCCGAAGGACACCATCTCGTCCGCGGGCGCCGTGGCGTACCCCATGAAGTTGCGGTGCATGCGGCCTGCCTGCAGCACCTTCCACAGCGTGTCGCTGGGCAGCGCGAAGTGGTCGAGGCCGATCAGCTCGTAGCCGGCCGAACCCAGCTTCTGCACCGCCAGCGCGAAGAGCCGCGCACGCTCGACCGCCTGCGGGAGGTGCGCGGTCTTCTCCAGCACCTTCTGCGCGGGCTTCATCCACGGCACGTGCGCGTAGCCGAAGACGGCCAGGCGGTCGGGGCGCATGGCGGTGATCTTGGCCAGCGTGTCGGCAAAGCCGGCCTCGGTCTGGTCGGGCAGGCCGTACATCAGGTCGATGTTGATGCCGTCCACGCCGCGCTGGCGCAGGCGGCCCACCAGCGCCTCGGTCTCGTCGAAGGTCTGGTCGCGCTTGACCACCTGCTGCACGTGCGGGTCGAAGTCCTGCACGCCCATGCTGACGCGGTTGAAGCCCAGCGAGGTGAGCAGGTCGATCTGCTCGAAGGTGGTGATGTGCGGGTCCACTTCCAGCGACACCTCGGCGCCGGGCAGGATGCGGAAGTGGCGCGTGATCAGGCGCCACAGCCGCTCGAGCTGTTCGGGCAGCAGGAACGTCGGCGTGCCGCCGCCCCAGTGCAGTTGCGAGACGTCACGCCGCTGTCCCAGTGCGCCGGCCACGATCTCCAGCTCCTGCTCCAGCGCGTCCAGGTACGTCACCGGCCGGTCGCGGTGGCCGTGGATCTCGACCGTGCAGCCGCAGTACAGGCACAGCCGCTCGCAGAAGGGCAGGTGCACGTAGAGCGACAGCGGCTCCTGCGGGCGCTGCGCCGCGCGCGCGCAGGCGGCCAGCGCGTCCGTCTCGGTGAAGCCGTCCTTCCACTCCGGGGCGGTCGGGTAGCTGGTGTAGCGCGGGCCCGCGCCGGCCATGCGCAGCAGGGTGGCCTCGTCCACGCCCAGGATCTCGCGGATGTCGCTCATCGCGCCGTCCCCGCCGGCGCCCGTTCCTTCGCGCACTGCACGAAGGCCGCCACGCACTCGGGGTCCGTCTCCTTGAGCACGCCGTGGCCCAGCGCCAGCACGTGGCCCGGGCGCCCGCCCACCGCGTCGAGCAGCGCGCGCGTGCGTCGCGCGACCTCCTCGGGGCTCGCCAGCAGCGCGGCCGGGTCCAGGTTGCCCTGCAACGCAACGCGCCCGCCGTGGCGCGCGAAGGCGTCGGCGATGTCGGTGCGCCAGTCCAGCGCCACGCCCTCGACGCCCAGCGACACGACGTCGTCCAGCAGGTGGCTGCCGTCGCGCACGAAGGCCAGGCGCGGCGCGAGGCCCGAGACCGGCTGCAGCGCCTTGCGGCTCCACGGCACGACGTGCTGCAGGTAGTCCTCGCGCGTCAGCGCGCCGGCCCAGGTGTCGAAGAGCACGACCGCGTCGGCGCCGCACTCGACCTGGTACTGCAGGTGCCAGCCGACGACCGTGGCCAGCTTGTCCATCAACTCGGCGTACAGCGCCGGCTCGCGGTACATCAGCCGCCGCAGCTTGCTGTGGCTGGGCGAGCTGCCGCCCTCGATGGCGTAGCTGGCCAGCGTGAAGGGCGCGCCGGCGAAGCCGATCAGCGCCTTGCCCGGCGGCAGGCCCGCGCGCACGAGGCGCAGCGCCTGGCCGACCTCGGGCATGCTCTCGGCCGGCGCCGCGAGGCGCAGGGCGCGGATGTCGGTCGGCCCCGTGAGCGGCCTGGGGAACCACGGCCCGCGCCCGTCGTCCACGCGCAGCTCCAGCCCCATGGCGCGCAGCGGCACGAGGATGTCGGAGAACAGGATGGCCGCGTCCACGTCGAAGCGCCGCACCGGCTGCAGCGTGATCTCGGCCGCCGTGGGCGGGTCGTCGATCATCGGCAGGAAGCCGCCCGCGCGCTTGCGCACGGCCTGGTACTCGGGCAGGTAGCGGCCGGCCTGGCGCATGAGCCAGACCGGCGGGCGCGGCGTGCGCTCGCGACGCAGGGCGGAAAGGAGCAGGAGGTCCGACATGGGCGACCCCACGATACCGGGCCGCGCACGCCGGCGCCTCCGGCGCCCGGTCCCGGAACGCTGCTTCCGCTACACTCCCGCCCGCATGTCCGCCGCCGAGACCACCTGCCCCGGCTGCGGCCTGCAGATGCCGCGCGGCCAGGCCACCTACGACGGTTCCTTCCACGCCTCGCCCGAGTGCTGGTCGGTCTTCACCGAAGTCATCGGGGCCGAGTTCGGGAACGCGCCGCTCTTCGGCCTGGTGCACCAGCTCACCGTGGACGCCTACGCCGTCCAGCACGCCGGCGGGCCGCACCCCGACAAGTCGGTGGACGTGCACCTGACCGGCCTGCACCTGGTGCTGGAGCGCGGCCTGCGCCCGGTGGACGTGCCGCTACGCCTGCAGCGCCTGGTCGCGGCAACGCACGCGTGGCCGCACTTCGATCCGCCCGTCGCGCGGGGCAAGCTGACCGTGGCGGACATCGCGCTGGCCGGCCCCGCGGGCCACGCCGAGACCGTGCGCCGCTGGGCCGCGGAGACGTGGCAGCGCTGGAACGCGCACCACGCCGCCGTGGCCGAGATGGCGTGCAAGACCTTCGGCGATTGAGCGGCGTCAGTCGCCGGAAGGCGGGGTCGGCGCGCGGAGGCGTCGTCGTGGGCAGCCGGGGTGACTTGCTCCCTTGCGGCCCGTGGGGCCGCGGCGGGAGCAAGTCATCCCGGCAGCCCCGCGACGACGCCCGCGCGCACGGGGTCGGAGAGTCGCGAGGCTTCGGGGATGCCAGCGGTCGAGACGACTGGCGGCGTCGAGCCTTCCCCGCGCGTTCGCTTCGGCCGCCCGCCGCCGGTGCCCCTCCACCCAGCGAGCGGACGGCCGAAGCTCCCGCGCACGACGAGCCCTGGCTGCGCCGTGATCACTGGCTGAGGGGGCGCCGCTGCGCGGCGCCCCCGGAGCGCGCTCGCCGGGCACGCTGATCACGGGCTGCGCGGGCCGGGGGGACCAACACCGCGCCTCGATGCGCACAGGCCGGTCACGCAGCCACCGCGCCCACCCAGCGGCGCCAGCCAAGGCGCCGCCACCGTCTCCACGAGGGAACATCACCCCACTCGCGGGAGCCGCGGGCGGAAACGAGCGCGGACGATTCATGGACCGGAGCGGAGCCTCCGCCCGCGAGCGACTCGCGGCACACGCTCAGCGCCCGCGCTCCAACCCCGCGACGACGCCACCGCGCGGTCGACGTCAGCGCGCCAGGGCATCCCGGAACGCCGCCAGCGCCTCGGCCAGCCGGGTCTCGTCCTTCGGGTACGACTTGCTGCAGCCCAGCGTCGCCGCCGCGGCACGATCCAGCGCGGCGCCCAGCACTTCCCACTCGCGGAGCTGCTGGACCTGCTCGGACTGCACGATGATGTCGAAGATGCGCTGCCGCGTGCGCGCGTCGTACTGCATCTGGTGGTAGAGCCACCCGGACTGCTCGCGGTGGTCGCGCAGGGCCAGCAGGGGCGCGGCCCCGCTTTGGCGCAGCGCGTCGATGACCTCGGGGCGCCGGGCGGCGACGAGCTGCTGCTCGAGCGTTTCGGCCTCCAGCGCGTCCAGCTCGGGCACCCCGCCCAGCGCGCGTGCGACGACGACGGTCAGCGCTTCGCCTGCACGGATGCCGCCCGGGACCGGCGGCGGCCGCACGTCCAGCGACTCCAGCAGGTCGGGCACGTCCGCCGGCCGGCCCTGCGGCTGCAGCAGCAGGTGCAGCACCAGCCGCCCGTAGGCGCGGTCGCGCGGCGTGTAGTCGCGCGCGGCGGCGGCGCGGCGCAGGCTGGGCGGCTCGGCGCTCGGGAGGTCGGCGGCCAGGCGCGACCAGTGACGCGTGGCGCTGTCGGCGCGCACGATCCAGCCGTCGTCGGAGACGTGCTTCTGCGCCTTGACACTCATGGGCGGCGGCGGCTGGTACACCGGCGGCGGCGGCGCGGCGCCCTGGGGCAGGAAGCCCTCCCAGCCCACCGAGCGCCAGCCGCCCTGCGACCAGCTGTATTCCGAGCTCTCGGCCCCCGCCACCCAGGCCTGGCCGTGCACGGCGATGTCCAGCTCGTCCGCGAGGCCCTGCTGCAGCCACGGCGGGACCGGGCCGAAGGCGCCGCAGGCCAGCAGCCGGTTGGCGACGGCGTTCAGCAGCCGGTAGCCGATGCCGTGCGCAAGCCAGGCCTTGCCGTCACGCGCCTCCGGGTGCGCCAGGTTGACCAGCAGCACCTCCCAGGTGTTGCAGGCGGGCGCGCGCACGTTGGCCGCGCAGAAGACCGGCAGGTCCGGCTTCCAGCCGGAAAAGCCGCCGTCCTCGCACGCGTCCAGCAGCGCCAGCACCTCGGAGAAGGCGAGCTGCTCGCGGTCGATGTCGGAGGACAGCAGGACGACGGCGTAGCGCCGGCCCGAGACCTGCCCCGACGGCCGCGCGAAGCGCGTCCCCAGGAAGTCCGCCGCCGGCTGCAGTCCCTGCACGGCCTGCTCCAGCGTGCGCCTCGCGTCCCTGGGCTTGCGCAGCCCGTCGGCCACGCGCACGAAGACGTCCAGCGGACCGACCGCCTGGCCGACGAAGGCCGGGCTGGCCAGCACCTGCCCGAAGAGCGCCCGCCCCGGCGCCGGCGCCGCGGCCCGCGCCTCGCCCAGCGCCGAATCCAGCAGCGCCCCGGCGAGCCGGTCCACCGCCTGATCCCCCGCGCGCGCCGGCAGCGCCAGCGCGGCCATCAGGACCAGCATCACCATGCGCAGCGACATGCAGACAACCTCCCTCGTGCGGGGGGCACGCTGTCCGGCCAAGGGCCGCGGCGTGTCCCCGAATGCAGAAGCGTCGAAGGCCCGCGGAGCGGGACGCATGCGCCGCGACGCCACCGGGGCGCCACAGGCTGCGTCCTCCTCCGCGAACGAGAGGGACTACGGACGACCCGCGCGCGCGTTACGTTGCCCGGCCGTGACGAAGAGCGGCACGTCGGCGCGCCTGTCCCGGCCGGCCGCAACCTGACACCTCAGGGCGTCAGCCGGTAACCGGTGCCCCGCACGGTGTGGATGAAGCGCGGGTTGCGCGGGTCGGGCTCGAGCACGCGCCGCAGGCGCACGATGAAGTTGTCGATCGTGCGTGTCGTCGGAAACGCGTCGTAGCCCCAGACGCGCTGCAGGATCTCGCCGCGGGCGACCACCTCGCCCGGGCGCTCGGCCAGGCAGCGCAGGATCAGGATCTCCTTGGCGGAGAGCTGCAGCGTGCGGCCGCCGGCCGTGGCCTCGTAGCTGCGGAAGTCCACGCGCGCGTCACCCAGCTTGAGCACGTCGCCGGCGGGCGAGGGGCTGCGCATCCACTCGGTGCGGCGCAGGATGGCGCGCACGCGCAGGATCAGCTCGCGCAGGTCGAAGGGCTTGCCCAGATAGTCGTCGCCGCCCAGCTCGAGGCCGCGCAGGCGGTCGCCCTGGCCGGACTTGGCGGTGAGGAACAGGATCGGCACCTGGTCGCCCGCCTCGCGCAGCTTCTGGCACACCGCGAAGCCGTCGAGGCCTGGCAGCATGACGTCCAGCAGCACCAGGTCGGGGCGGCTCTCGCGGATGAGCTCCAGCGCGCGCAGGCCGTCGCCGGCCACCTGCACCTGCCAGCCCTCCAGGGCGAGGTTGTCGGCCACGACCTCGGCCAGGTGCGCCTCGTCCTCGACCACGACCAGCTTCGCGCCGCTCACGGGTGGGCCGTCCCCTGCAGCGGCAGGTGCACGGTGAAGCGCGTGCCGGCGCCCTCGGGCCGGTCTTCGACCGTCACGTCGCCGCCGTGCATGCGCGCCAGCTCCCGCACGATGAACAGTCCCAGGCCCACGCCGGGCTGCGTGCGCACCGACTCCTCGCCGCCGCGCACGAAGGGCTCGAAGATGCGCGCCTTGTCGAGGCCTTGCAAGCCCTGGCCGTGGTCGCGCACCGACAGCTCGGCCCAGCGGCCGTGGCGCCGCACCGACACCACCACGCGCGCCTGCTTGCCGCCGTACTTGACGCCGTTGGAGACCAGGTTGTCCAGGATGCGGTCCACCGCCACCGGGTCGGCCAGCGCGGCGACGGGCTGCGGCGCGTCCAGCTCCAGCGTGGCGCCCGACGCGGAGTGCAGCGCAGCCAGGCGCTCCAGCGTGCGCCGCACGTGGGCGGCGAGATCCAGGCTCTCGGGGTGCAGCGCCAGGCCGCGCTCCATCAGGCTGCGGCCAGCCAGCAGCTCGTCGATGGTGTCGGACAGACGCTGCAGGTCCTCCAGGGCGTGCTGCAGGTAGCGCTCGCGCTTGTCCGGGTCCACGCGCCCGAGCTGCAGCGACTCGATGTAGAGCCGCGCCGAGGCCACCGGGCTGCGCAGCTCGTGCGTCACGGCCGAGAGAAAGTTGCCCTGCTGGCGCACCAGCGCCTCCTCGCGCCGCAGCGCGCGCAGCACCAGCCAGCCCGAGCCGAACAGCAGCACGAACAGGAACGCCGACTCGAACAGGAACATGCGCGCGTTGCCCGAGGTCACCTCGCGCAGGCGCTCGACCTGGTCGGGCGAGAGGTCGCCGCCCGCCGCGCGCACGTGCTCGACGATCCAGGTGGTCTCGGTCGAGAAGAAGTAGACCCACCAGCAGGCCAGCGCGGCGTAGAGCAGCAGCACCAGGCCGTAGAGCCGGAGCAGCCGGCGCGTGGAGCGCAGGCGGGTCATGTCAGGCCGGCGCGGCCGCCGCCGCCAGCGCCTCGGAGAACACGGCCAGCGCGCGGTCGATGGCCGCCTCGTCGTGCGCCGTGCCCACGAAGGCCACCTCGTAGTAGCTGGGCGCCAGCCACACGCCGCGCCGCAGGCACTCGCGATGGAAGGTCGCGTAGGCCTGCGCGCCGTCAGGACGGATGCAGCCCCAGGTGCGCGACGGCGGCCCGTCCTGCAGGCAGGCCCACAGGATGCTGCCCACGCGCGCGACGTCGCCCTTGGCGCCCGCGCGCCGCAGCGCCGTACGCCAGCCGTCGCCGAGGCGCACGCCCAGCGCCTCGAGGCGCTCGTAGGTGCCGGGGCGCTCGAGCACGCGCAGCGTGGCCAGCCCCGCGGCCATGGCCACCGGGTTCCCGCTCAGCGTGCCGGCCTGGTACACCGGACCCAGCGGCGCGAGCTGGTCCATCAGCGTCGCCGGCCCGAGGCAGGCGCCCACGGGCATGCCGCCGCCCACGATCTTGCCCACGGTGACCAGGTCGGGCGCGATGCACGTGAGCTGCGTCATGCCGCCCGGCGCCACGCGGAAGCCCGAGATGACCTCGTCGAAGAGCAGCAGCGCGCCGTGCTGGCTGCACAGCGCGCGCAGCGTGCGCAGGAACTCGAGCCGCTGCACCAGCAGGCCGGCGTTGGCCGGCAGCGGCTCGATGATCACGCACGCGATCTCGCGTCCGCAGCGCTCGAACAGCGCGCGCGCGGCGGCCTCGTCGTCCAGCGGCAGCACGTCGGTCAGCGCCGCCACGGCAGCGGGCACGCCGGCCGAGCTGGGCGTGCCGAAGGTGGCCAGGCCCGAGCCGGCCTTGACCAGCAGGCCGTCGGCGTGTCCGTGGTAGCAGCCGTCGAACTTGACGATCCGCGGCCGGCCCGTCGCGCCGCGCGCCAGGCGCACCGCGCTCATCACGGCCTCGGTGCCGCTGCTGGTGAAGCGCAGCTTCTCCGCGAACGGAAAGCGCGCGAGCACGGCCTCGGCCAGCTCGACCTCCAGCGCGCAAGTGGCGCCGAAGGTCAGGCCGTCGCGCGCGGTGCGCGTCACGGCCTCGAGCACCTCGGGGTGCGCGTGGCCCAGGATCAGCGGGCCCCAGCTCCCGACGAAGTCCAGGTACTCGCGGCCCTCGCTGTCCCAGATGCGGCAGCCGGCGCCGCGCGCCACGAAGGGCGGCTCGCCGCCCACCGACAGGAAGGCGCGCACGGGCGAATTCACGCCGCCGGGCAGGACGCGGCGGGCGCGGTCGAGCAGGGCGCGGTCGGTCATGCGCGGCAGTGTCGCAGGCGGGCCGGCGGGCGCGCCAGTTGCCGCGTCAGAGCCCGGCGGCCTTCAGGATGGCTGGCACGAACAGCCGCGCCACCTCGGCCTGCGCGCCGGTGTGCAGGTGCGCAGCGTCCGCGAACAGCTCGTAGCCCGTGACCCCGTCCGGAAAGGCCTGGCGCACGATGCGCTCCACGTCCACCAGCGACACGTCGGGGTGCGCGGCGGCCAGCTCGCGCACGCTGCCGTTGAGGCGCCGGTTGCCGCGGTTGGGTCGCAGGTCCAGCGCCGCCGCGTCGTCCAGGCGCTGCGACGCGCGCTCGAGGTCGCCCGCGAGGTAGTGGTACAGGCCGGCCTCGAAGGCCGCGTGAGCGTGGCCCGGGTCGATGGCCAGCGCCTGCTCGACCAACTCGGCCGCGTGGCGCACAGAGGCCAGCTCCTGCTCCGAGAGCTCGCGCGCGTGAAAGGCCGAGAGCGTGCCCAGCAGCTCGTGCACGGAGGGATCCCACAACTGCGGATCGGGCCACACCGGCGGACCGTTGACGAGCGTCGGCAGCCCGCGCAACTTGGGCGCGACGCGGCCCTGGCTGGACGGGCGGAAGTCGGGGTTCTGGTTGCCGGCCAGCTCTGCCCCCCAGTGCCGGAAGACGAGGCGCACCGGCGGACGGTCCGGGCCGGTGCGGATGAGGCCGGCGATCAGCCGCCCGGGCACCGCGGCGTGCGCCTGCCCGCGCAGCCGGTCGAACTCCGCCTGGCGCGCCGGGTCCAGCGCCCGGCTGTGCGCCGGCATCACGGGCAGGTACAGCATGTTGCCCGCCACCGTGCCCAGCACGCAGCGCGCGCCCGCGTCGTGCGCCGCGTCCAGCAGGCCCGCGAGGTTGCGGCGGAAGGCTTCCAGCACCCGCTCGGTGCAGGCGAAGGTCAGCGCTGCATGCCCGTCCGGCCAGCGCCGCAGCGGCTCGGGATCGGGCCCGCCGTCCACCACGACGTCCAGCGGGCTCGGGTCCAGCCAGCCGGCCATCACGTTGAGCACGCGCCAGCGGTCGCGCCCCTCCGGCCGCAGGCCCGCGGCCAGCTCGGCGCCCAGCCCCGGCTCGATCCACTCGCCGTGCCCGCTGCGGATCACGACCACGTCCGGCCGCAGGGCCGCCACGGCCTGCCGGCCCATGATCAGCAGGCGCTCGCTGCCGAAGCCCGGCCGGCCCAGGTT
>Ga0247727_10004268_pt1 | contig 30478 bp, 30 predicted proteins | sample WisWelCaveWW1625_FD_202498 | JGI IMG/M metagenome (GOLD analysis project Ga0247727, IMG submission 202498) | Biofilm microbial communities from Wishing Well Cave, Virginia, United States - WW16-25 | ecosystem: Environmental > Aquatic > Deep subsurface > Groundwater > Cave microbial mat | place... | reverse complement strand
AATTTGATTTGCATGGTTTAAAATTTTCAAATTTTTTTTTGGGGCGAAGCCCCAAACCCCGACTCGTTGTTTTCACTCCATTTCCCGCCGTGGCGGGACTCGTCCCTCGCGCCGCGCTCATTCCGTTCCAACAACTCGTTTCGCTCATAGGTAAAGCCGGAGCGAGCTACCAACTGACTACGGGACGAACACCAGACGGAAGCCAAAGTCGGCGTTGCGGTAGTCGGGGCCGTCGCTGATGCGATCCGTGGAGCGGCAGTACCGCGCACTGCCGTCCCAGCCGCCGCCGCGCAACACCCGGCGCGAACCAGTTTCCGACCCCGCAGGATTTTCTACTGTTCCTTTCTTTTTGCATTCATCATAGTATTTCTCCCCATACCAATCCAGACACCACTCATAAACATTGCCGTGTACATCGTACAATCCCCAGGCATTGGGCTTAAGCTGACCCACTGGGTGGGTCTTGCTGCCAGAGTTTTCGGAATACCAACCATATTCGCGCAACTTAATAGCGTCGTCGCCAAAGCAATAATCAGTATTCGAGCCGGCGCGGCAGGCGTATTCCCATTCGGCTTCGGTCGGCAGCCGGCAGAGTTCGTGGCCGGCTTGTTGGTTGAGCTTCTTGCAAAACTCCTGGCAGTCGTTCCACGAAACGTGCTCCACAGGTCGATTGGGATCTCCCTTGAAATGACTGGGATTGTTGCCCATCATCGCCTGCCATTGCGCCTGTGTCACTGGATATTTCCCGATATAGAAATCCTTGGTGATACTCACCTGGTGCTGGCTGCCTTTTTCGCCCATCATAAAGTGGCCGGCGGGGATCTTGCAAAAATCAATACTCGTGATCAACTTGCCGGAGTTGTCATAGATGTCGTTGCGCATAGCATCACTAAGTTGCTCGATAGAGGCAATGGTCGCCTCCAAGGTTTTCGCAACCGCCAGCATATCCACCAGCGGCAATTTTGCGCCGTCGATGAAGAAAGCTTCAAGACGCTGCACGTAAGGGTTGTGCTTGGCGTCCGACGAATGCTCCCGCCAAAATTTTGTTTTCTCCAAAGCTTCGCGCACTTTGGGCAGGGCTTGTCGGTATTTTTCCTGGCGCAGTGCATCAAGGAAATCGCGCAACTGCTCATCGTGTTTTTGAAAATCACCATCGCCCGCGGCTTTGAGCGCGTATAAGGGATCCAACTCAAGCGCTTTCGCCAACACCGGCAGGGCTTTATCCACTTCGCCCAATGCCATGCGCACTTTGGCGGCCTGAAACAGGGCTTCACCCAGCTTGGGGTGTAGCAAGAGTGCCTGCTCGGTGTAAGCTAGAGCCTCTTTCATTTTGCCCTGGCAATAAGCCGCCCAACCGGCAGAGAGAAACGCGCGGGCGGCGTCTTCGGGATAATCGGTCTTGGCATAGCGCGCCGCCAGCAGAAAAGATTCTTCGGCGGGTTTTAGATCAATTAGAGCAAGCTCGCAATCCGCAAAGCCCAGACGGATAATACCGACCATCTGGTGAAAGCGCCATTCTAATTTGTAACCTGGCGAGGTGTGATCGCCTTTGATGGCCTTGTCCAATTCTTCCAAAGATTCCTGTAGCAGTCCTTTGCGAAACGCATCGCGGGCGATCTCAAAGTGGTTGAAGGCCACGGTTTGCACTGGCGTCTTGGCAATCTGCACCAATTCAGACAGGGTATCATTCATGTGTCCAATGCCAGCGATCAGTTGGCCAAAGCCCCAATGGAAGGTCGCGTTAAGTTTGGAAATGCCTGATGAGATGTCCTGCAAATCGTAGGAGAGCCGGTCGAAGCCGGCATTCAAAGTCGAATCAATATCGGCAAGGCCGCTGGTGATACGATTGGTGCTGGCCTCCATCATTCGAATGTTTTCGCGCGCCAAGGCCTCGTTGGAGGCAATCACCTCGCGGGTTTGTCGCGAAATTTCCATGGAGACCCTGCGCCCTGTTTCGCGCGACGACGATGAAATGTCATCAACAAAGCTTTGGGCTTGCAGGTAATCACTCCACGACAGGCTGGAACCGTAAACGTAGTAGCTCATTATCTCATCCTGTATCTATCAAATGCAACGGTTGATTTTCTTAAAATTTTTTCACCTTTCAAATACGATGTTCATCACGGACACTTGGCGTGCGCCAAGCTTCCTCCTGATCCCAGAAAAAATACGAGGTGGTGGCTTTGGGATAGAGGCTGGCGCGCGCATTGGTCAAACCGGCGTCGTAGTTGAGGGTGAGATAATTGTGAATCGGCAGTTGCAGCAGCGCGCGGTGGGTGAGGGTGAACGCGCCGTTGGTTTGCGGAGAAATTTTATCGCGAAAGGTTTCGTAAAGATACTCGAAATAAAGCGCCTCGCCGATTTTGTTGCGCAAAAGCTGGGCGGTTTCCAACGGATTTTGCGGCGCTTCGTTGCGGAAATATTCGGCCTCCTCCGGTTTGATCTTGCCGTTTTTCAGACTGTGATCGATGAAACCTTGCAAGAATTGATTCCACAACGGCCACAGCTCAGCCGACGCGCCGGCGCCGACCAAGGCAATCGCCTCGCCGGATTCGAGGAGTTTATCAAGCTCTTCAAGCACCGGGCCGTTGCCGGGGATTTTCTGCATTTCTTGTTCGATTGATTGCAGGTTCATATTTTCATAGTCCCGTTAAAAAATGCCACTCTTTCGGAGTTATCAAGTTTTTATTTTCGCTGGACTATAAACATCCCACTCCCTGCGGGCGTAGCCTAACGGAGTTTGCAATTTCGATTCGATTAAAACACCAGCAACCAGCAACCAGCATCGAGCATCCAGCATCCAGCCCAACTCACCCAATCTCCTTCACCCATCCGAACGGATCATCGATCATTTGCAATTGAATCCCGACGAACAAATCCCATAGTCGCTGGGTTTTGACATTCTTGTCCGGCCGGAAAGGCCGGAATCGGCCCTGGTAATAGAGTTCATTTATCGGCGTGATGATCGCGGCGTTGCCGGTGCAAAACGCCTCGGCAATGCGCTTCTCGTCCAGAATTTCTTCAACAGGCAGCGGCCGGATCTCGACGCGCCAGCCCTCGCTTTCCGCCAGCTTGATCAACGAGTCGCAGGTGTTGCCGGCGAGAATCGAATCGGATTTCGGCACGACCAGCGCGCCGCCGGTGGTAATGGCGACGAAATTGGCGCCGGCAAATTCTTCGACGTACTGGTTGTGAACGGCGTCCAAATAGAGCACGTCGTGAAACGGCTCGTCACTCACTTTGACGGGCCGGCCATCGATCCAATCGTAGCCGCGTTTGGCCAACGCGCTGGGCAGCAAACCCGAAACATAATTGCCGATGGCTTTGACGCTGCCGGTGCCGCCCGGCGCGGCGCGATGAAATTGGCTGGTGACGAGAATGCGGATGCCGTTCGCCGGCCAGTAAACATGCACCGGCGAAGTAAAAATCATAAAGAGATGATCTTTCGCGGGTTTGACGCCAAGCTCCGGGCCGTGTCCGAATAGCAGCGGCCGAACGTACATGCACTTGGGATCGCGCGTTTCCCACACCCAGTTCTCGCGGCGGAAGGGCGGAATAAACTCGCGATTCGCCAGGACGGTTGCCGCCATCGCTTCGACGAACAGATCGACCGGAACTTTGGGCAGCAGCAAGCGGCCGGCAGTTTTTTGCATGCGTTTCGCGTTCATCTCCGGGCGAAAGAGCACGACGCGGCCCTTGGCGGAGATCATGGCTTTCGCGCCTTCAAACGTGGCCGGCGCATAATGCAGCGCGCAGGCGGCGGGATGCAGCGAAAGATTCGTCAAGTCAAAGAGCGGGCCACCCGGCACCGCTTCCCAGCCGGTTTCGGCGTGCTCGTCCGAATAATATTTTTCCCAACCGGCGCGGAAGCAGGGTTCCGGCCATTGTTCGTTTTTCTCCAAATCACTCGTTTGATGGCATGCCAGATAAAGTTTATCGGTCTGATAAATATCGAAGCGGAGGTTTTGAAAATCAGGCCGTTCCAGCGAGCGAAACGGCAGCGAAATGGCGGGCGGGGTCGAGCCTTTGGTGGTTTTGGGCGTTGCAACGATTGAGATCATGATTCGCCTCCGAAAATGGCAATAGTTAGCTTCCAAAACAGCCGTGAGTCAAGACGAATCCTCAGCAAATCCCTCTTCCTGAGCATTTCGGCGATGGCACGACTCGTATTAAATGGTGATGGCGTCGATGCCTTTGGCTTTTAGCTCGCCTTCTTCTGCAAAAACAAGATACGGCAGCCTACGCAACTGCGCCTCAATAGCATTCACCATATCGGTTTTGGGTGTGGTATAAACCAGATTTAAGCTTTCATCCAACTCGATTCGTCCAGCCGGCAATATACCTCGATTGGTTTCACATAAGATGGGCACTATCCAACGATGAAGTTCTTCGTTGAAGCGCGGCGCTCCACCAACAGCTTTTTCACCAATGTTTTCGAGTAGATATTGATCGATTATCTCTTTAATCTTTTCGTAATCGTTTCTTCGGCGGGCCATATTAAGATTGCCTCCTTCTGTGCTTGCTTCCAGGCATCCTTGAAGATGGCTGGAAGCACAGATAAATTTGGACCAACTTCGGGATCGTGATAAATTATTCTATCTCGTTTTGCCTCAAGTATAACAATATCGTGTTTGGCATAAGAATGCCGCTGTCGCTGATAGATGATGTTGGGATCTACTGCAACAATTAACGGCAGATGTTTACGCAAAGATTGACTTAAAATCGAATATTGACATTTAAAACGGTATTCACCTTTAAAACCCAATTGTTGAGCAGCGTTCAAGAGCTGTTTTGCCGAAGTTCCAAACACATTTGTACCACATAACATTGAAAGACTTATTTCGTCTGTTTCGTAACCCCAATATGCCAGAACCATTCTCAGGCAAACCGGCCCGCAGGTGTAATAGCGGTTTTGTTTGAAATAGGGAACTACAAGCATATCGATTTTTTTAACAACATAATATACGAATCACTTTTATAAAAATCAATTCTTCGCCCAAATGTCGGAAACATTACCCAAGAGTGGCCAAAAATTTTGACAAATGTAAGCCGGCTTATTACACCTGTCTTGTTCAAGGCCAGCAAGCGCAAAGGCCTGCTGGCCTGTTCATGATCAAATTACTTTTGCAACAACACTGGTCGTGTCATCATCTGCCACTCGTCATTTGCGAGGCGAAATTCAAGACGCAGAAAATACACGCCGCTGGCGGCCGGGCCGCCATTGTTCAAGCGTCCATCCCAACGCAAGGCCGATTCTCCCGCCGGCAATTTGCCCGTGAGCAGTTGAGCGACGTTTTGGCCGAGAACATTATAAATGTAAGCGCGCGCTTCAACGCCCACCGGCGCAGAGAACGTCCATTGCACATGCTGCCCGCGGCGAATGGGATTGGGATACGCCGGCCGCAAAGCAAATTCATTCGGCGTCGTGGGTTTATCGTTCACGGACACGCCGGTTAAAGCGTCAACATAAACAAGGAGAGAAGCTGACGGCTGTGAGAAGGAACTATATCGAAAACCCCAGAGCAAACGATTCGGCGCGGCAGGATTGACAAAACCCAGGAAGGCCTCGGTTTGAGCATCCGCGTGCGTTTGCCGGAAGCTCGCGCCGCCGAGCGATTCCGCCACCGGCCCGGTTTTTTCACTGTCGAGCCAGCCGGCGGGAATGGGCGTTTTGGGATCGCCGGTCACATTTTCCTGCCCGCCGAGAGCGCCAAAAAAGACAAAAAACTGGCGCAGCGAATCTTTGCTGGCAGAATAATAGCGATAAAGCCATGCGATCGACGTGCCATCAATGGGAGAAAACCCGACGCCCGGCGGCGCGGCAATTAAAACCAGCTTCGCGTCAGGCGCCCAGCGCAAGGCCGCGGTCTGCGCCGCCGGCAAACTCTGCATCGCCGATGTTGGGCGTAAAATCGCCACGGTTTTTCCCGTGCGCACGTCAAGCAAAATGGCGGCAAAGCGGCCGCTCGCGGCGTCGGTATATTGGATGAACCAAACCTGCTGGGGCTGGCGTGTGGTTTTTTTCAAGAACGCTTGAGATTGGCGCGGCTGAAATTTCTGCCGCAGGCCGAAGCGCAACGGTGATCCTGCCGCCGATCCGCCCTCGTCACCGAAGTCAAAGGGTCCGGCAAATCCAAAAATTTCGGCATTCGGGAATTTTTGCAAAAAGTTTCTGCCCACCCGCGCTTGCGCCGTATCCATCGCGGCTTTGCTGTCGATCCAATCCGCCGGCAGCGGCAGATCCAACGTGTCGCCATCCTCAAAAATCGGGAAACAGATCACATCGCTGCCGCCAAAACCGAAGTTTCTTTGGGTGGTCGGCGAATAGAAAAGATAGCTCCAAAAGGTCGATTTGCCGCCCACGCCTAAATTCCCGGCGAGCGCGACCAACTGGGCATCACTGCGCACGGATTTGGCAATGTTTTCAATGGCGGGTGAATAAAGCTCGCGCGCGGTTTTCGGGGTGGGATTGCGCAGGGTGATATTGATGCCAGGCAAACTGCCGCCTGCCGGCAGCGTGAACTGATTCACCAATTTGTTGGCATCGGGATCATACCCGCCGATGGGATCGACGTTGCCGGGGTTGATTTGTCCATCCAGATTCACATCTTTAATGCTCAACGCAAAATAACTCCCGCCGGGCAAAAACGGAACGTTGTAGTTGCCGTTATTGTCGGCGATGGCAAAACCGGCCGTCGCGCCGTCGTCCAACGCGCTGAAGACGCCAACCACCGCGCCGTTGACACCGCCCGAATAACTGATCGTGCCGCTTACCGAGCCGCTTGGCAGCGCCGGCCCGGTCGAAAACGTCACCGTTGCCGGACGCGCCAGCGGCGTACGCGAGGCGTTGCGCGCGCCGACAACCAAAAGTGCATAACGCGTGTTGGCTTGCAGATTGAGATTTTGCAGGCGAATGGTGCGAAGATCACTGCTGTAAGTGACTGTCGGCTGGCTGAAGGCGGTGTCGGGATGCAGCTCGAAATTGACCGGCAGTTCCGTGTCTGAAAAACGAAAGCTCGTATCGAGCGCGGCGCTGAAGGTGATGCTGATGTCGGCGTTGGTGGGAACATTGAGGCTGGCATGCGCCGGCGAGATCGAAGCGACATTAAACTGCGCCCATGCGGCTGAAGAAACATTAAGAAAGATCAGGGCGGCAAGCATGACAAAAATATTTTTGACCGAACAACTTTTCTTTGCAGTTGGCATGATGATTCTCCTTAAGATAATGGCGTTAAAAAATTAGTCAGTTTACCCAAGGCTTTTGCCGGTTTAATCGCACGTAAAAGTCGAGGTTTTAGCTGCCAATTTTTCAACAGAGCCCTGAACCGCGTCTCATCATTGTTTTCAGCGTGTTTGAAAAAAATTGAAATGTCAGTTCTCCTTTCTTTATCCGTGCCGCAAGCTTTGTTTCCAGCCGCGTATTTTCCAGCCATTGTCCGATGAATTGGAAGATGCCGAAGCCAAAGTGGCCGGTTCCGGCGCGCTGTTTTCGCGATGCAGAACCGCCGCCAGCGCTGCCGCCGTGAGATCGCTCTCGCCGTTCGGCTGCGCCCGCAGGGTTGCGGAAAGCTGAACCTCGCAAAATTCATTTTGTACAAAGTGGGTGTCGAAATCACCGGCGCAAAATTTGGGATGATGCAACACCCACAGGCAAAATGGAATCGTCGTGCGCACGCCGGCAATTTCATATTCACGCAAAGCCCGGCGCATGCGGCGGATGGCCTCGTCGCGGCTGGCGCCCCAGGCCACGAGCTTGGAGATCATCGGATCGTAGTAAATCGAAATCTCGTCGCCCTCGCCGACGCCGCTGTCCTCGCGAACGCCGTTGCCGCCCGGACGCTGCAGGTGTTTTAATTTGCCAATCGAAGGCAGGAAATTATTTTCCGGATCTTCGGCATAAATCCGGCACTCGATCGCATGGCCGCGCCGCTCGATTTGTTCCTGGTGAAAAGGCAATGTGCCGCCCGCCGCGATTTCCAATTGCAGCCGCACCAAATCGAGGCCGGTGACCATCTCCGTCACCGGATGCTCGACTTGCAGGCGCGTGTTCATTTCGAGAAAATAGAAGTTGCGGTTTTTGTCAACGATAAATTCGATGGTGCCGGCATTGGCATAACCGCAACTGCGCGCGGCTTCGACGGCGGCTTCGCCCATTTGCCGCCGCATTTTTTCGTCGAGCAGGGTAGAGGGAGATTCCTCGATCACTTTTTGATGCCGGCGCTGAATCGAACATTCGCGCTCGCCGAGATGCACGACGTTGCCGTGCTGGTCGGCGATGATTTGAAACTCGATGTGGCGCGGGTTCTCGACATATTTCTCTATATAAACCCGACCGTCGCCAAATGCGGAGCGCGCCTCGGAAGCGGCGCTATTGAAAAGCGAAATCAAATCTTCAGCGCGATGCACCAGCCGCATGCCTTTGCCGCCGCCGCCGGCCGAGGCTTTGACCAAAACCGGAAAACCGGCGCCCTCGGCAATGGCCAGCGCTTGCTTCGGATCGTCCACCGCGTCTTTGCTGCCCGGCACGGTCGGCACGCCGGCGCTTTGCATGAGTTTACGCGCCGCAGTTTTGTCGCCCATTTTTCGCATCGCCTCACCGCTGGGGCCGATGAAAATCAAGCCCGCGGCCGCGACCGCATCGGCAAACGCAGCGTTTTCCGAAAGAAAGCCGTAACCGGGATGAATGCCTTCGGTGCCGCTGCGTCTGGCCGTGCCGATGATTTTTTCCTGAACCAGATACGATTCTCGCGCCGGCGGCGGGCCGATCTCATACGCTTCATCGGCCATGCGAACGTGCAGCGCGAGACGGTCGGCTTGCGAATACACCGCGACCGTGTGAATGCCCATCTCCCGGCAGGTACGCATCACGCGCACGGCGATTTCACCGCGGTTGGCAACTAAAATTTTTCGAAACATGGTTGTTTAACGTTTCGCAACGAAAAGAGAACTGCAACGAAAAAACCTTTTTACTCCTCAAAGCTTTCTATCGCCTCTCTCTCATCGTCGTAGGCCTCGATGACGTTGTCGAGCTTGGCGATCTTGATGAGGCCCAACACCCGCGATTGCGGATTGATGAGTTTGACGCGGCCATTGAGCGGGCGCGCCTGGCGAATGCCGAACAAAATCGCGCCGAGGCCGGAGCTGTCGGCAAACTCGACTTTGTCGAGATCGATCAGGATATTTTGGATTCCCTGCTCGAGCATCACCAGCAAATGCGCTTTCAGCTCCGCCGCAATGACATTGTCAAGGCGGGCGTCCTGCAAACGCAAAATGGTGACATCGTTTTTGGTGACAGTTTTGAAGTTCATGATTTAGACTCCGTATGAATAATGCTACCGGTTTTGGCGAGATCGTTTTGTCTTGGCCTGGCGAGGTTTTTGCTTCTGTTTTTTGAAAGGCCGGTCCTGTCGCTCCGTCGATTCGGCCTTGTTCTCAAATGCTGTTAAAAGCCTGTCGCGCAATTGGCCAGCTTCGCTAAAATCTTTTTCAACTTGCTCAAGTGAGATACCGGCGTCAAGCTCAGACGGGTATCTGTCCGCCATGTAATAATTTTCAACTCGTTCACAAAGATCGCTAAAAAGATTTAGCTCATTTTTGTATTTGATCGTTTCGGCGAGGAGCTTGGTCAGATCGTGCGTCTTATCTAATTCCCAGCCGTTAGCCAGAAGAAAGGCCTTGAGATATTTCTCAAGCGCTTGCTGCAAACGAAAACCGGCGTCTTCTTGGTCTCCCTCAGCAAGGCGTTTTTCAACACGCTGCCAGTCGCGTTCGGCAACGCGCAGCCAATTTTGCGGATAAAGTGAATCTTTTTGTTTTGTTGCCATACGCAATCCCTCTAAAAGTGGCCTGCGATTTCTCGGCCAGTCATTCGGCGCATGATACAAATGAATTCCGCGTGCGAAAATTTGTTGAATGAATTGGTCGCCCCGATCAAGACGCTTATCAATTTCTTCCGGCGTCAAAACGATCGGCGAAACAGCAACTTTACCGCTCAAATCGCGCACAATTCGTCTGACTGTGGCGCAGCGTTTGACATAACTCTCCTGTGCCTGCTTGACAACAAAGAGATCAATGTCGCTATCCGGCCGGATTTGATTCGTAGCCTGCGACCCGTATAAGATAATTTGCTCCGGCTGATATTCCGCCGCGATGCGAGCGGCCATCTGCTCGATCAACAACCGCATGGGGTTGTGCAGGAATGCCGCTAAACGCTCGTCGCCTGCGGCTGGTTTCTCACTTCTTTGGGCCATGATAAAACACAAGCGATAAAGAATTTAAGGGACAACTTCTTGACACATTTGTAAAGCTTCTTGAATAACTGCAGAAGAAATTTTTACCCTTTCGAATTCTTCTGATGTGTAGCACAAATAATCCACATGTTTTGGAAACCTCGCTTTCATTGACAGCAACGCCATTCTCTTTATGAACGGGACTGTATTGAAATGATCAGAAACAACGATCACATCTAATCTAAGTCGGAATTAGCGGTCGCGTTGCCCTTGATTCGTGAACCAAAGATAAGCATTTTTGATGGTTTGAAAGCTTGAAAGATGACAGGAGCAGCTTCCTTACAGAATTTTTCTACCCAGATATCCTTATTTTTCTCGGCCATTTCTAAATCATGCTGTGCCTGTTTGAACCATTTCTTTGCGATTTCTTTACTCATTTTTTCATCTCCGCGTTCGTCCATTAAGTGCGTGTCTTATAGCGGAATATTCCCATGCTTTTTCTTGGGGTTGCTGTCCACTTTGTTCTCCAACATGCGCAGCGCCGTGATGAGTTTGGGCCGCGTTGCCGCTGGCTCGATGATGTCGTCGATATAACCGCGTTCGGCGGCGATGTACGGATTCGCAAATTTCTCGCGAAATTCCTGCACTTTGGCGTCGGTCGCGGCTTTCGGATCGGGCGCTTGCTCGATCTCTTTCTTGAAAATAATCTCAACTGCGCCCGGCGGGCCCATCACCGCAATTTCCGCCGAAGGCCAGGCGTAGTTGATGTCGCCGCGAATGTGTTTTGAGCTCATGACATCGTACGCGCCGCCGTAGGCTTTGCGCGTGATCACCGTGACTTTGGGAACGGTCGCTTCACAAAACGCATACAACAGCTTCGCGCCGTGCTTGATAATGCCGCGCCATTCCTGATCCGTTCCCGGCAAAAAGCCCGGCACGTCCACGAACGTCACGATCGGAATATTGAACGCGTCGCAGAAACGCACGAAGCGGCCGCCTTTGAGCGAGGAGTCGATATCGAGCACGCCGGCGAGGCTTGCCGGCTGATTGGCCACGATGCCGACCGGTTTGCCGCCAAGCCGCGCGAAGCCCACGACGATGTTGGTCGCATAATTCGCGTGCACCTCCATAAAATCGCCGGCGTCGACAATTTTAAGAATCACGTCTTTGATGTCATACGGTTTGTTGGGATTTTCCGGCACCAGCGTGTTGAGCGATTCGTCCTGGCGAGTCATGTCGTCGGCGCAGCTTTTCAGCGGCGGATCCTCGCAGTTGTTGGCGGGGAGGAAGCCCATGAGCCGGCGGATATCTTTTAAACAGGCGATCTCATTTTCTTCGAGAAAATGCGCCACGCCGCTTTTCGTGGCGTGCGTTTCGGCGCCGCCAAGCTCTTCAAAGGTGACGTCCTCGTGCGTCACCGTTTTAACGACGTTCGGCCCGGTGACAAACAGGTAGCTCGTGTGTTTCACCATGAAAATAAAATCCGTGATCGCCGGCGAGTACACGGCGCCGCCGGCGCACGGCCCCAGAATCGCGGAGATTTGCGGCACGACGCCGCTGGCCAGCGTGTTGCGCAAAAAAATATCGGCGTACGCCCCCAGGCTGAGCACACCCTCTTGAATGCGCGCGCCGCCGGAGTCGTTCAGCCCGATCACCGGCGCGCCGTTTTTCATCGCCATGTCCATGATCTTGCAAATCTTCGCGCCGTAAGCTTCCGAGAGCGAGCCGCCGAGCACGGTGAAATCCTGCGAGAAAACATAAACCAGCCGGCCATCGATGCGGCCGTAACCGGTGACCACGCCGTCGCCGAGAAATTTTTGCCTTTCGAGGCCAAAGTCGTGGCTGCGATGCTGCACGAGCATGTCAAGCTCCTGAAAGCTGCCCTCATCCAACAGCAAGTTGAGGCGTTCGCGCGCGGTGAGCTTGCCCTTGTCGTGCTGCTGTTTGATGCGCGCTTCGCCGCCGCCGAGACCGGCCTTTTCTTTCAAACGCCGCAAGCGTTCGATATTTTTCGGAATAGACATGATTGGTTTTAGCGCCGTTTGCCTTTTTCTTTTTGCTCTTTGCCTGTTGCCTCTCGCCCTTTGCTCAGTATAAAAATAATGCAGTAAAAAGCAAATGTTTTTTCGTGGCTTGCTCGTGAATCATCACCCCCCCTTAAAAAGTTCTTTTTGTATTTCTCCTTTTGATTTCTCTCTTGCAATTGTGCGGATTTTTTCGTAAGGATAGAACCATGTCGGCGACAAAGCCTGGCGTCGCCTGATGCACATTTAAATCCGAATGGTTCTATGCAAACGGCAACTGCTGCGTCTTTCTCTCGGCGCGCCGCTGCACCGAGCTGGCCCGCTTATCCCGCGCCGCAAGAGACCTTCTCGGATGCGCGTTACGAAGTTCGCTTCGCGCAAAACGCTGAAAAGCTGGATGCGGTTTTAAAACTCCGCTTCAAGGTTTTCAATCTCGTCATGTTGGATATTGCCGCGCTGGATCAACCAACCTTTCGCATGTTCTTTCCATGAGGACATTCCGGCTCTGTTATCGCTTGCTTTTGTTGGCCGTGGGCACGATCGTTCTCGAAGCGGTTTTGCTCATCGGCAAGCTGTTTCTGTGCTTTGCGGCGAGATGGCGCATTCGCTGGCGCAATGTGCTGGTGCAAACCTGGGCGCGAATGGTCGCGCTGATTGTGAACATGAAAGTTCATGCGCAAGGCCAACCTCCCAAGCCGCCGTTTTATCTGGTCTCCAATCATCTCAGCTACTTCGACGTGTTGGCCTATTTCACCCAATTGCATTGCATCTTTGTGGCCAAGGCCGAATTGGCAAGCTGGCCGGTTTTTGGTTTTTTGGCGAAATCGGCCAACACCCTCTTCATCGATCGCGGCAACAAAAAAGATATTCAGCGCATCAATGCCCAAATCGAAAAAGCGATTCACGAGAGCGACGGCGTCATGGTCTTTCCGGAAAGCACCAGCTCCAAAGGCAGCGAGATTCTTCCCTTCAAATCGCCGTTGCTCGAATATGCCGCGGCCCGGCAATTCCCGGTCTCGTATGCAACCATTCAATATCGCACCGGCGCTTCCGATCTGCCGGCTTATCTTTCCGTGTGCTGGTGGGGTGAGATGACGTTTGGCGGACATTTTCTCGATCTTTTGAAATTATCAAAAATCGACGCGACGATCACCTTCGGCCCGACGACGGTTCGAGGAGATGATCGGAAAAAAATTGCGCAAGAATTATGGGATCGCCTCAACCAACAGTTTGTGCCGACTGTTAATCCGGAGCGCTAATGTCCGGTCTTTTGGTCGTGCTCATGATGTTGATCGCTGCCAAACGCCTCGGCCTCAATCGCACCACGCTGATCGCGAGAATGAAAAAAACTTGGGATTGAGAAAGCGAAAGCTTGAGTCGTTTCTAAAAAATTTTTGTTCCGACACGGTTCTGCTCCCGCCACTCACCGACGCCCTCCGCCCCTCGCCGATTTCCCTGCATCTTTTTTTATGCCTCTCGTATTTTAAGCAAGAAGTTTCGTAGTATCGCCTTCAGGCGACGAAGCTTGCTAATGGCACAAAAGTGAAAATTAAAAAAGATGCTTAAAAATGCGAATCACCACTATTCTTCTGCTTCTGGGCCTATATCCACTAACAACATTCGCCCAGCCCAAACTCGCTTTCATCGCCGGAAAAGTCGCCGACGAAAAAGGCAAGCCCCTCGCCTTCGCCAACGTGCAAGTCGTCGACACTTACGACGGCGAAGTGTCCAACGAGGCCGGACGGTTCGTCATCGCCACGCGCAAAACCGGCGAAGTGAAAGTGCGCGCCAGTTTGATCGGCTACGAAACGAGTGAGCAAACGACGCGCTTAATTTCCGGCGACACCGCGCGCGTGAATTTCGTCTTGCACGAAACCGTTGTCAATCTGCAAGATGTGATCGTGACCGCCAGTGCGTTTGCCACTGGTGACGAAGGCAAAGGCGTGACCTTGCGCCGGTTGGAAGTCGTCACCACGCCCGGCGCGGCGGCGGATATTTTTCTCGCCATCAAAACTTTCCCCGGCGTGGCGATGGTGGACGAAGGCTCGGGCTTGTTCGTGCGCGGCGGCGATGTGAGCGAGACGGTGACGCTGCTCGATCAAGCCACGGTCGTGCATCCGTACAAATATGAAACGCCCACCGGCGGCGTGTTCGGCACGATCAATCCGTTTCTCGTGAGCGGGACATTTTTCAGCAGCGGCGGTTTTTCGGCGCGCTACGGCAACGCGCTCTCCGGCGTGCTGGCGATGGAAAGCCAAAACTTGCCGGAAGGTTCTGCGTATACTTTGAACGTCGGCTTGGCTGCCGTTTCGCTCGGCGCGCAAATGCCTTTGCTGCAAAACAAGCTCGGCGTGCGCTTCTCCGGCAACCGCAGCTTCACCGACGCGATGTTTCGTTTGAATGGCCGCCGCGACGAGTTCACCGAAACTCCCCGCGGCAGCGACGGCAATTTGAGCTTGATCTATCAATATTCGCCCACCGGCCGTCTGAAAATTTTCAGCTTCGCGGCCAACGATCGCATCGGCGTTCACGTGGATGAGCCCTCGTTCGCTGCCGTCTATCGCGGCAAAGAAACCAACCAACTGCACAATTTGCAGTGGACGGATTTGTGGCGCGGCTGGCTGATGAAAACGAGTCTCTCGCTGAATCGCTACGACACCCAACGGCATCTCGGCAATTTGAATTTTGATCAACGCGACGACACTTACAAATGGCGCACCGACGTCGAGCGCGAGCTGGGCAAGCGCGTGCGTTTCGCTTGGGGCAGTGAAATCGAACGAGTCAAAAGCCAATTTCTCGGCACCGTGCCAATGAACCGCGACGTGCTCGATCCGAATGCCGAGGTCTTCCGGCTCAAAGAAAATTACTCGGCGCAACGTTGGGGTGGCTATGCGGAGATCGAAGCGCAATTCTCCCGGCGCTTGACCGGCGGCGCCGGCGTTCGCGCGGACCATCACGATCTCGCGAAAGAAACGACGGTTGACCCGCGCCTGTCGCTGCGGTACGATTTCTCCAAGCGAACCAACGTTCGATTCGCTTGGGGAGTTTATCATCAATTTCCCGAAGCTTATTTGTTCAATCCGGCGAGCGGCAATTCTCAGCTTGCTTCGCAACGCGCGCAGCATTATATTGTCGGCATCGAGCATCAGCGCGATCAGCTTATGCTGCGAGCCGAGGCTTATCACAAGCCTTATGTGCATTTGATCATTCGCGACAACGAACGCAACTACGCCAATCGCGGCGACGGCGAGGCGAGCGGCTTCGATGTGTTTGTGAAGTACGGCGCGTTTTTGCAGACACGGTTCAACGGTTGGATGGCTTACAGCTTTTTGCACTCGCGCCGGCTGCTGCCGAGAAACACCGGCAACGGTTATCTCTATGAGCGCGCACCTTCATCCTTCGACATTACCCACAATCTCACGCTCGTCGGCAAGATCAGATTGATTCAATTTCTCAGCGGCGGCTTGACGTTTCGTTACGCCACGGGCCGGCCGGTCACGCCGATCATCGGCGCGATTCGCAACGAGCCGTTCGGTTTTTACGAGCCGATTGAGGGGCCGGTCAATTCCGAGCGCTTGCCGGCTTTCCAACGTCTCGACGGCAGCTTGAGCTATTATCTCCCTTACGGCAACGGCCACTCGACGACGTTTTATCTCGCCGTGTCGAATTTGCTCAACCGCGCCAATGTTATCGCTTACAACTACTCGCTGGATTATTCCGCTCGCACGCCGCGCACGACGAATTACCGGCGGTTCATTTATTTCGGCGTGACGACGACGTTAGCCCATTAAAAAATGCAAAAACAATTACCCCAACGGATGAAAAAACGACCAACGGATACAACATTTGACAGCTTTTATCCGTTGGTCGTTTTTCAATCCGTTGGGCATGTTCTTAAAAACCCTGGAAGGAGATCACCATGATCAAAGGCGTTCACACCATGTTCTACTCGTCCGAACCGGAAGCGCTGCGCGCGTTCATTCGCGACAAGCTTGGCTTTGCGTCGTATACCGACGTCGGCGAAGGCTGGCTCATCTTCAATCTTCCCGAAGCCGATATGGGCTGTCATCCCACAGAGAAAGGCGAGGGCAATCCACCTTCGGGCACGCATTATATTTCTTTTTATTGCGATGATATCGAGAAGACGGTGGCCGAGCTGAAAGATCGTGGAGTGGAATTCACCGACCAGATTTCCGACGCCGGCTACGGCCTTACCATTCACTTCAAAATGCCAGGCGACTTTGAGCTTGAGCTTTATCAACCGCATTATACGAAGAAAAAATAAGGAGAACACATGCGTTCGCTCTTACTCGTTCTTGTTTTCGTCGTCCAATGTTTCGGCCAGGATCTGCTTTTGCAAAACGCGCAAATCGTCGATCCCGCCTCGCAGAAAATTTCGCGCGGATCGATCTTGATCCGTAGCGGTAAAGTCGAGCAAGTTCTCAACACCGCGCCCAAAAATTTCGCGGGAGAGAAAATCGATCTTGCCGGCAAATGGGTCGTTCCCGGATTCAACGACATGCACGTGCATTCGTATGGCAATCTGGCGCCGGCAAATAATATGCAGATGCTCATGACGCCCGGTGTGGCGAAGATGATGCTTTACTGCGGCGTCACCGGCTTTCTCGATTTGTTTTCCGCCGAGAGTGAAATTCTGCGCTTGCGCGATCAACAACGCCAAAGCGGTTTGCCCGGCGCGGATATTTATTGCGCCGGCCCGATTCTCACTTGCACCGGCGGGCACGGCACGGAATACGGGGTTCCAACCCGCGTCATCAATTCACCCGCCGAGGCCGAAAAAGAAATCGTCGAGCTGGCGCCGAAAAAGCCGGACGTGATCAAAATCGTTTACGATCACGCGTTCACGCGCATGCCGACGATCGATCACGCCACGATGGAAGCCGCGGTCAAAGCGGCGGCCAAGCACGGCATTAAAACCGTCATTCACATCGGCACTTGGCAGGATGCGAAAGAAGCGGTTCTTGCCGGCGCCAATGCCATCACGCATCTGCACGGCGAAGAAATTCCCGGCGATCTGGTGACGTTGATGAAACGGAAAAACGTCTATTCGATTCCGACCATGACGGTGGAAACGGAGCTGGTGCACTTGGCGCAAAATCCGGCGCTGCTGGACAATCCGCTGCTGGCGGCGGTGACGCTTCCGGCGGTGGTCAACGCTTATCGCGACACCAGCAAATTTGACAACCGCACGAAGGCGTGGATGAAATGGCAACAGTCCATGCACGCGAACTGTTATCGCTCGCTGAAAAAGCTTGCCGATGGCGGCGTCAAAATTATGACCGGCACCGACGCCGGAAATTTCGGCACGTTTCAAGGTTTCTCGGTGCACCGTGAAATGCAAATCATGACGCAAGCCGGACTTTCAACCTGGCAAGCCCTCGCAGCGGCGACGACGGTTCCCGGCGAATTTCTCGGCCAGCCGTTTGGCGTGCGCGCCAGCAGTCTCGCCAATCTCGTCGTGCTCAATGCCTCGCCGGTCGAGAATATCGGCAACACGCAGAACATCGCGATGGTGATTCATCATGGCAAAGTCGTTAATCGCGATGATCTCATAAAATCGGAAGCGCCGCCCCCGCCAACTTCCCAATCTTCACAAGCGTGGACACAAACTTTGCTGGATGATTTTTCACAAACTGATTTGACCAGCGCGTTCGGCGCTAAATGGGAGCAGACGCTCGATAGCTATCTTGGCGGGAAATCCACGGTGCAGCACGAATATCGTGACGGCACAATACAGGTGTGGGGAAAATTGCAGCCGGCTTCAGGCGCGCCCGGTTTGGCGGGTCTGGCGCTCGATCTTGATAAACCGGGAACATTATTTGATGTCTCCCAATTTAGCGGCATGCGCTTGAACATTAAAAATGTCGCCGGCTCGTTGTTCCTGAAAATCATAACTGCCGGCGTGAGCAATTATGATTATCACCAAGTGATGGTCGCCGCTTCGACGGAATTTCAGACGCTCGAGCTGCCCTTCGCGCAATTCCGCCAACTGTGGTCGGCGCCGGTGGCGTGGACGGGCAAGGACGTGCGCGGCATTGCGCTGTGGGTGAGCGGCTTCCAGCCGGCGGATATTGAGTTCGTCGTTGACCAAATTGAGTTTTATTAGGCAAAGGAAAGAAGGAAGGTCGTCATGGTGCAATTGAACCGATTTATGTTGGCGGTGGAATTGTTCTGCTACTGGCTATTCTTATCGGCGGGCTTTGAGCCAGTTGAGGGAAAGATCGCGCATTTTGCCGGCACCGTCGCTTGCGCTTGGTCGGTATACAACGGGATCAAATGGCATTACAAAATCAAAGACGGTGAGGGACTGGCTTGGGCCATAATTGGCAGCATGGTATTCGTGGGATTTAGCGCCAGATGGCTGGTTGCTGTTTCTTGAGTACACCACCTTAATACAAAATATTTTCGGAGATGCCTAATGGCTGGCAAAGCTGTCATAAAAGTTGAACGCCTGCGCAAAGTTTACGGTTCAACTATCGCTGTTGAAGACGTTTCGTTTGAAGTTTACGAAAGCGAAATCTTCGGCATGGTCGGGCCGAACGGCGCGGGCAAAACCACGACCACTGAGTGCATCGAGGGCTTGCGCGACCCCGACGGCGGCACCATTCATGTGCTCGGCATGACTCCGCAAAAGGATGGCTACGCGTTGCGCGAGCGTATCGGCGTGCAATTGCAAACCTCGGCGCTGCAGGAGCGGCTCAAAGTTTGGGAAGCGCTCGAGCTTTTTGCTTCCTTCTATTCGCGCCGCCTCGATTGGCAGCCGCTGCTCGAACAACTCGGCCTCGCCGAGAAACGCAACGCGCCATTCGCCAAACTCTCCGGCGGCCAGAAGCAGCGTCTCTTCGTCGCGCTGGCGTTGATCAACGATCCGGAGCTGGTGTTTCTCGACGAGTTGACCACCGGCCTCGATCCGCATGCGCGCCGCGCGATTTGGGATTTGGTGCGCGGCATTCGTGCGAAGGGCAAAACGGTTTTTCTCACCACGCATTTCATGGAAGAGGCGGAACGGCTGTGCGACCGCGTGGCGATTATGGATCAAGGCAAAATTGTGGCGCTGGATACGCCGAAAAATCTCATTCGCAACCTCGGCGCCGAGAATCGCCTCGTCTTCACCATTGACGGCGAGATGGACGCGCAAGAATTGCTTCGCGTCCAGGGCGTCACGCGCGTCGAGCCGGACAACGGCCAGTTCGTTGTTTATGGCCGCGGCGATCAGCTCGTCGGCGACGTCGTTCATGCGTTGACCTCCAACGGCCTGCGCTTGCGCACCCTGCGCACCGAAGAGCCGGCGCTGGAAGATGTGTTTTTGAGTTTGACGGGAAGGAAAATGCTGGACTAAAGACTCCTTTTTGAACACGGATGACGCGGATTACACGGATTCTCGCAGATTTTCATCTCTGGCTTTACCCGTGCAAATCCGTCATATCCGCGTCATCCGTGTTCAAAGTTTTTAAAATTTTTACGAGGCAATTCTATGCACGGTTTCTGGAAATTAACCTGGGCGGAAGCAAAACTTTTTCTGCGCGAGCCGATGGCGGCGTTCTTCACATTGGCCTTTCCACTGAAGATGCTGTTTTTGTTTGGCAGCATTTATGGCAACGAGCCGACGCCGTTTTTTGGCGGTTACGGTTCGGTCGATGTTTCGGTTCCGGCCTACACCGCGATGATCATCGCCACCAGCGGGTTGCTCGGCTTGAGCATCGTGATTTCATCGTATCGCGAGCGCGGTATTCTTCGCCGGCTGAAAGCCACGCCGTTGCGCCCGTCCACGATTCTGAGCGCGCAAGTGATCGTCATTTTTGCGATGACGGCTTTGGGCATGGTCATGTTGATTCTCGCCGGCAAAAGCGTCTATGGCTTGCGCTTCGCCGGCAATCTTTTCAGTGTGACCGGCGCGTTCATTCTGGGCAGCGTGAGTTTTTTTTCGCTGGGTTTTGTCATCGCCGGACTCATGCCGACGGCGCGCACGGCGCAGGTGGTGGCGATGGTGCTGTTTTATCCGATGCTCTTTCTCTCCGGCGCCGCGATCCCGCGCGAGGTGATGCCCGAGACCATCCAGCGTTATGCCGAAGCGCTGCCGTTGACCCACGTCGTGTCTTTGCTGCGCGGCCTGTGGATCGGCGAAAGTTGGAGCCAGCATTTGACGGAGGTTGGCGTCCTCGCCGCCATGACGGTGGTTGGAATCATCGTTTCGGCAAAAACGTTTCGCTGGGAATAGTTTATAGTAACTTCTTTCGAGTGCCTTTGTAAATTTTAAATTGAAAATTTTCAATTTAAAATTTACAATGCTTTTGGTTGCGGCTGAAAGTCGCGCTACGTAATTGAAAGGAACAATCCGATGACCGAACCCAAATTCTGGACGTTCTTCTACGGCTCGTACATGAATTTCGACGTCCTGAAAGAAGTGAATTTTGTGCCGGAACAATGGGAGGTCGCGAGGCTGAACGGCTTTGATATTCGCATTCAGCCGCGCGCCAATCTCGTGCGCTCCGAGCAAGCTTGCGTTTATGGCATCATCGCCACGGCGACGCATCAAGAGTTAAGCCGGCTTTATGCGCACGCCCAAGATGTGCTGGGAGAAACTTATCTGCCCGAAGCCGTGCTCGTTGAGACGTTGGAGGGGAAGTGGAAACCGGCGTTATGTTACATTTGTCCCATGATGGAACCTCGGCCTGCAGCGAAAGATTACATCGACCGCATCGTCAAGCCGGCAAAGGAGTTTGGCTTTTCTGAATGGTATATCAAACGCCTTGAGAGTTTTAGATCGTGAGCATGGTTCAAAAGGCTTTGACCAACGGATCAGTCTCTAATCAGATTTCAATTCCGTGAGCTAAAATATTTCATTTAGTTTTATGCGCGCGATTCTAAAAAGACTCATCGGCGTAGATCGCCGTTCGATTGGCAAGTCAAAGGAAGTGGTCGCCGAGGTTTTGGCCAATCCTAAATTGTTCGGCATTGTCTTCGAGGGCATGCTAAACGATGATCCCGTGCTGCGCATGCGTTGCGTCGGCGTTGTCGAGAAGATCACCGTCGAGCATCCGGAGTATCTGCGTCCATTTAAAGAGAAACTCATTCAATTGCAGGAATTGACGCGCACCGGCAGTCCGGCGATGCAGACGCGCGGGAAAAAGTTGTTGATAAAATTGATCACTCGGAACTCCGGTCTGGAAAGGAGCTCGCCATGAGATTTGCTTTAGACTTCCGTTTCGTAACTTTCGTTTTCCTCGCGTTGGCGGTTTTCGCTACGGCAGCGTGGATTGTTGGCTCTCCCCATTTTACCCAAAATCCCGACGTGCTGGCGCTGGCCGTGACGATGGATATGGTCATTATCCTGCCGACATTCTTTTACTTTTGGATTTTGCGAAAGAGCCGGTTGCCAACTCTCGCCTTCGTCCCCGTGTTTATTTTGGCGATCGTGATCGCCGGCATCATTCTCCCCGCGGCGCAACAAACGTATCTCGATCTCGTTAAAAATCTCATTCCTTTGCTCGAAGTTTTAGCGCTCGGGTTTCTTTTCATCAAAATTCAAGCGATCACCAAACAGTATCGCGCCAACAAAGCGACGGCGATTTATTCGACGGAGGCGTTAGTCGCAAGCTTTCAGCGCGTGTTAGGCGCTTCCACGCCGGCGAATATTTTGGTGACTGAGCTGCTGTTGTTGTACCATGCGTTCGGCGGGTGGTTCAAAAAGTTCACTAGCCGCGATCCCGAGCACGCGGTTTTTTCTTATCATCGCCGAGTCGGTTACACCGCGATTATGTGTGTCGTGACGCTCATCTTGCTTGTGGAAACCACAGCCCTGCATTTATTGCTGCAGCGCTGGAGCGCATTGGCCGCCTGGATATTTACGGGATTGAGTCTTTACAGCTTGCTCTGGTTGATTGGAGACTATCACGCCATCCGCCTTCATCCCATCGTTCTCGACGAAACGCATCTGCATCTTCGCATCGGCATGAGGTGGCGCGCAACTATTCCACTCAACGATATTGCCGAAATCCAAAGCCCGTCACACCGCGAAAAGAATGCTGATGATTATGTGAGCCTTACTCTTTTCGGCTCGCCGCGGCTGGTGATTTTTTTGCAGCAGCCGATTAAAATAAGAGGCTTGTTTGGCATACAAAAGAAAACGCGGCGCCTGGCACTCACTATCGATGACGAAAAACGATTTCGGCAAGAATTGAACAACCGTCTTAATCGTAAGGAGATGCCATGATGAAATTTTCTCGATTTACTTTTCTCGTCGTCTCATTGTTGTTTGCTGTTAACGTTCAGGCGCAATCGGTCGACAGCTTGATCGTACAAGGCAAGGAACTCAGTGCCGAGGCTTTGAACAAATGGGATGCCGCCGAGATGCAAAAAGCGCGCGCCCATTTCGAGCGGCTGCTCGCCGGCAAGAAGCACGAAGCGCTGTTGCGGTATTACCTCGGCTATTGCGACTATCGCCTCGTCATTTTCCACCAGCAAAAGAAAAATACGGAGATGATGAAGAAGCATCTCGACGAAGCCGTCAACCATCTCGAAGCGGCGGTGAAATTGAACAACAAATTTGCCGAGGCGTATGCGCTGCTCTCGAGCTGTTACGGACAAAAGATCAGCATGGCGCCGATGTTGGGCATGACGCTTGGCCCGAAATCGAGCGTGACCATGCAATCGGCGCAACAACTGGCGCCGAACAACCCGCGCGTAATTTTACTCGACGCCATCGGCACGTATTACAAACCCGCCATGTTCGGCGGCAACAAGGACGCGGCGCTGGCGGGATTCAAACGCGCGGCGGAGTTTTTCGACAAGGAGAAAATTACGGATCCGCTGCAACCGGATTGGGGACACGAGGAAGCTTACGCCTGGATCGGCGTGGCGTATCTCGACAAAAATGACAAAGCCGCTGCCCGTGTGGCGTTCGAGCGCGCGCTCGAGATTGCGCCGGAATACGGTTGGGTGAAACATCAGCTTTATCCGAAAGTCGCAGAATCCAAAATGTAAGGAGACAATTCCAATGACTCAAACTCCACAAGACGATAAACAAAATTACCCGATGATCGCTGCGATTGCCTTGATCGTGATCGGCGTGATTTTTTTGCTGAGAAATTTCGACGTGGTTGACTTCGGCTCGAATTGGTGGGCGCTGTTTATTCTCATTCCAATTGCCTATTCGCTATCATCAGCCTGGCGGCACCGGCGGGAGAATGCGGGAAAATTTCCGCCGGCAGCGCGCGGCGCGCTCATCAGCGCGGCGGGGATGACCGTCGTGATGGCAATCTTTTTGTTTGGCTTGAATTGGGGAACGATGTGGCCGGTCTTTTTGATTATCGGCGGCATGGCGATGATGTTGCGCACTTGAAAGTGGAGATTGCCGGCGGGCCGGAGATCGACGTCACCGGCCCGTACGTTCGGGTGCTGATCGATGGCGGTGGCGTGCGCAGCAATCAAAAGGCAGAATGATTATTTGGCAGAATAATTTTTTAATCATCCCGCTTCTGCGGGACCATTATTCTGCCTTTCAGCATCTTCGTCACGCAAGACGGGATGATAGTTTTCTCGGTGTAATAATCTGTATTACTTTAGGAGAGCCTAACGTGAAATGGATCACCCGCGAACGCGTCAAAGTTGACCGTGTCGCTTGTCCGTGGCTCATCAAGAAATTTGTGGACAAAGATGCGGAGTATTATTTTGTTCTTGCTGACCAAGTGATGCCCGAAGCGGCGCGGCTCGGCGCGATTCCGTATGATGTGCCGAACGTCGAGCTGGGACATCACGGCAAAGAATGCTCGTTCGAAGCCATTCTCAAAAAATATTGCCAAGAGATGATCCGGCGAGGCAAGCCGAATGGCGCATTCCGCGACTGACACGCGCATTCTTTTCGTCACGCGCTTCACCCGCTTATTCGCCTACGGATTTTTGTCCGTAGCGTTGGTGTTGTATTTGGCAGAGGCCGGTTTGAATGAGCAAAAGATCGGTTTGCTGCTGACGCTCACGCTCGTCGGTGACGCGGTGATCTCGCTGTGGATCACGACTTCCGCCGACCGCATCGGCAGACGCCGGATGTTGATGCTCGTGCCGCTCATGCCGAATTTAACTTTGGCGATTGCGATCTTGTTGGTGCGTTTTAGCATCTCGCAAATGGATGTGCCGACGCGACAATCTTACACGATGGCCGTGGTGAATCCCGACGAGCGCTCTGCAGCTTCCGGCGTCACCAGCATGGCGCGTTCCATTGGCGCCGCGATTTCACCGGCGTTGTGCGGGCCGCTGCTCGCCACTTCCGCGCTCTTGAGCGTTCCGTTTTTCCTCGCCGGCGGATTGAAAATTGTTTATGACCTGTTGCTTTATCGGAGTTTTCATGCGGTGAAGCCGCCGGAGGATGGGTAAGGCGTGAATCGTAAAACGTAATTCGTAAATTGTAAAACGTAAATCATAAAACGGTTTGCAGAATAACTATACTGAGGACTTCCTTGTGAAAATCGGTTTGATCCCAGAGAATATATTCGAGCGGCTCGCGCTGACCGCCGGCCTTGTCCCAACACCGCTGGCTGAAAGCTGGTTTACGTTCTTTTTGGCGCGAACCATCATGGTCGCAACGAAGCTCGGCGTCTTCGAAGCGCTCGCGGATAGTTCGCTCAATGTATCGGAAGTAGCTGATCGCTGCGACACTGAATCTGGCGCGACCGGAAAACTCCTCAATGCGCTCGTTGGCGTCGGCCTGGTGCGAGCGAAGGAAGAGCGTTATGCTTTAACACCGGTGGCGCGGAAGTGGCTCCTGCAAAATAGCGCCGAATCTGTTCGTGATAAAATTCTCTTTCAATTTATTGAATGGGATTGGTGGACGCGCTGCGAAGATTTTATCCGCTCCGGCGCGCCGTTTCGCATTCATGAGGAAATGAGCGGCGAACAATGGCAAGCTTATCAACGCGGCATGCGTTCGGGCATCGAGCCGGTGGTTAAGGAAGTGACCCGAAGACTGCGGCTGCCCAAAAACGTCAAAGAAATGCTGGACATCGGCGGCTCGCACGGTTATTGGTCTGTATCATTTTGCCGTCGCTATCCCGCTCTGCGCGCGACGATTCTCGATCTTGAAGCGGCCATTCGTTATGCCGTGCCGATTCTGGCCAAAGAGAACATGGGCGACCGGATCGTGCATCGCATTGGCAACGCGCTCACGGATACTCTCGGCGTTAATGCGTATGATTTCGTTCTCATCGCCAGTTTGGTGCATCACTTCGATGCCGCAACGAATCGCGAACTCATGAAAAAGGTCGCGCCGGCCTTGCGACCCGGCGGCCTCGTCGCGATCTTCGAACCATTGCGAGTGAGTCCATCGGAGAAAATTGGCCAGATCGGTGGATTGTTGGATTTGTATTTTGCCATGACCAGCCAGGCCGGAACGTGGTCCGCCGAAGAAATGATGAGTTGGCAACGCGAGGCGGGCTTGATTCCACGCAAGACCATGCGTCTGCGCATCGCGCGGGACGTGGCGGTGCAAGCGGCAGTTAAGCCAAGTTGAAGTTAACCCGCAAAACATGCGAACATGAGGCTAAAATGAATCTCACAATCGATCGCGAATATCTGATCAAAACGCTGGCGGATCTCATTCGCATAAATTCCATCAATCCCCAGCTCGCGCCCGACGGTCCCGGCGAAGCTGAGAGTGCGGCGTACATCGCCGAGGCCTTGCGGCGTCTTCATCTCGAAGTGTCGAGCCACGAGCCTCAACCCGGCCGTGTCAGCGTAGTCGGTCGATTGCGAGGGAAAAAAGATGGGCGCTCGCTGATGCTGAATGGGCATATCGATACGGTCGGCGTCGAAGGCATGCCCGAGCCGTTTTCCGCCGCCATTCGCAACGGCAGAATGTATGGCCGCGGCGCGTATGACATGAAAGGGAGCCTCGCGGCTTGCATGGCCGCTGTCAAGGCGCTCGTTGATGCCGATGCGCCATTCAAAGGTGAAGTCCTGTTAGCCGCCGTCGCCGATGAAGAATATTTTAGTCTCGGAACTGCCGGCGTGATTTCACGCTACAAAGTCGATGGCGCCATCGTCACCGAAGCGACGGAAATGAATCTTTGCCGCAGCCACAAAGGTTTTGTCTGGCTCGAGGCCGAAACCTTTGGCCGCGCCGCGCACGGCAGCCGTTTCGACGAAGGCCTCGACGCCAATATGCGCATGGGCCGTTTTCTCGCAGAATTGGAAAAACTGGAAAAAGATTTGCGCGCGCGGCCTTCGCATCCGCTGGTTGGGCCGCCGTCGCTTCATGCTGCACTCATCAGCGGCGGCTCCGGGCTGAGCACGTATGCGGCAAATTGCAAGCTGAAAATCGAACGGCGCACGATTCCCGGCGAGACCGAAGCGCAAGTTATCGGTGAGCTGCAAAAGATTCTTGATCGACTGGTTGCTGCTGATCCAACTTTCAAAGCTTCATTGAGCGCTTTTTGTGCGCGCGACCCGTTTGAAGTGGCGGAGCAGGCCGAGATTGTTCGTGTGGTGGAAAATGCCGTGGTGCGCGTGCGAGGCGCCGTACCGCGCCATATCGGCCAAACTTATTGGATGGATTCGGCTTTGCTGGCCGCCGCCGGCGTGGAAACCGTGATCATTGGGCCCATCGGCGCCGGCGCGCATGCAGATGAAGAATGGGTGGATTTGCAATCGCTCGTGGATTTGGCGAAAATTTTGGCGGAAGCAGCGCTGGATTATTGCCGTTGAAATTGCGCTTGATTTTCGGATCAAAAACGATTAGTTTTTATTAGCTAAATTGGAGAAAACATTATGGGAATAGATGAACTTCGCCAGGCCGTTCAAAAACGTCCATTCAAAGCCTTTGAAATTCATGTTGACAACGGTAAGAAGTACCTGATCGAACATCCGGAAAACGTTTTTATTGCCCCACAACTCGTTGTGACGGTCGACAAAGGCGGGCGAACGATACTTATTTCTCCTGAAGCCGTTAGCAAGGTTTGGATGGTTGATGCCAAACCTCGCCGGAATGGGAGACGCAGACGATAATAGTTTTAGTTTGGCTCAATTCTCCCCGCCGTTCGGCACGATACAAATCTTTTGAATCGGACTGGTCACCACCCGATTGCCAAATTCCAAACTGAGTCCGCACGCCGCAACAATATCGGCTTTGATGATGCTGCCGCCCCACGTGCAGCCGGCGATCGTTGTTTTCAGCGGTGAAATTCCCTTTTTATCAAACCAGCCGCCGGAGACGAGATAGAAGCCGTCTTCGATGACGCGAATCGAATAGACCGAGTTCAGCGTCACCACGATCACCCAATCGCCAAAACGCAGATCGTCTTTGCGGACCTGTTTTAACTTCTCCGACTGCTCAACGATTGCATCGAGACTGTGGCCGAGTTGTTTGCTCATAAAATTGGTTCCGTGGTTATCGTAACACCACAAATTTTCTCGTCCGGGAAAAACCATTCACCTGCAACCGATAAAGATAAACCCCGCTCGGCAAATTCTCGTCACCCCACTCCACTTCATGCTCTCCGGCTGTTCGTTCAGCATCAACAACCGTCGTCACTTCCTGCCCGGCTAAATTGTACACCTTCAGGATCACGTGCCCGGAAACCGGCAGGGCGTAACGTATGCTCGTGGCATAAAAAAACGGATTGGGATAATTCTGCTCGAGAGCATAAGCGCTAGGAATTGCGCTGAGACTTTGTTCGTTCTGAATATATTTGGTGATCGTAAATATGCTCCACAGAGAACCGGACGTCGAACCCATAACATAGAGGTTGTCGAGGCGATCGAGCGCGATATTTTTGGCGCGAACGCCGTCCTGTTCCGCCACCCACTGCTCGACGCCGGCGGCATTGTATTTGATCGTGACTTGCCCGCGGTCGGAATTTATCATGACGTAAACATTGCCGGAATCATCAAGACCGAGGTCGCTATCTTCCACATACCTGCTACGCGTATAGCGGTTAATCCATTGCTCGACGCCCGGCGAATTGTATTTGATCGTGACATATTGAAGACCCGGCTCGAGGGTATAACTCCACCCGGTTATATAAACGTTGCCGATTTTGTCAACCGCCAGTGCAACAACTCGATCAAAAGCATCGTTCGAACCGCCGTAGATTGCCGCCCATTGTTGCGCGCCATCCGCCCGATATTTTATCGTCACAAAGTCATATTGCGGACCGCCGCGGATATTTCCCGTGATATAAACGTTTCCGGATTTATCAACAACGATATCCTCCGCCGAAACGGCTGATTGATCGGCATGATGGTAGCGCGCTACCCATTGCTCGACACCGGCGGAATTATATTTGATCGTCACACAATCGCCGGAACTCGAACCGGTGACATATACATTACCGACGGCGTCAACGGCAAGTCCCGTCAACACCTGATGTGAATTGGCGGGGCCGTTATAACGGGCAATCCATTGCTCTTTGCCGTTGGCGTCATACTTGATCGTCGTATAATCCGTATTCGTTCCGTCGTTTGTATGGTACGCGTTTCCGGCAATATAAACATTGCCCAAGCGGTCAACTTCGAGCGCCACCGGTGAGTCGGGCAGATTTCCCGGCGCATTATAGCGGGCCACCCATTGTTGCACGCCGGCGGAATTGTATTTGATGGTGGCATAATCTCCGCGCGTGTCAACGCCTTCGCTCTCGCCGGTGGCATAAACATTTCCGGCCTGATCGACTTTGATGGCGGCGACGTAGTCGAGAAAATTTCCCGGCCCGTTGTAGCGCGCGGCCCATTGCTGCACACCGTTGGAATTGAATTTGACGGTCGCAAAATCGGTTGCGGAGTTTTCGCCCTCGCTGAAGCCGGTGACATATACATTTCCCATGTTATCGAGAGCAAAAGCTCTGGCATAATCTCGCGAAGCCCCGGCTCCATTTTCCCGGTTCAGCCACAGTTGGCTGCCTGCAGCGTTATATTTGATGGTGGCGAAAGCATAATCGTTGTGCGCCGCCTCGCTGCGGCCGGTTACATAAACATTGCCGGAGGCATCAACCGCCACATCACCGGCTTGATCATATCCGTTTGCCGGCGCGTTGTAACGCGCAATCCAGCGGCGGACGCCGTTCGGTGAATACTTTATCGTCGTATAATCATCTTGCGCATACCAGATACTTCCGGCGCTTCGGCTCCCGCCCGTGACATACACATTTCCAGCTTCGTCGAGGACAATCTTCCTCGCGATATCGTATTCACCGAAGGGACCGTTATAACGATCCACCCATTCTTCTTTGCCAGCGGCGTTATATTTAATCGTGGCGTAGTCACCCAAAGTTCCCTGTCCCCAGCTTGTTCCGGTGACGTAAACGTTTCCGGCTTGATCGACAGCGAGCGCCTCGGCAAACTCACTATCATTGGCCGGGCCGTTGTAGCGCGCGGCCCATTGTTGCACGCCGGTTGCGTTATATTTGACGGTCGCATAATCCGACGCGCCATTCTCCGCGGTTTGACTTATTCCGGTGACATAGACGTTTCCCAAGGCGTCAACCGCAATGGCGACGGTCCGATCATTCGCGTTGGGCTTGCCATCATTGCTATAGCGCGCCACCCACTGTTCAATTCCGGCAGAATTGTATTTGACCGTAGCATAATCTCCAAACGTTTCCGTAGAATAGGCGTCGCCGGTCACGTAAACATTTCCTGCGCGGTCGAGAGCCAGCGCCGTTGCGCCGGCGCCTAAATTTTGCGGTCCGCTGTAGCGGGCCACCCACTGTTGGATGCCGTTGGTATCGTATTTGATCGTGGCATAGTCAGCCGCCACAGTGCCCGCGCTCCCGCCAGTGATATAAACATTGCCCGAGTCATCGACGGCCAGCGCACTCAACCATTCATCCGAATGCCCCGGCCCGTCGTAGCGGGCGGCCCATTGCTCAACGCCGGCGGAATTATATTTGATCACGAGATAATCCCATCCGGTTTTTGCGCCGGCGCTCACTCCCGCGACATAAACATTCCCGGCCGCATCCAGCGCGATCTTCGTGGTAATATCATCACCATCAAAAGAGCTGTTATAACGCGCTTCCCAAAGCTTGGCGCCGGCGAGATTATATTTGATAATCAAACCGTCTCGGCCATACGGCAATTTGCTGATCGAACCAACGACATAAACATTGCCGGCGCCGGCAACCGTCACCGCGGAAGCTTCATCCCAACTCGGCGCGAGTTGCGCTGCATAATGGGCTATCCAACCGATCTTCGGGCTGTTGGCACGCGTTTTTGCAAAAT
>Ga0247727_10004267_pt1 | contig 30482 bp, 26 predicted proteins | sample WisWelCaveWW1625_FD_202498 | JGI IMG/M metagenome (GOLD analysis project Ga0247727, IMG submission 202498) | Biofilm microbial communities from Wishing Well Cave, Virginia, United States - WW16-25 | ecosystem: Environmental > Aquatic > Deep subsurface > Groundwater > Cave microbial mat | place... | reverse complement strand
AACACCGAGAATTGATGTGCTCTCAAGTTCATTCATTAATTATTCGCGGCAACTTGTGCGCCGGCATTAGAGCCTGCTAAGCAGAAAGGCCGACCACTTTGCCAAATCGATCCCGGAATTGTTCGGGCGTCATGCCCGATTCATCGGCCAAAACCGCGAGTTGACGCGGGTTTTCAAAATCGCTTTTCTCCAGCCGAATCATGTAGCGGCACGCACATTCGTAAGTTTCGCCCTTCACATCCACGAAGCGAGTTGTAAATCGATTCGTTTTTGGATTGATCAGCTCCTCGAATGGCAGCGGTTTCATCTTGCCCTGATCGAGGCAGATGACGGCGCCGGCTTTGCCCGCCTCGTCCGATCGCAGGAATTTGACGGCACCGTAGCCCAAGTCGCGCGTGTATTCGGCGTCGAACGGGATCGGGTCTGCGCAGCGCAGCTCGTAGCCGAGGTCCTTAGCGATGAACGTCGTCTTGATGTGGAGTTCGTCGAGTCGTTCGGAGAGCAGGTCTTTGATGAGCCGACCGAATTCGATTTCGCCAAGCCGCAAGTGACCGTGGTCGTCGCGGCGGAGGTTTCCGTAGCGGGTTAGTTTTTCGCCGAGCACGCGGACTAATTCATCTTCGCCGATCGATTCGATCAACCCTTCGGCCAACACCACGGCCCCGTAGTGTGCTCCCCGACTTTTTCGCTTGATAATGGCGCCGGTGATAATGTCGCAAAGAACGTCCAGCTTAACCCGGCGATCCTCGAATTCTTCGGGAATGACCGTCAGGGTCGCGGCCCCGGCCTTGCCGATTCCCAGTGCCAGGTGGCCGGCGGCCCGGCCCATGCTGACAATCAGGTACCAGCGCGAAGTGGTCTTGGCATCCTCGCTCAGGTTTCGCAGCAAAAGCGTGCCGTAGTGCCGGGCCGTTTCGAATCCGAACGTCGGCGTCGAGCCGGTGAGCGGCATGTCGTTGTCGATCGTCTTGGGTACGTGTGCCACGCGCAGTGCCCCGCCGCCTCGCAGGTAAACTTGTCGGGCGGTGAACGCCGTGTCGTCGCCGCCGATCGTAACCAGGGCCGTGACCCTGAGAAGCCGAAACACGTCGAGGACGTTTTGCATCTCGCGTTCGTCCTTGGTCGGGTTTTTTCGCGAGGTGCCTAGAACCGAGCCGCCTTTCAGGTGAATGGCGCTCACGTCGTCGATGTTCATTTTCATGATGTGGTCGGCATCCCCTTCGGCCAGCCAACGGAATCCATCGCGAAAGCCGATCACATCCATCCCCTGATTGATGGCTTCGATGGTCGCCGCGCTGATGACGCCGTTGATTCCCGGCGCCGGTCCGCCGCCCACGATGATGCCCAGTTTTCCCGCTTTTTTTTCCGTCATCTGAACTACCCCCACACTCGTTTCCTCCAACTAAAAGGGACCGAATTTGGCCTCGGCAGAAGGCTTCAAAAACAGCCCGATGATACCAAATGCAAGCGCGATTGGCATCAGGCCAATGGCTCATCGCGACAGCAGATTTCGCTCGATAAACGTTGTGTCTATGTGTCCTTCGATAAAGCTGGTGTGGTTGAAGATTTGTCGATGGAGCGGAATGATCGTTTTGATGCCTTCGACGTGGAATTCATCGAGTGCCCGCCGCATGCACGCGATTGCTTCGGCTCGCGACGGTTTGTGTACGATGAGTTTTGCGACCATCGAATCGTAGTTGGCTGGGACCACATATCCTGCGCACACGTGCGTATCGAGCCGCACGCCGAATCCCCCCGGCGGCCGCCACACCTCGATGCGCCCCGGCGACGGCCGAAAGTTGGCCGCCGGATCTTCCGCATTGATGCGACACTCTATGGCCGAACCGGTGTTTCTGATGTCCTCCTGACGAAAGGGAATCCGCTCGCCGGCGGCAATGCGGATTTGCCACTTCACCAGGTCCAGTCCCGTGACCATCTCTGTGACGGGGTGTTCCACCTGAAGCCGCGCGTTCACTTCGATAAAGTAATAGTTCTGGTGTTTGTCCACCAGAAACTCGCACGTGCCTGCATTCGTGTAGCCCGCGGACTGTGCCAGCCTCACGGCGGCTTGACACATGGCGTCTCGGACCTCCGCTCGAAGGCTGGGGGCGGGCGATTCCTCGACTACTTTCTGATGGCGGCGTTGCAGCGAACAATCGCGCTCGCCCAGGTGCAATATCGTTCCGTGCTGATCGCCGAGCAGTTGGACTTCAACGTGGCGCGGCTGCTCGATGTACTTTTCAATGTAAACTGTCGAGTCCTTGAAAGCGGCCTGTGCTTCGGCGCGGGCTTGGGCTAAACCGGTCTGTAGCGAAATATCATTGTGGGCCACTCGCATGCCCTTGCCGCCACCGCCGGCCGCCGCCTTGATCAACACGGGGTAGCCGATCTCGCGGGCCAAGCTGAGACCCTCTTTGTCACTGTCCAGTGGGCCGGGGCTACCGGGGACGATCGGCACTCCCGCGGCCCTGGCAACCTCGCGGGCCTCGGTCTTGTTGCCGAGCTTGATCATCGCCGATTCCGGTGGGCCGATGAATTCAATCTTGCACGACCGGCAAACCTCGGCGAAATGCGGGTTCTCGGAAAGGAACCCATAGCCCGGGTGAATCGCCTGCACGTCAGCGATTTCCGCGGCCGCGATGATCCTCTTGATGTCGAGATAACTATCTTTGCTCACTGCCGGCCCGATGCAGTACGCCGCGTCGGCGAGTTCCAGATACGGAGCACCGCGATCGGCCTCACTGAAAACCGCCACGACTTCGATGCCCATTTCTTTGCAGGCCCGGATGACCCGCAGGGCGATTTCACCGCGATTGGCAACCAGAATGCGTTGGAACATAAGGCCAGGGATCAGGAGTCAGGAGTCAGGGATCAGGAGTCAGTTAGGAGGAAGTTGGAAGGGTTCAAGATCATGGAGCCGAGCATCTTGCCGACCTCCTCACACATTGCAGCTAGCTGCTTGTGCTCGGGAGCGGTGATATACCCGCTGTCTTTGGAGAAATCGAGTGACGTGTCCGTTTCTCCGTTCTCGCCATCGCAATCGGTGAACTTACTGATAAAGTGCGCCTCGTAGCGACGTTTCGCCCAAGCTTCACGTGGATTCTGGCAAACGGATCTGGACGACCGATGAATCTGGCTAGTAAGCGCGTATGGTTCTTCCGGTGGAAACCGTTTGCTGACACTAAAGATTTGCATAGCCAGTTCATAGGCTTTGCCGTAAACCTTCAACTCCTTCGCTGACCTCACAGCCATGTCTGACTCCTTCTGATTCCTGACCCCTGCCCCCTGACTCCTATCCGCTGGGATCAACTCGAAACAGGACTTGGCCGTACTCGACCGCGTGCGAATTCTCGACTTGAATCGAGACGATCTTTCCCCGGCAGTCGGCAGTGATTTCGTTGAAGACCTTCATGGCCTCGATGATGCACACGACGGTGTCTTTGTCCACGTGCGAACCGACTTGAACGAACGGTTCGGTATCGGGTGATGGGGCGGTGTAGAAAGTGCCAAGCATGGGGCTCTTGATTTCGGTGAAGTTGGCGACTGCTTCGGGCGGCGAGGCGGTGGGAACTGGCGCCCCGGCTAGTACATGTGACGCGACGGACGGCGGAGTGGCCAGAACGGCTGTCGGAGCGGCTGTGACCACGGGGACAACCTCGCTACCCCGTTTGCGAAGCCGGATTCGTTGAGTTCCCTTGCGCAAATCGAGCTCCGCCAAATCGTTTTCGTTCATGAGCTTGACCATCTGGCGAATCGCTCGAATATCAAAAGCGTCGTTCGGGCCGGTGGTTTCGCTAGCCATCCCACCACTCCATGTCAAAACTGGTAATTGTGAAAACGAACCGCTGATCAGCCAAGTTTCATTTTGTAGGTTGGGTCTCCAGACCCGACAAGGATGGCCCATGAGGGCCCTGCTACAACCCCAAAAAACGATAGTTGGCAGACCTACTGAATCAGCACAGAATCCAAATCTTTGGGCAGGGTCGAAAGGACCTCGTGTCCGGTGCGAGTGACAAGTACGTCATCTTCGATTCGCACGCCGCCCCACCCGCGTATGTAGATCCCCGGCTCAACGGTGACCACCATGCCGGGTTCCAAGATAGTCTCTGAATTTGGCCGTAGGGCAGGCATTTCATGGACTTCCAGCCCTAGCCCGTGCCCGGTGCCGTGCGTAAAAAAACGGCCGAAGCCCGACTTCTCAATTGTCGCCCGAGCTTCGGCATCCACTGCCTGGCCTTGTATACCTGGCCGAATTTTTTGGATCGCGCGTTCCTGGGCCTTCAACACAACTTTATATACAGCTTCAAGTTTGGCCGGGATTGTACGGAGGGTCAAAACTCGCGTCAAGTCGCTCTTATAGAAGCGGCCGGCGGCTCCCCAGTCCACCACGATGGGCTGACCCGGCTGGATTGGCCGGAGGTCAGGCCGGGCATGACCCTGGGCACCATGAGGGCCGACGGCGATGATCGTGTCGAACGAACTCCGCTCGGCGCCCGCATCGCGAATGAACCACTCCATTCGGTCGGCTGCCAATTTTTCCGGCTCATCCGCGCGCAGTGCAGATCGAAAATCTCGGAACGCCCGCTCGGCCATCGCAATGGATTCACGGATTGCCTGAATCTCTTGAGGATCCTTTCGGGCACGAAGCTTTTCCACCCAGCCTACGACGCTCTCAAGCTCAACTTTGGGCAGGGCCTGCTGTAGTTCTGCGTGCTCGGCGATCGTCATGCACGACGCCTCGATGCCAAGCCGACCGATCCGCATGCTCTTGCAGATCTTAGCGATCGCGGCCGCCATTCTCACACCGGTCGTACGTCGGATGTGAGTCTCGAGGCCCGGGCATTCTTCGGCGATTTGTGCTGTAAACCGACCGTCGCTCACCAGCACGGTCTCGTCGCGGGCCAGCATAAGGTAGCTCGAATCGCCGCTAAACCCAGTGAGGTACGAAACATTAAACTTGTTCGAGACCAGCAGTGCGTCGATGCCTTCTTGGGCCAGTTTCGAACGTACTCGGTCGCAGCGGGCAGCTTCTCGGCTCATGGTGTTGCCGGTGGCTGGAGATTCGATGGGTTTGGGGCAGCGATTTCTTGAGCCACAAACCCGACTCGCTTATGACTGCCATCACAGAACGGCTTGTTTGCTGTCTGGCCGCAGCGGCACAGTGCGACCGCCGGCTTACCAGCCGGAATTGGGAACTCGCCACCCAGATGATCTACGATCTTCAGATTTGCGGGCAACTGAATCACGAGCGGCCCGTTCTCACGCAGGCGAACGACAATCTCGTCCATAAACCCTCCTGTAGCTTCTGATGTATTTTGCAACGAGCGGGAAATTATACACGGGCCGGGCGTCTGGGCGATGTGGCGAATGGGCCAAAATTCCAACCTTGCGAGATTTTCGCAAATCGAGATGATATGGGCCTGGCATGTCTTTCGGAACGAGCACCCATGAGTAACGAAATCGAGCTTGGCGATACCGCGCCCTCGCCCGTCCATGTGCCGGTGATGCTCCATGAAGTGCTGGAACATCTCTCGCCGCAATCGGGCCAGGTGATCGCAGATGCAACGCTGGGTGCCGGAGGTCACGCTAGCCACATTGCTCAACGAATCGGACCGAACGGGCTACTCATCGCGATTGATCGCGACCCGGCGATGATCGAACTCGCTCGCCGGCGAATCGTAGGGGCGAGGTGTGAAGTTGTTGAGGCGAATTTTGCTGAATTGCGCACCGTGTTGGACGACCTGGGGGTGGACCGGGTCGATGGCGTCTTGATGGACTTGGGGTTGTGCTCCGATCAGCTCGACGACGCGCGGCGCGGGTTCAGTTTTTCGCGACCCGGACCGCTCGATATGCGGATGAATCGGAGAATCGGCGAGCCGGCGGCCAGACTGGTCAACAAGCTGAAGCCCGAAAACTTGGCCGAAATCTTCTATCGATTCGGTGAAGAGCGACATAGTCGCCGAGTTGCACGAGCCATCGCGGATGCACGGAGCCGCAAGGAAATTGAAACAACGGAGGAACTGGCCGAGATCGTTCGCCGCGCGATGCCTCGCGGCAAACCTTGGCATCGGATTGACCCGGCCACACGAGTTTTTCAGGCTTTGCGAATTTCGGTGAACGATGAATTGATGAGCCTGGAACAGTGTCTGGCTGCGATGCCACGCTGTCTCAAGCCTGGCGGACGAATTGTGGTGATCAGTTTCCATTCGCTCGAAGACCGGTTGGTGAAGCGAGCGTTCAAGCAACGGGACACTTGGGAAGTATTGTTCAAGAAACCGCTGACGCCTAGCGACCAAGAAATGGAACTCAACTCGCGGTCACGCAGCGCGAAGCTGAGGGCGGCAAAATCAATGAGTTGAACAGTTGAACGGTTGAATCGGACGCTTGCTCGGCAAACTGGCTCCGGCTCGGCAGGAATCGTTCAACTGTTCAACGGTTCAACCGTTCAACGGAGTTAACCATGTCACGCGACGCCAAGGTTGGCCTGGTCATTGTGTTCACATTTGTCTTTCTCCTGGGCACGATTCTGGTGCACCGATTTCATTCGACGTCGCCGGAATCGCCTGCAGGCAAAATCGCCGGGGGGAGTGTGTCCGAAGGTGCATCTTCGCCGGGCGACGGATTCGAGGCGGATGATCTTTCGGGCCCGTCGAATTCCGGTCGAACGACTACGGTGGAAGCGGTTTCGTCTGATCCGATCTCGCCCGCAGGCACAACAGGTCGAGTTAGTCCGCCGCTGCAGCCCGTGTTACCTGGTGCCGCGCGGTTGAACAGTACTCCAGCGATGGGTGAGTCAAGTGCTGAAGCGGCCTCGACCACGGACAGCGGCGCTCACATCACGCTGACCGATCCGCAAGCAGATCGCGGGCGGGCCGCAGTCGTCGAACATACCCCAGATCATCGAGAAATACCGGAGCCGAATCCGGTGCCGGAGCGAGTTACGAATTTTGATATGCCGAGTCAGCGAACGAATCCCCCGGGTCGTACGGTCCCACTGCTGGAAATTCCCAATCGCACTCGCGCGGCAGACAACGCGATCGAAGCATCGAGCGAGACGGTTGAGATGACCCCCCCGGCTACGGCGGGTCTGGGACAACTGCCCGATAATCCCGCTATCGCGCCCACTCAAGAAAACCCTCGCATGCCGAATGTGCCGATTCAGCAAAACGACCCGAAACCGCCAGAACAGAATGGGACCGAGGAGCAGCCGGGGGAAGTGCCGGAGTCGGTAGAGTCCTCCCGGCCAGACGAGCCGGCTCGCGGGAATCGGGACCGTCGAATCCAACCCAAGGAAACGACACCGCCGCGGTTGCCAAGATTCTCGGACCCAGAAGAGCCGACGATCGAATCGGTTCCTCCTCGCGGGTCTGCTGGTGGGCCTGTGGAACGAAACAATTCACCGGAATCCGTCGATCAGGTCACTCCGCGCGGCGGGTCAAGTCCTTCGCGAAGCGACGACTCGGAGAGAAGTCAGTTGGCAGGGCAAAAAACTTATGTCGTGAAGGATGGCGACAGCTTCTGGTCAATTTCTGCCAAGCAATATGGGTCGGGGAAGTATTTCCGGGCACTCGAAGAGTACAACCTGGAGCGTCTGCCCAAGTACGAAGACGGCCAACGAATTTTGAGACCGGGCTCGGTGATCGTCTTGCCCGAACTGGCAATGCTGCGGTCGAGGAATTCGGCCTCGAAACCTGCGGAAAAAACACCCGCCGTGAAGAGTAAGACTGATCCGTGGCGAGAAGACAGATCGCAAGACCGGTCGGCCAGGGAGGACTTCCGCCCCAGTCCGAGACGCGAAGTCGGCTCGAATGCAACGTCAGCTCCAGCCACGTACCGAGTCCAAGAAGGCGACACGCTCTCCACGATCGCTCAGCGCGAGTTAGGCTCGGCGAAGCGATGGCAGGAGATTTACCAATTGAATCGAGCGAAACTGCCAGATCAGAACAGTCTGAAGTTGGGCATGGAGCTGAAGTTGCCGCCCGCGAACCCAGAAAAAACTGCGGATCGGTCGCACCCCGGACGATGATGAAAGTGTCGAGAGTCCAGGGTCTAGGGTCGAGGGCCAGAAAAGACCCGCGGATCGGAAGTGATTCTTTTGCTCTAGACCCTCGACCCTTCGCCCCCGACCCTCCCCGTGGATTCGGCTCATGCGTTTCAACCGTGTACTGGCAGTGTTAGGCATGGCCGTCGTCGCGGGAATTGGCCTGATCTGGGTTGAAACCCAGAACCTCCGATTGCAACAAAAGCTCGCCGAGCTACATCGCCAACGCGAATTGCTAAGCGAAGAACAAGCCCGCCTTCGCCTGACCATCAGCCGCCTCGCCGCCCCAGCCAAGGTGATGAAGAACGCAACCGACACCGACGTGCCGCTTGCTCCGCCCAAAGTGCCTTCAGCGGACGAACCTCGAACGAGTTTGCGGCCCTACTTGCAGCGTTGAAATGGCGGATGCAAAGCGCAGAGAACGGAAGGCCAAAGAGGATTGGCGACGACTGATTTTGGCTCTCCGCCTTCTGCTCTCCGCCCTCCGCCTCCCCCGCGGCAGAACGGACTTTGCCGGTCTTGGCCCAAACGGACTGCTGGCCAACAAAGATCTGAGAGATGCGCGTTCGATGCAGGCCACCGCAGAGTCATCTGTGAATCAGTCCACCGGCTGGCGAACAATTGCCATCGCCGCGGTCTTGATATTGGCCCTGGTCGGCTACGCGGGCCGGTTGGTTCAACTCCAAATTCTGGCCCACGGCGATTTCGAGGATCAGGCGATCAAGCAGCACGGCCGCTACGAGAAATTGCCTGCTCGGCCGGGCGATGTCCTCGATATTCACGGTCGGCCGCTGGCAACTTCGATCGAAACGGCCAGCGTGTTCGTCGATCCCAAGGCGATCGCCGAGTCCAAACGCAGTGAAGTGGCCGATTCGCTCGCCCTCGTGCTCGGCGTCGATGGGGATCAGTTGCGTGAGCGGTTGCGACGATATCCCAAGCGACGATTTCTCTGGGTCAAGCGACACGTCAGCGAGCACGAGGTTCGGGCGGTTCGCGATCTGAAGTGGCCGGCAAACTGGATCGGGTTTCAGACCGAGCTGCACCGGAGTTACCCACAAGGCTCGATTGCCAGCCACGTGCTGGGGGTTCGCGATATCGACGGCAAGGCTCGCGACGGCATCGAGAAGAAATTTGATCCGCTGCTCGTCGGCAAGCCTGGTTTCCGAGTGACCGCGCGCGACGCACGCGGCAAGATCCTCGCAGTTCACGACCACCTCACGCGACAGCCTGAGCCCGGATCGAGCGTCGTCCTGACCATCGACAGCGTGATCCAGACGTACGTCGAGGACGCTCTCGAACGCATCATGACCGAGTGGAAGCCGGCGAGTGCAACGGCCATCGTCATGAACCCGCAAACGGGCGAAGTTCTGGCCTTGGCCAATCGCCCGACGTTTGATGTCGAATCATCGGCCGGGGCTCGCGATGACGCCTGGGTAAACCGCGCCATCAGCGACAGCTACGAACCTGGCAGTACGTTCAAGCCGTTCATCGTCGGCGCCGCTCTCGATTGGGATGTCGTCAAGCCGGACGATCGGATCGACTGCCACAACGGCGAATACCGCATGGGCCCGCGGCTGCTGCACAGCCATCATCACAACGGGGTGCTCGCAATCCCGGATGTCGTGATCAAGTCGGACAACATTGGCATGGCAATCATCGGCGAGCGCATGACGAACGCGGGGCTGTATCGCGCGGTCCAGTCATTTGGATTTGGTCGGCCGACGGGAATCGAGCTGCCGGGCGAGTCGGCTGGCGTCGTGCGGCCGCTGCGGCAGTGGACTCCGTTCTATTCGACCGGCTCGGTGCCGATGGGGCAGGAACTATCGGTGACCCCCGTGCAACTGATCACGGCCTTTTGTGCCCTGGCCAATGGCGGGAAACTCGTGCGTCCGCGTGTCGTGCGTGCGATCGTCGGCAGCAACGGCAAAACGATCCAGGTGTTCGACAAGCCGGAAGTCGTGGGCCAGCCCATCCGCGCCGAAACGGCGGCATTCGTGCTTGATCCCATTCTGACCGGCGTGGTCGATCGTGGCACCGGGCGGCGCGCCCAACTTGCCGGCTACAGTGTGTTCGGCAAGACGGGCACGGCCCAGCGGCAATCGGAACACGGCGGCTACGCGCGCGGCCGCTACATCAGTTCATTCATCGCGGGAGCCCCGGCCAGTCATCCGGAAGTCGTGACGATCGTGGTGGTCAACGATCCGACTCAGGGCAAAGAGCCGTTTGGCGGCAAAGTGGCGGCCCCGGCGACCGCGGAGATTCTGAATCGGACGCTGGTCTACTTGCGAGTGCCACACGATCGCGATATCGCAGCCGCACCCAAGGCTAATCTTCGAATGACTTACACCGATTGAACCACGAATCCATTTTCACATTGACACAATTCGCCAGCCGGATAGATTGCCGCCCGACTTGTGCGGGATGATGGGCGACGGAGTACAGAGTAGAGGTGCATGTCCATCTCCCCGACGGAGCAACCCCCATCTCTGATTGAACGGAACGGGGATTTCTCATTGCACTGGTGCCGACTCTCGTAAACATTACGCTCCACGTGATTGGTTACTTCATGAGGAGCGTTACATCTACGATTTCGGCTCGCGTCTGAGTTGACTCAACCAGCAAATTCAGTACGAAGCAGGGAGGCTTCGCATGTCGCGTAACGGCTCGCAAAGCGTGGTGCGCTTGCGACGGCTACTGCCGGACGCGACGTTTGTCGGCTGCGACGACATGGAAGTCCGAGCGGCCGGCACTGATTCTCGAACCGCCGTTGCGGGTCAAGTGTTTGTCGCCGTTCGCGGTGACAAGTGCAATGGGCACACCTTTGCCGAGGAGGCTGTCGGCCGCGGGGCAAGTGGTCTCGTGGTCGAACATACGATGCCGAAGCTCGATGTGCCGCAATGTGTCGTGGCCGACTCGCGCGTGGCTCACGCCCTGATTTGCCAGTCTCTCGAAGGCAACCCGGCAGCCAAACTCAAGTTCATCGGCATCACGGGAACGAACGGCAAGAGCACAACTGCCATTCTCGTGAAGTCGATTCTCGAAGCGGCCGGGTTCAAGGTCGGGCTCATCGGGACGATCGAACAATTCGACGGATACTCGAGCTTTCCCGCTGGGCTAACGACTCCGGGACCCGATGTGCTCGCGAAGCTGTTGCGACGAATGGTCGAAGCCGGCTGTTCTCACGTGGTCATGGAGGTCTCCAGCCACGCACTCGACCAGCGCCGCGTGGCGGGCATCACGTTCGACACGGCCGTTTTCACGAACTTGACCCAGGATCACCTGGACTATCACGGGACTATGGAGGAGTACGCGGCAGCCAAGCATCGGCTGTTTCGCGACCTTCAGCCCGCTGCGTGGGCAGTGCTGAATGCCGACGATTCGAGGACGAATGAATACGCCGCCGACTGCCGAGGCCGAGTCGTGCGATTTGGCATCGATGCCACGGCGGAGTTCGGAGTCGCCCAGGTTCAACTCTCGTTGGACGGGAACCAGTTTCTTGCAATCGGTCCAGAGACGTGCTGCGAATTTGAGACACACCTGGTCGGCGAACACAACGTGGCGAATTGCTTGGCGGCAATCGCCGTGGGCCACTGCCAGGGACTGGATTGGGAAACGATCCGCGCGGGCGTCGAGCAGGTTGCGGGCGTGCCGGGCCGGATGGAACCGGTGAGCTACGGCGGATCGCCGGGATTTCATGTGCTTGTTGATTATGCCCACACGCCGGATGCGGTAGCGTCCGTACTTCGGTCTGTTCGTGCGGTGACTCCGGGGCGAGTTCTCTGCCTGTTCGGGGCCGGTGGCGATCGCGATCGGACCAAACGGCCGCTCATGGCTCAGGCCGCCGAGGCCGTGGCGGACATGATCGTCGTGACGAGCGACAATCCGCGAACGGAAGAGCCTCATCAAATCATTGGAGAGATCGTCGCAGGCTTTCGCCGCGTACACGCGCTGGCAATCGAGCCCGACCGCCGAAAGGCCATCGAACTGGTTTTGTCCGTGGCCGAGCCGGGTGATTGCGTGTTGATCGCCGGCAAGGGACATGAAACTTATCAAATCATCGGCACCGAGCGGCTACCGTTCGACGATCGGCTGGTGGCCGCCGAGTGCTTGGCAAAAAATTACCCAATTGGAACTGAGTCGACTGAAGCCGGGGCCGGAACAGAGGAGAGGCACCCTGCCCTGCCCCGCAGGTTGGTTGCATGCGGCGCCTGACACTCGCGGAACTTGCGTCAAGCGTCGCCGCCGACCCGCTCGACGGAGCGGCATGTTCTTTGACAACTGATCGCGTAACGACGGACTCGCGGCAAGTGCGTCCGGGCGACTTATTCTGGGCGCTGCCGGGCGAACGGTTCGATGGCCACGAATTTGTGGCTGAGGCGTTTGCAGCCGGTGCCGTGGCCGCGGTGGTTTGCCGCGACTTTGCGTGGGGCGAGCCCAGCCTCAACTCGACTCGCCCCTCACCCCTGCCCCTCTCCCCTCGCGGCGAGGGGAGAGGGGTTGGGGGTGAGGGGTGTGTGCTCCTGCGAGTTGACGACACGAGGCAGGCATTGGGCCGATTTGCCGCCTGGTATCGCAGGTCTTGTCGAGCGAAGGTGATCGGGGTCACGGGAAGTGTCGGCAAGACTTCGACACGCGAGGCGATCTACGCCGTGCTGAGCCAACGCTACGCGGGCGTGCGGAGTCTGCAGAACTTCAACAACGAAATCGGCGTGCCGCTTAGCCTGTTGGAATTGGGACCGGAACACGAATTTGCCGTGATCGAACTGGGAGCTAGCGGGCCAGACGAGATTCGGCAACTCGCTGAAATCGCTCAGCCTCAGATCGGCGTGATTACCGCAGTCGGGGCAGCGCATCTCGATGGATTCGGCTCGATCGAAGGCGTTGCACGGGCGAAAGCTGAACTCGTCACCGCTCTGGGTCGCAACGGGACAGCGATGCTCAACGCGGACGATTTTCGCGTGCGGACGATCGGCGAGGCCGCGCGGTGCGGTGTGCTGTGGTATGGCTCGAACGACGGTCCGTTGTGGTTGTTCGCACGGGGCCATGACTTTGTTGCCGGCGGGGAATCGTCCACGTTCATGTGTGATGGCGGCCGCCGAATAAAGCTGAACGTACCCGGTCGCCACCAGATGTACGCAGCCCTTGCGGCCGTTGCCGTCGGTCGGTGGTTCGGATTGGCGGATCGCGACATCGCGGCGGGGCTGGAGAATTTTCGCACGCCGGCGATGCGGTGTCAGGTCGAGCGACTGGGCGGCGTGACTTGGATCAACGACGCCTACAACGCCAGCCCACTTTCGATGTGGGCCGCGTTGGACATGTTGTGCGAATGGCCCACGAGTGGCCGGCGCGTGCTAGTCTGCGGCGACATGAAGGAACTTGGCCCGGCGGGTGCGGAATTCCACCGGCGATTGGGCGAAGAAATCGCCTGTTGCCACACGGTTGATTTCTGCGTGGCCGTCGGCCCACTCAGCGTCGAGGTCGCCGCGACCGCTCGGCAATGCGGAATGGCGTCCGAGTCAATGGTGCATTGCGAGTCGATCGATAAGGCCACCGATGTGCTTGGGCAGAAGCTTCGAGCGGGCGACGTGGTGCTTGTGAAGGCATCACGAGCGATGCAGCTTGAACGTGTACTGATCGGACTTCGGCAGCCGCTCGCTGCGTAAGGATTTGCAATGATCGATTGGGTGATCCGGCAATCAAAAATCGCAAATCAAAAACCAAAAATATTTTTCGGAGTTCTGTTGCGTGTTGGGTCTGCGGGAAAACCAGCACTACCCCGCCCTCCTGGGTAGAAGCGTAACACGCATCGGATAAAGGGGCTTCTGGGTCAGCCTCTCCGAGTGCGGCTTCGCGACAGAACTCACTGGGACCGGGGCCGGGCGCAAGCTCGGCCCCGGGGGAATCAAGAGAAGGGATTAGGGGTTAGGAATTAGGGGTTAGTGCCGATCTCGGATGGCTGTCCCCCAATCTCTAACCCCTAATCCCAAACCCCATGCTTTACTACCTGATCGGATTTTGGGCGACGGAACTGGAGCGAGCGGGGTTGGGCTCCGTCGCCGATCTTTGTCGCTCGATCATGTTTCGGGCGGCCGCTGCGAGCTTGACCGGGTTTTTGCTGTGCGTACTGCTTGGCCCGCGGGCAATTCGGTGGCTGGGGGGTCGTTGGCGCGAGCGGATTGGAAACGATTCCGCACGATTGACGGAAATGCAGCAGGCGAAACGCAACACGCCGACGATGGGCGGTGCTTTCGTGCTGGCGGCGCTGGTTGCGGCGTCGTTTTTCTGGGCGAATGTTTTGAATCCGTTCGTATTCCTCGGGCTGGCTGTTGCGATCGGCCTGGGATCGCTGGGGGCGGTTGACGACCTGACAAAACTCACGGGCAAGCGACGCGGATTAACGGAACGAGAAAAACTTGTCGGTCAGTCGGCGTTGGGATTGGCCATCGGGTTGAGCCTGTTCTGGCTCACACGCAACAGTGAGTTCGGCACGAAATTGGTGATTCCGGTTTGGTCCGTGTATGTCTCGCTCGGCTGGCTGGTGGTGCCGTGGATCGCGCTGGTGATCACGGGCAGCTCAAACGGCGTGAACCTAACCGATGGCCTCGACGGATTGGCCGGTGGTTGCCTGATTTTTGCGGGCGCGGCGGTGGGCGTGCTCGATTACATCGGCGGCCACGCTCGGCTCGCCGCTCACCTGTCGGTGCCTTATGTGGCGGGCTGCGGCGAGTTGACTGTGCTCGTCGGAGCGGCGGTCGGCGCGACGCTGGGTTTCTTGTGGTTTAACTGTCACCCGGCCGAGGTGTTCATGGGCGACACGGGATCGCTCGCGCTCGGCGGGCTGTTGGGGTATGCCGCACTCGTGCCGCGACAGGAATTGCTCCTGATAATCGCCGGCGGCGTTTTTGTGGCGGAGACAAGCAGTGTTTTGGCCCAGAGGTATTTTTACAAGGCAACGGGGCGAAGAATTTTGCTCTGTGCCCCGTTGCACCACCACTATCAGTTCCTCGGTTGGCCCGAGTCGAAGATCGTGGTGCGATTTTGGATCACAGCAGCACTCCTCTCGATCCTGGCTGTTGCGACCCTGAAGCTTCGGTAGCAGTAGTGGGGCAGGTTTTCAGCGTGCCAATCGAATGCAGGCTAGAAGCCTGTACCACGATGCTACCTAGCCGGTCGGTTGGACCCGGAGACGACCGGGAACGGAAACAGTTAGGGAGAGGGGGATCCTGGGGCGTGGGGACTCCCGGCGTCTTTTATCGGACGCCGAGAGCCTCACGCTCCAGACCCTTTTTAGACCGCGCGATTTCGCAACGGAAATACTCGCACAACCAGTGCGAGCGAAATTCGAAATCCAAAGATCGAAATCCGAAACAAATTCAAAAGACCGAAATCAAGAATTGACACGAAACAGCCTGAATCGCTCATTCCGCCCGTTTGGGATTTCGAACATTCGCAATATTTTCGGACTTCGTGCTTCGAATTTCGGATTTCCTACCCCATGCAACTCGAACGAAAACTGCTGATCCTCACGACCGCAGCCCTGGCCGGATTGGGCTTATTGATGGTGTACAGTTCGAGCATCACGGCGCGGCCAAGTTTTACGGACCAAAAGTATCTGAGTCGGCAGCTCATGTTCCTGGCGGCTGGGGTCGTGGCTGCATCGGTGGCCGCTCGATTACCACGTGAGTTTCTGTACCAGATCGCATACCCGCTGTTTGTCGTTTCAGTGGGTTTGCTTGTTGCCGTTCTAATACCTGGGGTCGGGACAGTCCGCAATGGGGCACAACGGTGGTTCAGCTTCGGTTCGATGACGCTCCAGCCGTCTGAGCTGGCGAAATTTGCCATGGTGCTTTTCCTCGCTCGGTCGCTTGCATCACGCGGGCGAGGGCCTGCCGGTCTTCTTAACACGTGGCTTCCGCTCTTGCTCGTTCCTAGTTTCGTGAGCGGCCTGGTGCTCTACGAACCGGACTTCGGTACGGCGGCCTACTTGCTTGTTTGTGCCGTTGTCGTGTTGTTTCTGGGTGGCATGCCGGCGTGGTATCTGGCAGGAGTTCTGGCCGCGGTGGTTCCGCTCGGCGGGTTGCTCGTGGCGATCGAACCATATCGCATCAAACGAATACTTCAATTTGCACAAGGTTGGACCGATCCGGCTGCCGCGCCCTATCAGGTCCAGCAATCACTGGTGGCGATCGGTTCGGGCGGACTTTGGGGAACGGGACTGGGTCAGGGCTGGCAAAAGCTCGGATTCCTGCCCGAAGCCAACACCGACTTCGTCTTTGCCGTAGTAGGAGAAGAACTCGGGCTTGTGGGTACGCTGACCGTGCTTGCCCTCTGGGCCACGCTGCTTGTGTGTGGCGTGCGACTGGCGAGTCAAGTTCGAGGCGACAAGTTTGCATACCTCGTCAGCCTGGGACTGGTCGTAGAGCTTGTTTTTCAGGCAATTGTGAACATAGGCGTCGTGACGGGCAGCTTGCCGCCCAAGGGAATTTCGCTGCCGTTCATGAGCGCGGGAGGATCGAACCTGATCGTTAGTTTGGTGTCTGTGGGTGTAGTTATTGGGTTGACACGCGAAGGGAATTGTTGCGAGGCAACGTGGGGTGCTGAAACAAGCCACAATAATCTGGCCCGGCATCGCGAATACGTTCGTAGCAGGCGCGAGTTGTTACACGAGACATGAATCAATCGACGCACATTATGTTTGCGGGCGGCGGAACCGGCGGGCACCTGTTTCCAGGGCTGGCCGTGGCCGAAGAGCTTGCTCGCGGAAATGCAAACACGAAGATTTCGTTCTGCGGCACCGGCAAGGACTGGGAACAGAAGCAAGTTGCCCGCGCCGGCTTCGAATATCACACGCTGCCTTCCGCTCCGCTGATCGGTTCGCCCATGGGTTTGCTACGGGCCTTGTACTCGAACAGCATCGGGTACCGGGCAGCCTATCGACTCCTTCTGGCCGAACGGCCTAGCGTAGTCGTCGGCATCGGTGGCTACAGTTCATTACCACTGGGACTGGCTGCGGCGCGACTCGGCCTGCCGCTCGTGCTGCTCGAGCAAAATGTCATTCCGGGTCGGGCCAATCGTTGGCTCGCTCGCTGGGCCTCGACGATCTGCGTTTCGTTTGCCGAGACAGCCGAGGTGCTGTCTGTGCGACCGCGCGTGATCGCGACCGGCAACCCGGTTCGTTCGGCCATCGTCGCAGCCTCCAAAGATCGAACCGAACAGGCCAATCTGATTCGTGACACTGATCCGCTCCTGGTTGTCCTGGGCGGCAGTCAGGGGGCACACAGCATCAATTGCCTGATTCCAGAGTTGCTCCCTGAGATCACTCCGCACTTGACCGATTGGCAAATTATCCACCAGACTGGCATGAAGGATGGTGAAAAAGTTCGAGCCGCATACGCCGATCATCGGCTTCGTGCCGAGGTAGTGCCGTTCATTTCGGACATTGAAGACGTGTACTGCCGAGCGACGCTGGCGATCGCGCGAGCAGGCGCCACAACTTTGGCGGAACTTGCCGTCTCAGGAGTGCCGGCGATTCTGTTGCCGTACCCATTCGCTACTGCGAATCATCAATGGCACAACGCCCAGGCGTTCGGACGTGCCGGGGCTGCAATCGTTGTTGATGACCATCCTGAACCTGGCCGGACAACTGCTGTGCTCACCTCCGCCGTCACGCCGCTGCTACGACTGCCGGAACTACGCCGCGAAATGCGACTGGCCATGCAAAATCTCGCCCGGCCAGACGCCGTAAACATGGTCGTATCTGAGATCCATTTTGCGATTTGTTCCGATCAGACCGCGCGGCAATCGGCCTGATTCTTTGTATCTCTGGCCACCTGCTTGATTTTCCACTTCCTGGTCGTAAGATGACAGCCACATCAAGGGGTACCATTCAGTACCCCGTAACATTCTGGGTAGCGACGCCGTTAGCTGACTGGGAATAAGGGGATATTATGATTGCAAGTAACCCGTTTTGGGATTTGAATTTGGAAACGATGGATGATGGGGCGCTTGCCGTGTTGGCCGCGGATGCCGGCTTCTTGCCGGCGCAACTGATTTTGATCCTGCGGCATCTGGAGACTTAAGATCACTTGATCACCGGCTTGGCTTTGAAGCGCGGTTGGCGGGGCGAGGACATTCGCGATGCGCAGCAAGAGGGGGTCTTGTGGATGGTCGAGGCGATCAAGGATTACGACACAAACGAAGTCGGCAAACCGGGCGGATGCAGCTTCAGGTCTTTTCTGTATAAGGTCCTCGTTCGCAGTTTCAGCAATTACGCAAGAAGCCGGAAACGATGCGAGGGCCACTTGAACCGACAGGTGACCGTCTTAGACGAATACGCCGCGGACACCAATCGCAGCAGTTCCTTAAACCACCGCACCTTCGTCGTGCAAGACTGTCAGCCCACCCCCGTTACGCTCGCCGAACAGCAAGAAGATGCTCAACGATTGAGAAATGCAATCCAACACTTGAGCGAAACCGAACGCCGCATTCTTACAGGCATTGGTCAGGACAAGAAACTCACGGCCATTGCCACCGAACTCGGATTGCGACTTGGCGCATTGTCACATCGATGGCGGAAGCTGAGGAGGAAGCTGCGAGAGTTACTAGGATAAACCAGCACATGAGAGCGGCGCCGTTCGTCCTCTGAACAATGCTACGAGGGTCCAAATTCGAACGGCGGTCCGATCAGATTATCCCAGGCTTCCTTCTGTTCCGGTGTAAGCAGTTTGAGGATTTCCGCGAGCGACTCTAGTTCCAACTTTCGATACCTGTCGTAATTCACTTTGTCTTCAATCTGACGATCCGCGGGAGACATTCGTCCGCGCCTTCTTGTCTCTGCGAACTCTTTCTCAACTCTGTCCTGCTTGGCCTTGAGTTGCTCCTGGAACGGCAACCTTTTCAACTCCTCATCTTCTTTCAAAAAGTCGCGGAAGGCCTGCGGATTTGTGGCTTGGCCAAAGCTGACGCAGATTGGGCTGATTTGGGATCTCTGTTCCAGGGTCAATTTCAGTGAGTCTGCAATTGCACGGTTGAAGAGGATTCCATAAGGCAGCGAGGCCTGCAGTTGGAGTTGCTTGAACCGATTATACTGCTTCACATCCATGATTGCCTTGATAGACTCCAGTTCCTTCAGGTTGATTTCCGCAAGTTTCTTGGCTCGTTCTTCCGACGTCTTGGAGGACAGCTTGGCACGTCTGCTGAGTTCTGCTGCCACATCCGCGAAGGGCAGAGGCAGGCCGGAGTCGTCCAGTGTCCGGAGGGGCGGGAAATTTTCCTGCCAAAGGGCAGCCCTTTCGGGGCGGAAGGCAAGCAAAGACTCCGAGAGCCGCTGTTTCTGCTCCACCGTAAGCCGAAGTTCCTTCTCCACGGCGGGCTTTCTCAGTAACGACGTGTTGTTGCTACCGGGGTCAAACCCACTCTGGATCTTTGATTTGATCATTCGTGCCTTCTCGAATTCCACAGGACACACGTCGCTCGGCTTTGAGCCAGCTTTCTGCGGTTGTGCATTTTCCGCAGCCGGACAACACGACAGTGGCAGCATTAAGATCGTGGCGAGTGCCAGGTAAGGCTTCATTGCGTTCCTTCTGCTAGGGGACGAAAACAGAAGACAAGTCCAAACTCATTTTCAATAAATGGGTGAATTCAGGTCAGGGTACGCACCGACTGGCACATTCCCATACTGTGAAATTTCCTTGTTCTTGCTGGTCCCATATTGATCCGCTAGAAAGTTCCATTCTGAGGCATTTTGCGGGAACTGCTGAACAAGGCCGTCAAGCTTCCATTCGGCCAGGTTTCCTGTATTGTTCCAAGTCAAGTCCAGGTGCACATCGTTTGCAGGAGTCACGAAATCTAAGATCAGGAAATGGAAACTTGATGGGGTCGCTGGCGAGCTGTATTCAGTATCACGCTCGAATATGAATAGATCGTTCTCCACACCATTCTCAGTCTTACTGATGGTCTCCGCACGATGGTCCTCGACAATCTTTTCAGGCACATCGAACCAAACACGTTGATGCCCCTTCACATCAGTCCAGGTAACCTGCGTGGGTATATCCGTATTTGTTAGCTTCAATTCGCTATTGAACGAAGCGACGTTGCCGGAAGGAAACCAATTAGTCCTTGCTCGGTAGAACTCGCTTTCCACGTTGGTCGGTCTCGTATCCGAGTCATTAGCAAACGTCCGCTTCTGCGTTTGGTTATCCACAGATGCATGGTTTTGCAGGCCATTGACATAGGTCGTAGTATTCGTGAATAGTTCATACAGCGTATATTGAATAGGGCCTGACCACGTAAATCGCTCGAGTGCCGACGAGAGCGAACCATTTACAGGCGGCGAGAGGTTTTCTGGGACACCGAGCTTAGATTGAATGCCAACCTTCCTGATCGGACCAGGTTCAGGCGGTGCGAAGTATTCCGTCCAGTCTTCAAAACTATCAACTAACTGTCCGTTTACACTTTCAGTCTTGTCGAGGGCGTGGTGTCGAGATTGTTGTGCCTCAGATTCGCCGGAAATACCAAAAACGTCGCAGGTTTGTTCATACCAGTTAGGCTCGTCTTTTGTGAGGCATTGGTTGAGGGACCCAGACCGTGCGGTTCTAGTCCATGCAGGGTCGACGAAGGACCAATCCTCGGTCACGCTAGCGATGACTGTCAGAGTGAAGGTTGGGTCTGCAGTGTCGGGATCAGAGCTTGAGCCGGCACCAGTAAACTGAACGGTGGTAGCGCCGGGCCGAATGCAAGTCCATTCGATGGTGACTCCGTCGCGTGTGTAATCTCCTGACTCTGGTGGGTCTGGAATGGGAGGGGCTCCACCTCCCCCTTGGTCCCACGGTGGACAACTCAAGAGGCACCGTTGTTCTATGGTTTCAAACGTGAGTCGCTTGGACATTGAGAGTGACCGAACGCGCGTACGCTTCGGCGACCGGGTAGCTCGGAAAAACCAACCCAAAACTACATTTGGAGTGAACATGGTTTCTCCTTGTTTTGCAACGCATTGGCAACCCGGCAGGACAATCATGCTCTCATGGGACCGCTAGATTGATTATTCCCAGACCGAGGCATATTCGGGCGTGAAAAATCCAAATAAATCGCAGGATAGAGTTGTACGGTCTGGCAGTTCCTCAGGATGCAAGGAGTTTGCGACATACTTTTCGGCACTACCCGCACTCTTTCCCTGCATTGACTCATGCGAACGGCTTGCCGTATCATCCCGCCCGTTCTTGTCTCACGGGTCGAGGAGGAGATGGCTTCACGACCACATCCAACGTCTGCCGATATTGAACACCGACTCCCCAGAGTATTGCGGGCAAACTGTCTGCCAGGAGTCGGGCCGAATTCCTCATTTCGGACAGAATCGTTGGACCTACAAGGCAAGCACATTCATTGCGTGGGAATCGGTGGCGCGGGCGTTCAGGCGCTCGCCGAGTTTCTGCTTCGGTCCGGTGCCAGCGTTTCAGGATCGGATCGAGTTGAATCCGACACAACTTTTCGGCTACGCCGGCTCGGTGCGCGAGTCTTCGCGCGGCATGATGCCAGGAATGTCCCGGCCAATATCGATTGTCTTGTCTACAGTCCGGCCGTGCCGGAGGACAACCCCGAGCGGACGATTACTCGCGAGCGAAGAATTTCCGAGTTCTCGTATCCCGAAATGCTCGGCCGCTTGATGGCCAGCCGACGCGGAATTGCCATCGCGGGGACGCACGGCAAAAGTACGACGACCGGCATGGTCGGTTGGGTCCTCTCGGAGGCGGGTCTCGATCCCACGGTGATCGTCGGGGCGACGGTGCCGCAGCTCGGTGGCCCGAGCCGCGTGGGTGCTAGCGAAACTTTTGTCGCGGAGAGTTGTGAGTTCGGGCGCAGTTTCCACCACTTGCAGCCACAGATCGCAGCCGTGCTCAACATCGAAGCCGATCACCTGGACTACTACCGCGATATGGACGAGATCGTGGAAAGTTTCCGCGCGTTTGTGGACCGTGTTCCACCCGAGGGCCTAGTCGTGGGCAAGGGTGCCAACGTCGCGGTGAGTCGAGCGATTGCAGGGGCTAAGGCTCGCCTGGAAACGTTCTCGCTGGAATCGGGCAGCACCTGGTGGGGCGCCGATCTGAGGCCGGAACAGGGTCGATACCGATTCCGCGTGTTCCGCGACGGCGAATACGAAACGCAGATTTCGTTGCAAGTGCCAGGTCGGCACAACGTGGAGAATGCCCTGGCCGCCACGGCAATTTGCCGAGCGCTGGGCGTGCGGGCTTCGGTGATCCGTGATGCACTGGAAGAGTTTCGCGGGTGCGGGCGGCGATTGGAATTTCGCGGCAACTGGCGCGGCGTCACGCTGATCGACGACTATGCCCACCACCCGTCTGAAATTCAGGCGACGTTGCGTGCGACTCGCGAGATGTTTCCGACTCGGCGAATCTGGTGCGTGTTTCAGCCGCATCAACTGTCTCGCACGCGGGCCCTGTTTGATCAGTTTGCCGCTTCGTTTGGCGACTCAAACCGTGTGTTGATCGCGAACATTTACACGGCTCGCGAACAGCTCAACGACCAGGCGACGAAAACCGCCTTGCAACTGGCGGCGGCAATCACTGAAAATGGCGGCCAAGCCCGGCACATCTCCGATGCCGGCTCCATCATCGCCCTGCTGGAGGCGAACCTCGAGCCCGCCGACGTGCTCGTGGTCATGGGCGCAGGCGACATAGGAAAGGTGGCCGATGCTTTTGCTGGACGACTTTCGCGACATCGTCAAACGGGATGAGCCGCTCGCCCCGCACACGTACTTTCGGCTCGGTGGTCCCGCGGAATTTCTGGTGCGCCCGCGGACGATCGAGGAACTCACCGCAATTGTCACCCGCTGTCGTCAGGACAGCATTCCTCTTCATCTCCTCGGCGGCGGCTGCAACCTGCTAGTCCGAGACGAAGGGGTCAAGGGCATCGTCGTCAAGCTGGACGAGCCGGCATTTACAGACGTTAACATCAAAGGAAATCTCGTGGACGCCGGCGCCGGCGCCCTCCTGAGCAGCGTGATTACGAAAACCGCGAAGGCGGAGTTGGGTGGTTTCGAGGTGCTTGTCGGCATCCCCGGTACAGTTGGCGGCTCGCTTCGCATGAACGCCGGCGGCCGAGCCGGCGATATCGGGCAATTCACTGGTTTTGTGACCATCATGGATTGGCAAGGCCAGATTCACGTCCGCCGCCGCGACGAACTCGAGTTCAATTACCGCGAAACGAACCTCGACGAACCAGTGATCCTCGCCGGCCAGTTCGAATTGGAGCCGGACAACCCCGAGTCGATCATCAAGCGAATGCGGAAAATCTGGATCACGAAGAAGGCCAGCCAGCCGCTCGGCTTCCAATCTGCTGGTTGCATTTTCAAAAACACACGCGGGCTTTCGGCTGGGCTACTGATCGAACAAACCGGCCTGAAAGGAACGAAAGTCGGCGGTGCCGAGGTTAGCGAGCGCCACGCAAATTTCTTCATCGCCAATGCCGGTTGCACAGCTCGCGACGTGCTCCGTCTAATCGACCTCGTGCGCAGCCGCGTCGCCGAAAGGTTTGGCGTCGAGCTGGAGTTGGAAATCAAGATTTGGTGATCAGGCTTTGGAGTGCGGCGACTCGTCGCCGCTTTCTTTTTCTCCAAACATCTTGCGATATAGAAAGCGGCAACAAGTCGCCGCAGTCCCAAGTCACTCGTCTGAGGCCATCAAACTGACGGTTGGCCTTCACCAATTCCGTGAATTGAATACACTTTCGCTCCCGTCGGCCGGCCACGGTGCGAGGGGTTGCGGGAACCGGAATGATCGACAAGCGGAGCAGTTGTCGCTACGGGAACGAATTGGAACAAGAGGAGAGAGACATGTCTCAAGTCACGTCGGACGGCGTGTCGTCGTCGAATCGATCGCTCACAATCGTCGTGTTGCTCGGCGGCTGGTCGTCCGAGCGTGAAGTTAGCCTGGCCAGCGGTCGCGCCGTGATCACCGCGCTGCGTTCGCGTGGGCACGACGTACGCGAACTCGACCCGGCGGGTATCGACATTCTTACCTATCCGTGGGTTGGAGTGGACGCGGCATTCATAGCACTGCACGGGTCGTTCGGGGAAGACGGCACCGTGCAATCGCTGTTGGAGGATCTGCGGATTCCGTATACCGGCAGCGATCCCGCGGCAAGCCAACTCGCGATGAACAAGGCGGCCAGCAAGCAACGATTCCTCGCGCAGGGGTTGCCCACGCCGGGATTTCAAACGGTACACGTTCAAGAAACCGAGCTATCGATCGCCGAAAAGGCAAATGCATTCGAGTTACCACTGGTTGTCAAACCGAATGCGCAGGGTTCAAGCGTTGGAGTCTCCATCGTCGAGAAGGCCGAGCAGGTAGCTAACGCCGCGCGAACCGCATTTCGTTACGACCCGATCGCGATCCTGGAGACATACATTCCAGGTCGAGAATTGACCGTGGCGGTGCTCGACAGTCGCGCGTTGCCGCCGATTGAAGTCCGACCGGCGCGGCCGTTTTACGATTATCACGCCAAATACCAGGACGATGCGACGGCATACATATTCGATATCGATTTGCCCACCGTGGTACTTCGCGGTGTCGAGTCGTTGGCCGTGTCGGCCGTCGAGGCGTTAGGGTGTTGCGGAGTGGCTCGTGTGGATTTGAGGCTCGATGCCGAGAATCGACCGTGGCTTCTTGAAGTGAATACGATCCCCGGCTTCACGAACCACAGCCTCGTACCCAAAGCTGCCGCTCGGGCGGGAATCGGTTTCTCAGAACTGTGCGAGCGATTGGTTACGGCCAAATTGCACTCGCCCCACCTGCTCGGCAGCCGAGCCGCGTAATCGCAGGCCAGCCGTTTGGCGAGGTGTTGTTTTTCGCAGAACGAGGAGAATCGGCTATGTCGCAGGTCGACGATCTGGCCAGTCTGGAACCCGCTCAGACGCTTGAGCCAAACCATGCGGCGGAAGAGAACGATGTTCTCAATGCAAACGATGGGAAGCCTCGCGCCTCGTCGCGAAATAGCAAGGCGAGGAACAAGCGAATTCCGAAACGCCTGCCGAGTCTGATTCTGCTACTGATCGCCTGCGTGGGATTCGGCGGACTTGTATTCGGTGGCTACAAACTCTTCGACGCGGCGCGAGCTCACGTGGGTGAACAGGATCGGTTTTGTGTTGCCACACGAAACATCGATGTTACCCCTCTGCCCGTTTGGATTCGCACCGACCTGGTTGCCGAAGTGCAGCGGATTGGCGACCTTCCTCACACGTTGAACACGCTCAATCCAAATCTGACGGAGACAATTCGAGACGCTTTCGCTTTGCACCCGTGGGTTCGGAATGTGATTGAAGTCCGGGTGATCCACCCATCGACAATCCGGGTAAAGCTAGCGTACCGCGAGCCCGTGGCCGTCGTCCGTTCGGCCCGGTCACTCGAGGCAGTTGACCGTGACGGCGTCTTGTTGGCGGCGGCTGAGTTGTCCGCCCCCCAACTATACCTGGCCGTGACCGGGGTCCGTTCCACTGCGACGGGTCCCGTGGGCACGCAATGGAGTGACCCGGCGTTGTTAGCGGCCGTAGCGACCGCGGATGCCATTTCACCCCATCACCGCACGCTGGGACTCAGCACGATCGACGTGAGCGGCTATCGGGGTGGAAGCGGGGCCAATCAGGGATCGGTTTACCTGCTCACCGAACAAGGTACGCGGGTGAAATGGGGGCGGCCACCCAAAGTCGATTACCCCGGCGAGATTCCGGTCAAGGACAAAATCGATCGCCTGCTCAAGTATGTGACCGATAACGATTCGCTCGACAAGCCATCGGGTCCGTACGACATTGACATCACCCACTGGCAAGAGATATCGATTCGGCCGAGAAGTCAGGCGCCCGCGAAAGAGCGATAGGCCGCTGCACTTCGGAAGCTCCGTGTGGCTCAAACGCGAGCCCAAGTTCGTATGCTCCAAAAAGTGCGTGACGGTTTGCGGTTTCGAATCAGGGCGAGATCGTGAGGGATCGCGAGATGGCCGTGACGCGAGGTCCGTTGAAGCCAAACCAGTGACGCGAGTCACGATCTTCGCAGCCGGACTCAAACGACTCCCAAGCACGTGGCCAGTCCCACTCACCACATTCCAGGTAGGTCAGCACCATTAGCTTCTTGACCTCTTCAAGCTCGGCGAAACTCAGCCCCTCGGTTTGCCGGGTCGCTTCGTCCATGGCGATGTGGCGAACAATGTCGGGGTGCCAAAAAGCGGAGATCAGCCGGCGGCGAAGCTCGGCGTCAGGACGCGGGAATGTAAGGACCAAATCGATTCGCCCGGGACGACGAAATGCAGCGTCCAGGTCCGCAAGCCGCGCGTTCGATGTGAAAATGTAAACGACACCGTGTTCGACTTCGATACCGTCCATGGCGGCCAGAAAGGTCGAGTGATCAGCAGAATTGCCGAATCGCTCGCGGTCGCGAAGCGCCATGTCGAGATCGTCGAAGAACACGATTCCTGGCCGATCGAGATGAAACAACTCGTGGGCTTCGCCGTCCTCGCGACTACTGCTGTATTCTTCAGCACTCACCGATCGCCACTCCAAACCGCTCCGTTCACATTCTGAACGTAACCACCGGCACGCCATCGTTTTTCCATTGCCGGGTTCTCCTAGCAAAAGAATTCCGCGTTTTTGCGTGACTCCGTATGCAGCCAATTGTTCGCAGCCACACTTTAAAAACCCGATGGAGTTGTCCCACAAGCACCGGCGGTCGTGCTCGCGCATAACTGGCATCACGTTCGTGTGCTCTCGACGCAAATCACGTCTCAAGAGGCGATAGAGCGAACGATAGTCGCTGAGCGGTACGGCCCAAAAAGAATACAATTGGCAGTAATTGTTCTGACCATAGGGTGCGTCCACCTTGACCACCCTAATTGAAATTTCCTTCGCACGGTCCTCGCCGATGCGCTCAATCCGAAAAACTTCCAGGCCAATTTCAACCGCATGCCCCTTTCTTCCACTCTGAAAGCGTATCATGGCACCTTCTGGACCGATTCCGAGTCGCCGTTCTTGCCGGATGTGCTTGCGGAGGATCTGCTCCATCTTCCAATCCAAGTTAATCGCGCGCACGGGCTCCCCAAGAGCCTCCGCGGCGAGACGCAGGCATTCTTGATGATCGAGTTGATGTTCCAAGAGAGTCATTCTTGGTTATGACAGCAATGTACGAATCGCGGTTCACCAGAAAGGGCCGGGGGTAAGCCGACCCCAAAGAAAAAAGCCCGCATTCTTGTGAAAAGATGCGGGCCTTTCCCTTGCGTAGTCGCGGATTCGCGTTAGGTTTATGGCTTCTTTTCTTCCGACGTTTTGCCGTCGCCGTTGGCGGTTCGTTTCTTCTTCGAGGCCTTTTCGGCTTCAGCAGCCTCGCGGCGTCCCTTGAGCGCTTGCTTCTGGCCGTCGTTCAGGAGCTTTTCACAAGCGACCAATTTTGCATCCTCTTGTTCGTCGATTTGCTTTTGCAGCTCAGCAATCTGTTTCCTGAGCGATGCAATCTTGTCGTCGAATGGCTGAGCGGCCTTTCGAACATCTTCCTTCTGCTTGTCGGACAATCCAATTTGCCCGAAATAATCGGGGATCGCCGCCTTCTTGACTTTTTCATCCCCCTTGCTGGCTCCCTCCTTCTTTTCTTGAGCGAGACTCAGCCCCGTGACCACTGCGAGCGACAACATACAAGACAATCCCACACCAACAATTCTCCTGGACAACATGAGATTCTCCTCGGCCAATCAGATGGCCAAAGTAATAGACAGGTGGTCCCTACCTCTCAGGGAAATGCCGTCCGATCCTGTTTTGGCAACCAGTGTATATATGCACCTAGTGGGCAGATTTCCAGTAAAAAGTTGAAAAATTTCTGCTTTTTGAATTTGACGTGTGATGAACTGCCAAGCTGATTCTCGGAGCCGAAGAGCAATCGGCATTGGGCGCGCAAAAAAGGCCCGCAGCCTTGTATGAAAGACTGCGGGCCTGTGAACAAATTCCGGCGATCACCTACTTTCGCGCCAAAGGCACTATCATTGGCCCAGGAGGCTTAACGGCCGTGTTCGGAATGGGAACGGGTGTGACCCTCCTGGTAAGGTCACCGGAAATTCGTCGGCGACCGTTTTCACGATCGCCGACGCTGGATTGATGGTGCGTTTCACGCACCCTACTTTTCAAGATCGCGGCGGCATCCGGCGGGGTAGGCGAACGAGTGTTGGTCAGCCCGTCAGTCGTTAAAGGCTCTGTGGCTCTTTTGGGTCGCTTGGCCGCCTCTTGCATGCGGCCGTCTGGGCGCCCGCGGCGAGCCTGTGGCCACGTCGCGTGAACGTCCGAGGTCGTGTTAACCGTCGGGGCTCAAGCGAATCTGTCGCACGGGGGTGCGGTAAACACCACAGGGACGCCGTCGCGTTCGATCGCTAATCGGAGATTTCAGATTTGAGATTTCAGAATTTGAAATCACAGAATCTGAATGCTCAGATCGTCAATCCTGGAATCGGCAGTGGATACGAGTGGTTGACTTCTCGCACGAATTTGAAATCTCAGAATTTGAGATTTCAAATTTCTGATCTCAAGCATCAAATCTCAGATTTCAGAATCTGAGCTCTGACACCTGATCTCTGACTCCTGTTCTTATGGAGAGCAAAGAATCATTGTGGTCAAGCGTTCGGCTGTTAGTACCGGTCGGCTGAGACGCTTACGCGCCTTACACCTCCGGCCTATCGACCTGGTAGTCTTCCAGGAGCCTTCAGACCTTGCGGTCATCGAGACCTAATCTTGAGGAGGGTTTCGCGCTTATATGCCTTCAGCGCTTATCCTGTCCGAACGTTGACTACCCAGCGGTGCCGCGAGCGCGACAGCTGGAAGATCAGAGGTTCGTCCGACCAAATCCTCTCGTACTAAGGTCAAAACCCCTCAAGTCTCGTGCGCCCGTACTAGATAGGGACCGACCTGTCTCACGACGGTCTAAACCCAGCTCACGTACCGCTTTCATTGGCGAACAGCCAAACCCTTGGGACCTTCTCCAGCCCCAGGATGCGATGAGCCGACATCGAGGTGCCAAACCGCGCCGCCGCTATGGACGCTCGGGCGCGATAAGCCTGTTATCCCCGGAGTACCTTTTATCTGTTGAGCGACGGCCTTTCCATACAGCACCGCCGGATCACTAAGCCCCACTTTCGTGTCTGATCGACTTATGGGTCTCTCAGTCAGGCAGTCTTATACCTTTACGCTCTAAGGCCCGATTGCCAACCGGGCTGAGACTACCTTTGGGCTCCTCCGTTACTCTTTAGGAGGAGACCGCCCCAGTCAAACTGCCCAATTAGCATTGTCCTCGACCTGGATTCACAGAGTCGAGTTAGAACCCAAACGCAACAAGAGTGGTATTTCATGTTGTGGCTCCGCGGATGCCAGAGCACCCGCCTCATAGCCTCCCACCTATGCTACGCATGCAACGTCTAAGCACAGTACTAACCTGCAGTAAAGGTTCACGGGGTCTTTCCGTCTTAATACGGGAACGTGGTATCTTCACCACGACTGCAACTTCACCGAGTCGCTGTTGGAGACAGTGCTCCAGTCGTTACGCGATTCATGCAGGTCGGAACTTACCCGACAAGGAACTTCGCTCAGATGTGTTACTCTCAACCGAAGCTGAGGGGCCGGTCATTTCTGCCGGCCTCTGCATGTCGCCATGCAGCTCGGACTGTATCTTCATCCCGGATCACCGGGAAGCTTGGCGTACAGTCTCTGAGGATTCTAAAAACCGTGGGCTTTTCTGTCGGTTGATCTGCTTGACAATCGTCGCTATCTCTCGAATCCCTTCCATGCTCAGGTGCCTTTTCTGTTTCATGAGATCGAGCACCTGAACAAACAATTCAAAGTCCCGCCGTTTGGCCGTCCGCAGCGGATTCTCGCGGAAGAAGGGAATGACCTTCTCGCGGAGATCCCGCACCGCTCGGACACAAAACCGATAAAGATGTTCTTTATGGTTGTCATGCCGACGGTTGATATGGATGCGACCACAGCGGAAGAATTGCTGAAGTGATTCGAGTGCAGCCAGGCTTCGCGCTCCCTGTGTCACAACGAACTCAGGAAACACTTGCCAGCCAAGCTTCACAACACGGCAGCGCTGGATCGCGACGGAGAAGCAACCTTCACCGTCAACGAATCCAACGATCCATCCGACTGTTTTTAGCCTTTCCTGCTGATCATCTGCACCCATCACGTTTTCACTGCCTTTCACGGCGAGTAGTGTGGGATACTCAGACTTTCCAGCAAATGGCCAAGTTTGACTAAGGCTAGCTTTCGTTAACCTTAGGACCGTCATAGTTACGGCCGCCGTTTACCGGGGCTTCGGTTGCGAGCTTTGGAGGATTGCTCCCCCTGACCCTCTTCCTTAACCTACCGGCACCGAGCACGCGTCGATCACTATACATCCTCTTGCGAGTT
>Ga0247727_10004266_pt1 | contig 30490 bp, 30 predicted proteins | sample WisWelCaveWW1625_FD_202498 | JGI IMG/M metagenome (GOLD analysis project Ga0247727, IMG submission 202498) | Biofilm microbial communities from Wishing Well Cave, Virginia, United States - WW16-25 | ecosystem: Environmental > Aquatic > Deep subsurface > Groundwater > Cave microbial mat | place... | reverse complement strand
TGTTGCGAATGTTGGAATCATAAGGACCACTAGCAAGTATAGGTTTCTAGTGGAGTTTATGGATTTGACATTCGCTACCAGCTTGCCGCTTACACCGGATGCGAATGTCAAATCCACTCCACTAGAACAGCGCGGCGTGACCAAGAAAACTCAAATCGTGATCGTCGGCGGCGGCGCGGGCGGGCTGGAGCTGGTGCGCAAGCTCGGCCGGCGCTTCAGCCGCGCGCATTTCGACATCATCCTGGTCGAGCCGCAGCGCACGCATGTTTGGAAACCGCTGCTGCACGAAGTGGCGGCCGGCGCCCTCGACGCCAATCTCGACGAGGTCGGCTATCGCAGCCACGGCCACCGCTGGGGCTATCGCTTCTTCATGGGGCGGCTGGAGAACATCGACCGCGAAGCCCGCCAGGTCATCATCGCGCCGCTGCTGGACGAAGAAGGCGCGGAAATCATCGGCAGGCACTCCATCCGCTACGATTATCTCGTCGTCGCCATCGGCTCGGTGACCAATTCCTACGCAACCCCTGGCGCCGGCAAGAATTGCATTTTCCTCGACGATCGCGAACAAGCCGACCGGTTTCGCTTGAAGTTGTTGAACCAGTGCCTGCGCGTGTCGCGGCAGATGAGCGCAGATGCGGCCAGCGATGCGCACGTGCGCATCGCCATCGTTGGCGGCGGGGCGACCGGCGTTGAGCTGGCGGCAGAATTGTACAATGCCGCGGCGGGCCTGCGGCACTATGGCCTCGAAGTGTTCGACGAGAGCCGGCTTGAGATCACCTTGATCGAAGCCGGCCCGCGCATTCTTCCAGCTTTGCCCGAGAAACTCGCCGACGCCGCGCGTGAAGAACTCGAAGCGCTCGGCGTGCGGGTGCTGACCGGCGCGCTTGTGGCGGAGGTGACAGGCGCCGGCGTCGTCGCCGCGGACGGCGAAACCATCGCCGCCGATTTGCGCGTGTGGGCCGCTGGCGTTAAGGGCGCCGATTTTCTCAAGCACATCGCCGGGCTCGAAACCAACGCAGCGAACCAGCTAGTCGTGCGGCAAACCCTGCAAACTACACGCGATGAACGCATTTTCGCGCTCGGCGATTGCTGCGCCTGCCCGCAAGCCGGCAGCGACCGTCCGGCGCCGCCGCGCGCGCAAGCCGCTCACCAGATGGCCGACACCGCCTTCGCCAATCTCTGCGCCATCGTGGAAGGGCGCGAGCTTCGGCCTTTCGTCTATCGTGATTTCGGCTCGCTGGTGTCGCTCAGCACCTATGCCACGGTCGGCTCGCTGATGGGCGGGCTGATCGGCGGCAAACTGGCGATTGAGGGGCGCCTGGCGCGGCTGGTTTACGTCTCGCTCTACCAAATGCATTTGCTGGCGATCCATGGCTGGCTGCGCGGGCTGGCGCTGATCGTCATCGGTCACGTCAATTCGGTGATCCGGCCCAGGTTGAAATTGCATTAGGGTTACAGGTCAGTAGTCAGTAGTCAGTCGTCAGTCGAGAAGCCGTCCACGCGCCTGCGCCCGCCAACGCTCGATCGCTACTAACCACCGACTACCGACTACTCACCACGCACTCTTCCTCAACCATTCCTCCACACGGCTTTTTCATGCAAATCGGCGATGCTCCCTCTTCAACGCGGCCCCTGCTGCTGGCGGCGGCGGCGGCGTTGATCGATCGGGCGGGCCGGGTGCTGATCGCGCAGCGGCCGGCGCATAAACAGTTCGGCGGCTTTTGGGAATTTCCTGGCGGCAAGGTCGAGCGTGGTGAGTCGCCGGAAGCGGCTTTGGTGCGCGAGTTGAAGGAGGAGCTGGATTTGACCGTCGAACCAGACGCCCTCGAACCGTTCGCGTTCGCCAGCCACGCCTATTCGGATTTCCATTTGCTGATGCCGCTCTATGTCATCGAGCGCTGGGGCGGCGAGCCTGTCCCCAACGACGCGCAAGCGCTCGCCTGGGTGCGCGCGCGTGAATTGCGTGATTATCCGATGCCGCCGGCCGATGTTGGGCTGGTGCAGCGGCTGATCGAACGGGACATCGCGTCATGTTGAAGCTTTTTCTCCGCGACGAGCACGGCTCGACCGCGATCGAGTACACCTTGATCGCCTCGCTGATCAGCATCGCCATCATTTCTGGGGTGAGCCTGTGGAGCGATGAAGTGGTGAAGCTGTTCGCCATCATCCGGGACGCCGTCGTTCCGTAAACGCACGGCTCTCACGCCTCCAGTTCGACATCCCAGTAGAGATAATCCACCCAGCTTTCGTGCAAATGGTGCGGGGGAAACCGCCGGCCGACGTGCTGCAATTCATGCATGGTCGGCCGGCGCGGCCTGCGGTGCGGACGCATGGCGGCGTGACGGGCGAACTTGCCGCCCTTCCTGAGATTGCAGGGCGCACACGCGGTGACGATATTTTCCCAGGTGGTGTGCCCGCCGCGCGAGCGCGGCACCAAATGGTCGAAGGTGAGATTGTCGTCCGAACCGCAATATTGGCAGAGAAAGCCGTCGCGCAGGAATACGTTGAATCGGGTGAATGCCGGCGGGCGATCCTGAGTGATATAGTCCCGCAGCGAGACCACCGAAGGTAGCCGCATTTCTAACGAGGGCGAATGGATCAGCTTGTCGTAATGGGCGACCACATCCACGCGCTCGAGGAAGACGGCCTTCACCACTTCCTGCCAGGGCCACAGCGACAGCGGGTAATAGGAGAGCGGTCGGAAGTCGGCGTTGAGCACCAGCGCCGGAAAGCCCGCCAAGGGGACGCCGGAAACGCTCATAGCTTGCCGCTTCGCAGCGGCAACGCGAAAGACTGATCGGGGGTCAAAGCAGGTGGACTGAAGACGAGCACTCCTTGGCATTCGCATTATAGCACGCCCGGAAGCAGCCATAGCTGATTTGCGGCGACAGCTTCGTGACACTGGCGGGACGTGGCGCAAAATCCTCAGCTGGCAATGGTGATTTTCCTTGTTTTCAATGACATAGCCAGAAAGGCCCCGCCCAGATCCAGCCCATCGGGGCCAATCGAGTGCGGCACGCCATGGCTCACATGCCATTGCGCGCCGTGCCCCGCCGCCGCCAACGCCTCGGCTGAGTCGAACATTGCGGCTAAGGGAATCGTGGGGTCGCGGTCGCCGTGGATCAGCAACACCGGGGGTTTGGACTGCATTTCCTGGTTCAGCCGACGCCCGCCCACCAGCACCCCCGAAAAGCCCAGGATGGCCCCCACTTGACGCCGCAAGCCCACATGCAGCGCCATCATCGTGCCCTGACTGAAGCCGACCAGGGCCAATCGGCTGGCATCGAGGCCAGCGCGTTCTAGTTCGCGGTCGAGAAAGCGATCCACGGGCCCCGCGGCCCGGCGGGCCCCCTGCTCCATCAGCTGCGGATCGAGGTTGGAAATCGGGAACCATTGGTAGCCGCCCGGCGCCTGGGGAACCGGCTCAATGGCGTTTGGCGATACAAACGCTGCCCCCGGCAGCGCTTTTCGCCAATATGGCGCCAAACTGATGAGATCGGCGCCATTGGAGCCATAGCCATGCAGCAACACCACCAAGGCATCGGGCTTGCCCCCGCGCGCGGCTGGCAAGCGCGGGCCATCGAGAAAAACACTCATCGGGCCCTGCTAGCCGTTCCCAAGCGCAAACAATAGCCTGTGGGCCTGATGCCCTTCGTCACTCGCTTCGCGCCCTCGCCCACCGGCTACTTGCACCTCGGGCACGCGTTTTCGGCGCTGACCGCGTTTGACGCGGCGCGAGCGGCGGGCGGGCGGTTTTTGTTGCGGATCGAGGATTTGGATCCGGCGCGGCGCCGGCCAGAGTTTGAAGCGGCGATCATGGAGGATCTGGCCTGGCTCGGAATGGCCTGGGAAAAACCGGTGCGGCGGCAATCGCAACACATGCGCGAATACGCCGCCGCGCTAGGAACACTGATCGATCGTGGCCTGGTTTATCGCTGTTTCCGCACCCGCAAGCAGATCATGGCGGAAATCCCGCACGCGCCGCACGCACTGGCGGAGTTCGTTCGTTCCGCGCCCCTGCCCCCGGATGAGGAAGCTGCAAAGCTGGCCGCGGGCGATGCGTTTGCCTGGCGGCTCTGGCTCGATCGCTGCCGCGACACGCTGGGGCCGGATTGGGATGATCTGCGCTTTGAGGCAGATGGCAAATGGCGCAAGGCGGACCCCTGCCGCTTGGGAGACGCCATTGTCGCGCGCAAGGAATTTCCCGCCTCGTACCACTTGGCTTGCGTCCGCGACGACGCGCTTCAGGGCGTAACCCACGTCATCCGCGGCGAGGATTTGCGCGAGGCTGCGCATCTGCATGTGCTCTTGCAGAAATTGCTGGGCTTGCCGCACCCGCTTTATCGCCATCACACCCTGGTGCTCGATGAACACGGCAAACGCCTCGCCAAGCGCGATCAAGCGGCAACTTTGCGTGCGTTGCGCCAAACCGGCAAGTCGCCAGCCGATATACGCGCGATGCTGCGATTATAGCGTTAACGGCATTAAACCATACCGATGCAGCAAAATGCTAAGCACTATTGGCGTAGCGTGCGCGACAAGGCAGAAGCCTCGCCGCACCCGCGGCAATGTTGAACACATGTTATGGGTCGATCATCAGTGCTATTTCGGACCTGACCGCCGCAAGGCGCCCGGGGGAATGCGTTTGCGCGAGCGCCGCCGTTACAATTATGCGGGCAGGGCGCCCAGCGTACGCACGGCGCTGCGCCAGCTGCGTATGCGGGTGTTGGAGGCGCGGGGGCCCGCGGGAATCGGCGCCTTCGTCGAGCGCGTCCATTCGGTTACGCTATTAGCCAATCTGCACCACGAAGCCGAAGCCGCCTCCGTCCTGTCGCGGCTGCCCATGGTGCTCGCGCGCGGAGGCGAGGCCGATATGCGCGAGACGGCCTACACGCAGATCGACCGCGCCTGCGGCGCGCTGCGCCAGGAAAATGGGCAGCTGTTTCACTGAGCGCTCAGCGCGCCGGCCGGTTGCCAAACGCGCCGATCAGGCGCGTCGACCAATCGCCCAACGCGTCCCAGGCTTCCGTGCCGCCTTGAAACAGGCCGAGCCGCACCATCACCAAATCCTTCGACGGCACGATGACGATGATCTGACCCTCGTGGCCCTGCGCTGAAAACGCATCGGCCATGGATGTGTCCACGATCAGCGAGCGCATCGGCGTTCCGGTCCCGTGCGCGGACGTGAGCCACCAATGCGCGCCGTAAATATCGGTTGCGGCATCGGGGCCGCGCGAGCGGGCGAAATCGACCCAGCCTTCGGGCAGCACGCGGGTTCCATCCCACACGCCGCCGCGCAGATAGAGCGTTCCGAAGCGCGCGAAATCGCGCGCGCTCGCCCATATTAGGGCTGAGCCGTACCAGAGCCCGCTGGGATCGAACTCGACCACCGGATGCATGCCGATGGGGCCGAATAATGAGGCATCCATCCACGTGCGCATGCGATTGCGGCGATCGGTCAGGCTTTGTGGATCGGCGACAATCGTTCGCGTCAGCGCATCGGCGATAAGAATTGTGCCAGCGGAATTGTAGTTCCAGTGCGCGCCAGGATCGTGGATCAGCGGCAGACCGGCGGCGAAGCGCGCGGTGTCGCCGCGGCCGGCGCCGTAGAGCATATGAGTCACATCGTTGGCGAGAATGCTCGGCGCACCGATTTCGGTGTAATCTTGGCCATCGACCATGTTGAGCCATTGCCGCCAGGTGATCGACGCGCGCCGCTCGCCGGCGCGCCAATGCGGGCTGCCCATTGGCGTGTCGATGGCGATGCGTCCTTGCAAGACAGCCGCGCCGACCAGCGCGTGCGTCACCGATTTGGCCATCGACCAAGAGATGAGCCTCGTGTCGCGCGTGTAGCCTTCGGCGTAGCGCTCGAACACAATGCGCCCGCCTTGCACGATCAGCACGGCGCGGGTTTGCCCCATCTGCTCGTGCGAGCCGGCGAACGCCTCGGTGACGGCCAAATCGAACGCGGCGCGGTCAACATCGTCGGGCAAAGGCGCTTCGGCCCATTCCGCCGTCGGCCAAGCCAGGCCCGCCGGTTGCGGCGGCAAGGGGAAGAGCTGCGCCGAAGCCTGTTCCGCTGGCGCCAGAAGCGGCAGAGTCGCCAGAATGGTTGCGAAAATCGTCCCACGCAGCATGACGCCCACCCCCGCTTTCGGTATGCTTGAAGCCGAGCATAGGGGGAGGCGCCGGTGTCGCGCAAACGTTGGATTTGGATCGGCGCTCTGGGGGTGGCCGCGGCAGCGCTTGCGAGCGTTGCCTGGTCGCTCCAGGACGATTTGGCTTACGCCCGCATCGCCACCAGCTACGCCGCCAAGCAGACTTGCTCGTGCTTGCACGTGAGCGGGCGGGCGCTGGAGAGCTGCCTCGCCGATTTTCCGGAGGATGCGCTCGACCAAATTAGCGTGGCCCCGGAAGGCGAGCACGTGCGCGCCAGCGTGCTGTTCGGCGCGATCAGCGCCGAAGCCATGTTCGAGGAAAACTATGGCTGCCGCCTGCTCGACTAGATGAATGCGCCCTTCGGATTGGGGATCGGTTTGCGCAGCAGCGCCAGCACCAGCGCAATGGCCGCACGCAACCCCGCCCAAATGACGATGGCTAAGTGAAGGAACAATGTCGCCAGCCCCAAGAAACGGCTGATGTAAATCAGCAAGCTGCCCAGCACCCAGATCGAATAGCCGATTATGAGCGTGCGCAGCGCGTGTTCATGGTGCGTGGCGGCCCAGGGCATGCCCTCGCCGCGGTTGGAATAGGCCAGCACCAGCGCGGCGATGCCGACGGCCATGCCGATTAGCGACAGCGGCCCCGTCGGCAAGAACCAGTTCAGCGCGAACGCGGCTAGCGTCAGCAAATGCGCCAGCACCGCCTTGCCGCGGTGGGTTTTAAGCCCCAACCCCCCACGCTGTTGCGGCTTCATGGGCTTGGGGCGCGGGCGAAACGGCGTGACGTTATCGTGGGACATTTGGATCGGTTTACGTGCAAGCGGGCGGCTTGGGCAAGCGCCGTAGCGCCCCCTCCCCGGAAGCGCCGCACGCGTAGTCCGGGGTCAATAAACACGAACGACTGTGTCTATCGGCCCCGGGCCCGCCGCTTACGCGGCGTCCCGGGGATAGGTGAGGCTTACAGCTGGCGCATCAACATGTCTTGCGACGAGGCGAGATCGAACAAGCCGAGCTGGCGCGCTTCGGCGATCTTGGCCCAATAGACTTTGTCTTCCAGCATCGCGGTTTGGATCACGTCGAGCTTGGCGAGGTCTTCGCATTCGGAGAAGAACACCAACGTGCCGGTCGGCCCGCTGAGGCCCTGCCAAACCACCGCGCGGGTGACGTGCGGCCATTTTTTGACGTGGGCGACCATGTCTTTTGCGAACGCAAACGCCGCGATTGGATCGCCGGCGATCCTGATTGTTCTTCCAAAGCCAATTGTCATGCGAATTTCTCCATGAGCACGCGCGGCCTCGCGCGCGCGAAAGCACGCTCCAAAACCTTCGGAGCTTGGGTGTGAGTCATTGAGCGTCGTTATTGGGCGCTTTGTGCGCCACTCAAGGCGAAGTTTCCGGCAACATCAGGCATGCACACACAGACTTGCAGCCCCCGGATTTGCGCCTGCCCTACGCTTCGTTTCGAGTCCGGTAAAGCCTGCTTGGAAAATAAAAAAGCGCCTCACAAATTCAGCAAATGCGGGTCGCCGCCTTGAGCGGCGATGTTGATGGAGGTGGCGCGTTCCTCGGCGAAGCGCGGCAGATAGAATGGCCCGCCGGCTTTGGGGCCGGTGCCGCTCAACCCCGAGCCGCCAAACGGCTGCACGCCGACGACAGCGCCAACGATGCTGCGGTTGACGTACAAATTGCCAGCGGGAACCGCCGCGCGCACCGCTTCAGCAAAGCTTTCCAGCCGCGAATGCACGCCGAGCGTGAGGCCATAGCCCTTGGCGGCGAGCGCAGCGCCGAGTGTGGCGATGTCGGCGGGATTATATCGGACGATGTGCAGGATCGGGCCGAAGGTTTCCTTGTCGATCTGGTCGAGTGAATTCAGTTCTACGACCGCGGGACCGAAGAAGGGCAGCGCAGCATGGACCGCCGGCGCCTCGCCGGCCAGCGCCGGCGGTCCATAAAGCTGCTTCAACACTTTGGCCTCTTTACGCATGCGCGCCATGTGACGATCGAGATTGGCCTTGGCTTCCGCATCGATGATCGGCCCAACATCGGTGAACGGATCGGCGGGATCGCCGAGGACGAGGCACTCCATGGCCCCGAGTAGCGTTTCCAATATGCCGTCAGCAGTATCGTGCGGCAGGAACAGCAAGCGCAGCGACGAACAACGCTGGCCGGCGGAATTGAACGCCGAGGCGATCACGTCATCGACCACTTGTTCCTTCAGCGCCGTCGTATCGACGAAAAGTCCGTTCAAACCGCCGGTCTCGGCGATCAGCGGCACGATTGGGCCGTCCCTTGCGGCGAGCGCGCGGTTGATCAGGCGCGCGACTTCGGTGGAGCCGGTGAAGGCCACGCCAGCGATGCGGGAATCGGCGACGAGCGCCGCGCCGACATCACCCGCGCCGATAACGAGGCGCAGGACCCCTTCCGGCAAGCCCGCCTCGCGAAAAAGCCGCACCGCTTCGGCGGCTATGCATGGGGTTTGCTCTGCGGGTTTGGCAACCACCGTATTTCCCGCCGCCAGCGCTGCGGCGATCTGCCCGGTGAAAATCGCCAGCGGAAAATTCCACGGCGAAATGCACACGAAAACGCCGCGCCCGTGCAATTCCAATGTATCAGTCTCGCCCGCTGGGCTTGGCAACGCCGTCGGACCCGCAAACAGGCGCTCGGTCTCGGCGGCGTAATAACGGCAAAAATCCACCGCCTCGCGTACTTCGTCGATGCCATCCTGCAGCGTACGTCCGGCCTCGCGCGCGATCAGAGCGACCAGCGCGTCGTGATGATCCTGCAGGGCATCGCCCATCGCGCGAAGGATGCGCGCTCGTTCAACGCCGCCGAGAGCGTTCCAGGAGGGAAAAGCCGAGAGAGCAACGCCGACAGATTCCTCCCCCCTTGCGGGGGAGGTGGCGAGCGAACGCGAGACGGAGGGGGGGCGTGCAGGAGGAATCGCGACGGCGCCGCTTGCGTCATATCCTGATCGCCCCCCCTCCGACCGCTTCGCGGCCACCTCCCCCGCAAGGGGGGAGGAGCGCAGCGCTTCCCGTTCGCTCGCAATGCTCAAATCCCGCCCGGTTGAGTTCCTCCGACTCGCACCAAACAGCTGCGGCGGCGGCGGCAACCGCGGATGGCGGTGCGGGCGCGCTTCGAGCGTGGCGATCGGATCGGCGGCGACGATGCCGGGCGAGACATCGTCGTCGAGAAACGAATGCACGAACGAAGTGTTGGCGCCGTTCTCCAACAGGCGCCGCACCAGATACGGCAGCAAATCTTCGTGGCCCCCGACAGGCGCATAGACCCGCACCGGCGCCGCTGGTGCTAAAGCCGCATACAGCGCCTCGCCCATGCCGTGCAGGCGTTGAAACTCGTATGCCTCGCGGCCCACGCATTGCGCCATACGGCGAACGGCCGCGACAGTGTGAGCGTTGTGAGTGGCGAATTGCGGAAAGATGGCATCGCCCGCCGCGATCAGATCGCTCGCGCAGGCAAGGTAATGCACATCGGTTGCTGCCTTGGTGGTGAACACGGGAAAATCCGGTCGGCCCATGATTTGCGCACGCTTGATCTCGCCGTCCCAATACGCGCCCTTGACCAGACGCACTTGAATCGGGGTGCGGCGCCGGCGCGCCAGCGAGACGAGGCGCTCGATCACGGCGCGCGTACGTTTTTGGTAGGCCTGCACCGCAAGCCCCAAGCCTTCCCAGCCTTCGAGTGAAGGCTCAAACGCCAAGCGCTCAAACAATTTCAGCGACAGCACAAGGCGGTCAGCCTCCTCCGCGTCGAGCGTCAATCCGATGTTCCATTGTTTCGCCGCCTCCGCCAGCTGCAGCACGCGCGGGTAGAGTTCGGCGAACACGCGCTCTTGCTGGCGCGCTTCGTAACGCGGATGCAGCGCGGAAAGCTTTACCGACACGCTAGATGCGGAGCGCGGGCCTTGCCCGCTCGCGTCCGCGCCGACCGCCGCCACCGCGTCAGCGTAATTCTTCAGATAGCGCTCGGCGTCTTCATTGGTGCGCGCGCCCTCGCCCAGCATGTCGAACGAATAGCAAGTCGATGCGCCGCCGCGCGCCATCGCCGCGCCGCGTTTCAGCCCCGCGCCGATGTCACGGCCGAGCACGAATTGCTCACCCAGGATGCGCATCGCCTGCATGGCCCCGGCGCGCACCACCGGTTCACCCAAGCGCTGCACCAGTCCTGCCATCAACTTGCCGGGCTCGCCCTTCATCTGCTCCGGCAGCGACACGACGCGCCCGGTGAGCATCAGCCCCCAAGTGCCGGCATTGACCAGCCAATGGTCGGACTTACCGAGATGTTCGCCCCATTTGCCGGTGCGGATTTTCTCGGCGATGAGCTTGTCGGCAGTTTGGTCATCCGGCACCCGCAGCAAGGCTTCGGCCAGGCACATCAGCGCCAAGCCCTCGGCATTGGAGAGCCCGAATTCCTCGAGGAAGCTCTCCATCACCCCCTTGCGGCGTTTCAACCCCCGCGCGCGCGCGACCAGCGCCCGCGCCTCGGCGTTGACGCTGGCGCGCGCGGGCCCGTCCAGCGGCGGCTCGGCCAGCAGCGCGGCGACGGCTGCATCCTCGTCCTGATATTTCAGCGCGTCGAGCGCGTCCCAATCCACCCGCTCGGGCATGCTTCGTCCTTGAGTTTATGTTGACAACCGCAATGCGACCGCGGTGAACTCCAGCAAATCGTCAAGATTTTTTTCAATCACGGCGCGGATTATCGCGAGATCAAGCTGATGGTATTGATGGACGGCGAGATTGCGGAAGCCGACCATACGCATCAAGCGATCCGCCAAATTCTGATCTATAATCCCCACCTCAACCAGCTTGGCCAAGGAATCTCGCGACGAAGCGGGCGCCCCCAAGGCGCGGAGCCGTACGATGCGATCGGCGATGTCCAGGCTTGCGTCACAAGCGCGTTCAATGTTGAGCACCGCCGCGTCTTGGCGCGTGTAATCCGCGTCGAAATCCACGCTGGCCGTCAACTCCTCGCGCGCCCGCGCGATACAACGCTCGACGATAGCGGCCTTGGCGACGATGACATCATCCGCCATAGACGCGTCCACGCGCTACGATGTCGGCCTCAATGCCCGCCCGGCGCATCTTCAAATCGCGATAATCGCGCAGTACGCGCAGCTCGAACAGACCGATGGCATTTGGGTCCGGCGCCGCCTCCAAGCGTCCGTCACGAAGCACCTGCATTTGCATGATCGTGGAAGCTCCAGCCAAATCCACCAAATCCACGTCGTGCCGTAAGACTGCCGACACCTGTTCCCTGAGCCGCAGAAGATCAGCCTGCGGCAAGGCGCGGCCGGCGAAGAAGGCAATATCGACGTCACTATCGGGTCCCGCAGTTCCGGTCGCCTGGCTGCCGAACAGGTACACACCCGCCAGGGAAGGAATTGCCCGGCGCAAGAGGTCCAGTGCGGGGGAAAGGCTGATGCGCATGAGCGCTATTTGCGCGCCTCTGGCCCCGAGGGCAAGCGCCCCCTTGCGCCGTTAGCGCGCGCGTGGTGGAACCCGCGCCGTGAGCAGCGAAGCCCCGACTACATTAAAATTGGCGCCCCCCGCCGAGGCGCAGAGCACCGAAAGCGTGGACAGCGGGCTGCCGCTTGCCGCGCGCATCATGCTGGTGACGGACGCCTGGGCGCCGCAGGTGAACGGGGTCGTGCGCACGCTCGCCAACACTATGGATGAATTGCAGGCGATGGGCTGCGAGATCGAGGTAGTTTCGCCGGCTGACGGCTACAAAACAGTGCCGCTGATCACCTATTCGGAAATTCGCCTGGCGCTCGGCGCGCGCGAAGACGTGGAAGACCGCTTCCTTGCTTTCGCGCCGGACGCTGTCCACATCGCAACCGAGGGCACGCTGGGCTGGGACGCGCGCGCGGTCTGCCTCAAGCACAAGTTTCCTTTCACCACCAGCTATCACACCCAATTCCCAGAATACGTGCACGCGCGTTTTGCATGGATTCCGCTCTGGGCCGGCTATCGCTTCATGCACGCCTTTCACGACAAGTCCGGGCGCGTGATGGTGGCCACGCCAACCATGATGGATTTGCTCCACGCGCATGGCTTCAAGAACGTCGCGCCATGGAGCCGCGGCGTCGATGTGGACTTGTTCCATCCGAGCAAGCGCGGCGTTGACGGCGGCGTCTATAAGGACTTGCCCAAGCCGGTGTGGGCCTATGTCGGGCGCGTATCGGTGGAGAAAAACCTTGAAGCGCTCCTGAAGCTCGACCTGCCGGGCTCGAAGATCATTGTCGGCGATGGGCCCGCGCGCGCGGACTTGATGGTGAAATACCCCGACGCCCACTTCCCGGGCTCGAAATTCGGCGAGCAGCTGGCGCGCCATTATGCCGATGCAGATGTATTGGTGTTTCCGAGCTTCACCGACACGTTCGGGCTGGTGATCCTGGAAGCAGCCGCGGCCGGCACGCCGGTAGCGGCCTTTGTCGCGCCAGGTCCGAAGGATATACTTCCCGGCACTGGCGCGGGCGTGATCGACGCCGATTTGAAGAAGGCCTGTCTCGACGCGCTGAACCTCAGCCGCGAGGACGCGCGCAAGCTGGCCGAACGCTATTCGTGGCGCGCTTGCGCGGAAGAGTTCCGCCGCAACCTCGAGCCGCTGCCAAAGCCGGAGAAGAAGAAATTCTGGCGGCGGCTGAAGGACGCGCGCGCGCGCGCGCGCGAACGCCGGCGTATAGCACGCGAAGCCAACGACGCGCGCAAAGCGGCGCGAACTTAGCCAAGAAGAGAGCTATCCAGCATTCACGCCAGCGCGGCTTCTTTTCTGGCTTTCTTGAGCTTGCGGATGGCGCTTTCGCGTTTCAGGCGCGAGAGATGGTCGATGAACAGCACGCCTTCGAGATGATCCATTTCGTGCTGGATGCAGGTCGCGAACAAGCCATCGGCATCCTCTTCGATGGCCATTCCGGCATAATCCAAGTACCGCAGCTTTACCTGTGCCGGGCGCTCCACGTCGTCGTAAATGTCCGGCACCGACAGGCAGCCCTCCTCCCAGAGCTTAAGCTCTTCCGACGCCCAAACGATTTCCGGATTGACGAAATAGCGCGGCGCCTTGGCGCCCTCGTCCTTGGACAAGTCCATTACGATGATATGCAGCGGCACGCCGATCTGAATCGCCGCGAGGCCAATGCCGGGGGCCGCGTACATGGTCTCCAGCATGTCATCCATGAGCGCGCGGTGGGCATCGGTCACCGCGCCCTCGATGGCCTTGGACTTCTGTTTGAGGCGAAGGTCCGGTGCGGTAATGATATCGCGAAGCGCCATGGGCTTCAGGTATTGAGCGCCGGGGGCAGCGTCAAGGAAGCGCCGACGGGGCGAGGGGACATTGTCAGCATGAACGCACGGATTTTGTTCAAGCTTTCCGGCCTGGCCGCGCTGGCGGGCGGGCTGTCGCGGATCGCGTCAGCGCTGCAATTGCCGCTTGGGGACCTGGCCCGGGAAGTGCTCTGGGACGTCGTCGACATATTTCTCACCCTCGGTCTCATCGGGATTTACCTCGTCCGCGCCGAAAAACTTGGGCTCCTGGGACTGGCGGGGTTTGCACTGGCGATGGCTTCGCTCTCGTTCATCGGCGGACCGGACGCCGACCCGTTCGGCTTTTCCACCTACGAACAAGGCGCCGCCGCGTTGGCCATTTCTCTCGTTGGGCTCTCCCTCGCCTGGCTGCGCGCCGGCGAACGACCGCTCGCCCCGCCCTTGTGCTGGTTCGGCGCCGTCATCGCCGCGGGCGTCCTGGGTATGCTGCCGGCGCCCTTCCCTGACTATGGTTTCCAAGCCGCCGGCGCCTTGTTCGGGATCGCCTTCTCGTGGGCCGGTTGGGATTTGTTGCGCCGGCCGCCTTGACCCTTGCCGGCGCGGCCGCGAACGGCGATATCGGCCCCGCAGGCAGGCGGCGGACGGTCGCCCCGCCAACCCGGTCAGGTCCGGAAGGAAGCAGCCGTAACGGGTTGCGTACGGGTCGCCGTTCTGTCTGCACCTTTATAAGATCGCCCCATGAGCGAATCGCCCACCCCGCCGCCCAAGCGCTACTGGCCACCGCCGCCGGAAACGGCGGAGGTCAAGAAAGAGCAGATCAAGCTGAGCTGCACGGCGCTGAACGCCGTGGCGATTACTTTTTTCGTGGCGGGCGTGGCCGGGCCGATCATAACCACACTGTCAGACGAACAATTGCCGTGGTGGGCGCGCGTCCTGCTTTGCCTAGCCAGCGTGGTCCTGCATCTCGCCGCCCGCACTTATCTGCGCTATATGACCCGTTGAGGCGAACATGATTGGCGAACCTTGGGATACCTTGCTGCTTGGACTGCTTACCGCCGTCGGCATTATTGGCGGCGCGTTCGTGCAGGATTGGCTGGCCGACCGGGCCGCCGCGCGGCGCGCGCGCAAGTTGCACGCGGCGGAATAGATTTGGCAGACGAAACCGGCCTGTTCGGCGATGCCGCGCCCGGCGCGGGCTATCTGGTGCTGGCGCGCAAGTACCGCCCGCGCACCTTCGCCGATCTAATCGGCCAAGAGGCGATGGTGCGGACCATCGCCAATTCGTTTGCGCTTGGCCGCATCGCCCACGCCACCATGCTGACCGGCGTGCGCGGGGTAGGGAAAACCACCACCGCCCGCCTGCTGGCGCGCGCGCTTAATTACAAGCGCGGCGATATTGATGCGCCCACTATCGAGCTCGATCCCCCGGGCGAGCATTGCCAGGCGATCATGGAGAGCCGTCATCCCGATGTGTTTGAGATGGACGCGGCCTCCCGCACCGGCATTGGCGACATCCGCGAAATTCTCGACAGCGTGCGTTACGCTCCGGTGATGTCGCGGCACAAAATCTACATCATCGACGAAGTGCACATGCTGTCGCCGCAAGCCTTCAACGGCTTGCTGAAAACACTTGAAGAGCCGCCCCCGCACGTGAAATTCATTTTCGCCACCACCGAAATTCGCAAAGTACCGGTGACCGTGCTGTCGCGCTGCCAGCGCTTTGACCTCAAACGCATCGACAGCGAGCGCCTGGCCGCGCATCTGAGCGCCATTTGCATCAAGGAAAAAGTCAAGGTCGATGCTGACGGCGTGATGCTGATCGCGCGCGCCGCGGAAGGCTCGGCGCGCGACGCCTTGTCGCTGCTGGATCAAGCGCTGGTTCAGAAACCGGGCGCGACGGTTTCCGCCGCCGACATACGCGACATGCTAGGTCTCGCCGACCGCGGGCGCACGCTCGGTCTGTTCGAGGCCGTCGCCAAAGGCAATGCGAAAACCGCTGTTACCGAAGCGCGCAGCCAGTACGATTCCGGCGCTGATCCGGCGCTGATTCTGCGCGATTTGCTGGAAGTCGGCCACGAAGCCGCGCGTGCGCAAGCGCTGGGCGCTGAAGCGCGCATCATTGGCGGCGCCGATTGGGTGGCGCGGGTGCGTGTGCTGGCCGAGGCGCTGTCACCGGCGCAGCTGTCACGCTTGTGGCAGATGCTGCTGAAGGCGCTGGAAGAAGCTGGCCGTGCGCCCGATCCGATCGCGGCGCTGGAAATGGCGCTGGTGCGCCTGTGCGCGGCGCAGAGCTTGCCGCCGCCGGAAGAGGCCGCGCTTTTGCTCAAGGACGGACCGCCGGCTTCCAGCCGGCAAGACAACAAGGGCCGGCAGGATGGCGACGGTCCAAAATTAAAGTCCTTCGAGGATGTGGTGGCGCTCGTCGCCGAGAAGCGCGAGATAGAGCTCGAGATCGCGCTCGAACGCCACATGCGGGTGACGCGGTTCGCCTCGGGTGAAATCGTGTTCGCGCCGGCGCCGGACATGCCGGCCGACTTGCCGCGCCGCTTGATGCATGTGTTGCGGGAAGCCACCGGCGCCGAGTGGCGCGTGCGCGCCGATGCGGCGGCGCCCGAAAAGCCAATCGAAAGCTTGGCTGAGCGGCGCAAGCGCGAAGAGCAGCGCGCGCTGGATGATTTGAAGCGCCACCCGTTCGTGGCCGAAGCGTTGAAGCACTTCCCCGGCGCGGAAATCGCCGAGGTGCGCGCCGCGCCGACGGATGAGGTGAGGGGCGCGCAAATCGTGCCGCTGCATGGCAAAAAGGACTAAGGCATGAAAGATATCTCCCAGATCATGCGCCAAGCGCAGGCCATGCAGGCCAAGATCAACGAAGCGCAAAAAAAGCTCGAAGCCATGGAAGTAGAAGGCTCGGCCGGCGGCGGCCTGGTGAAACTGCGTCTGTCCGGAAAAAACTCGCTGCTGGGCCTTAGCATCGATCCCTCGCTGCTCAAGCCCGACGAAGCCGAAATCGTCGAGGACTTGATCAAGGCCGCCCACGACGACGCCCGCCGCAAACTCGACGATTCCCAGAACGAAGAAATGAAAGGCCTTGGCAGCAGTATGGGGATTTTGCCGGGGTTTAAGATGCCGTTTTGAGAATGAACGCCGGTTGGCGTGAGGGTGTTTGCGGTTGACGGATGCGCGCCGCGCATGGATTAAAGCGCTGTTTTTTGGGGAAAACTCATGCATCGCCGCACCATCGCCTTCGCCAGCGCCGTTTGCGCGCTATTGTTCATGCCTGCATCCGCTCTCGCGCAAGGCGCCGCAATCACCGCCGCAATCATTCACGCCGGACGCGTGCTTGCCGATCCCGCCAACGGCCGCGTGCTCACCGAGCAATCCATTTTCATCGGCATCGACGGTAAGGTGCAGCGCATTCAGGCCGGCTATGTCACCACTGAAGGGGCGGCCGTGATCGATCTGCGGGGCCGCTTCGTGCTGCCCGGCCTGATCGACAGCCACGTGCATCTCACCGGCGAGCTCGGGCCCGAACAATTCTTGGAAGAGGTGCAGCTCACGGCGTCCGATGCAGCGATGCGAGGCGTGGAGAATGCGACCAAAACGCTGATGGCCGGATTCACCACGGTGGCCGACCTCGGCGCTCCGAACGATTCCATCTTCGCACTGCGCCGCGCGATCGCGGAAAATCGCGTGCCCGGCCCACGCATTATCGCGTCTGGCGCGGCGGTAACGCCCGATGGGGGCCACGGCGACGCTAATGGTTTCGCGCCGGATGTGATCGATGTGTTGCGCAGCCCGGCGGCGTGTTCCGGCGCCGATGCGTGCCGGCGTGCGACGCGCCGGCAAATCCAGGCCGGCGCCGATGTGATCAAGATCACCGCCACTGGCGGCGTTCTGTCCAACACCGCGGCCGGAATTGGCCAGCAATTGAGCGATTCCGAACTGGAAGCCATCGTCGATGCCGCGCACGCCATGGGAAGGCGCGTCACTGCGCACGCGCACGGTGTCGGCGGCATCAACGCGGCGCTGCGGGCGGGCGTCGACTCGATCGAGCACGGCACTTATCTTGACGCCGAATCCATCCGGCTGCTGCGCCAAGGCAACCGCTACGTCGTGCCAACGATGATGGCCGGCTGGTGGGTGGGCCAATTGGCGGAACGGGGGGGCGTGCTTGCACCGGCGCAGGCCGACAAGGCCCGCCAAGTCGGACCGGCGCTCGTCGCCATGGTGGCCCGCGCCCGCGCCGCCGGCGTACGCATCGCTTTCGGCACCGACACCGGCGTCTCCCCGCACGGCATGAACGCGCGCGAGTTCCAGCTCTTGGTGGAAGCGGGGTACACGCCGCTGCAAGCCATTCAGTTCGCCACCGTGGCGGCGGCGGCTCATTTGCAATTGGACAACATAGCCGGGCGCATCGCACCGGGCTTCTCCGCCGACATCATCGCGGTTGACGGCGACCCGTTGGCCGATGTCAGCGTGCTGATGAACGTGCCTTTTGTCATGGCCCGCGGGATCACTGCTAAGGCGGAATAACGCGCTGTTGCGCCAACGCCGAGGCCTAGCCCTCGGCGATGCCATGTTTGAGGGCGTAGTGGCGCGTTCGCGCGGATATGAACAATGCGAGAGCCCCAAGCGCCGCGAGCGCGATCCAGGGTGCGCCGTCGTCGCGGTTTGCAACGAACAACGCCAGCACTCCGCACGCCGCCGCGGCGCCCCAATAGACTAGCGCGACGCGCTGGTGACTCCAGCTCGCGCGCAACGCGATTTGGTAAATGTGCTCGGAATGGCTATCGAGCAACGAACGGCGGCGGCGCAATCGCCACGCCAACGTCAGCAGCGCGTCCGCCAGCAGCGGAAAAAACAGTATCGGCGGCACGAACGGCGAGAGCCCGGTGCGGCCAATAACCAGCAAGGAAGTAAGCGCCGCGAGCGCGCCAGCGAACAAGGCGCCTGAATCTCCGGCGAACAGGCGCCCAGAGGGGAAATTCCAGACCAAAAATCCAACCAGCGCGCCCGCGCCGCAAGTGCCGATCGCCGCCCCGATTGGCGATCCTTGTGTGTGCGCGATGGCCGCCAGCGCCGTGAGCCCGATCGCAACGCAGCCCATGGCGAGCCCGTTGGCGCCGTCCATGAAGTTCACGCAATTCACCAATGTAAATACCCATGCCGCGGTGCCCACGAGACCGAGCCCGAAGCCGATGTGCGCCGACACGCCCCCGCCCAGCGGAAACTCTTCCACCACGCCGATGGTCAACGCCGCAGCCAACGACGCCGCCGTGAAAAGAACGAATTTAAGCCTCGGCCCTAGCGGGCGTTCATCGTCAATAAATCCCACCACCATAAAGGCGTACGCAAACGCGGCGGTGAGAGAAAGCAGCGCTGCGCCCCGCGTGCTTACCGCCGCGCGCCAACCGTGTGACAACAAGCTCAGCGCCATCAAGCCCGCGGCAAGGCCGAGAGCCATGCCGACGCCGCCGCTAGTGGGCGTCGGCGCTCTGTGTTGCTGGCGCGCCGCGCTCGGCACGTCGAGCGGGCCCGATGCGATCTGCGCGCCGCAAGCGATCAGGCTCGCGATCAGCGCGGCGCAGGCGCCGAGGGCTAATTCCAGCAACACTCGTTCACCTCGCGCCTAGTTGGGGGCTATCGGGACGCCCGCGCAGCGTCAAGCCGCCCCGAGCTTGGTGGCGCGAACCCACCAATCGGCATGCGCGCGCGCCACATCGGCGGCGATCGCCTCGGCGGCCCGCGGCCCCTCGGCCAACGCGAACATGGTAGCGCCGCTGCCCGAGAGGCCCACGCAGCGCACGCGGGGGTCGGCGTGCAGCAGCATGGATATTTCTTCTATACGCGGCATCAGCGCCCGCGCTGGCGCATCGAGGCCGTTACCCAACAGGGCGATTCCGGCCCACGCCTCCGCCGGCGTACGCCAGGCCGGAACAAGCGTTTCGGCGAGGCCCGCGCCCAATTCCATGCGGTCGAATTCCGCGAACACCGCAGCGGTCGAGAGCGGGCGCAGCGGGTTGACGAGCACCGTGTGCAGCGCCGGCAAGTGCAAAGGCGCCAATGCTTCACCGGTTCCGGTCACCCAGGCCGAGCGCGCGCCCATACAGACCGCGACATCGGCGCCAATCTCGCCGGCGATGCGCAAGAGTGCGGCCTGGTCGAGCCCCAGCTCCCATAACACATTCAGGGCCTTCAATGTCGCCGCCGCGTCCGACGAACCCCCGCCCAGGCCAGCGGCGACAGGCAGGTTCTTTTCCAGGATCAGTAAAGCGCGCGGCGCCTCTATGTGGGCGGCGTCAGCAAGCGCATGTGCGGCGCGGGAGACAAGGTTGGACCGGTCGGCGCTGAGCGCCGAGGTGAAATCGCCATGTATCCGCATGGTGAGGCGGTCAGCCGGCGAGACTTCGATCCAATCGCCGATATCGGCGAACATCACCACGCTTTGCAGCGGGTGCAGGCCGTCGCCGCGCGGGGAGCCCACCTGTAGCGTGAGATTGACCTTCGCTGGCGCGAAGACGCGCAAATTCATCGCCTCGCCGACCGCGTCGCCGGTTCGTCTGGCAAGCCGTTTTCCATTTTCGCTTCGATGAGCGCAGGCGCAGCGGGCTCAAGGGTAAGCGCGCGCCGCCATTGAAAGCGGGCTTCAATGCGCCGGCCGAGGCGCCAATAGACATCGCCCAAATGATCGTTGAGCGTAGAATCGGCGGGGTCGAGTTCAACCGCGCGTTCAATAAAAATGAGCGCCTGGGCGTAATCGCCGAGGCGGTAATGGGCCCAGCCCAAGCTGTCGATGATGGCGCCGGAGGCAGGCCGCAGCTCCACGGCGCGCTGGATCATGGCGAGCCCCTCTTGCAGGCGCTCGCCGCGATCGACCCATGTGTAGCCAAGATAATTCAACACGTCAGGCTGCTCCGGCGAAAGCGCGAGCGCGCGCTGCAAGTCGGCTTCGGCCTCCGGCCAGCGTCCCAATTTCTCGCGCGCGACCGCACGGGCAAAATGCAGCCGCCAATCGTTTGGCTGCTCTGCCAGCAAGTCCGAATAGATCGGCTCGGCCTCGGCGAACCGGTCGAGATTTCGGTACATGTCGGCGAGCGTGCGGCGCGCGCGCGCGTCCCCGCCCGCCGCGTTCTGGCGCGCCAGCGCAAGCGCGGAATCGGGCTGGCCGGCCTCGATCAGGGCCCATGATTCCATGATGCGCGCGCTGCCAGCATAGGGCGAACTGGACGCGATTGCCGCCAGCGCCGCGCGCGCCAGCTCTGCATTTCCGAGCGCGGTCTGCGCTTGCGCGAACGCCAAGCGAGCGCCGTCGAAACCAGGATCGAGCATCAGCGCCAGTGTCAGCGCCGCAAGCCCACTGGTTGCATCGGATTCCTGCAGAAAGATAGCCGAGAGCCCGTAAAGGCCCACCGCCGCCCCGCGCGCCGGACTGAGCGGCGCAGCCGCCGCCGCCCCGCCCGCTTCAAGCCGCGCCAGCGCGGCCGCGAGCGCGGGATTGGCCAGGTTCGCCTGCGCGCCAAGCAGAGCGACCGCTTGGTCGCGAGCGCCGCGTCGCACTAACAGGTCAGCGTGCCACTCGGCCCCCGCGGGCAGCCACAGGCCGCCCTGCCGGGCGGTTTCGTAAGCGGCGAGCGCTTCTTCCTGGCGCCCGGCATAGTCGAGCGCCATCGCCTGTTGATACGCGAACAAGCCGCCATAGGGCCGGATCGCGGCGAGCGGGGCCAAGTCGATCATCACCTCATCGACACGGCCATCGGCGGCGCGCGCCCATACCAGCAGCATGCGCCCGATCAATTCCTCGGCCGCGGCGCCTTCGACCCCCGCGAGTTCGCTATCGGCCTCGCGCCAGCGTTGCACTGCCAGTGCATCCGAGGCCCGCACCAAGTGCGCGTAGGCTGGCGCGCCAGTGCGCGGGGCCAGGCGCGCGGCCTGGCGCGCGCGCACTCCATCGCCTGACGCCAGCGCGGCGGTCAGCGCGCCGCTCAGCAACGCGTCGTCGCGCGGAGACCGCGCCAGCGCCTCGAAATAGCGGTCGGCGGCGGCGGCGTGATCGGCACGCAGATCGGCGGTGCGCCCGACCAGATAATCCGCATACGCGTTCGCCTGGCGCGGCGGTGGCGTCACGCACGCGGCCAGACCAAGGCATAGGACCGCGACACGAAGCATCACAAATTGTCCCGCCGCGAGGGCCCTTCCGGCAGAGACACACTCGGCAATTCACGCGGACGCGGCGCCGGACTGGCAGGCCCACGGGCTAGTTTCCGCTCAAGCTCGCGCCGCCGCGGCACGTCGGGCCGCGCGTCAAGCGCCTGGCGCCAGGCCGCGCGCGCTTCATCGCGGCGGTTTAGACGCCAATAGACGTCGCCCAAATGATCCAGAATTTCCGAATTGGGATTGGCTTGGGAAAGCCCATTGGCGCGTTCGATCAAGGCGCGCGCTTGATCGAAATGACCGTAAAGGTAATAGGCCCAACCCAGGCTATCGACCACGGCATAATCAGTCTGTCCGTTGTTAAAGCCGCGCCACAACAGTCGGTAACCCTCTTCGAGCCCTTCTGGCCGCTGGATCAAGGCATAGCCCAGCGCATTGAGGCGCAGCACCGAATCGGGCTGCTCGGCGAACATCGCGCGCGCGACGCCGATACCGTCGCGCCAGGCGCTTGGATCGTCCATCAGGATCGACACATAGAGCAAGCGCGTATCGACGCTTTGATCGATTTCATAGGCGGCGCGCATATCGGCGGTGGCGTCGGAGAGATTGCCGGCGAAACGGTGCGCGTAGGCCCGGTAGCCCAGCACATCGGCGCGGTCCTTGGGCTCATGCACCATCGCCAAGGCGCGGGTAAACGCGGGAATGGCGCGATCGGCCTGTCCGGCGAGACGATAAACGTCGCCGACCGAGGCGATAATCGACCAGCGATCGCCAGCCCTCGCCAACGCCCGCTCGGCCGCGACGATGGCGCCGGAATCATTGCGGCGTTCAAGCTCGATGGACGCGCGCACGATCTCGGCATCGGGCGCGAATACACTGTCGGCGGGAAGCAAATCGATGATTCGTTGGGCGCCGTCGACGCCCCCCGCGCCGAGCGCTTGTTGGGCCGCATAGAGACGCCAATCGTTGGCGTCGGGCGACAACAACACACCCAATTGCAGCAGTGTGGCGCCCGAGGTCGATGCTAACCCTTGCGCTGGATCTTGCTGTTGCAGCATGGCGGTCAGGCTTTCGGCCTGGGTGAGGAATTCCGACAGGAACAGCAACCAGCGGCCGGTCGCGCTCTTGGTGTCGAGCGGCGCTTCAAACGGCGGCCGGCCCGCCGCGAGCCGCGCCAGATTGGCCTCGACATCGGCCGAGCGCGGCGCGAATTGGGCGACGATATCATAATAGCGGCGCGCTTCCGCCGTGCGCCCCAACCGATGATGGACCAACGCTGTGCGATAGAGCGCGTGGGTCACGCGCGCGGCGCCGAGCGCGCGCTCGAATTCTTCCGATGTCTGCGGCTCGGCATCGCCGGGCGGGGTGACGTCTAGCCGTTCGGCCATGAGCGCGTAAATCGCGGCGGCCTCTTCGAGTCGGCCGGCGGATTCAAACACCAGCGCGCGCGCCACTTCCGGCAACGGCGCAGGCAAATTGTCCGCGCCCGCATCGACGCGCTCGACGCCGCGGTCGATGTTGCCTTCGGCGGCGAGCAGGAACGGCTCCAGCATGTCGGCGAGGCCGCCATTGACGCCGCCGGGCGCGCCTTGGAGCGTTGTGCGCGCTGCGGCCAAGCGGCCGGAAGCGAGGTCATCCGCGAACACGGCGGCGTACCAGAACGCGTTGGTGTCGCCGCGCCCGATGGCGCGGCGCCCTTCGCGCACGAGATAATCTATGTCAGCGGCCAGCAGCGCCGCGCCGGGATCCTCGTAGGTGCGGTCCACAGCCGCGTTCGGGGGCGAGGTAAGGCGCAATTGCGCCGCCGGCGCTGGCCCTACTTCGGCTGAGCTTGCGCCGGTCTCAGGTTTTGCTTGCGCATACGCCGCGTTTGCCACGCTCGCGCAGCCCGCCGCCGCCAGACTCGCCGCCAGGATCGCCCAACGCATACTCATACTACCTTTCTCGCCCATCCAGGGTTCGGCTCACATATTGGCATAGTTTGGGCCGCCGCCGCCTTCAGGCGTCACCCAGTTTATATTCTGACTTGGGTCCTTAATGTCGCAAGTCTTACAGTGAACGCAGTTTTGAGCGTTAATCTGGAAGCGCGGATTGCCCCCAGCTTCGTCATACAGCACCTCATACACGCCGGCAGGGCAATATCGTGTCGCCGGTTCGGCGTATTCAGGCAGGTTTACCTCAATGGGAACCGAGGCGTTCTGGAGGGTCAAGTGGGCCGGCTGGTCCTCCTCGTGGTTGGTGTTCGACAAATAGACCGAGGACGCCTTGTCGAAAGTCAGCACCCCATCGGGCTTGGCATAAGCGATCGGCTTATGCTTGGCGGCCCTCTCGGTGGCGGCGGCATCGGTCTTGCCGTGCTTCAGCGTGCCGAAGAACGAATGCCCGCCGAGCAATGTCGTCGTCCACATGTCGAACATGCCCAAGACCCCGCCCCAGAAGGTGCCGAAACGCGACAGCAGCGGCTTGGCGTTGCGCACCAGCTTTAGTTCTTTCACCACGCGGCTCTCGCGATAGGCGTCCTCATAGGCGTCAAGCGTATCGCGCTGGCGCCCGGCGCTAACCGCTTCGAACGCGGCTTCCGCGGCGAGCATGCCGGTCTTCATTGCATTATGGCTGCCCTTGATGCGCGGGACGTTGACGAAGCCGGCCGCGCACCCGATCAACGCCCCGCCCGGGAACGCCAGTTTCGGCGCCGACTGAAGGCCGCCTTCCGTAATCGCGCGCGCGCCATAGCCGATGCGCTTGCCGCCTTCGATGTGCCGGCGGATCTCGGGATGCAATTTGTGGCGCTGGAACTCGTCGAACGGCGAGACGTAGGGGTTTTTGTAATTCAGGTGAACGACATAGCCCACTGAAACCAAGCGCTCGCCCCAATGATACATGAACGAGCCGCCGCCGGTTTTGTCGTCGAGCGGCCAGCCGACGGTATGTAGCGCCAAGCCCGGCTTGTGCTGCGCGGCGGGCACTTCCCAGAGTTCCTTGATGCCGAAGCCGTACTTTTGCGGATCGCGGCCAACGCACAAATCATAGCGGTGTTGTAAGGTTTTCGCTAGCGAACCGCGTGCGCCTTCGGCGATCAGCACATACTTGCCGTGCAATTCCATGCCAGGCTGATAATCGCCCTTCTTGTGACCGTCGCGCGCGATCCCGAACACGCCGGCAACCACGCCCTTCAGCGCGCCTGCGTCATCGAACAGCGGCTCGGATGCGGCCATTCCGGGATAGATTTCAACGCCGAGCGCTTCGGCTTGGCCGCCGAGCCATTTGGTGAAGTTCGACAGCGAGACGATGTAATTGCCGTGATTGCTCATCAGCGGCGGCATCAAGAACATCGGCAGCGCCAACGCGCCGGCGGGGCCGAGGATCAAGAAGCGGTCCTCGGTGACCGGCGTGTCGAGCGGCGCGCCTCTTGCTTTCCAATCCGGAATAAGTTCGTTCAGGCTGACCGGGTCGATGACGGCGCCGGACAGAATATGCGCGCCGATTTCCGCGCCCTTTTCCAATACCGCGACGCTCAGCTCCGAACCCGCTTCTCCCGCCAGTTGTTTCAGCCGTATAGCCGCCGCCAAGCCCGCCGGCCCAGCGCCGACGATGACGACATCGTAGTCCATCGCTTCACGCGCTTCATCCGCCACAATATTCGTCATAGGCTGTCACATATCACCATGACCGGCCGCGGCAACGTCCGCAGCTAAAGATATTGACCTATTAAGTAATGGGAGCCGGGTTCTTTATTCCACCTATTCGGTAGCGCTTCATCGCCTCGGAATTCAGCATGCTTTTGCGGAGACGGTCGCTTCGCCTCAGGTCCAGCTCAAATGAGTTCAGCGTTGACTTGGCCCCTGACGGCAAGTCAATTGGCGCCACATCATGCGCCGTAATGATCGACAAGGCGCGTAATTCCTCGACCTCCTTGCCGCAAAGGTAAAGGGAAGTGTTAGGAAAATTCGCCTCTGTGTGGTTGGCATTGACGTTGACGACGATCGCTGCGCTCCACAGCGACAGTTCCCGACAGAGTTCGCCAATGATCCGACTGGTGTTGAAGGAAGGAACAAGCACGTAGTCTACCTGCGCTCTTCCTGTTGCATTCAGATTTGCGCGCGCCAATGCGATAAACTGATTCAAGTCGATGATATCGGAGCAGATCAAGATCGCGATCGTGCCCTTCTCGCGCTCAAAAATCGCCAAGTCCGGCTGAGAGGGAACCCTTGTTACTTCACCGATCGAACGCGCCGGGTGTCGCTTCTTGTGTACGATGGGAATGTCGACTTCGAAAACGGCGTCCACTTGAGGGTCGGAGGTCGGATGCCCCCGGCGCGCGTGAGACCACCATTCACTATGCATCTTGCCTTTGATAGGGCCGCTGTGCCGGCCATAGGGGAAGATAACGCCCACTCCATATTGCGTATGTAGACAATGGAACGAGCCGCCAAAGACAAATGCGTCACTTTCGTATTGCTTCAAAATTTTGAGAATTTCCCCATCGAATTGAGACTTGCGCGAAAGGAGTCCCGAGCCGTTCGGCAGGGAGCATCCGATATCTGGCGCATATAGCGGAGGCGGATAAACAAGTTCGCCAAAACACAATATGTCCGGCTGCAGGTTCTGTTGTATTGCATATGAGAGTTCGCGAAACCTGTCGTCCGACCAAGCCTTAAGTGAGACGCCCAAGGGTGGAGCGGTAATTTTGTATTCGCCTACCGCGATACCTTGCAGATCGTTCCGATCGCTCGGGCCGCTGCCTTCCACCGTCAAAGGTGACGACACGCATGAAATCCTGACTTTCGTCTTTGTCCCCAGGCGCTTTGCTTTTGCGTGCCCGTCCGCCGAATAGAGTTTAAGGTCGAGCGATAGCTTCGACCTGTCAATAAGGTCGATAACAGACCGCTCAAACTCCTCTCGTGTTCTCTTGTTCTCACGCCTTCCGGAGCGCCTTTGGCTACGCTCAAATGCCTTCTCGAGTCTGCTTAGAGGATCATCAGCAGAAGCCTGCCGGGATTGCCGCGCCATCGTTGTTGCCTCATCCACCGGTGCGAAAGTCGCCTGCTCCGTGGCGCTTATAGGTCCGCGCCTACTTCGGCAGCCAATCCCGCTGTCACCGCTACAGCAGCGTGATTGACCCTCGCGTGATCCGCGAGCTTCTCGCCCTTCAGCAGCTCTTCCATTTTCTGGCCGGGCGCGACGAAAGGCGAACGGGCATAGCCTACAAAGCTGAGGAGCCTGCCGGCTCCGTCAGCGGGCGTGCTTAGTCGCCTGAGGAACAGCCCTTTGTATCGGTGTGCGTCTTCGTATGGAATCAGGCTCACGCCGGGCCGACGCGCCAGTACCGCCGGCGACTCCGCCTCTTCGCCGGCAAACGCCAGCGGCATCAATTTCCAGAGACCGTCGGCGGCGCTATTGTCAAGAATCTGGTTCTTCAACGGGACGCTCCTGATTGCGTTCGAGTAGAGATCGTCGAACTCAACAGTGTTGTTAGAGAGCGCTAGCAGCGTGATCGCATCATGCGTCGCTTCAATCCTGAGCGCCGGCCCGCTGACCGCCTCGCGAAGGACTGCGCCATAGAGTTTGACCTGAGCGTCGATTATCCTCGCCGAGATGTCTTCGGCGAGCCTCTTGAATGCCCACAGCTGATCTGGGTTCATGCCTTCTGCTGGCTTGCCGCGAACGGAAATGAGGCACGACCGCACCCATACCTTTGAATACGCTTCGTTATCGGCCGAAGACTTAAAGCCGAACTCGTCCTTTTTCTCGCACACTGTGACGCCGACGCGAACGCGGAAGCAGTGACCGTCGCAGTTCACAACCATCTCGTCAAAATCATATATCGGGCCAAAGCTTGGCGCGGCGCGAGCTCTTGCTAGCGCGGCGTCTTCGAAGTCCTTTGTTGACATGGTGGCGTTAGTCAACACCTGTGCGGAATGACATCCCTCAATGGCCTTGACCGCCGCCGTGAGAAACTTCGGTGCGTCCCGATCCAGAAGCTCAAGGGAGCGCTCAGCCTCGTCTGGCGTGAACACGCGGCGCGCATTGCCGTTGAGCGCCCGAAGCAGGCGACCAAATCTAATGACCGGATAGTCATTGGCCATTGCAACGCCCCCTCGAGCAATGCTTGACGCTGAGGTAATTTCGTCAATCATTGCTTAACGGGGCCCTCGTCTGGATGCGCCGCCGTGATGATGCCGGCAAAGACAATTAGAACGCCGCCGGGTGGCCGAAAGGCAGCAAGATCGCGGCGCTGGCAGCTCAACAAATATCTCACAACTTCCCCCGCGATCATTGGCACACTACTAGGCAGGTTGCCAACGCAAACGAGGGCGTGCGGATTTTTCCCGAATCCGGCGATTTGCGGTTAGCAAGAGCAGATGGATACTAAGTTAGCAAAAGCAGATGGATACTAAGGAGGTCCGGCCGGCCGCCCGATCGCTGCTCGCCTTTTGGCGCGCCGCCGGCGTGGACATGGAGGTGGCCGAAGCGGTGTTCGCGGCCCCCCGGCTCACCACACCGCCGGCTTCTAGCCGGCAGGATGCCGGAGGTCCGAACCGGTCGGTGGAAAACGCCCGCGCCCTGGCCCAAGCCGCCCAGAGCATCGCAGAGTTGCGCGCCGCGGTGGAGGCCTTTCAAGGCTGCGCGCTCAAGGCCACCGCCCGCAACACTGTGTTCTCGGACGGCGCCGAGGATGCCGAGGTGCTGCTGATCGGGGAAGCGCCAGGCAAGGAGGAGGACGAGCAAGGCAAGCCCTTCATTGGCCGCTCGGGCCAATTGCTGGACCGCATGCTGGCCCAGATCGGGCTGGACAGGCGTATTAATATACTGATTTCAAATACTATTTACTGGAGGCCACCAGGCAACCGCGACCCTACCCAGGGTGAAATCGTCGCCTGCCTGCCATTCGTGGAACGTCTGATTGAGCTGCGCCGCCCAAAACTGCTGCTGCTGGCTGGCAAGGCCGCCGCCCATACCATGTTGAAGCGCGAGGACGGGGTATTGAAGCTCCGGGGCCGGCGTTTGCTGTACGCCCGTGAGGGCATGCCGGCTCCCGTCAACGCGATGGTGATGCTTCACCCGGCATACTTGCTGCGCCAGCCGCAGCAGAAACGCCTAGCTTGGGCGGACCTGCTGCTCACCGAGGCTTGGCTTGATGAGCTGGGCGTGGTGCGGTCCTCCCCTCCCTAGGGTTTCTCCGATGATGTTGCGCGCCGCCTTTGCCCTCTTCTCCGTCGCCGCCATAGTGACCCCGGCTGCCGCCGAGCCACGTATTATTGCGCTTTCGGAACAGGATGAGGCAACCTACCGGGCCGCGTTCGAGGCCATCGAAGCCGGCAATTGGCGCGGCGTGGGAACCGCCCTGTCCCGCGCCGAGGACGATGTGCTCGAAGGCGTGGTGCGCGGACGCATGCTGCTGACGCGCGCATATCGGCCGGGCTGGTCTGAGTACACGGGCTGGCTCAGCCGCTACGGCGAGTACGGCATCGCTCCGGCGGTTTACGAACGCGCCATGGATTCGCGCCGGCGGCGTTCGCGGGCGCGGGCGCCTGAGCCGGACGATAGCCGCACCCGCGAATTGCCAGGCACGCCGCCGCCGGTCCCCGGTGATAGCGCCGGCGCGCGCGTCGCTATTGCGCACATCGCCGAACTCATCGGCGCGGGTGATGACCAAGGCGCCCGCGCGGGCGCCTTCGGGCAACTCTCCGGCGCCCGCGCGGGACAAGCCGCTTGGGCCCTCGGGCTCATTGCCTATCGCGGTCACGATTATTCCGAAGCCGTGCGCCAGTTCGAAGCCTCCACGCAATGGCCCCACCATGGCGGTTGGGCTGCGGCGGCGGTGCATTACTGGGCCGCGCGCGCGCGCCTTGCGGCTGGCGAAACCAGCGGCGTGGTGCGGCGCCTCGAAGCAGCGGCTGAGCGGCCTTGGACGTTTTATGGCCAGCTTGCGGAAGCGCAGCTCGGCCGCGACAGCGCGTTGAGCTTCGATGCGCCGCAAGTCGATGCCGGCACGCTGACGCATTTCGTCGAGGCTCACCCAGGCGCGCGCCGGGCGGCGGCGCTGGCGCAATTGGGCCGGCTCTCGGAAGTCGAGAATGAATTGCGCCGGCTGCACGCCGATCTCTCCGCCGACGACGACCGCACTTTCCTCGCTCTTGCCATCGCGCTCGAAGCGCCCAGCGCGCAATTGCGGGCGGCCGAATATGGCGGGGCCGATGTCGCGGCGGGCTTTTGCCCCGCCACCTCGTTTGAACCGGAGGACGGCTTTTCGCTCGACCGCGCGTTCGTGTACGCGGTGGTGCGCCAGGAAAGTCATTTCAATCCCAAGGCGGTGAGCGTGTCGAACGCGCGCGGGCTGATGCAGCTTCTGCCGTCCACCGCGCGCGACATGGACCGCTCGACCAATTATCGCCGCACCCCGGCAGCGCTGTTCGAGCCCGGCCTCAACATGCGCCTCGGCCAATCCTATCTGCGCTGGCTGATGACCGAGTTTCATAACGACGGCGATTTGGGCCGCGTGTTCGCCGCATACAATGGCGGGCCGGGATGGCTTTCGCGCTGGCTCGACACCCAGGCCCCAGACATCGACCCGCTGCTGCTGCTCGAAACCATGCCGCGCATGGAAAGCCGCGACTATGCCGAACGCGCGCTGTCGCACATGGCGCTCTGCCGCAAGAGCTACGGCCAGCCGACCCCCGAACTCGACCGCCTCGCCGCCGGCGAGCCCGCCATCTACACTCCGCTCGATACGCGCATAGCGCAACGGTGAGTCACCTCTCCCCCTTCCGGGCAGGGCTGTCCGGGGAAGATTCCATTTGTCGCGGCTGCATGCCCGGCGTTTCAAGGCGAAGCCTGGTATTTTCTGGTTGTCGAGACTCAGAAAAGGGCCGGGCATGCGATTTGAGATTAGCAT
>Ga0247727_10004265_pt1 | contig 30499 bp, 32 predicted proteins | sample WisWelCaveWW1625_FD_202498 | JGI IMG/M metagenome (GOLD analysis project Ga0247727, IMG submission 202498) | Biofilm microbial communities from Wishing Well Cave, Virginia, United States - WW16-25 | ecosystem: Environmental > Aquatic > Deep subsurface > Groundwater > Cave microbial mat | place... | reverse complement strand
GCGCGCAGCAGACCCTGGAGACCAACCGCGAAATCCTGGAGCGCATCGCCATGGCCCTGCTCGACCGCGAGGTCCTCGACGCCTCGGAAATCAAGCTGCTCCTGGAAGGCAAGCCACTCCCGGAGAAGGCCAAGCCCGCCCCGCCGGCCCCGCCTGCGCCGGCCGTGGCCGGTGCGCAGGTCGTCCGGCCCAAGCCTCCCGTTCCCGGCCTGGCCAAAGGCGAAAAGCCCGCGCCGGCCTGAAAGGGCTTCTGTGGGTTTTGTAACTGCCAAAATCTCCATCGAGACGCTTACTCGGCCCGCTCAGCGCACCGAACTCAATCTGCTCGTGGATACAGGCGCTCTCTACAGCATCGTGCCTGCGGCCCAGCTCCGCGCCCTCGGAGTTGAGGTCCAGGAACGCCAGGAATTCGAATCGGCCGATGGGAGAGTGATCCAGCGCGATGTCGGCGAAGCCCGTTTCCATTACGATGGCCGCAAGGCTCTCTCACCGGTGATCTTTGGCGAGACAGCAGACGCGGCGGTGCTGGGCGTTGTGACCCTGGAGGTACTGGGGCTGGAATTCGATCCCATTCGGAAGCAGATACGCCCCGCTCGAAAGATTCTCTATGGCCTGGGAATGGCTTCGTAGCCGGCGCGGGGTCAGCGCCCGGCAGATTAGCGGCTGGCTCCGTAGCTATCCGCCGCCAGTACCAGGCAACTTCGTCCTGGCGTAGAATATGGCTATGAGCAAGAAGGGTGCCTCATCAGTCGAAGTCACCTGCCCCTGCTGCCAGGCCCGGCTCACCGTGGACCCGCAGCTGGCCGTGGTTCTCTCCCACGAAGCGCCCCCGCAGGCCTTGCCCGATGTGGACTTGAACGACCCTTTCAGCGTTTTGCAGAAACAGGCCCGGGAACGCGAAGAAAAGTTTGAGCAGTCCTGGCAGGCCGAGAAAAATAAACAAGACGTCCTGGCCCGCAAGTTTGAAGAAAACCTGCGCAAAGCCAAGCAGCAGCCGGTCGAAAAACCCATCCGCGATTTCGACCTGGATTAACCCCGGCGGGTCTAGGTCTTCTTCCCCTTTGCCCCTTTTTGGAAATTCTTGAAGGACCCATCAATCCGTTTTTCCATCGAGAAGGGATCCTTGACGAAATTGCCCGTGGTAATACTCCGGCCGTGGTAGAGCACGGCCCCGGTTTGCCCGTCCACCACTGTGACGCTCACCTGCACCATCTCCACCAGCCCCGGCCCGCCAATCAGTATCGCAAACGCCTTCTTGCCGCCGGTCGAGAGAAACCCATTGGCGCGCACGAATACCAGCGCCTCCGCCCCGCTGGTATTCACCTTGGTGACCTCGTCTCCCAGGGTGAACCGCCCCTTGCGCACGTCTTTTGGTTTCCGTTCCAGTTGTTCGCCCACGGCGTCGAAGCGCGTTTGCAGGTCGTTGATGGTGTACTTCAGCTCCGGATCCTTGGCCAGCGCTTCCGCTGTAAACGGGCTGTCCATTACCTTGCAGCCGCGCGCTTCCATCACCCGCGCAATCATTTTCGGGAGCGCCGCTTCCACCTGCATTCCCTCCTCGATCAGCGGCTCGTTGCTCTTCACTCCCGCCTTCATGATGCTCACCTGAGCTGGAAGAATCACGGCGCTCCGCACCACGCGCTTCCCGCTCTTGATGTCCGGGTGTTCAAACTGCGCCCTCGCCGCGGGAGCGGCCGGCCAAAGGGACGCGAGCAGGACCGCAGAGAAAAGTTGTGCCTTCATTTCAGTTGCCTCTCGTCAGGGGTTGGCGTTCGATGTCCCAGGTTTCGGCAGCCCTTTTTCCAATTCTTGAATCTTCCGGTTGATCTGAACCCGGTCCCTGCTCTCCGGCGCCATCTCCAGATACTTGCGGTACGCTTCAACCGCCTCGCCCGGGCGCTTGTCCGTCGTAAACACGTCTCCAAGCCCGCGGTACGCCGTGGCCAGGTTGGCGTCCAGTTCCAGCGCCTTCCGGTAAGCTTCTTCCGCTTTCGTCCGGTTCTCCTCCCACGATTTGGCCGCCCCGGGCTTGGCCCACAGGGCGGCCTCATATTCCTGCGGGGTCATCTTCGAGAGCATCTTCCGCGTCTCGCCTTTGCCTTTCGACGACTTCTCTTCATCGGTAGGCTCCGGGGTCATCGGCCCCAGCGCGGCGATGGCGTCGCCCAGCGCCAGGAAGTTCTCCGCCTTGGGCCCAGTGCGTACCAGCCGCTTGGACGCCGCCAGCGCTGTGCGCGCCCGCCCGGACTGGATGTCCAGTCCGGCGTTGTAGCGCACTGTCTTCTCTGTGGCCGCAACGTACCGCTCCGCTTCCACCATCGGGTGCCGCACTTTCGGCCGGATGGTGTTCACCATCTGCGTGATGTAGGCAATGCGCTCCTGGAGCCGCGGGTGGCTCCGGTAGAAGATGGGCTCGCCCTCCAGTTCCACTTCGTGGCTGCTTTGCAGGAGCTGGAAAGTGATCGGCATTTCTTCCGTGGAATACTCTGCCTCGTTCAGCGCCGTGAAGGCCTTGACGTCCGCCTCGCGCTCCAGTTCCCGGCTGTATCCGTAGATGGTGCCCACCACCATCACCGGGATCAGGCTGATCACCGCGCTGGCCACCGACCCCCAGCCTCCGGCTGCCCCAGCTGCCGCACCCGCCGCGGAAAGGATATGGATGGCCACCATCTTTTTTCGCTGGCTCCGATTCTGCTTGTAGGTGTGGTGGCCCAGCACGTGCCGCGCCTCGTGCGCCAGCACGCTCGCCAGTTGTGCTTCGTTCTCCAGCAGCGCCAGCAACCCGGTGTGCACGTAGATGGACCCGTTCGGCAGCGCGAACGCGTTAGCCATCGGGTCCCGCAACACGCGGAACCTCCACTCCACGTGCTCCGGTGTCTCCTGCGGCAGCACCGCCCCTCCCACGCGCGCCACGTATGCGATCACTTCCGCGTCGTGGTACACGTACCCCTTTTCCTCTAAATATTTTTCGAACTGCTTCACTTTCACCAGCAGTTCCAGATCAATTTTCGTGAATTTGAAATCCTCGAGGGCCGCTGCGACGCTGCCGGCCTGGCCGGGTTCCGGCTTGGACTGGCTGAGACCGGCGGGAACGAACAGGAGCCACGCGGCGATCCCCAGGAAAGAAAGGAGTCGGCGCTTCATAGGTGGCCCCTGCGGCAGGGAATCCAAACCTAGCACTCAGACCAGGGCTAGTCAAATCTCGGCGGTTCGCGGCCGGCTTTGGCATACTGGAGTTGGTAATGGCATCCCCAATCCCATCTGCGGCCGCTGCCGCGCTGCTGCTGTTCATCGCTGTGCCGGCTGCCTCCCAGAAGCTCCCTCCGCTGCCCCGCGAGCGCCGCCTCGATGAGGGCCTCATTCTGCGCCGCGATTCCGCGACGGGCGAACTGCGCTATGCGCCGCGCAACAAACCCGATTCTGCCGCGCCCGGCGCCGAACAGCATAGCTCCTCCTCCCCGGCAGCCATCCGCGTGCGCGTCAATCTGGTCGAAGTGAGCGCCGGCGTTTTCGCTTCCAGCGGCGAGCACATTTCCGGTCTCACACGCGATGCGTTCCGCCTGTTCGAAGACGGCGCGGAACGACCGATTGACTACTTCGACGCCTCCAGCGAGCCCGCGCGCGTGGCCCTGGTGCTCGACGTCAGCCCCAGCGTCCTGCGGGAGTGGAAGGAATTGCAGGAAGCGGCCCGGGCCCTGGCCGCGGGCTTGGCGCCACAGGACGAAATGGCTGTGGTCGCCTTCGCACAGCACACAAAACTCCTTCTCCCTTTCACCTCCGACCGCCCCCTGCTGGATCGCGCCCTTGCCGCCGCCGAAGTAAACCGCACCGAACCCGCGGGCAGCGGCTCGGAAATCTACCGCTCTGTTTTTCTCGCGGCAAAAGAACTGTTCGGCGATCCATCCAGCCCCGCCGCGCCGGCGGCCGCGCGTCGCGGCAGAAAGGCGATGATTCTGCTCACCGACGGGCAGGACAGCGGCCTGGGCCTGAGCTGGTCTCCCGCCAGCGCGCTTCCTTCCGCCGATCGCCCGCACCGCCTCACCTTCGAGGACGTGTGCCGCGCGCTGGCCTCCGCAGGCATTGAAGTCTATGCCGTAACCACCCAGGGCCGCCCTCGGGGGATGACCAATGTGTGGCTGGCCGCGAACTCCAACGCTTCACTGCTCACGCCCCGTGCTCGCGAGCTGGGATGGACTCACTACACTCTCTATCTGGCGGAACTGGTCCGCCGCGCCGGCGGACAGCTCATTTTTCTTCGCGAAGCCCGCACGCTGGCCGGCGCTTGGCAGCGCATTGCCGCCAGCCTTCGCGCCCAGTACACCCTGGGCTTTTATCCGCCTGCCGCGGGCCGCGCGGCCACCGGATGGCATTCCCTCCGCGTGGAGGTGCCATCGCGCCCGGATGTGAAAACCGCACACCGCGCGCAGTATTATTCTCCCGCCCCATGACCCGATTTCCCCGCCGCGCGACCTTCCGCCTGAATCTGCCTTCGCGCAGCCTCGTTCTCGGCCCCCGCACCCTGGTGATGGGCGTGCTCAACCTGACCCCGGACAGTTTTTACGGCGCCAGCCGCTCCGTGCATCCCGCCGACGCCGCAGCTCGCGCCCTGGCGATGGAGCGCGCGGGTGCGGACATCCTCGACATCGGCGGCGAATCCACGCGCCCTGGCTCTCGCGGGATTTCCGTGGAAGAAGAGCTGCGCCGTGTGCTGCCCGTGCTCGAGCTCCTCCGCGGCCGTCTGCGAATTCCCATCTCCATTGACACACAAAAGGCGGAAGTGGCAGAAGCCGCAGCCGCCGCAGGCGCGGAAATCCTCAACGACGTTTCCGCGCTGCGCTCCGACCGGGCGCTGGCTGAAGTGGCCCGGCTCCGCAAGCTTCCCGTGGTGCTGATGCACATGCGCGGCACCCCGCGCACCATGCAGCAGGGACCGTTTGCCCGCGACGTCGTCAAGGATGTGCAACGCGGTCTTCGTGAAGCCCTGGCCCGCGCGCGCCTCGCAGGCGTACCCCGCTCTCAGGTCATCCTCGACCCCGGCATCGGCTTCGGCAAAAGTTTCTCCCAGAATTTCGAGCTGCTCGCGCGCCTCGGCGAGCTCGCATCGCTGGGCTGCCCCCTGCTGGTAGGCACCTCGCGCAAAACCTTCATCGGCGCTGCCGCAGCACAGTCATTCCTGGCTTTGCCGGCTCCGACAACGCGAGGTAAGCGCTCTCCACGCGCGCCAAAATCTCCAATCAAGGTTTCTCCACCCTCCGAGCGCCTCTGGGGCACCGCAGCCACGGTGGCCGCCGTCATCTTTGCCGGCGCGCACATCGTCCGTGTCCACGACGTCGCCGAGATGGTTCAGGTGGCGCGGATTGCCGACGCCATTCTCCACCGCCGCGCTGGCTCCCGTAGGGGCCAGCTTTAGCTGGCCCTCGGCTTCTTTCCAATCGAAATCCCTGTATTCCGGCCCGGATTCTGCGCGCGGTGCCGTACCAGCGAATCCCCTCTGCGCTGGCTCCCGTAGGGGCCAGCTTTAGCTGGCCCTCGGCTTCTTTCCAATCGAAATCCCTGTATTCCGGCCCGGATTCTGCGCGCGGTGCCGTGTCCGCGAATCCCCTCCGCGCTGCTATAATTGCTGCTCGATTTTTCCATTCCACTGAGCCGAGGAGTCTCTCCGATGCGTCCGCCCCTCCCCTCCGCCTTCGTCGCCCTCCTGTGTCTCATAGCAGCATTGCTGATTCCCGCCGCGGCACAGGTTCCTCCCGCGCAGGACCCCCTGGCGCAGATGCACGCGCGGGCCGCCAGCGCGCAGCCCTGCTCGGTAGACCGCCCGTCGTGCGAAGAAAACGCCGCCAAAGTCATCAGCGCGGTGATGGGGCCTTCGCCACTGGAAGAAAACCTGCGCCGCCTGACCGACGAAATCGGCGGCCGCGTCCCGGGCACGGAAGCCAACCGCCGTGGCGTTCTATGGGGCGTCGAGGCGTTCCGCGCCGCCGGTGTGGACAAAGTGTGGACCGAAAAATTTACGATGCCTGCGTCCTGGACTGAGGGCGCCACGCAACTGGAGGTCAAATCCGCCGCCCCCTTCTCCGCCCGCGCCGTTTCCATCACCTGGGCGCCGGCCACTCCCGATGGCGGAATTGAAGCGCCGGTGCTCGACATCGGGGACGGCAGTGAGGCCGCGTTCGCGCGCGCCGGCCGCCATGCCCGTGGCGCGCTGCTGCTCGTGCACACCGGCGTGCTGCGCACCTGGGCCGACCTCTTCACCGAGTACACCAACGCGCCGCCCATCATCGACCGCGCCGTGCAGGCCGGGGCCGCGGCCATCCTCTGGATGTCCACGCGCGAGCAGGGGCTGCTCTACCGCCACCAGAACAGTTTCAACGGCGGCATAGACCGCATCCCCCAGGTGCTGGTGGCGCGCGAAGACGCCCTGAAAATTGCCCGCGCCATCGCCGCCCACTCCGCCGCGGGCAGGACTCTGCGCGCCTGGCTCGACCTCCCCAGCAAAATCGGCGGGCCGATGGCGGTCGAAAACGTCATCGCTGAAATCCGCGGCACCGACCTGGCTGGAGAAGTCGTGATGCTTGGCGCGCACCTGGACTCCTGGGACCTGGGCACGGGCGCGCTGGACAACGGCTGCAATTCCGCACTGGTGGTGGAAGCTGCGCGCGCCATCCGCTCCAGCGGTGTCAAGCCGCGTCGTACACTGCGCTTTGCGCTCTGGAACGGCGAGGAGCAGGGCCTGCTGGGCTCCTGGGCCTATGCCCGCGACCATCGCGCTGAGCTCGACCGCTTCGCCGCCTACGTCAATTTCGACGGCGGCATTGGCCGCGTCACCGGCTATTCCCTGGGCGGGCGTGCGGAAATCGAAGACGCCGTCCGCGATGTCCTCCGCCCCATCGAGGCCTGGGGGATGAACCGCCACACGCTGGACGTCAGCGGCGGCACCGACCACGTGGATTTTCTTCTCGAAGGCGTCCCCACTCTCTCGGCCAACCAGGAGGAAGGCAATTACATCGTCAACTACCACGCCAGCTCCGACACCCTGGACAAAGTCGATCTCCGCGAGCTGAAACTCCACACCGCCTACGCCGCCGTCACCGTCCTCGGCCTTGCCAACCGCGATGCCCGCCCGGGCCCGCGTCAATCCCGCGCGGAAGTCGAAGCCCTGTTGAAATCTTCCGGCTTTCAGAACATCATGCAGGCTTTTCAGATGTGGGACGACTGGATGAACGGCCGCCGCGGCCGCCTGCCGTAGCCGGCCCTCCAGGAAGAATCCGGCCACGGCCCGGAACGCCTGTGCTACGCTTGCGCTTCGCCGGCTGACCACCTGTGGACATCACACTCCCGCTGTTCAAACCCGACGCAGCGCAAACCCTGGCCTTCGCCGCCGCCGTTTTATTTCTCGGTTTTTTCCTGAAAAGCAGGATCCACATCGTGGACCGCCTGAACATCCCCGCGCCTGTCGTGGGCGGCACCGTGATTGCCGTACTCCTGCTGCTGCTCCGCCAGGGCGTTGCGCAATTCGAGTTCGACAATTCTCTCCGCCCCATCCTCGAGCTGGCATTTTTCACCACCATCGGTATGGGTGCCAGCTTGAACCTCCTCAAGCGCGGCGGCGTCCAGGTGCTGGTTTTCCTGGCCATGTCCACCTTCCTCTGCTTCACCCAGAATTTTCTGGGCATGGGAATTGCCATGCTCTTCGGCATCAACCCCCTGGTCGGAGTGATGGCCGGCTCGGTCACGCTGGTGGGCGGCCCGGCCACCGGCGCCGCCTTTGCCAAGCTTTTCACCGAGCGCGGCGTTGTGGGCGCGGATTCTCTGGCCATCGCTGCGGCTACCTTCGGCATCGTCTGTGGCGGGCTCCTCGGCGGGCCCGTCGGCACCTGGCTGGTCGAGCGCCGTTGCGGCCGCAAGCCCTCGCAGTCTCCCGGTTTCGCGCCGGGGGAGGCAGTGCCAGGCGGAGAGGACGCGGAGCCCCGCGTCACCCTCGATTCCGGAAACGAAGACACTCCGCTGCTCCGCAATCTGATGATCCTGTTCGTGGCCATCGGCCTCGGTGTGGTGGTCAGCGCCTTCATACAGAGGCAGGGCGTCACCCTGCCTGCTTATATCGGTTCCATGCTTGTGGCCTCCCTGCTTCGCAACTACGACGACTTCACTGGTCGCCTGAAAATCTCTCCCGCGCTGATGGACGTCATCGGCAGCCTGGCCTTGCTTGTGTATCTCGCGCTGACGCTCCTGCGCCTGCGCCTGTGGGAGATTGCCCACTTGGCTGCGCCGCTGGTCCTGATCCTCATTGCCCAGGTCATCGTGATGGGGCTTTTTGCCGTAGCTGTTTCTTTCCCGGTGATGGGACGCGATTACGAGTCCGCGGTTACCGCCTCCGGCCTGATTGGTTTCGCGCTCGGCACCACCAGCAACGCGCTGGTGAATATGCGCGCCCTGGTCGAGCGCTACGGCCCCGCGCCCCGCTCCTTCCTCGTCGTGCCCCTGGTGGGTGCGTTCTTCATCGACTTCACGAATGCCCTCATCATCACCGCCATCCTCAACTTTTTCCCTTCGTCCTGACCGCGGCGCTGAGGGAGGTATAATTCCCTGGAATGGCTCCCGCTGCACAGGTGCGCTCCAGCGTCGCGGAAAAAACACCCGGCCGCATCCTGGCCATTGACTACGGCCGGCGGCGCATCGGCCTGGCCTTGAGCGACGCGCTGCGCCTCACCGCACAGCCCCTGCTGACCCTCCAGCGCACCAACCGCCGCGACGATTTGCGTCGCCTGCGCGAGCTGGCGCGCGCCCACTGTGTTCGCAGGATACTTGTCGGACACCCCCTCCATCTGGATGGCACTCGCGGCGAAATGGCCGCAGAAGCGGAACGCTTCGCCGCGCGCCTCGAAAAACACCTCGGCCTTCCCGTCGAGCTCGTGGATGAGCGTCTCACCAGTTGGGAGGCCGAACAGGACTATTCGCCCGCTCGCGCCTCCGCGGAGATCCCGGGCGCGCGCCGCCACCCAGGCACGCGCCGCGGCAGTTCCTCTGGCCGCAGCCGCAGAGCCAGCACCGACCACCTGGCCGCCGCCGTCCTGCTGCGCGACTTCCTCGAAAGCTGCCCCTCGCGACCCGCCAGGCAGAAGTGAGATGCGCCGCGCCCTCTACATCCTTGCTGCGCTTCTGGCCCTGGGCGTCATCCTGGCCGCATGGCTGGCGCAGGCCCTGTGGATTCCCTACCGCGGCTTTTCCCGCGATGGCGCCTTCGTGGAAATTCCGCGCGGCGCTTCCACGCGCGAGATTTCCCGGCTGCTCGAAGAGCGCGGCGTGATACGCAGCCGCTGGGCCTTCGAGCTTCTCTCCCGCACCCGCGCCGTGCTGCGCTTGCAGGCCGGAGAATATTTTTTTGAGCGCCCCGCCAGCGCCTTGGATGTGCTGGATACCCTCGCCGCGGGCCGCGTCTACACGCGCAGCGTCACCATCCCCGAGGGCCTGGCCATCGCGGAAATCGCGGACCTGCTGGAGAAAGAAAAACTCGCTTCCCGCGATGCGTTTCTTGCCGCCGCTGCCGATCCCGCGCCGGTCCGCGACTTCGCCCCGCGCGCTCGCACCCTCGAAGGTTTTCTCTTCCCCGCGCGTTATGAATTCCCGCGCCGCGTTACGCCCCAGGAAATCGTTGCCGCAATGGTCCGGCGGTTCCGCGAAGTCTGGAGCGCAATGCCTGCCGCCGGCCGCGTCGAGGGCTATTCTCCCGCGGAGATTGTCGCCCTGGCTTCCCTGGTCGAAGAAGAAACCGGCTCCAGCAGCGAGCGCGGGGCCATTGCCGCCGTGTTCTATAACCGCCTGCGCAAAAAAGTGGCCCTGCAATGCGACCCCACGGTGATTTACGCCCTGCGCCTGGCGGGGCGCTTTGATGGCACGCTGAACCTGCGCGACCTGCGCATCCATTCGCCCTACAACACCTACCGTCACCCCGGCCTGCCCCCGGGGCCCATCTCCAATCCCGGTGAGGCCTCGCTCCGCGCCGCGCTCTTCCCTCCCCGCGTGGAATTTCTCTACTTTGTGGCCAACACCCGCGGCGGGCATTTCTTCAGCAGGACCCTGGCCGAACACAACTCCAGCGTGGCCCAGTATCGCCGCCTGCTGGCGCAGATCAACCGCGAGAACCAGCGGCGATGACCCGAAAGAACAACAGCGCGAATCCCCCAGCCGCCTTGTCCTCGCGCCCCAGCAAAAAATCCATCATTCTGGAGGAGGCCGCGGCCCTGGGCGTGAAGCGTTTCCGTCCCGCAGACCTTGACGAACTCCGCCGCCGCGTCGCCTCGCGCCTCGGCGGCGCGAGAAAGACATCGCAGGAATCTCTGGCCTCCGTGCTGGAGGATGCCGGATACGGCGTAGTGCGCTCTGCGCGGACCGATACCGGGGGCAAGTTCGACGCCGAGTTCCGCCATCTTCTCGAGTTCGCATCGCTCTCCGGCGCGGAGCAGTGCCTCGCGCGACTTGGCGCCATGCTCAGCCGCTTCCAGCAGGCCGGCGAGCGTGCGGCTGTCGAGCGCGTATTTGAAACCGCGCGCCTCGGCCGTCAGCGCGCGGAGCGCATCGCCCGCAATTCCCGCGTCGCCGCCGCGAAACGCGCCGAAAAAGCGGAAATCGCCCAGTGGTTCCGCGTGTGGCTCGAGCTGCCCGACGCCTTTGCCGCCTGGCTCGAACTTCGCAAAGCCTCGGCAGCGTACAAAGAAAAATTTGAAATCTCCGCGGCTGCGGGGCGCTAACCTGTCGTAGGGGCACGGCTTGCCTGCCCTGCGTCCCGAAGATTCGGGACCCAGGGTAAACAAGGGGGGGCCCCGGTTTGGATGGCTATTTGAGAGACGCGACACTTGCGGTCCTGAAGAAATTCTGAATGTACCGCCTGCAAGTATCCATGCTGGATCTCGGCGCTGACGTCAAGGCCGTCAGCCTGGACCTCTCCGACCCCGAGCACGGCGAGCCGGCCACCGGGCCGGAAGCCGCGGTCATCTGGGCCAATGTGCTCGCCGCCCTGGCCGCGGCGGAGCCCTGGGCGCTCGATTTCTTCAGCCATACCGAGCGCATACGGGATTTTTGCCAGCGCCACTCCTTGAAATTTCGCAGCGCCACGCCGCGCTCCCTGGTCATCCCGGCGCTGGACCGTGTCTCGCTCACCGCCCTGTTCGAGAGGTTTGAAAGCGAGACCTTCGGCACCCGCGCCGGTGGGCCGCACGCCGGCGGCACCTCGCCCGATCCAGACGCCGCCCTGGAGGCGGACATCGCACGCCGCGGCCTGGATGCCTATCAGCGGGTCTGGACAAACTACTTCTTCTGCGCCATCTGCGATTTCTCAGCAGGCTCCCTGTCCCTGCTCTCCAACCGCCTGTGGCCCGCGGAGATTGTCCGCCGGCTGACTCCCGTCCTTGGTGACCAGGTGCACATTTCTGTTTCTTCGCGCTGAGATGCGTTTCCAGGCGCCATTTGACACCCCTGGGCGTGGCTGTCAGAATGCTCTATTTGTCTGTGCGCGGAGGAATTCGCTGAGGATAGCTGCGCCAATTTGCTGCGTCTTGCTGGCAGGGGTGCTGGCTTTTTCCGGCGGGTGTGCGGTCAGCAAGAAGACCGCAGTTCCCCCGTCCGCCATGCGCCCGGTGCTCAACGCCACCCGGGAAGACCTCATCGCCCGCTTTCAGCACCAGGCGGACTCGATCCGCAGCATCAACGCCGCCGTGGAGTTCAATCCCGTGGCCGGCTCGAGCTACAGCGGGGTGATTGAGGACTACCGCGACATCCGCGGTTTCATCCTCGCGCAGCGTCCTGCGCACCTGCGGATGATCGGCCAGGCGCCTGTCGTGGCCAAGAATATTTTCGATATGGTCAGCGACGGCGAGACTTTCCGCATTTTTATCCCTCCGAAAAACAAGTTTGTTGTCGGTCCGGCTCGCTTCGAGCGCCGCACCGAAAAGCCCATCGAAAATCTCCGTCCCCAGCACCTCGTCGAAGCTCTCTTCTGGAGCGCGATTCCCGCCGGCGCCGCGCTGTTGTTCGAAGAATTCGACGCCCCGCCGGACCGCTTCTATGTGCTGACGGAGCTCCGGCCGCTGCCGGCGGATTGTTCGGCCTTTTCTGCCGCGCTGGCGCCGGAGCTGGCCCGCAAGATTTGGTTCGACCGCGCCGGCCTGACCATCTCGCGCGTCCAGATTTACGGCCCCGGCGGCCGCGTGGAAACCGATGCCCGCTATTCCGCCTGGCAGACGGCTTCCGCCGCAGATTTTCCGCGCACCATCCGTCTCCTGCGCCCGCGCGAAGACTACTCCCTGGAAATCCGCATCCGCAAAGTCACCCTCAACGAGCCGATCGCCGCCGAGCGCTTCACCCTCGAACAGCCGCCAGGCACCGAGCTGGTCCGCATCGAGGCCCGGCCGGACGATGCGCCTCCCGGCCTGCCGGAGCCGCGGCCATGATCGGCCAGATGATTATCAACAACGTCCTGCACCGCCCCGTGCGCACCGTGGTCAGCGTGCTGGCTGTGGGCGTCGAGGTGATGCTGGTGGTGATTGTCGTGGGCCTCACCAGCGGCCTGATCCAGGAAACGGCCAAGCGCATCGAGGGTGTGGGCGCGGACCTGATGCTCCAGCCGCCTTCCGCCTCCGTATTTATGGCCTTCAGCGGCGCGCCGATGCCCATCCGCATCCGCGACAAAATCCACGAGCAGCGCCACGTGCAAGCCGTCGCCCCGGTCCTGCTGCAGTTCAACTCTTCCGGCGGCCTGGACATCATCTACGGCATTGAGAAGGACTCCTTCTACGCCGTTTCCGGCGGGTTCGTGTTCCACAGCGGCGGCGGCCTCGAAAACCCCAACGACATCCTGGTGGACGACTGGTACGCGAAAGCGAAAAAGGTCAAGGTGGGTCAGGTCCTCCGGCTTCTGGACCACGATTTCAAAATCGCCGGCATCGTCGAGCACGGCAAAGGCGCGCGCCTCTTCGTGCATATGCAGACCCTGCAGGAACTTTCCGGATCCCGCGACAAAGCCTCCGTCTTCTTCATCAAGTGCACGCGCCCCGAACACACCCCCGCCGTCAGCGAAGCCATCCGCAAATTATTCCCGCGCCATGAAATCCGCGCCCTCAAGGACTACCTTTCGCTGATGACCTCCTCCAGCTTGCCGGGTCTGGACGCCTTCATCAACTCGATGATTACCATCGCCGTCCTCATCGGTTTCCTGGTCATTTTTCTGTCCATGTACACCACCATCATGGAGCGCACGCGGGAAATCGGTGTGCTGAAGTCGCTGGGCGCATCGCGCGCCTACATCGTCCGGGCCGTCCTCAGCGAAAGCACCCTCATCTGTTTCATTGGCATCGCCGCGGGGATTGCCATGAGCTTCGGCGTAAAAAAGTTCTTCATCTCCGCGTTTCCCACCCTCAGCATCCTCATCACCGGCGAATGGGTTCTCAACGCCGCGGCTATCGCTATTGCCGCAGGACTCGCCGGCGCCGCCTATCCCGCCTGGGTGGCCAGCCGCAAGGACCCCATCGAAGCCCTGGCCTACGAATAACCCCGGCCAGATCGCTGGAGTGGCGCGTTCGCCCGCCGCAGACGGGAGAGCCCGCCACTCATCGCCCTCCCCTCCACGCCACTAGGCAAGCGTCCGATTCCCGGCTAATATAAGGGCTACTCCCTGAACCACGGGATCCCTCAGGGGCAGGCGCTTGGAGAAAATCCTCAAGACCGAGGGGCTTTGGAAAATCTACCGGACCGGCAAGGTCGAGGTGGCGGCCCTGCGCGGTGTGGATTTCGAGGTGTCTCCCGGCGAATTCGTCGCCGTGATGGGTCCCTCGGGCTGCGGAAAGTCCTCGCTGCTCTACATCCTCGGCGGTCTGGCCGCGGCCACGCGCGGGCGCGTGCTGGTGGACGGGAATGACCTTGCTGAAATGTCCGATGCCGAGCGCACCAAGCTCCGCCGCCACAAAGTGGGCTTCATATTCCAGCGCTTCAACCTCCTGCCCACGCTCGACGCCCACGGCAACATTGCCATCGCCCAGCATATCCACGGCAACGGGTTCGATCCCCACCGCTTCGAAGTGGCTACGCGGATGCTCGGCCTCACCGGCCGCCTGCACCACCGCCCCTCGGAGCTTTCCAGCGGCGAGCAGCAGCGCGTGGCCATCGCCCGCGCCATCATCAACGAGCCGAAAATCGTCCTCGCCGACGAGCCCACCGGCAACCTGGACACCGAAAATTCAGAGCTCGTGCTCGGGATGCTCAGGCAGTTGAACAAGGAACTCGGCCAGACGATTGTAATGATCACCCACAACCCTGAAGCCGCCGCCTACGCAGACCGTACCGTGCAGATGCGCGACGGCCACATCGTTGCAACTGCGGTGCAATGAAATGCGCTCTCTCTGGCAGGGCTTTGTGAAGCTGGTGTTCTGGGAATTCGAGCGCGGCTCGCTACCCTACGACATCCTGGTCATCGGCGTTGTAGTCTTTGTGTTCGCCTCCCCGCGCTCGTGGTTCAACGATCAGCCGCAGACTGGCCCGGTGGTCCACACCCAGCACGTCGAATTGCTGGCCGGCGGCGAGGCCGCCACGCAAGTCTATCGCGTGGACGCGCATTCCCTCGTGGCCCCGGTTCGCAATCCGCAGCTCGAACGCGAAGCCCACGACCTCCTGGATAAGAACGTGGACGCCCTGCGCGGAAAATCCTTCACCATCCTGCGCATCGAACCCAACCTCGGTCCGGATGGCTCGGTGCGCTCCTACGACGTCCACGTCAAGCGCTGATCTTCTCCCGGCCCTTTTCTGCATCCTTCTCCCTGCAACCGGCACCTAATTCCCTGTAGCGCGCGGACGCGGTTTGTGCCATTCTTCGGCGCGAGGAGACTCTCTGGCCACGCATCCAAAACGCGCATTGCTGGCCGCTGCCGCAGCAGTTGTGGCCTTGCTTCTCGCCCTCTCGCCGCGCCCTGCCGCGGCCCAGAAACCTGCGCCGTGGACTCTCGACGCCGTCCTGAAGCAACTCGACGCCGAGGCCAAGACTTTCCGCGCCCTCACCACGCAGCTCGAACGCACCAAGGTCACCGTGGTCGTCAACGACCGCTCCGTCGAGTCCGGCACCCTGGCCGTGCGCAAAGACGACAAGATGCGCATCGACCTGACCAATCCCGACCCCAAGACCATCCTCCGCGATGGCGACCGCCTCTACGTATTTCACCCCCGCATCAAGCGCGTCGAGGAATACGACCTGGGCAAGCACCGCGCCCTGCTCGAGCAGTTCCTGCTGTTGGGATTTGGAACCTCGGGGGGCGACTTGAAAAAAGGCTATCTGGTAACGCTGCAAGGCGAGGTGGCACTGGACCGGAAACGAACCATCCTGCTGGAACTCACGCCGAAATCAGAGAAGGTCCGCAACAACATCGCCAAGATTCACATCTGGATTGACCCTGGGACCTGGCTCCCGGTGCAGCAGAAATTCTTCGAGACCGGCTCGCAGGACTACTTCGAAATCAAATACACCAATCTGGTCCGCAACCCCAAGCTCCCCGACTCTCAGTTCCGCGCCCGCTGGCCCAAAGACGTCACCCGCATCAAACCCAGCGTCTAGCCGCGTGCTGCAACACGTGGCACAGGCTCGCTCACCCCAGTTTCGCTTCCGCTTCCTCGACCGTCGGGGCAATCAGGAACTGCGTTTCCACGCGGGTCACTTCCAGCACCGCGCGCACGCGGCCGTTCGGGTTCACCAGCGCCATTTTCCGTTTGCTCTTCTGAATCCCCACCAGCATCTGCACCAGCGCCCCGACCCCGGCCGAGTCCAGGTAGCTCACCGCGGTCAGGTCCAGGATCACTGCGGGAGAGTTTTCCGCGCGCACCACTTTCAAGAACGATGGGACCGTCTCCATCTCCAGCGGCCCGGTCAGGCGCAGGGTCACGGTGCCAGGCCGCGAACCCGTCAGCCGCTCGCAGTGCATGGATTCCCGTGTCATCGGCGCGAATTCTAGCATTCCGGACGGCCTGCGTTACAGTGGGTGTGCCCCGGCCGCTGCCGCCTGCTCGGATTTCCCGCCTGCGGGCGCGGCATCGGTGCTAAGCTTTGCCGTTTGAAATCTCCGCGCCCGCCGCAGGCGCGCAGATTTTCTCTCCAGGGGAACTCGGCAATGAATCTGCTGGTCACCGGGGGGCTCGGCTACGTCGGCAGCGTGGTTTCGGCGGACCTGCTGCGCGCCGGTCATCGCGTGGTGGTGTTCGACAATGCCAGCCGCGGCCATCGCGGCGCCCTGGCCTCCGGCGCCGGCCTCGTTCTCGGCGAAATCGCAGACCGCCCCGCGCTCGACTCCGTCTTCTCCTCCGGCGCGTTCGATGCGGTGATGCATTTCGCCGCCCTCATCGAAGCCGGCGAGAGCATGCAGAAGCCGGAGATCTATTTCCGCAACAACACGGCCACCACGCTCACCCTGCTGGAAGCCATGCTGGCCCACGGGGTGAAGAAACTCGTCTTCTCCTCCACCGCCGCCCTCTACGGCAACCCGGCGCGCGTTCCCATTGAAGAGACCGACGCGCTGAAGCCCGCCAATGCCTACGGCGAATCCAAGCTGCTGGTCGAGCAGATGCTCGCGTGGTTTCACCAGATCCACGGCCTGCGCTATGCCAGCCTGCGTTACTTCAACGCCGCCGGCGCCGCCGGACCCCTCGGCGAAGACCACCGCCCCGAGTCGCACCTGATCCCGCTGGTCCTCCAGGTGGCCCTCGGACAGCGGGAGCAGGTCTCCATCTTCGGCACCGACTACCCCACGCCGGACGGCACCTGCGTCCGCGACTACATACACATTGTCGACCTCTCCAGCGCGCACGTTCTCGCCCTTGCGGCCCTGGGGCGTCCGGGCGGTGATGGCCGCCTGATTTGCAACCTGGGCAACGGCCGCGGCTTCAGTGTCCGCCAGGTCATCGAAGCCGCGCGCCGTGTCACCGGCCATCCCATTCCCGCCATCGAGTCTCCGCGACGCCCGGGTGACCCGGCCGTAATTGTCGCCAGTTCAGAAAAAATCCAGCGCGAACTCGGCTGGCGCCCGCAGCACCCGGAATTGGACGACATCCTGCGCAGCGCCTGGGACTGGCACCGCACTCACCCAAAGGGCTATTCCACGTAGCGCGGCGTTTGCCCGGCTGGTTCTGACCAGGCCGCTTCAGGGGATCACCCGCGCAGGTTCGGCAGGCCGGGTTTGCTGTCTCCAATCCGCCAGCAGCTTTCTTAGCTCCGCCGCCTTGGAACGGTTCTCCTCGGCCAGATTGTTGCGTTCGCCGGCGTCGGTTTTCAGGTCATACAGCTCCACCTCGCCAGTGCCGTAATATTCGATTAGCTTCCAATCAGCCTGCCGCGCCGCTCCCGAAGCGCCTGCACTGTGAGGATTCGGCTTCTCCACAGGGCAGTGCCAGTACAGGTTTCGCCGCGGCATGCTTCCCCTGCCGCGCAACAGCGGCATCCAGCTCACTCCGTCCATTGGCTGGTCCGGCCGGGTTTTGACCTCGCCGATTTCCAGCATCGTCGGCAGCAGGTCCGTTCCCATCACCGGCGTCTCGATGGTCCGCCGCGCGCGGACCACCGCCGGCCACCACACGATGAGCGGCACGCGGATGCCGCCCTCCCGCAATGGCGCAGACGGGTCGCCGGCCTGCTCCCCGGCGTACACCGAGGTGAAAATCACCACCGTTTCCTTCGCCAGGTTCCACTCGTCCAGCACCTCGAGGATGGCACCCACGCCCTCGTCAATACTTTCAAGCTTTGCGGCCAGCTCCGGATTGTTGCCATCCTTTCCGGCTCCGGCTTTGGCCTGATATTTTTTCACTTTTTCGGGCTTGCCCGCCGCCAGCGAGTTCGGCGCATAGTGGGAGAGCAGCAGGAAAAACGGCTCCCTGCGGTGCCGGCGGACAAAGTCCACTGCCTCCTGGTTCAGCCGCTCGGTCAGGTATTCGCCCTCGCTGCGCGCTCTGGCATCGGGGATGTGCTCATAGGGATGGAACGCGTCTCCGGCGCCGATGGGCCGTGTCTCCACCAGGATCACTTCATCCCAGCCGTGAAGTGCAGGCTCGCCCTGTTTTTTGTCGGAGTCGCTGGTCAGCCCCCATTTCCCGATCAGCCCCGTGACGTAGTCTTTCGGCTTCAGCGCTTCGTTCAGCGTGACCCGTTCGTGCGATAGAAACCAGCCGTCGTTGGCCTCCAGCACGTTCACAATTCCAACGCGTGCGGGGGCTTGCCCTGCGAGTATGGCCGCGCGCGCCGCCCTGCCTGCCGGCGCAGCCGCGTACCCCTGAGCGAAGCGCGCCCCTTGTTCCGCCAGCCGGTCCAGGTTTGGAGTCTTGTTGAACGCGTTGCCGTAGCTGCCCAGCTCGTTCCAGCCCAGGCCATCGGTGAGGATCAGGATGATGTTCGGCGGCCGCAGCGGCACTTCATCAAGTTTTCGTTTCTGCTCCTGCCCCCCCGCTGTTATTTCTGCGAAGCCCAGCATGACCTCCGCGGCAAAGAGCAGGGCACAGCCGGCAAGCCTGGAGCGGGTACGCATGGGTGGGATTCTACTTCCTGAGGGCACAGAAGTCGCCTGCGGGAACCTGGTGGCCCTGCTTGGTCTGGCCGGCAATCAGGCTCTGGCCTTTTTTCCAAAAAAAAGCATCACGCCGCCAAACACGATCAGGACCCCGCACCACCGCAGGTTGACATTCACGTCCAGCCGCCTCCCAGACAGCGCCGCGCCGTTGGCTGCCATCCGAATCCATTCCTGCGCCCCCTGGGTGGCGGAGACGAACATCAGGCCGCGCACCCACGCCGGGATGCTCCGCCCGGCCAGGAAAAACTTCGAGCTGGACCTCATCTACCTCTTCATCACCAACCCGGCACCCAGCACAAATCCGAAGTACAGCAGCTTGATCATCCTGTCGATCCAGGTCAGGTTCATCGCACAGGCCTTCTTTCCTGTCTCCGGAATTTTGAGTGTGCGCGTCGAATCAGGTGGCCCCGTAACGCGCCTTCCGCCACGCTACCGCGGCGCGATAGATGATTCCGTTCTCCGGCCTCTCACCGTTGTTCTATAATCCGCAACGGTCATCTCCCCGGCGGTTCCCGATGCCCGACCCCAAAGACGACCCACTGAGCAACGCGGTCACCACGCCGCTCACTGGCGAGGACCGCGCGCCCCGTTCCAGTCCGCAGGGCACCGATGCGGGTGTCTCCACTCGGCGGGGCACGCCGTCTCCGGAGGTCGCGCCCGCGCCCTTCCACGTTGACCCCGCCGTGGCCGGGGCTCTCGCCGCGCGCTATGAGCTCCTCGGGGAGCTCGGCCGCGGAGGGATGGGAGTCGTGTACCGCGCGCGCGACCTCGAAACTCGCGACATCGTGGCCCTGAAAGTCCTGCTGGCTGAAATTGCCGCCGACCGCGAAGCCATCGAGCGTTTCAAGTCCGAGCTGCTCCTGGCGCGCAAAATCACGCACAAGAATGTCTGCCGGGTGCACGACCTCAATCGCCTGGGCGATGTCGCCTTCATCAGCATGGAGTTCATCGAGGGTGAGAGTCTGCGCGCCGTCTTGCGCCGCTTCGGCAGCGCGCCGCTGCGGCGAGGCCTTGCGTGGGCGCGCCAGATTTGTTCGGCCTTGGCCGAGGCCCACGCACAGGGCGTTGTGCATCGCGATTTGAAGCCCGAAAACATCCTGATCGCCCGCGATTCCACGGCCAAAGTGATGGACTTCGGCATCGCCCGCTCCCTCGAATCCTCCGCCACGCGTGCCGGAGACCTCATCGGCACGCCCGCCTATATGTCCCCCGAGCAGGCCGCAGGCAAACCCGCCGACCATCGCAGCGATATTTACTCCCTCGGCCTCATCCTCTACGAAATGTTTGCGGGGCAGCCGCCCTTCAAGGCGGAAACAGGCCATGCGCTGGTGAACAAGCAGCTTCGTGAAATCCCGAGAGCTCCGCTGGATGTGGAGCCGCTTCTGCCGCGCTTTCTCGACCGCGCCATCCTGAAATGCCTGGAAAAAGATCCGCAGAAGCGCTTCCAGTCCGTCGCCGAGCTGGATGCGGCGCTCACCGAGCAGCGTTTCACGGAGGCGCTTCCGGAGGGGGATGCCCAGCCCTCCGCGCATTTGACCGTCTGGCGCAGGGCCGACTGGGCACTCGCGGGCCTCGCTGCGCTCGGGTTGATTTATTTCCTCGCCGCCCGCGACCGCTTATTCCCCGCCTCCAGGATGAAACTGGAGGTCGAAGCCATCAGCGCGCGCCGTACGGCCGAAGAGGTGGCGCAGCGGCTGAACCGCCCGTTTCCAGAACTCTCACAGACGCGGCTCCTGGCGCGCACAGACGATTACCATCTGAGACTCACCGAATGGGCACAACCCGTGAAGGGGCACGCGCGCCCGCCCGTGGAGTTGGTCTGGCAGCCCGGACTGTTTGCCTGGCGCGTCGAGTTCCGCGGCGCGTACGACCATCTCATCGGCTTGCCACAGCGCTTTGCCGTGGTGGACCATACCGGCCGGGTGGAAGAATTTTCCAATCCGCATCTCGCCGGCGGCACTCCGGCGAACTACCAGCCGCCAAACATCGAAGAGCGCCGCGCTAAAGCACAGAAGGCCGCTGAGACCGTCTGCGGCGGCATTCCCGAAGACATGGTGTTGCGCGAGACCTCGAGCGGCGAGCGCAATTCACTCTACACCGCAGAATGGCGCTCCCGCAGGATGATGGCCTATGCCTTCACTCATCCGCCGCTTCAGGTCCGGCTCCAGGCCGAACAAGTGCTGGCCGTGGATTGCAAATCCGCGTGGGAAACCTCGCCGAACATCCTCGGCGCCCTGAATTTCCAGGAGAAATTTGGCCTGGTGTTCTGGCTGGTGCGCCTCATTGCCTTGGCCGTGCTGATGGGTGCCTTCCTCCGAGCGCGATGTTATGCGCAACCTGGTGTCTGGAAACATTTGCCCGCCGCGATTGTTTTCGGTCTCGCCGGAACCTGGTTCTACGGAACTGCGGGGTTGGCGTGGAGTGCGGCATCGCTGGCCCAGGTGATTCCTCTACTCATTGCCGCCAGTCTTGCGGGTGCCCTGATTCTTTGGGTGGGATTCGTCACCGCAGACTATTACTTACGCCGCCGTGCCCCGGAGCTGGTGGCGACATATTTGCTCGTGCGTGGCGCAAAGTTTCCATCCGAGGCTGTGGGGCTGTCGGTCCTCAGAGGATGCTTACTGGGGTTGGGCTTCATCGGAGTGGAAACGCTCATTGCCCATACTGCGCTGGGCTTCGCTTCAACTTCGGCAGGCCGATCCAGTTCAGAGCTCCCTCTGCTTGTCGTGCCCCTGGTGGATCCCTCCTACGTAGGGCAGGCCCTCACCAGCTTTTCACCGGCGCTGTTTGTGCTCAACGCCGCCATCTTCGCCGGTCCAGTGATGGCCGTCATTTTGCTGTGCATGGGGCTTTTCGTCAAAATCAAGTCCCAAAAACCGGAGCCGCCTCTCCGTACTTGGAAAATCACGGAGCGAGATCTTTCCACTCTGGGCGTGCTGCTCATCCTGCCCATTCCACTGGCGGCCTGGGAACTCAGGCCCCTGACCTGGTATGTATTTGCCATTCCCGAATCACTCCTCCTGGTGTGGCTGCTGCGGCGTTTCGACGTCCTCACCATGCTTTCTGCCGTCAGCACTGCGGTGCTCTGGAACCTGAACTATCCGCTCCTGGTCATTTTGAGCGAGGTGGGCAACGCCGCTCATTGGGCCTTGTTTTTGGGTTGGGGCCTCGTTGTTCTGGCCGCTACGGCTATTTCCTTTCGCGCTCCCCTGACGCGCGCCCTGCGCCACGCCTCCGCGCCGGAATGAATGACTCCCCTGGCTGGTTCCGCGCATTTGCCAGCCCCGCGATTTGCGGCTATCTTGCTGGCGGCTGAGCTATCGTATGCCTGCGGGCACGCACATCGGCATCCTTACCGGCGGCGGCGACGTCCCCGGCCTGAACGCGGTCATCAAATCCGCGGTCTATCGCGGCACAGAGATGGGCCGCCGGGTCATCGGCATCCGCCGCGGCTGGGAGGGCCTCACCCACTGCAAGCCCGGCGCTGATCTCGACCCTGACTATCTCCGCGTACTCACCCGCGACAACACCCGCACCATTGACCGTACCGGCGGCACCATCTTGCACACCTCGCGCGCCAATCCCCTGCGCATGAAAAAATCCAAACTCCCCGCCCATATCTCCCCGGACGTGGTCCAGTCCCTCCCGCAGACGGACTCTTCCTGTGACTTCACCTCTGTCGTCCTGCGCAACCTCGAGCGTCTCGATATCGGCTGCCTCATCGTCATCGGCGGCGATGACACCCTGAGCTTCGCCTCCGCGCTCGACCGCGAAAAATTCCCGGTCCTGGCCATCCCCAAAACGATGGACAACGATGTGCGCGGCACCGAGTACTGCATCGGCTTCAGCACGGCCATCACCCGCGCCCAGGCGCTCATCACCCGCCAGCGCACCACGCTGGGCTCCCACGAGCGCATCGGCGTCTTCCGCATCTTCGGCCGCGATGCCGGCTTCAGCGCCCTCTACACCGCCTACGTCACCTCCGCCCGCTGCCTGATCCCGGAATACGCATTCGACCTCGACCGCCTGTGCTCGCTTCTCAAGGATGACAAGCGCAACAACGTGAGCAACTATGCCCTGGTGGTGGTCAGCGAAGGGGCGGTGTGGCGTGGGCAGGATGTCGCCGAGTACGGCGAAGCGGACACTTACGGTCACAAGAAAAAAGTGGATATTGGCCACGCCCTGGCCAGTGAAATCGCCCGCCGCACCGGCGAGGAGACTCTGACCAGCGACCTCACCTACGATCTGCGCAGCGGCGATCCCGACGCGGTGGACCAGCTCGTCGCCAACACCTTTGCCAACGTCGCCCTCGACCTGCTCGCCGAGGGCGTCCACGGCCGCATGGTCGCGGTGGTCAACGGGCGTTACGCCCACGTGCCCATCCCCGACCCTCAGCTGGGCCCGCGCAAAGTGGACGTGCCGTCGCTCTACAATACAGAGCGCTACCGCCCGCACTACGGCGCCAAACTCGGCGCTCCCTTACTGCTCAGTTCTGTCTGACCGCGGGCGGGACCGCCAAAGAATCCGTGTTCATCAGTGTTCATCTGTGCTTTCATTCTCTTCACCGTGCGCGTTCGAGTCATCGTCAATCCCACGGCGGGTGGCAGCCGCGCCGGCCGCGCCCAGCCCGGCGTCTCTGATTACCTGCGCAAACACGGCTGCCGCGCCGAGTTTGTGCATTCGCAGAGCAGTGACCATGTCCGGCGGCTCGCCGCCGAAGGTGCCGCGGCTGGTTTTGACTGCATCGCCGCTCTTGGCGGCGACGGCACGTTTCACCACACGGTCAAAGGCGCATTTGGTTCCGGCGCGGCGTTTGCATTTCTACCGGCCGGGAACGGCAACGACATCGCCCGCGGCCTGGGCATCCCCGGCGACCCCGTGGACGCTGCGCGCATCCTGCTGCGTTGCGCCCCCCGCCCTGTGGATGTGCTCCGCGCGCGTTTCGCCGGCGACCGCGATGAACTGTTTCTGGGCGTTGGCGGTCTGGGCCTCGATGCCGAGACCGCTCAGCTTGTGAACAGCCGTTTCCAGCGCCTGCCCGGCGTGATGCGCTATCTTGCTGCGGCCCTGTGGACGCTCACCCATTTCGACCCTCTGCCCGTCGTCTGCTCCGCAGACGGCGCGCCGGAGGTGCGTATGCCGGTGATGTTTGCCGCGGTCGCCAATTCCCCCACCTACGGCTCTGGCCTGTGGATTGCTCCGGCGGCCACGATGCACGACGCGCATCTCGACGTCACCCTGGTCGGCGCGCTTTCCTGGCTCGAGGTCCTCGAAGCCATCCCCATCCTGGTCCGCTCCGGCGACATTCGCTGGCCTGCAATTCGCCGCCTGCGCGCCCGCAGCGTCCTGCTCAGCGCCACGCGCCCCGCGCTGTTCCACGGCGACGGCGAAGTCCTCGGCCAGGCTCCCGTCCAGATTGATTGCCTTCCGGGCGCTGTCCGCATCCATGCCCCGGCTCCAGCCGCCTAGGCGCACGCCGGCGCTTGCAGTGCTTTCAGGCCGCTGCTACTTTTCTGCTTTTTTCTTGTCCAGTTTCAGGTGGATGACGATTTCCTTGCGGGTATCGAAGCTGGAAATCGTCCGCCGGTTCGAACTCAGCCCGGCAAGCTCGGAGTGAATTTCATAATCCAGGTTGGGGTCCAGGCCGCTGAATCGGTACTTCCCGTCTTCGGCGGCAATGTGCGTCTTCACCATTTGTGTCTTCAGGTTCTTCAGGTACACCACCGCGCCGGCCACGGGGTTTTCTTCCTTGTCCACCACCGCGCCGCGCACCACGCGCAACTGCGCCTCGCGTTTTTCGCGGTCTTTGTCCTGGCCTGTCGCGCCCGCGGCCAGCAGGCCCAGTCCCGCCAGCAGTACAATGATCGAGTTCCTTCGTTTCACTTCGGTTCTCCCTGCCGCGGCTTTTCCGCCGGCAGGCTCAGTCGGAAGGTCAGATCCTCCCGCGAACCCTGCCGCGCGTCCACTTTTCGGGTCTCCTCGGCGAACCCTTTGGCCCTGACTCGCACTTCGTACTCCGCGCCCATCGGAACGCGGATACCGAACTCGCCCCGCCGGTCGGCGACCGCCCGCCAGCGGTACTTCTTCTCATCGCCGCGCCGCACTCCAATTTCCGCCCCCGGCAGCAATTGTCCCCGGCCTGTAAACACCGTGCCAAACACCAGAAACGTCTCCCGCAGCTTATCCGCGCGGCTCTGCGCAGCCGCCCCGGCAGCCAACGCCAGCCCCAGGCAGGCCGCCGCCGTGCACATCAGCTTCCGAAAACTAAGATGGCCCGCGGAGGCCAGGGGATGCCGGGGGAGGGGATCGGGCAGGTCACCGGTCTTTCGATTCGTCCTCATCCTCTTCGTCTTCGACCTCGTCTTTGTCCAGCTCTTTCTCGTCACTTTCTTCTTCCTCTTCTTCTTCCTCTTCCTCGGTTTCCTCCTCACCCGAGATTACGTTCAGTTGGACAGGGTGCAGGCCCACCACTTCCAGATCGATTTCGCATTCCGGACAGGGGATGATTTCTCCTTCGTCCACGTCATCTTCATCCACGTCCAACACCGCCGCGCACTCCGGACACTTGACCACGGGCCCGCCCTCCTCGTCTTGCAGTTGCCCCGCCTGAGGCGCGCGTATTATATACCGCCGGTGTCAAGCATTTGTTCCAGGAGGGGTGCCGCGGGATGTGCCCGGCGTCCGCTGGCAGCAGGCCGCGCCCCGTGCAGAAATCTATGACCAATTGGCGGGAGTATCCAGAAAAACCCGTCATCGGCGTCGGCGGAGTGGTGATTCACAACGGCCGCGCGCTGCTGATCCGCCGTGGCGGAGAACCGCTGAAGGGCGAGTGGTCTATCCCCGGCGGCACGCTCGAGCTGGGTGAAACCCTCCACGCCGGGGTGGAGCGAGAACTCTTCGAAGAAACAGGCCTGCGCGTTCGTGTCCTCGAGTTGATCGAAGTCTTCGAGCGCATCTTCCCCGGCGACGCCGCCTCCACAACCCGCGCGCAGACTTCCGGAGCCGCCGCAGTCGCGCAGCGCCCCCAATACCATTTTGTGATTGTGGATTATCTCTGCGCCGCGCTCGACCCCAGCCCCGCGCCGCGCCCCGGCGGCGACGTCACCCACGTGGCTTTTGTCTCCGAGGAAGATTTGCCCCGCTATGGCCTCACCGATGCCGCCACCCGCATCATCCGAAAAGCCTTCGCCCTTGCCCGGCGGTAACGCAGGTCTCGCCCGTCATTCTCTGCAACCGTAGGGGCGGGCTTTAGCCCGCCATTCTGCAACCGTAGGGGCGGGCTTTAGCCCGCCCTCAGAGCCCGAAGGCCTCGCCCTGGGGTTACAGTTGGCTCGCCCACCATTCTCTGCAACCGTAGGGGCGGGCTTTAGCCCGCCCTGAGTCCCCGAAGGCCTCGCCCTGGGGTTACCGTTGGCTCGCCCACCATTCTCTGCAACCGTAGGGGCGGGCTTTAGCCCGCCCGTAAAGCCCGAACGCCTCGCCCTGGGATTACAGTTGGCTCACCCGCCATTCCCTGCAACCGTAGGGGCGGGCTTTAGCCCGCCCTCAGAGCCCGAAGGCCTCGCCCTGGGGTTACTGTTGGCTCGCCCGTCATTCTCTGCAACCGTAGGGGCGGGCTTTAGCCCGCCATACTCTGCAACCGTAGGGGCGGGCTTTAGCCCGCCCTCAGAGCCCGAAGGCCTCGCCCTGGGGTTACAGTTGGCTCGCCCTTCCCACCGCCGGGCGCGGCTCCAACCCAAAATACACGCGCCTGTGAAAAAAACTGTTCTCGTGCCCGATGAGCACCCAGTTCACCGGAAGCGGATCGGTCAGATACAGCCGCGGGCTTTCCGCATCCGCCGGGACATCGAACACCAGCGTGGTCTCGTACGATTCCCCGGGCCGCAGCGGCTGATCGAGGGCAATGAGCTTGTTCGCAGGAAGCTGGAGCGCCAGTTGTCCGGGCAGCGACGGCGGGTAGCGCCGCCCGCGGGAGTCCATGATGCGCGCTGTGCGCAGATTGGGGTGCAGGATGCCGTCGCCCCGCGTTCTGGAAATGGTGTCCTCGTCAAACCACGTCCGGATAGTCACCACGTAAAACGTGCCCTCCGCCGTGGCCGGATTTTGGCCTTCGCCCAGCGTTTTCGCCGTGCTCACGCCGGTGACGCTGTAGGCCAGGTGGCAGTCCACTTCGCAGAAATATTTCCACTGCCCTGCGCCCAGCGTCTTCTCCGTGCTGGTCAGCGATGCTGCCAGCAGCAGTCCTGCGTACGCGCCTCCCAGCGCGAACGCCATCGCCACCGTGCGTTTCGCAAGCGCCAGCTTTTGCGCGGCCAGCGCGTACAGCAGCACCAGCCCCGCCAGCCCCAGCGCCAGGCACATCCCCAGGAATCCCAGTATCACCATCGGAGCCCTTTCTGGCACAAAGGTTTCCATTCTCGTTCTCCGTCGTACCCCGTGGATCTCAGTCGTTCTCAGGCTTCTATCTTAAGTCTTGAGATTTCTGTCTTCTGCCTGCTGGATTTTGAATTTCAAATTTCCAATTTCATTGTTCTGCGTTCTGATTTCTGATTTCTAACTTCTAATTTCTGACCTCTGCCTGGCCTTTCATCCCGCCACCGCCTCCGGCACTCTCCCAAACCGCCGGTCGCGCGCGTGATATTCGCGCACCACCGCGGCCAGGTCTTCCGCCGCAAAATCCGGCCACAGCTTGCGCACAAACACCAGCTCCGCGTGCGCGCATTCCCACAGCAGGAAATCGCTCAGCCTTTGCTCGCCTCCGGTGCGGATCAGCAGGTCCACGTCCGGCGTGGATGTTTCCTCCGGCGGCGCCGCGGCCAGCAGGCGTGCAAACGCTTCTTCGCTCACTTCCGTCGCCGTGTACATCCGGCACGCCGCCCGCAGCAGCGCCTGCCGCGACGAATAGTCCACCGCCAGCCGCAACATCAGCTTCTTCCCGCTCCCCGTGGCCGATTCCGCCGCCGCCATCGCCGCGCGCAGGGTTCCGGGCAGGCGGTCGCGCCGCCCGATCACCCGGATGCGTACGCCTGCCTGTCTGTAGCCCGGGGCATCTTCGCGCAGGAAATCTTCCAGCAGCGTCAGCAGCGCTGCCACTTCATGCGTAGGTCTGGCCCAGTTGTGGGAGGAAAATGCGAAAAGACTCAGCGTCCCGATGCCCAGCCCCGGCGCCGCGGCCACCACGCGCCGCACCGCCTCTACGCCCGCCGCGTGTCCTGCCGGGCGCGGTTTTCCGCGCGCCACGGCCCAGCGCCCGCTGCCATCCAGGATGATGGCGGCGTGCAGACGGTCCGGGGTGCAGGGGGCCACAGGCACGGGGGCAGGATACGCGCCGGCTGGGGTCTTGTCAAGTACTTTTTAATATAAAGTTAACGCCTTGCCTACCCCCTCCCTCGGCCCCTCCACCATCCCCTGCAAATTCTTTCCAGATCTCGCCGCCCCGGCATATCGGAGCCGGGACACTGGTCCCTCTTCACTCTTCACTGATCACCGCCCCCGCGGATATCTCCCTCGCATCCAATTCAATCTCACTTCAAACAGCTCGAAGATCATCTTGATCCCGTCCGCCAGCACCCGCACTTTGGTATCCGGGTCGTGCGCCCACCGCACGGGGATTTCCGCCGCCGTCAACCCATGCCGTTTGGCCAGGAACAGCAGCTCGGGGTCGAACCCGAACCCCCAGATGCGCTGCTGTTCGAAAATAATTCTCGTGCGCTCCAGCCGGAAGGCTTTGAACCCGCACTGTGTATCCACCCACGGCAGCCAGGCGACCACTTGCACCACCTTGTTGAACGCGATCCCCGCCAGCTCCCTCCTCCGCGACTGGTGCACTTCGATCAGCCTGCGGTCCACGGCGCGCGACCCGAACGCCACGTCATGGCTCTCCATCGCCCTCAGCAGTTTGTCCGCTTCTTCGATCGGAGCCGAAAGGTCCGCGTCGGTGAACAGGGCCACGCGTCCCTGCGCCGCAAGCATCCCGCAGCGCACCGCGTATCCTTTTCCGTGGTTGATCTCTCCGGTGCGCATGGTGCGCAGTGCGGGGATTTGCGCGCGCCATTCCTCCGCAATCCGCGCCGTGGCATCCGTGGACGCGTCGTCCACCACAATCACTTCGGCGGAAAAATTCTGCTTCCCCAGCCAGTCGCGGATGCGTCCCAGCGTTCGCGGCAGCCGCCGCTCCTCATTCAGGCAGGGAATGATGATGGATAGCTCAAACGCAGGGCTCATCGCCGCGTGCCGCCCCAGCCCCACTCGCCCACCAGCGGCACGTACCGGCAATAATGCAGCGTCTGTTGCCAGGTGCTCCCGTCGGCGCGCTTGCGAATGCGCACCAATTCCTGGCTCTGCGACTCTCCCACGGGGATCACCAGCCGTCCTCCTGCCGTGAGCTGTTCCACCAGTGGCCGCGGCACCTGCGGCGCCGCCGCGCTCACTACGATGGCGTCATACGGCGCTTCCGCCGGCCACCCGCCTGAACCATCGCCTCGCTGCACTCGCACGTTCGCAAATCCCAAACGCGCCAGGCGTTCCCGGGCGCCATCCGCCAGCGCCGTGATGCACTCCACAGCCACCACTTCCCGCGCCAGCCGCGCCAGGATGGCCGCCTGGTAACCGCACCCCGCGCCCACTTCCAGCACCCGCTCGGTCTCACGCAGCTCCGCGGCCTCGGCCATGGCCGCCACCATGAACGGCTGCGAAATCGTCTGTCCCTCGCCGATGGGCAGCGGCTCGTCGCGGTACGCCGCATGGCGGCACGTCTCCGGCACAAACTCTTCCCGTGGCGTGCTGCCCATGGCTTCCAGCACCCGCGGGTCGCAGATCCCGCGCCGCTTCAGTTGCAGCTCCACCATATCGGCGCGCCGCTGCGCACACTGCCGCGCCTCGCCGCTGGCCGCAGCGGCCGCAACTCCGTCCTGCAAGGGAATGTTTCGCTCCACAGGCGGGCACAGATTCCGCGAGGGTTGGAGTTTCATTCCATCCGCAGCTAGTGTCGCATCCGGGCGATAGTCTGCATAAGTTGCGTCACGTAGTCCCCTGTAGGGGCGCTGCCCCGAGGCTTCGGGGTTGCGCCCCGGTTGCGCGGATTGCATCTGGGGCGCGGCTCTCGCAACTCTTCAGACTCTGCCTTTCAGCGCCTTGCGACATGTTGAAAAACGTAGTCTGGTTGTCATTCCGAGTCCGCCATCCTTCTGGCGGACGAGGAATCTGCATTTCTGCAATTTTTCGGAATCACTGTGGATTTCTCCCCGCGCTTCGCGCGGTTCGGAATGACAACCTCGGGTTTTTCAACAAGCTGCTGGCCCCTCGGTCTCCTCTGCCTCCTTTGTCTCGCTGACCTCAAACTCCTTGCTCTCCCGCGCAGAATTCTTTGCTTCCGAAACTTCGGGACTCCGCTCCGCCTTGCTTTGTTCTGGTCTGGTTCGCTCCGTGTCCTCTGTGCCTCGCAGACCCTGAGTGACCTTGCGAAGGGCCCGTGTGCTCTGCGCCTCGCAGACCCTGAGTGATCTTGCGAAGGGCCTGTGACCTCTGTACTACTATTCCCGGAATTCTTCGCGTCCCGCGCAGATTTCTCTGCTCTGTGGCCTCTGTGCCTCTGCGATCTCTGTGTAATTCTGAGCTATTTGGTTGCGGCACTGCCGCGCTGTGTAATTCTTCGCCTTTTGCTTTCTGTTTCTGATTTCTAACTTCCAATTTCTAACTTCTGCCTTTCCCTCACACCGGCTGCCGATGGTTCTCCCAGGCCCGCGTGGCCAGGATTTCGCTGATCTGGTCCATCGCCAATTCGATTTCCTTGTCTGTGTTGTAGAAGTGCGGCGCCAGGCGGATGCCCGCTCCGGGTCGGTAATCCACCAGGATGTCGCGTTGCAGCAGCTCGCGGGTCACTTCCGCAGCCTGCGGGCACTCCACGCTCACTGTCC
>Ga0247727_10004264_pt1 | contig 30501 bp, 26 predicted proteins | sample WisWelCaveWW1625_FD_202498 | JGI IMG/M metagenome (GOLD analysis project Ga0247727, IMG submission 202498) | Biofilm microbial communities from Wishing Well Cave, Virginia, United States - WW16-25 | ecosystem: Environmental > Aquatic > Deep subsurface > Groundwater > Cave microbial mat | place... | reverse complement strand
TGGAGCCACGTGTCGCGGACGACGCGGACGGTGGAGGCCTTGTCGGCCCGGCGCACGAAGAGCGCCGGGACCTCCGCGAGGCGCAGGCCCGCGAGGTGGGCCCGCACGCAGACCTCGGTGTCCCAGAACCAGTGCGGATCCCGGCAGCGGTCGAGCACGGGGAGGATGGCGGCGCGGCGGAAGAACTTGTACCCCGCCTCGGTGTCGTGGACCGGGAGGGGCAGGACCGACCGGACGAGCCGGCGGTACCCGGAGGAGAGGACGTGGCGCAGGAGGAAGGAGGGGCCCAGGGAGACGCGGTAGTCCCTGCGGGCCACCACCAGGTCGCACCTCCCCTCGCGGAGGAGCTCCACCATGGGGACCAGGTAGTGCGCCGCGACCTCCATGTCGATGTCGAGGTATCCCGCGAACTCCCCGCGGGCCTCGCGGATCCCCTCGGCCACGGTCGCGCCACGGCCCCGGTTCCGCTCGTGGAGGAGGAATCGGACCCGGGGGTTCTCCCCGGCGAGCCCCCGGATGACCTCGGCCGCCCCGTCGCCGCCCGCGTCCTCGATGAGGAGGATCTCGTAGTCCCACCCCGTCGCCCGGAGCGACCTCTCCACCGCCTCCACGCCGGGGAGGACGTTCGCCGCGTCCCGGTAGGCGGGGAGGACCACGGTCAGTCCCGGGGGCGGGGCCCGGGGCCCGGAATCGGCGGGGAGGGGAGCCGCCACTACGGGGACCGCCCCCCGGCCCCGGGGAATCCGGGGAGGATGCCGGCGGCGCGTCGGCCGGAATGACGAGGCACGGTCGTCCCTCCCTTTCCCGGACGGCGGATCGGGATTGTAGAATCCGCTCCGCGCAGGGGCGGGGAGTTTCCCCCCGGGCGCGCGAAGATCGGGCATCCCCGCTTCTCCAGGTCCGTAGGATGGGGCGCCGAAGGAGGTGGTCCCGCCCGGCGCGGAGCGCCCTCCTCGGAAGGAAGCATGTTCAAGCCCACCTGCGCCGTCCGGGACCGGATCGCGCGCCTCCGACGGGCAGGCCCGCCGGGCCGGGAGGCCTCCGGATGAGCGCCCCGTCCTGGCGCGTCCCCTTCAACCGTCCCTCCCTGACGGGACGGGAATCGGGCTACATCGCCCGTGCGGTGGAGCTGGGCCACATCTCGGGGGACGGGCACTTCACGAGGCGCTGCCAGGAGCACCTCGAGAAGGCGCTCGGCGTCCCCAGGGTCCTGCTCACGACCTCCTGCACCCATGCCCTCGAGATGGCGGCGCTCCTCCTCGACATCCTGCCCGGGGACGAGGTCATCCTCCCCTCCTTCACCTTCGTTTCCACGGCCAACGCCTTCGCGCTCCGGGGGGCCAGGCCCGTGTTCGCCGACATCGACCCCATGACGCTCAACATGGACCCCGGATCCGTGGAGGGCCTCCTGTCCGACCGCACCCGTGCCATCGTGCCCGTCCACTACGCGGGGGTGGGGTGCGCCATGGATCGGATCGGGAGCCTCGCGGCGGGGCGCGGCATCCCCGTCGTCGAGGACAACGCCCACGGGCTCTTCGGGAGGTACCGCGGCCGCCCTCTCGGCACCCTCGGCGCCCTGGCGACCCTCAGCTTCCACGAGACCAAGAACCTCACCTGCGGCGAGGGCGGCGCCCTCGTCCTGAACGACCCGGGGCTCGTCGAGCGCGCCGAGATCCTCCGCGAGAAGGGCACCGATCGCTCCCGCTTCTTCCGGGGGCTTGTGGACAAGTACTCCTGGGTGGACCTCGGATCGAGCTGGATCCCCTCCGACCTCCTCGCGGCGTTCCTCCTGGCCCAGCTCGAGGACGCCCCCCGAATCCAGGAACGGCGCCGGGTTCTCTGGGAGCGCTACCTCGCCCGGCTCGCCCCCTGGGCGGGCGACCGGGGCATCCGCCTGCCCGTCGTCCCCCCGGAGTGCGAGCAGGCATACCACATGTTCTACGCCATCCTCCCCCAGGCCGAGGCGAGGACGCGGTTCCTCGCGCACATGAAGGAGCGCGGGATCCTCTCCGTGGCCCACTACGTCCCGCTGCACGGCTCCCCCTTCGGCCGGAGGTTCGCGGAGGGGCCCGACCGCTGCCCCGTCACCACGGATGTCGGGCTGCGGCTCGTGCGCCTGCCCTTCTTCACCTCCATGTCCGAGGGCGAGCAGGACGCGGTCCTGGAGGCCGTGACGGGATTCCCCGGCTGAGGGCGCCGCCGATCCCGCCGCCGGGGGGCCGCCGGCGCCCCCCGGACCCTACCGGAAGGGGGCGACCCGGCCCCGGCGCATCATCCGGAGGTAGTCGCGCAGCGGTTCCGGGAACGGGTAGACGGCCGGGCAGTACCGGCGGAGGATCGCGTCGTCGTCCATTCCCTCCCGCAGGTCCCGGGAGAAGTCATCCATCAGGACCCTGTGATCGCGCGCCTGCTGGAACCCGCTCTGCATGTTGAAGGCGAGAACCGAGAGCGTCGCGGCGAGGAGACTGGTCTGCACGAGGCGCGCCAGGGGGGCCTGCCCGAGGACCTCCCAGGCGAGGTACAGCCCCGCCATCAGCGGGACCATCCGGAGCATGTAGTGGCCGCGGATGGCGTAGGTCTCCCCGAATCCCGCCCTCCCGAACCCCATGGCCGCGGCGAGGAGGAGGAGCGACAGGGGGAAGGCCAGGAGCCAGGCCGTCCTCACGGGGTCCTCCGCCCTCCTCCAGAGGCGGCGAAACAGGAGCGCGAGCGTTGCCAGGGTGAAGGCCACGGCGAGGATGGCGGGAAGGGGAGGCCAGCCGGCCCCGAACCCCTCGCCGCCCCAGCCAAAGACGCCGAGGGACCCGAAGGCGCCTCCGATGGCCTGGGCGACGAACCGGGGAACACCGGGGAGGGACTCCCCCAAGGGAGGATGTGGAATCCTCTCGAAGCCCAGGAAGTAGGCCGCGCCCACCAGGAGCGGGACGCCCAGGGCGAGGAGCGCCCACGCCCCTCCCGGCGGCCTCGGTCCCGGGGAGGATCGAAGGAGCCACCGGGCCCGGAAGAGCCCCCATGGGGCGAGGGAGGTCCCCAGGACCAGCCCGGGGGTTCCGAGGAGCGAGCATCCCGCCAGGCAGGTCCCGAGGACGAGGAGGTCCACGCGCGTTTCCGCGGATCGCATCCCAGCGACCCGGAGGAGCAGGAGCGAGAGGAAGAGGGCGATGAGGACGTCTTCCACGATCACGCACCGGAGCATGTTCCCCGCGTGACCCCAGTGGAGGAGGAGGACGGGAAAGAAGGCGTCGGCGAACTCGGTCCTCCCCCGGAGGACGCGGGCCGCGCGGATGAGGATCAGGGAGGCCGCGCTCAGGCCCGCGGCGTTGAGGACCATGACTGCCCGGAAATCCCCGCCGCAGCCGGCCGTGGCCCCCCAGATGACCAGCTTGACGAGGGGGAACCGATGGTCGCTGTGCTGCCTCCACAGCCACTCCAGGGAGATCGGCTCCTCCCCCGCGAGGACGGGCACCACCAGGAAGTCATCGATGAACGGGGCGTTGACGCCGTACCGGAGCACCAGCCCCAGGGCCGCGACGGAGAGGACGAGCCAGATTCCGTGCACGAAGATGGAGGCCGCCCCGTGGTGGGAGATGAGGACGGGGCTTCCCGCCTCGCCGGCGCCGGGGACGGCGTCCCGCGCCTCCGGCGCCGGGGAATCGGCCAACCCGCACCTCCCGATGGGACCTCGCCTCCCAACGGGCCGGATGGTATCCGGGCCGCGGCCCCCCCCACCACAATGGGAGGATCCCCCCGGAACCCTGTCCGCCAGGGGATCCCCCGACGGCATCATGGAACTCACGCAGTCCCACCCCCCGGAGGCCTCAGGGATTGAACTGGAAGGGCCAGCTCATCGAGGCGTTCACCTGGTGGGTCCTCCCCGTCCTGGGGGCGGCGGCGTCCTGGGCGGCGTTGCGGTGGAAGGGCCTCGACGGCTGGCCGCGCCGCCGGTGGGCGTGGCTCGCGGCGAGCCTGTTCCTCCTCACCCGGGGCGGCACCCACCTCGCCGTCTTCCACGTCTTCGGCTACCCGGGAGGCCACGACCTCCGCGAGGTCTGGACCCCCATCGCCCGGGCCGTCCTCGGTGGAGGGGACCCCGGCCCCTGGATCGACAACCTCTACGGCCCCCTCTTCCCCCTGGTACTGGCGGCGGGGCTGTGGCTCTCCGGCGGGGCCTACCCCCCGGGGATCGACCTGCCCTTCGTCCTGGCGGACGCCGGGGCCCTCCTCCTGCTCTTCCGCATCGCGCGCCGCGCCTTCCCCGAGGCGACGGCCCGCCGCCTGACCCTCGCGGTGCTCCTGAGCCCCCTCCTCTGGCACGGCGTCGTCGTCCGGACGCAGGACGAGCCCCTCTTCCTCCTCTTCCTCCTCGGGACCCTGGACCTCCTCCAGACCAGGCGCGAGGCCGCGGCCGTGGTCGCGGCGGCGCTCGGGACCCTGTGCACCAAGGCGCTCTTCCCCCTCTGGGTCCTGCCCGTCCTCCTCGCCGGGGTCGGAGGAGCGGGGAGGACCGCCGTCCGCGTGGCGGCGGCGGGGCTCCTGACGGCCGCGCTCCTCGGGGCCTTCGCCCTCGGGGGGTGGGATCCCCTGTGCAGGCTTCATCCCACCCTCGACGTCCGCGGGAGCAGCGCCTGGTTCCTCGTCCTCGGGGACCGCCAGCCCTCCCGGGAGGTCTTCCTCGCGGGCCTGGCCGCCTCGTCGCTCCTGCTGGCGGCCGCGGGCCTCGCCTCCGCGGCACGCCGCCCGGCGGATCCCGGGGACGCCGCCGCCCGGGGCGTGGTCATGGTCCAGGGGGGCTTCTTCCTCCTGAGCCCGTTCACCCTCCCTCCCCACCTCGTCCTCGGGCTCCCCTTCCTCGCCTGGCAGTCCGCCTGCGAAGGGGCCGGCGAGGCCCGGGCCCCGCTCCCCGGTCTCCTGCTGGGCCTGGGGTTCTGCCTGTGGCAGATTCCCGCGCTCGGGCTCGCCTCGGAGCACTGGGCGGGGCATCCCGTACTCCTCGCGGCCTTCGCCGGCTGGTGGGGCTGGTCGGCGTGGAGGGCCTGGAGCGGGTTGCCGCCCGGGGGCCGGACCGCCGGGGGGGAGGGGGCAGGGTGAGGTGGAGCGATCCGTACCCCCACTTCCTCTTCTTCTGGGCGATCCCCGTCGCGGGGAGCCTGCTGGCGTGGAGGGCCGTCGCCCTCTTCCGGGGGGCGGGGGTCCCGGATCCCCGGCGCACCCTGGGCTTCGCGGCGGCCCTGCTCGGGACGCGGGCCGCCTTCGGGCTCGTCCTCTACCTCCTCCTCGACTACAGGAGCGAGGGGCACCTCTGGCACTGGGTCCGCGTCCACGCGCTCCCGATACTCGAGGGCCAGGTCCCGGGGAGGGACTTCCTCAACGGGTACGGGCCCCTCCTTCCCTACGCCCAGGCCCTCTCGGTCCTCCTCCTCGGGTCCCCCCTCAGCGTCTTCCTGCCCTTCATCCTCGGGGACGTCCTGGCCGTGATCCTCTCCTGGCGGGTGGCCCGGCGGGTCGGCACGGAGGGGGACGGGGCGGCCGCGGTGCTGTGGACGCTGTGGAGCCCGCTGCTCTGGGTCCAGGTCTGGGTCGGTTCCCAGGACGAGCCCCTGTTCGCGGGCGCCGTCGTCGTCGCCCTCTGGTTCGTCGCCGCAGGGCGGCCCCTCGCGACGGGAATCGCGCTGGGCCTCGGGCTCGCCCTGACGAAGTCCACCTTCGCGCTGTACGGCCTGGCCGTGGCCATGGCGCTCTGGCCCGATCGGCGGGCGCTCGCCCGGACCTGCCTCGGGGGGCTGGCCACGACCGCGGCGGTGTACGGCGCCTACCTCGCCGCCGGTGCCCGCCTCAACGACTACCCCTTCCAGGAGCACTTCCGGATCTTCCGGACCTACGGGGTCAGCCTCCCCGACGGGCTCCAGGCGTTCCTGGACCTCCCCGAAGCCCTCCTCCTCGCGTGCGCCGTCGCCGGGACCGCGGGGCCGCTCCTCGCCGCCGGGTTCGCCGTCCGCCGCTGGCGGGAGGCCCCCCCCGCCGCCCGGGCCTGCGCGGCGGTCGCCGCCGCCCACTGCGTCTTCATGGCGCTGATGCCCGGGGCGCTGAACCACTACTTCGTGCAGGGCGCGGTCGCCGTCACGCTCCTGCTCGTCCCGCGGAGGGACGAGCCGACGGCGCGGTCGCTCCTCGCGGCGAACACGATCCTGGCCTGCCTCCTCTCCCTCTCCTGGAACGGAGCCCCCACCCTGCTCGGCTTCCGCGAGCCGGGTTTCGAGATCCTCCTCCTCGGGAGGGCGTTCAAGATCGGCTGCATCCTCTTCCACGTCTCCCTGCTCGCCTGGATCCTCGGGAGGCGGTTCCCGTCTCACCCCCGGACGGCGTAGGCGACCATCCCGGCGCCCACCGCCCCGAGCCCGGGGATCGCGATCCTCCGGAGGAGGCGTCCGGCCACGGTCTGCCGGTGGGCCGCGGCGAGGGCCCGGTCGAAGGGCCGCCCGTGGTCGTCCCCGAGGTGGATCCGGGCCACGCGGAATCCCTCCTCCTCCAGCAGGCGCCGCAGCGCCCGGGCGGAGAGGAAGACGACGTGGCCCGGCATGTAGTAGCCCCACCGGGGCCCGCGGAGGCGCCGGGCGAGGGAGCCGGCGTTGGCAGTGCCGATCACCAGGACCCCGCCGGGCTCGAGCACGGCGGCCGCCTTCCGGATCGCCTCGCGGGGCCGGGGGAGGTGCTCGATCACCTCGGACATGTGGACGAGGCGGGCGCTCCCGGGCAGGAGGGGGGCGTCCTCGAAGCGCCCCTCGTGCACGGGGATCCGGAGGACCTCCCGGCAGTGCCTCGCGGCGAAGGGCGCGACGTCCACGCCGAGGGGGTCCCAGCCGCGCCGGCGGGCCTCGTCGAGGAAGGTGCCGAAGGAGCAGCCGGGCTCGACGACGCGGCCGGGGCGCACGAGGGCCTCGATCCGGGCGAGGCGCGCGGCCGCCTTGAGGCGGACCTCGGGCTCCCTCGTCCTCTCGTCCGCGTAGGTGTAGTCGCCGGTCCCCGCGCCCTTCCCCGTGTAGTACTTCTCGTCGTACATCCCGGCGAGGTCCTCCTCCGAGGGGCGCGGGCTCTGGTAGAGGAGGCCGCAGGCGCGGCACCGGACGACGGGGACCTCCTCGGCGTAGAGCCGGGAGACGAAGAGGCGGACCCGGTCGGGGGAGCCGCAGAGCGGGCAGGGGACCTCGCTCCGCGTCACGGGGAGCCCCGGGCGGGGGCGGCCGCGGCCCCCCCCCGATGGAGGAGGAGGAGGAGGGCGCCGGCGTGCAGGGAGATGCAGACGGGCTTCATGAGGACGCTGAAGGCCGGGTGGCGCGTCCAGAACATCGCCGCCAGCCAGGAGACGGCGGCCAGCCAGAGGACGGCGACGCGCCTCTCCACGGGACCGAGGCGCGAGGCCAGGACCGCGGCCAGGAGGAAGAGCGCCCCCTGCGCCAGGTAGGGGCTCACGGCGCAGGGCATGAAGAGGAGGGAGGCGGCGTGGGCCACCGCCAGGTTCAGGACCGCCCGGAGGTGCGGGGGATGGGCCCGGAACCTCCGGGCGCCCCAGGGGACGAGGACGGCGCAGGCCGCCGCGTACAGGACGAGGGCCGCGTCGAAGGGGAGCTCCGGGACGATCCGCCGCGCCGCGTCCGGGGCGCTGACGCCCGCGCCCCAGTTGCGGACCCGCATCTCGAGGTCGACCCCGGAGAACAGGGAGGCGCCGGTGGCGAGGTAGGAGGCGCACAGGGCGCCCGCGGCCAGGCCCCACCAGCCCCACCACCGGAGGAAGGGCCGCCCCTCCCCCGGCAGCGCGAGGAGGACCGCCAGCGCGTAGGGGGCGTACACGATCTTCGTCGCGCAGAGCCCCGCCGCCAGCACGGCCATGGAGGCGCGGAACCGCCCGCTCCGGAGCAGCCAGACCGACGCCACGAGGGTCCCCAGGAACAGGCCCTCGTCCTGGGCCCGGACGACCCCCTGGTGCCAGAGGAGCGGGTCGAGCAGGAGCCAGGCGCGCGCCCAGGCGCCGGCCCTCTCCCCGAGGAGGCCCCCGAGGAGGCGGCCCCCGAGGAAGACCGCCAGCGCGTCCCCCGCGAGGAAGATCCACAGCGTGCCGACCCTGTCGAACCCGGGAGTCAGCCACCTCCCCGCGTACTGGAGGTAGGGGAGGAGCGGGGAGTAGTAGTTGGGGAAGTCCCTCCCGATGACCATCCCCTGGTCCATGCTCCGCGTGTTCCGATCCCAGTGCCACATGTCGGCGCCGAACCCCGGGTCGAGGAAGCACCAGAGGAGGACCGCGTAGGCGGGGCGCGTGAGGAGCCAGAGGGCCCAGGCCGCCCGATCCGACCGGAGGAGGGAGGGGACGCCCTCGCCGGGACGCCAGGCGAGCCGGACCAGGCCGAGGGCGCCGAGGGTGGGGAGGATCCACTCGACCACGGCGGAGAGGAGCCCGGTGGCGTCCGTCACGGGCCGGGGCCCGCCCCGCTCTCCTCCCCCGCGAAGGCGTCGGCCGCCTCCCCCATGGTGAGGACCTCGATGTCGCCCCGGTCGCGGAGCGCCGCGACCGCGTCGAGGGAGGAGGCGAAGGCGTCGTAGAGGGGCTCGCTCCTGCCGGAGAAGGCGTGGGGGTGGGTCCAGAGGTGGAAGACGGCCCCATCGCGGCGGGCCGCCTCGAGCCCCCGCTCGACCCTCTTCACACGGGCGGCCCGGGTGATGAGGGATCGGACGCCCTCCCCCCCCACCACGGGCATGGAGGAGGGGATCTCGACGACGCCGTCCACCCGGCGGGGGCGGCCCACCGGCGGCTCCGCGGCGGAAAGGTGGCGCGCGAACCGCAGCGCCCGCCCCGCGCCGCCGGGAGGCCCGGCCCTCTGCGGCGCGCCGCCGTCGGGGGCGCGGAAGCAGGCGTAGCCCGCGGCGGCCAGGAGGCGCCGGTGGCCGACGACGTTCTGTGGATACACGAAGGAGCGCGCGTCCACGCCGACCGCGGCGGCGGCCTCGCGGGCGGCCCGGAATTCCGCTTCCGCGACCGCGGCCGGGCAGTGCGCCTCCTCGAAGATCGCGTGGGAGAAGCCGTGGGCGCCGATCTCGTGGGCGCCCGGGGACAGGCGGGCCGCCTCGACGAGCGTCCGCCCGTACCAGTCCGGGGCGCGGGCTTCGTCGGTGCAGGGGTCGTGGGCGTACCAGTCGTCCCGCCACCAGGGGTAGGAGGGGCGGGGCATCTCCGGGTGGGGGCGGCCCTCCGTCCTCTCGCAATGGTCGAGGAAGAGGTGGCCGACGAAGACGAAGGTCGCCCGGAGCCCCCTCTCGTCGAGAAGGCGCAGGATCGTCGGCACCGCCTCGCGGGAGGCGCGGGCCGCGGCGGCGTCCCTCCTCCAGCGCTCGTCGAAGAAGACCCCCCAGAGGCCCTCGACGTCCACGGAGAAGACGAAGGCGGGGTTCACGGGTTCACCACGGACCGGAGGGCCGAGACGAGACAGGGCGCGAGGGCGCGGACGCTGTAGCCCTCCTCGACGCGACGGCGTCCCGCCGCCCCCATCCGTGCGCGGAGCGCCGGGTCGCGCAGGAGCCTCGGGATCCTGTCGGCCCACTCCTCGTCGGTCCGGGCGTGGAATCCCGTCTCCCCGTCCCGGACGATCTCCGCGCTGACGCCCACGGGCGAGGCGACGCAGGGGACCCCGGAGGCCGCGTAGAGGAGCGCCTTGTAGCCGCACTTGCCGCGGGTCCAGGGGCTGTCGGGGAGGGGATACAGCCCGACGGCGAGGGAGGCGTAGTCGGAGGACTCGCGGTCCAGGGACCAGTCGCGGCGGATCACCTCCACGCCGGGCACCTCCACGGGGCCCGAGGCGCCGACGACCAGCAGGCGGAAGGGAACCTGCGCCGCCGCCTTCGAAAGCGCGGAGGCGATGCCGCGAAGGCAGTAGGTGGCCGTGGGACTCCCGATCCACCCGACCAGCGGCCGCGGGTCGGCGCCTTCGGGGGCCGCCCCCGGGCGGAACAGGTCCGTGTCGACCGGCGTCGGGAGGACCTCCACCCGCCGCGCCCCCACCTCCCGGGCGTGGGCCGCCAGCGTCCCGTTCCCCACGAGCGCCAGGTCCGATCCCGCCAGGAGGTCGTCCACCTCCGACGGGTCCTTCCCGCGGTGCATCAGGCGCCGGCTGTCCTCCCCCTCCCGGACGAAGTCGCGGGGCCGCAGGTAGATGGCGTCGTCGAGGTCGTACACCACCGGGATCCCCAGGCCCCCCAGGCGCGCCAGGACGGCCCGGTTGCCCCGGGGGACGGCCTCGCGGTGGATGAAGGCGAGGTCCGGCCGGCCCGGCGCCGCGAGGAGGACCGCCCGCCGCGCGTAGCCGAGGGCCGCGCCGCCGGCCTTCCACAGGAGGCCGCCCACCCCGGGGGCGTAGAAGCGGCGGAAGGCGGCCTCCCCGAGGAAGGGCTCGACGCGGGCCCCGATGCCGGCCTCCCGGAGGGCCTCAAGGTACCCGTACACCCGGGGCCGGACGGAGGGGGCCGACCGGGGGAGCGTGGACAGGAAGAGGACGTTCAAGGAGGCGCGACTCCTTCCTCGCGGCCCGCCTCTTCAGGGCGTACCCGACGCCCGCGACGGCGCAGAGCGGGACGATGATCTGCGCCCTGTGGCGGAAGATGATCCCGATGTTCCCCTCCACGAGCGCGTAGAGGACGCTGATTCCGACGACGGCGAGCAGGAGGGGCAGGGCGGCCCGGAGCCTCTTCCGCACGAGCCAGACGAGCCCCGCGAGGATGGCGGGCATGAGCGAGTACCAGAGGAGGAGGTCCGCGATGGCCGCCACCTGCATCGTGCTGCGGATCTGCCAGGGGAGCGGGCTGAAGAGGAAGAAGAGGAGGCCGAGGGGGAGGTAGGTCAGCGCGGCGGTGGGCGTCGAGATGTCCACCAGTCCCAGGGATCCCGACACCGAGGGGCCCATGGAGTTCAGGTTCCTCTGCAGGGCGATGGCCTCCAGCGTGGCCCGGGGGGAGTCGAGGCCGGAGTCGCCCCCGGACCGGAGGAGGGCGATGAGCCCCACGATGGACAGGCTGCCGAGGAACAGCGACCGGGCGGTCGACCCGCGTCCCAGGACGAGGCCGGCGGCGATGGCGACCGCGACCACCGAGAACACGTAGTTCCGCGTGGTGGCGATCCCCGCCAGGCAGAGGCCGACCCCCAGGAGGTTCGCCGCGGTCAGCTTCCGGCGCGCCCTGTCCACGAGGTAGAGCGCCGAGATCAGGAAGAGGAGCACCCAGGCGTCCCTGACCATGAGGGCCGACCAGAGCACCAGGGAGGGGAACCAGGCCACGAGCGTGGCCGCGCGGCGCGCCGCCTCCCTGCCGGCGAACCGTCCCGCCAGGGCGTGGACGGGGTACACGAGGCTCGCCCCGACCACGGCGTTGAGGAGGAGGGGAACGACCTTCGACCATCCGAAGGTGTAGTACAGCGCTCCCAGGAGATAGGGGTAGGCCACCTCGGCCTTGGAGGCGAGGGGGGCGCTCAGGTTGAAGGGGAGTTCTCCCTTGACCCACAGGGAGAAGACCCGGGCCGTCCCGTCGAAGGTCCCCTCGTCCCCGCCGAAGTACTGCCAGCCGTCGGTGGCGTGGAGGGCCAGGGACACCAGGGTCCGGAGAAGGAAGGCCTTGAACACGAGGCCCGCGAGGAACCCGCGCTCGTCCTTGCCGGGAGGGGGGGGCTGATCCCTCCACTCCGACGGGGCGAACAGGTGCGCGAGGAGGACGACGCCGGCCGCCGTCGCCACGAGCGCGACGGCGATCCCGTTCATGCCGCCCAGGCCGATCCCGACCGTGGCGGCGGACCCGCACACCACGAGCCCCGCGGCGGCCAGCAGCCTCAGCTCGAGGCGAGCCTCGCGGCGAGGCGGAGGAAAGTGCGGCTCCCGCTCCGGACGTCGAACCTGCATTCGGCTTCCCTTCGGCAGTCCCCCCGGAGGTCGGGCCCGGCGTGGAGGGCCTCCACCGCCTCCCGGGCCCGCCGGCCGGAGGCCCCGTCGAACCCGTCGACGACCACCCCCACGCGCGCCTCCCGGACGATGTCCGCGGTGTCGCCGATCCCGTCGTTGATCACCACGGGCACGCCGCAGGCGAGGAACTCGGCCAGCTTCGTCGGGCAGGAGGCCTTCTTGCTGCGGCAGGATCGTATGAAGAAGACCCCCGCCCGCGAAATCCCAATCCACCGGGGGACCTCGGCGTGGGAGGCGCGGGCGACGAGGAAGCGGTCCGCCGGGACGGCGCGGGCGGCCAGCCCCTCGAGGACCGGCCCGGCGGGGTCCTCCGTGAGGAAGAGGAGCCGCGCCTCCGGGTCCTCCCGGACGGCCTCCGCGGCGAAGTCCAGCATCTCCTCCCGCAGGTACCAGGTCCCCGTGGAGCCGAGGAAGGAGTAGACGCGCTTCCCGAGGAAGGGCCGGAGCGCGGGCGCCGCCTCCGACTCCGGGAGCGGACGGAAGAGGTCGAGGTCCGCGGCGCAGGGGACGACCTCCAGCGGGGTCCGCTCCGGGACGAGCCCCTCCTCGCGGAGGACCCGGGCCCCGGCGAGGGACAGGACGGCGACCCCCTGCGCCCTGCGCAGGAGGCGGCGCTCCAGGCGCTTCCAGAGGAGGTACAGGGGGTGGCGGCGCGACCAGAGCCCGCCGTCCACCCTCTCGTCGGGCCAGAAGCCGCGCATGTCGAAGAGGAGGGCCGCGCCGTGCCTCCTCCCGGCGAGGTCGCAGAGGAGCGCCGGGACGTAGGACCGCGCGTGGAGGACCGCGGGGCGCTCCTCCTCCACGAGGCGCCGCACGGCGCGGAGGCCCGCGACGAGGTCCCGCGCCATGGCCCGCCGGAAGGGCAGGACGGACCACCGGATCCCGGCCCCCTCCAGGGCGCCGGAGACCGCCTCGCGCCGAGGCGCGTCCCCGAGGAGATCGGGCTTCTCGTAGGAGAGCAGCACCGGGCGCCACCCCGCCGCGGCGTAGCCGAGGAGGTAGGGCAGGACCTGGGACCGGCCGGGGCCGCCGAGGACCCCGTCGTAGGAGACGAACAGCACGGTCTCAGCCATCCCCGCCCCCGAGGGCGTCCCGCTCCGCCCAGGAGGCCAGGGCCAGGAGGACCCAGACCCGGATGCGGTGGTTCGCCCGGCCCGCGAGGTGGTCCTCGAGGAGGCGCGGAGGGACCTCGGGCCGCACGACCCCCAGGCGCGCGAGGGGGCCGCGCGGGTCCAGCAGGCGCCCCGCCTCCTCGCGGAGCGGGCCCCGGAGGGCCTCGTCCACGGGTGCGGCGAACCCCCGCTTCTCCCTCGAGAGGAGGTCCCGGGGGATGTCCCGCTCCACGGCGGCGCGCAGGACCCGCTTCCCCCGGAACCCCTTCACCTTGAACTCCGAGGGGAAGGAGACCCCGAGGTCCACGACCTCCCTCTCCTGGAATGGGGACCGGGCCTCGAGCCCGTGGGCCATGGTGGCGGCATCCACCTTCGTGTTCATGAAGTCCGGGAGGTGGGTGCGGAGGTCGGTCCGGAGCATGCGGTCCACCGGGTCCCGCCCGCCCGAGCCGAGGTAGATCCCCTCAAGCCACTCCCGGGGGAGGTCCCCGTGGGCGGCGGAGAACCCGGGGAGGAGGAGGTCCGCGCGGCGGCCGCCCGGGAAGCACTCGTACATCTGGTAGCACCGCCGCGCCTCGGGCAGCGCGGCGAGATCCAGCGCCCGCCGCAGGCGTCCCGGCGCCAGCGACCGCAGGGCCGCCGGCCCTCCCCCGGGCAGGCGGTCCACGAGGGCGAGGTAGGCGTGGCGGTGGTAGCCGCCGAGGACCTCGTCCCCGCCGTCCCCGGTGAGCGCGACGGTGACCCGGCGGCGGGCCGCCTCCGCGACGGCGGAGGTGACCGCGGCCGAGGAATCCCCGAAGGGCTCCCCGTAGGAGGCGAGCACGCGCCGCAGGTCGTCGGGGCCCGGGGGCTCGGCGTCGAGGATCTCGTGCTCGACTCCCAGGTGCCGGGCGATGCGGGCGGCGGCGGCGGATTCGTCGAAGCGCGGGTCGGGGTGGCGGATGGAGAAGGTCCGGACCCCGCCCTCCCCCGCCGCGGCCGCGACGACCGCCGAGGAATCGAGCCCCCCCGAGAGGAAGGCGCCCACCGGCACGTCGGAGAGGAGGCGGCGGCGGGTCGCGGCGCGCAGCGCCGCGCGGAGCGCCTCGGCCGCGTCCTCGAAGGTCCCGCGGAAGGTCCCGGGCGGCGGGGGGAACCACCACATCTCGGGGGACCCCGCGGCCCAGGCCGAGGCGGTCTGCAGGTGGCCCGCGGGGAGCTTCCGCGCGGCGCGGTGGATGGTCCAGGGCGCGGGGACGAAGGAGAAGGCGAGGTAGAGCGAGACTGCCGCGGGGTCGGGGTCCCGCGGGAGGTCCGCGACGCGGTGCAGGGCGCCCAGCGTGCTCGCGAAGTAGAGCCGGCCCCCGCGCAGCGCGGTGTAGAGCGGCTTCTCCCCCAGCGCGTCCCGGGCCAGCAGGAGGTGGCGCTCGGCGGCGTCGTGGACCGCGAAGGCGAACTGGCCGCGCAGCAGGTTCACCGCGGCGGGCCCCCGCCGCATCACGAGGCGCAGGAGCACCTCCGTGTCCGACCGGGTGCGGAACGCCTCGCCCTGCGCCTCCATCTCGGCCCGCAGCTCCCGGTGGTTGAAGATCTCCCCGTTGAAGGCGATCCGCCAGCGCCCGCAGGGGCTCTCCATGGGCTGGGCGCCCCCCTCGAGGTCGATCACCGCGAGGCGGCGGTGGCCGAGGCCGCAGGAGCCGTCCGGGGCGATCCACTCCCCCCCGCCGTCGGGGCCCCGATGGCGGAGGCACGCGGTCGCCGCCGCGAGGCGCGACCCGTCCGGCGGCGGACCCTCGGCCGACCCCGTCGCGAACCAGCCGGCGAAGCCGCACACGGGGCTACGCCTCCCCGTCCGGACCCGCCGCGGGAGACGGGGGCCGGCTGCGGAGGACCGCGATCCCCACGAGGAGGGCCAGCGCCGCGGGCACGGCGAGCCTCCCCAGGGCTCCGGCCATCGTCCCCGGGTCCGGACCGTAGCGGTGGACGGCCGCCACGACGAGGAAGGCCGCGCCGAGGACGGCCGCCGCCTCGGCCGCGAGCAGCCAGGCCGTCCTCCCGAGGGCCAGCGTGGCCGCCGCCTGACGCAGGACGAGGAGGAAGAACGCCGCCCCGCAGGCGGTCCCCGCCATGGCCACCCCCCGGAGGGTCCCATCGGAGAGCGCCGCGATGATCTCGGCCACGGCCGTGAGGGCGAGGACGCCCACCTGGAGCCTCAGGACCGCGTGCTCGGCCCCCGCCGTGATGAGGAGGAACCGCAGGGGGTGGGCCAGGGACAGGAAGAAGACCCCGGGGAGGTACCAGCGGAGCGCATCCAGGGCCGGGGCGAAGACGCGCAGCCTGCGGTCCACGAGATCGGTGCCCACCAGGATCTCCGTCCCGAGGAGCGCCAGCGCCAGCACGGCGCCGAGGAGGAGGGCCAGGCCCCGCAGGGTCGCCACCGCCACCGGGCGGAGCGAGGCGGCCTCCTCCCCGTGGCGGCCGTAGTGCTCGCCGGCGAAGGGCCAGAGGACCCCCGCCACGGCGTCGGGGAGGAACAGCACGACCGACCCCCCCACGGTCAGGATCCCGAAGTAGCCCAGCGCCTCCCGGCCGAGGAAGGAGCCGATCACCACCCGGTCCACCTGCAGGAGGACCACGAAGGTCAGGCCCACGAGGTAGGCGGGGAGCCCGCGGCGCACGAGCGCGAGGAGGTCGGCCCGCACCGGCGCGGAGGGGAGGGGGAGCGGGTCCTTCGTGAAGGCCCGCACCAGGAGGAGGGACGCCGCGATCCCCAGGATCCACGCCAGCAGCGCGCCGGAGACGAGGCGCCCCGGGAGGAGGAGGAGGAGCCCTACAAGGTGGACCGCGGCGAAGAGGCACAGGAGGAGGGCCTGGCGCCCGAACTGGCGCCGGGTGCGGAGGAGGAGGGCGTCGGCCAGGAACCACTGGTGGGCCACGACCGTGGCCGCGAGGAGGACCGCGAGCGGGAGCAGCCCGGGCCCCGACCGGAGCCGGAGGACCGCGCCCGCGACGACCCCGACGGCCAGGGAGAGCAGGAGGGCGACCGCGAGCCCCCGCCTCTCCAGGTCCCGGGCCTCGGCCTCCCTCCCCGCCCCGCGGTGCACGGGCGCGTCCATGGCCACCGCGTGCAGGGCCCCCAGGTGGCTCTCGCCCGCCAGCCGGAGCACCACGAGGCAGGCCTGCCAGAACCCGAAGGCCGATGGCCCCATGACGCGGGCGATGAGGACGTTGCGGACGAGGGCGACGAGGGCGACCGCGCCCGACCCCCCCGCGGTCAGGGCGAGCCCCCGGAGGAAGGACCTCCTCACGGCGACCCGCGGGGCCTCAGCCCGGCCAGCAGCGCCGCCGCGCCGCAGGCGAGGACCGCCGTCAGGGGGAGCCGGTGGCGGACCAGGATCCCCGCGTTCCCCTCGAAGAGGGCGAGGAGGACGAGCATGAGCCCCGCGAAGAGGAGAAGGGGTGCCGCGGCCGCAGGGCGGCGGCGGGCCGAGGCCAGGAGCCCCGCGATCCCGAGCAGGGTCACCGCGAGCCCCGCGACGGAGAGGACTCCGTAGGCGGACCGGTGGGTCGCCCCGGCCGCCCAGGGCCAGGGGGAGAGGATCGCGAAGGCGAGCCCCGCCGGAAGGTTGGAGACCAGGTCGAGGGGACTCGTGAACCTCAGGTCGAGGAGGATCCCGGGCTCGGTCCGGGAGGCCAGGATCCGGGTGCCGGTGATGAAGGAGGGCGTGAGGAAGGAGCCGTACCTCCAGCCGACGAGGAAGAGGGCGGAGCCCGCGGCGGCCACCGCCGCCGCCGCCAGCGCCGCCCCCCGGAGCCCCTCCCGGGCCCCCGCGGCGGCCTCCGCGAGCAGGCAGGCTGCCACGGTGGCCCCGAGGCAGCAGGCCGCGGGAATCGAGTTCAGGCATAGGACCCCCAGCGGCGCGGCGACCGCGAGGAGGTTGCCGCGCAGGAGCGCGCCCGGCCTCTTCAGGAGGGCGGCCAGCGTCGCCAGGACGAGGACGGTGGAGAGGACGTCCCGGGAGAGCGTGACCGACCAGAAGGCGTGCTCGGGGTGGAGCGCGAGGAGCGCCACGGCCAGCGCCGCCGTGCGGGGCCCCGCGAGCGGCCGCGCGACCTCCCCGGCGAGCAGCGCGGCCAGGAGCCCGAGGAGGCCGCCCATCACCCTCCCCGCCGCCATGAAGGGGCCGGCGAGGAGGTAGTCCGCCGACAGGAGGTAGAAGTAGGCCGCCCGGCCGCGGACCATGGGGCTCTCGGCGAGGAGGGAGGGGCCTCCCGATCCCCAGCAGCCCGCCGAGTCCGCGGCGAGGCGGTGGTACACCTCCTCGTCGGGGAACGCCCCGCGGACGTCCATGGCCGCGGCGAGGGCCGCGCGGAGGAGGAGCCCGGCGAGGAGGGCCGCCGCCACGAGGCGCCGGTCCCCCTCCGCGTGGAGCGCCCGGGCGGCGGCGAGGAGGACCCCGCACCCCGCCGCGGCGGCGAGGACAAGCGAGAGGGCGGCGGCCGGGACCGGCGGGAGGAGGATGCGCAGGAGGGGGACTGCGAGGACGGCGGCCGCGAGGAGGAGCGCCGGGCGCCGCGAGAGGGCCGCCCCGGCCGCGTCCGCCGCGGAGGCCACACCGCGGAACCGTCCGGCCAGCGCCCGGACCGCGGGGCCGAGCCGGCGGCCGGACCGGGAGCGGCCGGGATCCCACTCGAAGGGGGGAGAGGGCTCCGCCGCGGTCCCGTCCCTCCCCCCGAAGGCCCGGACGAGGCGGACGGTCAGCGAGGAGGACGCCGGGGCGTTCAACGGCCCTCCCTCGCGGGCGCCACGAGGATCACCTCCGCCGGCACCACGAAGTTCCCCGCCGAGAGCTGGACCGTGGAGCCCACGCGCATGGCCTTGCGGAACCCGGTCATCGCCTCGGGCTTCTGCTGGTTCCGCTCCCGGACCCGCAGGCGCAGGCGCACGGTCCCCGGCCCTCCCTCGGGGGAGGGCGCCCTCTGCTCCACGTCGGCCACCAGGACCTCCTCGAGGAGGACGGGGGCCCCCCGGGGGGGGAACCTCTCCTTCCACTCCCTGTCCGCCTTGAACTCCACCTCGATCACGGAGCCCAGGAACGGGTCCACGGGCCGGGCGGCGGGGCTGCTCCGGAACAGGTAGGCGTAGGCCAGCGCCGCCAGCGAGAGCGCCAGCACGAGGACCAGCAGGTCCAGGGGATGGACGCGGAACCCGCGCGGCGGGTCCCCGGTCTCCCGGGCCGGAATCTCCGGATCGTTCATGGGCTCGCCCCGCCAATCTCCGCCCTCCCCCCGCCCGACGCAAGAGATGGAAGGGCCGCGGCCAGCGCGACGAACTCCGCGGGGGCCAGCGCCTCGGCCCGGCGGCCCGGGTCCACCCCGGCGGCGCGGAGCGCCGCCGCGTCGGCGAGGCCGGCCGCGGAGAGCGCGTTGCCCAGCGTCTTCCGCCTCCGCCCGAAGGCCGCGTGGACCAGGGTACGCAGCCGGTCGAGGTCCCCCGCCGCGGCCCGCAGCGCCGGGTCGGGGGTGATCCGCGCCACCGAGGATTCCACCGCGGGCACGGGGTAGAACGCGGTCCGGGGAACGGGGAGCACCCCCGACACGCGGGCCACCGTCTGCACGAGCACGGAGAGGGGCCCGAAGTCCCGGGTCGAGGGGAGGGCCCTCAGGCGCTGGAAGACCTCGCGCTGGACCATCACCACCATGTCGTCCGGGGGCCTCCTGCGCCGGAGCAGCGCGAGGATCAGGGGCGTGGCGATGGAGTAGGGGAGATTGGAAACCACAAGGTGGCGGACGGAGCCCGTCGCGTGGTCGAGAAGAGAGGCGAGAGGCGAAGAAAGCATGCCATGGCCGTCCAGTGCATCGGCTTCCACGACGCAGACCCGAGGCTCCCCGGCAAAGGCACGGCGCAAGAAAACGGCGCATGCCGGGTCGATCTCCACCGCGGCGACCTCCGCCCCGGACGCCGCGAGCCGCGCGGTGAGGCCGCCGAGCCCCGGCCCCACCTCGAGGACGAGGTCCCCCGGCCGCGGCGCCGCGGCGTCCGCGATGCGGTCGAGCACGCGACCGTCGGCGAGGAAGTTCTGCCCGCGCCGCGGCGAGGGCCGGGCGCCGAGCGAGCGCAGGGCCTCGCGGATCTCGCGGCGGTTCCGCGGGACGGCGGGCGCCACGGGGCCTCAGCCCCCCGCGGGGACGAGCCCCGCGAGGTGCCGCAGGAGCGGCGCGTAGTCCCAGGGGATCCCGTGGCGGTCGTGGAGGTCCTTCAGGCGCCGCAGGTACTCCTCGTGGAGCGCCCCCATGGCGGCCTCCTTCGAGGCGTCGCAGAAGTAGGCGCGGCAGCCCAGCGGCCGCGGCGCCCGCGCGGCGCACCGGCGCTCCTTCCAGAAGGGGCACAGGCCCGGGGCCGGATCGAACCGGGCGAGCCCCTCCGAGCGGACCAGGTGCTCGACCTCCAGGCGCGAGGCGAAGAGCGTGTGGCCCCAGGCCTCGAAGTCGCAGCACCGGCCGCTCGCGCGGCAGACGGGGGAGACGCGGGCCGTCCCGCGGTCGAACTCCGCGTAGAGGGCCTCCAGTTCCGCGACGGCCGCGGCGGGCGGAGGGCCCGTCACCGCTTCCTCCTCCGGGGGCGCTCCATCGCGCCGCGCCCGCGGCCCTCGTCCTCCTTCCCCCGGTCCTTCCGGGAGACGAGCTTCGGGAGGGCGGGCCCCGGCGGCGCCGGCGCCTCCTCCTCCGGGGGCCCCGGGGGATCGGGGAGGGGGAGCGGAGCGGGCTCGGGGGGCCGGCAGGCCGGCCAGCGGACCTCCAGCTCCTGGAGGAGCTCCCGGGCGCTCTGCGGCCGCTTCGCAGGGTCCTTCGCCAGGAGCCTGTCCACCAGGTGCACGAGCTTCTCCGAGGCGCCGGCGTTCCGGAGCCACTTCGGGTTGAAGGTGCCGAGCACCTGGAGCGCCAGGGTCTCCTCGGGGGTCCGGCCGCGGATGGGGACCCGCCCGGCCACGAGGTGGTGGATGGAGGCCCCGACGGAGTACAGGTCGCTCCGCACGTCCAGGTCGGCGTTGCCGCGGGCCTGCTCGGGGCTGAGGTACTCGACGGTCCCCACGGTGACCCCGGCCCCGGTGTCCTCCCTCATCCCCCCGCGCAGCAGGCAGAGCCCGAGGTCGATGATGCGGCAGTGCCCGGCCGCGTCCATGACCACGTTGGAGGGCTTGAGGTCCCGGTGGACGATGCCGCGCCCGTCGAGGTAGGCCACCGCCCGCACCACCTGGACCATGGCGCGCAGCGCGTCGTCCTCCTTCATCGGGCCGTCCTTCTCCACGATGCTCTGGAGGTCGCGCCCCTCGGCGTACTCCATGGCGCAGTACCAGACCCTCTCCTGCTCGGCGAGGTCGTAGCCGCGCACGATGTGGGGGTGCTCGAGCTTCAGCAGGATCCCCGCCTCGCGCCGGAACCGCAGGAGGAAGCGCTCCTGGCGGCTGAGCTCGGGCTTGACCACCTTCAGCGCCACCTCCACGGAGAGGGGCTTGTAGGTGGCGCGGTAGACGGACGCCATCCCCCCCTCGGCCACCTTGCCGTGGATGACGTACTTGGGGAAGGGCTGGAGCTCCTCCAGCGGGCGGTCGCGGAAGATCATCAGCTCCGTCCGGGTGATGAGCCCGTGCTTCACGAGGAGGTCGAGGAGGGAGGGGGCGACGAGCTGGTCCCGGAGCGCGTCCCGCTCCTTGAGGACCGCCTGCGCCCGGTCCCTGGGGACGATGCCCGCGTTCACCAGGCGCGCGGCCAGCTCCATCTCGTCCCGGGTCGGCAAGCCGCCACCTCCCTCCGCCCGAAGGTAGCCAACCCGGCCCGGGATCCGGAGATCCGTCCGGAGCGCGGGGGATAGCATTGCCCGGCGGCAGGAGGACCTTCCACGGGTGGAGCCCTTGAAGGAAGCGCGAGGATCGGCGGTCCTCTCCTGCGCCGCGGTCTCCGGCTGGCTCGGGCTCCTGGACGCCTCCCGGGCCGCCCTGGAGGCCCCGCGCCCCTTCACGGGGGCGGACTTCGGCCGCATCGTCCTCGCCTATGCGGCGGCGGGCGCCGCCTGGGGTGCCGTGGCCGGCCTGCTCGGCCGCCGCGGGCGCCCGGCCGCCCCGCGGATCCCCGCACCCCTCCTCCTGGCGCTCGTCCTCCTCGGGGCCGGGTGCGCGGGGCGCTTCCTCCCCCGCCGGCTCGCCACCCCGAGCCTCCTATGGAACGCCGGCCTCGCGGCCGCCGCGTTCCTCCTGGCCGGGGGGCTCCTCCTCGCGGGGTGGCGCCGCTTCCTCCGTTCCGGGGCGATGCGTGCGGGACGGAGAGGACGGCTCCTCGCCGCCGCCGCCCTCCTCCCTCCCGCGGCCGCCGGAGCCGTGGCCGCCTTCCCCGCGGGGCCGCCGCCCGGCCCCTCCCCTCCGGTCGTCGTCGCGGCCCCGGGCGCGCGCCCCCCCAACGTCCTCGTGGTGCTCGTGGACACGCTCCGGGCCGACCGCCTCGGGGACCGCGGCCCGGCCGGGAGCCTTACCCCCCGCCTGGACGGCTTCGCCGCCGGGGCCGCGGACTTCCGGCAGGCCCGGACCACCTCCTCCTGGACGCTCCCCTCGATCACCTCGCTGCTCACGGGCCTGCGCCCCGAGCGCCACGGGGTCCTCACCCTCCTCGACGCCCTCCCCGACGGCGTCCCCACGCTCCCCTCCCTCTGCGGCGCCGCGGGTTACCGGACCGCGATCTTCTCGGACAGCCACCTCCCCATGCCGGAGTTCGGCCTCGGGAGGGGTGTCACGGGAGAGTACGTGGGCCCCGATTCCGGCGGGGTCCGCGCCTCCCTCCCCTGGGTGGCCTGGGCCCACGTCCGGGACTGGACGACGGATTCCTACCGGGTGGGGACCCCCTTCCGGGAGCGGGGGGCGCCCGCGCTTGTCCGCGGCGCCCTCCGGTGGATCGACGCGGCGGGGGACCGCCCCTGGTGCGCCTACCTCCACTGGATGGAATCCCACGTCCCCTACGCCCCGGCGTCGCCCTCGAGGCCGGGACGTCCCCGCGTGGCCGTCCCGGAGTTCCTGGGGACCCTCCCCTTCGACCGGGCGGAGTCGGTGCCCCCGGGGGACCTTCGGGACATGGTCGAGAACTACGACGACGAGGTCCGGGAGGTGGACGCCGCCTTCGGGGGGCTCCTGGACGGCCTCGGGAGCCGCGGCCTCCTCGACCGCACGGTCGTGCTCTTCACCTCGGACCACGGGGAGGAGTTCTTCGAGCACGGGGGCTGGACCCACGGCCACAGCCTCCACGAGGAGGTCGTGCGGATCCCCTGCCTGCTGCGCGACCCGGGCGGCCTCGGCCGGGGGTCGAGGATCGACGCCGCGGTCCGGATCGAGGACATGCTCCCCACGCTGCTGGACCTCTGCGGCCTCCGCACGGACACGCCCATGGACGGCCGCAGCGCCCTTCCCCTCCTCCGCGGGGAGGCGGAGGCCCCCCGCCCCGTGGTCGGCTACTGCCGGCGCCTCACGAGGGCCGACGTCGTCCGGAGCGCTGTCCTGGACGGCAGGAAGCTCGTTGTCGCCGTCCGGGGAGGGGCCCGGGTCGAGAAGGTCTTCGACCTGCGTGCGGATCCGGGCGAGCGGTCACCCCTCCCGGCCCCTGCGGACGCCGGGTTGGACGGCCTCCGCCGCCTCCTCGAGGAGGCCGACCGGATCCAGAGGGCCGCCCCCGGGGCGGGCCGGTCCCGCCTCCCCGCGGAGACGCGCCGGGCTCTCGAGGCCCTCGGATACCTCGGGGCGGAGCCCGGCGAGCACAGGTAGCCGGGGGCACGGGAGGGGGGGCTGCGCCCCGCATGACAAGGAGCGTTCCCTCCTACGGAAACATGTACACTCCCGTGGACATGGCTTCCGACATCCCACCCCCGGACTTGACAAGATCGATTCTGTTGCAACTTATTATATGTAACTATTTTATGCTATCTTGTGACTCACCTGCAGTTTGGATGGTATGTTTGGCTCATCGCTTGCGTCTAAGAGGCTGACGGACGCGGGCCCGGGAAGGGTACCCGCGGCGCTCCTTGGAACGAAACCGACGCCCGAACCGGACCGGGGGACGTTCCCGCCGGGACGGGCGTCGTTAGGACAAAGGTATTGCCAGGCGCTTGACCCACGTCTTCCTTCCTTCAAATGCCCTTATCTCTCAAGTGCTTGGTTTACCCCCCCGGGGGGGCGGGCAACCGTCCCCCCGGTACCACCCTCCCCTCGGCGGCCGCCCAACCGCCCCGGAGGGCCTGAAGCACGGGGCCCGACGCCCCCCGGCGTCGGGCCCTTTCTCTTTCCCCCGCTTTCCCCCATCCCACGGGTAGTCTCGCCTGCCCCATGGGGCCCCGACCGGCAGAAGGCGGCGGATGTCCCCGTCCCGGGAGGGCGGAGGCTCTCCTCCTCGGCGCGGCGCTGGCGGTCCGCGTTCTCTGGGCCTGCCTCGCGCCGACCGACCTGTGGTTCGACCACGTCTTCAACGACGCCACGGCTCGGAGCCTGGCCCTCGGGCACGGGTTCACGGCCTCGACGGCCCCGCCCTTCGACCCCGCGGTCTTCCGGACCCCGGGGTATCCTTCCTTCCTCGCGGCGGTCTACCTCGTGGCCGGCCCCTCGGTCCGCGCGGCGTTCCTCGCGCAGGCGCTCCTGGACACGCTCTCCTGCTGGCTTCTCTGGAGGATGGCCGCGCGGACGCTGGGGCCCCGGACGGGCCTCGCGACGCTGGCGCTCGCCGCCTCCTACCCCTTCACCGTCCACGCCGTCGGGACGCTCTCCCCGGAGACGCCGCTCGTCCTCCTGGGCCTCCTCCTCGCGGCCGTCGTGGACTCCTGGCCCGCCGCGGGAGGGACCGCCCGCGTCCTCGCCGCGGGGGTCCTCTGCGGTGCCCTCTCCTGGGTGAAGCCGGTCTTCCTTCCCCTGCCGCTGTTCCTCCTCCTCGCGGACCGGCTGCGCGGGCGGCCCTGGCGGACCGCCGTCCCCAGGGGCGCGGCCGCGGGAGCCGTGGCGCTCGCCCTCTTCGCGCCCTGGGTCCTCCGCAACCAGAGGGAGTTCGGGCGCCCGCTCCTCTCCGGGGAGACGGGCATCGTCGTGAGCCACGGGACGCGGGACTTCGACCCGTCGGCGCCGGGGGAGATCCGGGCCGGGTTCGAGATCCTCCGGGCGGAGCCCGCGGCGCGGTACGAGAAGGAGCGTGCGGGGTACGCCGACTCCCGGGCCCTCCTCGCGAAGGACGGGGAGTACCTCGAGGACGGCCTCTCCCGGATCCGCGCGCGGCCCGCCCGGGCGTTCCTCCTCGATCCCCTGCGCCGCGTGCCAAGGCTCTGGATCTCCTCGAGCCACGCGCTGATGCCGGGCTGGGTCGGGTGGGCGGCGGCCGCGGCGAGCGTCCTCTACCTCCTCCTCGGCGCGGCGGGGCTCTGGGCGCTGCGCGGCTCGATCCGCGCGTTCGCCGCCTGGTGGATCCTCCCCGTGGCCCTGACGCTCCTCTACGCGGCGCTCCACGCCGAGGCGCGGTACACGCTGCCGGCGCGGCCGACGCTGCTCCTCCTCGGCGGGGCGGCGCTGGCGGCCTGGGGCCCCGGACGCAGGGAGGAGAAGGCGCCGGGGAGCGGGGACGCGGGGCCTTGATCGGGACGGAGGCCCCGGGCGCGTCCGGCCCCCGGACCCGCACCGTCCTCGCCCTGCTCCTCCTCGCCGCGGCGGCCCTCAACCTCGCGGCGGCCCGCCGCGCCCCCGGCGTGTCCCCGGACTCCTGCGGGTACCTCTCCGCGGCGGAGAACCTCGCGGCCGGAAGGGGATTCGTCGGATCCATGACGCGGTGGGGGGAGACAAGCGACTTCCACTCGGGGTCCGCCAGCCCCCCGCTCTTCCCCGCCGCCCTCGCCGCCCTCCGCCTCGCGGGCCTGCCGGTGGACGCGGCGGCGCGCCTCGTCGAGGCGGTCGCCTTCGCGCTGGTCGTCCTCGGGACCGCCTTCCTCGCGGGCCTCCTCGAGGCCCGGGCGGCGAAGGGGGAATCCCGGCCCGCGCGGGCCTGGGTCGGGCCCCTGGGCGGGGCCCTGGCGCTCGCCTCCTGGCCGCTCCTCCGCGTCTCCACCTGGATCCTCGCGGACGCCCCGTTCCACGCGCTCTCCGTCTTCGCCGTCCACGCCTTCCTCCGGTCCGGTGACGAGGACGCCTCCCCCGCCGCGGCCTCCAGGCGGCTGGCACTGGCTTCCGTCCTCTGCGCCCTCGCCGTCCTCACCCGCTACGCGGGGGTGATCCTCTGGTGGATCCTCGTCCTCGGCTGCCTCGGCCTCGGCGGGGCCCGGCCCCGGGTCCCCCGCAGCCGCGCCCTCGGCGCCATGGCCTGCGCCCTGGTCCCGCTGCTGGCGTGGTTCCTGCGGAACGCCCTCGTCACGGGGAGCGTCCTCTACGGCGAGCGGGAGGTCCTCCTCGCCGGCGGACCCGGACTGTTCGCCGACGCCCTCCGTGGCGCCCTTTCCGACCTCGTGCCCGTTCCCCTCCCCGTCCTCCCGGCGCTCCCCTCCCTCCCCGTCTCCCCGGCGGCGCTCGTCGGGCTCGCCGCGGCCGCCGCCCTCGCGCTCCTCCTCCTCTCCGGCCGCGTCCCGCTCGACGCGATCCGGAGGCGCTTCCGCGGCGCCCGGGGCGCCGGGCTCCTCCTGTGGGCCTGGGGCCTCACCGTCCTGGGGATCCCGGTCGCCGCGACCGCGTTCCGCGCGACCGTCGAGCGCCGCTACCTCGCCGCGGCCCTCCCCTTCCTGATCGCGGCGGCCACGGCCGTGGTGGTCCCGCCGGCCTTCGCGACCGGCCCGGTCCCGCGCCCCTTCCGGGCGGCCGTCCTCCTCCTCCTCGCGGGGAGCCTCACCGCGGGGCCCGTCAATGCCCTCGCCGCCCGCCCCGTGGGGAGCCTCGCCGCGCCGGCCCTCCTCGACCGGCCGAGCGCCGCCTTCCTCCGGGACCTCGACGCGCCGAGGTTCTGCACGGACTCCTCCGCGGCCCTCTGGTACGTCGTCCGGAGGCCCGTCCGCGCCCTTCCCCCCGCCGACCGGCCGGACCAGGTCCGCCTGCTCGCGGAGGGGGGCTTCGAGGGAGCCCTCGTCGTCCGCCGGAGTGCGGAGGCCGGGGCCTCGAGGCAGGCGACCCTGGGGCAACTCCTCGACGCCGGGCTGCTGCGGCGATGGGAGAGGGTCGCGTCCTTCCCGGAGTGCGAGGTCTTCCTCCGCCGGAGGTGACCGGTCAGAGGATGCGCCGGTAGAGGTCCTCGAGCTTCCGCGACTCGACCTCCCAGGAGTACTTCTCGCGGGCCAGGGCGCGGAGCCGCTCGCCGCGGGAACGCCGCTCCGCCTCCGGGAGGGCCGCGACGCGGCGGACCGCGTCGGCCAGCGCGGCCGGGGTCACCTCGGGGAGGACCATGCCGGCGTCGTGCTCGCGGATGAGCGCCGCCTGCGCCGGGATGTCCGAGGAGACGACGAGGAGCCCCCCGTGGAGGTACTCGAAGACCTTGTTGGCGAGCGAGTAGGCCTGCCCGAGGTTGACCGGGCGGATGGGCGCGAGGCCGAGGTCGGCGGCGCGGGTGAAGCCGGGGAGTACGGCCGGCGGGACGGGGTCGAGGAACCGGACGCGGTCCCCGAGGCCCGCGGCGCGGACCTGATCCTCGAGCCGGCCGCGCATCCAGGTGGCGCCGAGGAAGACGAGGTGCCAGCCCGCCGGGAACCCGCGGGCGGCCTCGATGCACTGCTGGCCCCCGCCGCCCGGGGTGATGGTGCCCTGGTAGAGGGCGACGCGCGCCGAGGGCGGTAGCCCGGCCCTCTCCCGCAGGCGCGGGTCCGGCGGGAGGTCGGAGCGCCGCGGGGTGTTCAGGAGCGGGACGACCTCGCGGCCGTAGCGCTCCTCGAGGACCCCCGCGTACATGGGCGAGCCGGCGATCACCGCCGCGGCGCTCCGCAGGAAGCGCCCCTCCAGCCCCGCCCCGCGGCGGCGGAGGTGCGCCGCCAGCGCCGCGTCGGCCCAGCGCCGCGGCCCCCGCAGCAGCGTTTCGCTCCCCTGCCCCAGCTTCTCCAGCCCCAGTTCGTGGTCGTCGTGGACGCGCGGTACGCCGAGCCGCTCCGCAAGGCGCGCCGCCGGGAGGAGCGTCTCCAGGTCGTGGCCGTGCACGACCTCCGGCCGCCACAGCCCCGCCGCCTCCGCGAGGAACCCGTAGCGGGAGTACCAGCGCAGCAGCGGGACGAGCCGCCGCGGCCCGCTCCAGGAGAGCCACGCGGGGGCGTCGCACCGCGAGAGCGCGTACCCGTCCCGCGCCTCCTCGGCCGGGAGGCCCTCCCGGGCCACGCAGAACACCCGGACCTCGTGGCCCATCTCCGCCAGCGTCCAGGCCTCGCGATCCACCCGGGCGTCGTGGGTGAAGGGGTTCGACAGCAGCATCGCGACGCGCGCCCTCCGCGTCACAGCCACTCGAAGCCGTCGAGGATCCGCTGGAGGTAGGGCCGCGCCTCGTCCCAGACGCCGCGGGGGCAGGTGGCGGTGAGCGTCCAGACGCGGCCGCGGTGGAGGAAGGTCCAGGCGAGGGTCCGGACGCGGTCCCCCTTGACGAGCGCGTCGCAGAGGATCCGGTAGGCCGGCCGCCCGCCCGCCTCCCCGAAGCCGTCCTCCATCTTCTCGAGTTCCGCCGACCCGGCCCGCAGCCTCCGCTCGAGCGCCGCGCCGAGCGCTGCGGGGGGCGGCTCTTCGCCGGTCGGCGCCTCCTCGGAGGCGACGGAGACGAAGGCGAAGCCCGAGGCGTCCTTCACGGTCACCCGCGTCGCGGCGCCGCGGTCCGCCGGCGGGACGAAGTCCCAGGCGATGCCGGGCTTGAAGATGCGGAAGCCGTCCTCGGGGGCGACGAAGACCGTCCGCGCCCGCCGCTCCTCCGCCGAGGCCTCGGCCTCCGGGACCGCGCGGAGCGCCTCGACGCGGCTCCGCGTGGAGCCGACGGCCGTGAGCCCCGGCCCGTTGAGGTCGGCGGCCAGCACGCGGCCGTCCCGGGCGACCCGCTCCTCCTCCAGCACGCCGCCCCGCTCCCGCTCCAGGACGCAGACCTCGACCGCCTCCCCCTCCCAGAGGACGCGCTCGGTGCGGCGGCAGCGGAGCGCCAGGACGACGAACTCGCCGGTGCGCGGGTCGTAGGTGGTGCCCCGCCAGCCGCCGGGGAGCCGGTCGTACTCGCGCAGCACGAAGGCCCGCGCCGCCAGCGGGAGTCGGAATCCGTCCGGGAGCGGGTGGTCCGCGGAGGACCTGGCGCCGGCGGACCAGGTCTCGACGCGGAGCCTGCCGGCCTCGACGCGGCCGGTGCGGGTCATCTCGCGCCCCCCGGCCGACTCGCGGTAGAGGAAGGAGACCGGGGCGAGGCCCGGGCCCGCCTCCTCCACGAGGCGCATCGTCTCGCCGGGCTCCCCCTTCTCGCCGAAGAAGGCCGTCTCCTCCTCGAAGGTCGTCCCGGCGTCGGAGTCGCCCGCCTGCGTGTGCCGCCACCCGGCGCGCCGCTCGGGGGACCAGAGGATGGCCCAGTCCTCGCGGGCGGGGGCGACGCCGGAGAAGGGGGCTGGCGAGGGTGCCTTCGCCGTCTCGGCCGGCGCGGCCGCGGCGGCGGTGGGCCCCTTGCGGATGGCGCTCACGAGGCGCTTCTCGAAGGTGACCTGCCCCCCCTCGACGCGGACGGTCACGTCCGCGTCGGTCTCGCCGATGACCTCGCCCTCCAGCACGCGGCCGTTGCGGAGCTCGACCTCGTCGGCGGATGCGGAGCCCGCGCACAGCAACAGCGCCGCGGCCCCGGGAAGGACCCTCATGGACGCCCTTTCTACCCCCGCGGCCCGGCGGGGGCTATTCCCCTTCGACGCGCAGGAGGAGGTCGTCGAGCCCGCCTTCCGAGGGGAGCGCCCGCCTCAGGGTCTTCCGCCCGGCGCCCGAGACGACGACCTCCTTCGGCGCCTCCTCCGCCGGCACGGAGGGGAACGAGAACCTCCCGAGCCTGTCGGTCCGGGCGGCGCGCTCCCCGAGGCGCACATCCATCCCCTCCAGCGGCCGGCCGTCCTCGGCGGCGATGGCGAGGCCCGAGACGGGATAGGAGTCCGCCAGCAGGATCTCGAACTCCGCCGGGCCCATGAAGGGCGTGGTGGTCACCTCCCAGGTGAGGTGGCCCAGGGTCGCGCGGACTCCGACGATCTTCATCCCGAGCGGGGGCCGCGGGATCTCGAAGGAGCCGTCGGCGGCGGTCGTCGTGGAGCGCTGGAGGGGCATTGCCAGGGGGCCCCCGGCCTCGAGGATCGCCTCGACCTTCGCCCCGGCGGCCGGCTTCCGCGACGCGAGGAGAATGCGCCCTCCGATGAAGGGGGATCCTGCGGTCTCGCCCTCCCCCGTAGGTGACGGCGGGGATCCACCCGGGCCGAGGAACCGGAGAAGCACCAGCGCCGCGATCCCCAAGCCGAAGAGTGCCAGCCACCCCAGGGCCTTCCGCCGGCGGCAGCGTTCGCCCATACTGGGGATCATGCACGGGCTTTCCTGCGACCGCTGCGGAAAGAGCCTGCTCGTGGACGAGGACGTCCGCTACCTCGCCCGCATCGAGGTCGTTGCCGCCTACGACCCGCCGGAGCTCATGAAGGCCGACCTCGAGAAGGACTTCGACGCCGAGATCCGCCGCCTCGTGAAGTCCATGGAGGGCCGCACCACGAAGGACCTCGAGGAGGAGGTGGCCGCCGTGCGGCGCTTCGACCTCTGCCCGCCGTGCCGGCGGGAGTTCCTCTCGAAACTGCCGGGGCCATAGGCAAGAGAGGTGCGCAGGCATGAGGATCGAGGTGGTCGGTGAGGTTGCGAGGGCCAGGACCATCGCAACCGGCCGTGAGATCCGCGAGCTGGACCGTCTCGTGCGTGTCTACGGACCTGGCCGCTGGCGGAAGCGAAAGGGTGTGGCCACCGTTCGCCTGCCTGATGATAGCTTCTGCCGTGCTGAGGTACACTGGTACGAAGCCCATGGCGTGGGCCGGAAGGAGTTCAAGGTGAAGCGCATCCTGGAGGACCGCAGATGAGCACGCGTCGCTCTGCTGGGCGGTACGTGGTGTGCCTCGGCAACGACGGCTACCGGGCGTCCCTTGTCCCGCGGCGCCTCTACCGCGTCTTCCCCGACGTCGATGCAGAGCACCGCGGGCTGCTTCGCGTCCTCGACGAGTCCGGTGAAGACTACCTGTACCCGGAGCGGTTATTTCTCCGCATCGACCTTCCGAAGGGGGCGGATCGGCTCCTCGAGAAGGCGCCATCTAAGCAGAAGGCGACAAGTCTTTAGTAGTTAGTCCGGCGAGCCGATTCCTCCTTCGAGGGCTGATGTACGCTCTCGGGAGGAGGCCGCCTGAAGCCACTCGAGATTCGCCTGGACCG
>Ga0247727_10004263_pt1 | contig 30506 bp, 24 predicted proteins | sample WisWelCaveWW1625_FD_202498 | JGI IMG/M metagenome (GOLD analysis project Ga0247727, IMG submission 202498) | Biofilm microbial communities from Wishing Well Cave, Virginia, United States - WW16-25 | ecosystem: Environmental > Aquatic > Deep subsurface > Groundwater > Cave microbial mat | place... | reverse complement strand
GGGCGGCGATGAGCGTGGTTAGGTTGCTGTCGATGATGGTGGTGAACGCCTTGTCGAAGCCGGCGTGGATGGCGGCCTTGATCGTCCTCCCGAGACGGATCTCCTCGCGGATGCGCTCGAACACCAGGACGTTCGCGTCGACCGCCATGCCGACGGTCAGGGCGATGCCGGCGATCCCCGGCAGCGTCAGCGTCGAGCGCAGGGATGCCATCGCCGCCAGCAGGACGAGGAGGTTTACAGTTAGAACCACCGTTGCGTTCAGACCCGCGAGCCGGTAGTAGACCAGCATGAACAGCAGCACGATGATCGAGCCGATGATCGACGCGGCGATGCCGTCGTGGATCGAGTCGGCGCCGAGCGACGCCCCGACGGTGCGCTCCTCGAGGATGTCGATCCCCGCCGGCAGGGCGCCGGAGCGCAGCTTGAGCGCCAGGTCCTCGGCGCTCTCGACGGTGAAGTTGCCGCCCTCGATGACGCCGCGCTCGGCGATCACCGCGTTGATCCTCGGCGCCGAGATGATACGGCTGTCGAGGACGATGGCGAGCAGCTGGCCCTGGTTGGCGCGTGTCAGATCCTGGAACCGCTGACCCGCTTCGGCGGACAGCAGGAAGTTGACCGCCGGGCCGCCGAAGCGGTCCTGGTCACGCCGGGCGTTCTTGAGATCGTTGCCGGTGATGGGAGAGCTCCGGGTGACCGGCCAGTAGACCGTGAAGCGCCGATCCTCCGAGACGATGTCCTGCGGCAGGACCATCGCGTCCGGCGGCAGGGCGCCGCCGAAGGCCGCCGACACGGCCTGCTCGTTGTCGGGCGGGCGGAACTGTTCCGCCGTCACTCCCGGGGGTACCTTGACCAGCTTCCATTCGAGGAACGCCGGCGACCCGATGAGGTCCTTGACCCGCTCGGGATCATCGACGCCGGGGAGCTGCACGATGATCTGGTCGGCCTGCGGCCCGATGCCCTTGCGCTGGATCAGCGGTTCGGCGACCCCGAACTTGTTGATCCGGTTGTCGATCTTCTCGAGCGCCTGGCGGACCGCGGAGTCGCGGACGGCGGATTCGTCCGCCGGCCGCAGGGTGAGGCGCAGCGCGCCCGCCCCGGAGGACTCGATCTGGAACTGCGGGAACTGGTCGCGCAGCAGCGTGCGGGCCTCGTCGGTGCGGGCGGCGTCGATGCCCGAGAACACGATGGTGGCGAGCCCCTCGCCTCCCGCCTGGCCGGGGGTCATCCCCTTCTCGGCCAGGCTGGCGCGCATCCGCTCGCGCGTCATGTCGATCTCCGCCTTGACGGCCTCGTCGGTTCGGACGCGCATCACCATGTGGATGCCGCCCTTCAGGTCGAGCCCCAGGTTGATCGTCTGCCCCAGCGGGTAGATGAGCCAGATGCACAGGGCGATCATCCCGAGGGTGATCGCCATGCGCACGCGCACGTCGCCGAAGTCCATGCGGTCTCCTAGGTCTCGGTCCCGGGGGAGGACGGCTGGTCGTGCAGGCCGACCACCGACGACCGGGTGATGTCCACCCTGAGCTTGTCGGCGATTCGCAGCTGGACGATATCGCGATCGACCGCGGCAATGGTGCCGATGATGCCCCCCGACGTGACCACGCGATCGCCGGGCTTCAGGGCCTCGAGCATCTTCGCCACCTGCTTCTGGCGGTTGCGGGCCGGGCGGATGAGCAGGAAGTAGATGACGACGAAAAAGAAGACGAGAGGGACGAGCTGCAGCCAGGCATTCGGCTGCCCGGACCCCGACGGCGGGGCCATCATGCCCAGGAGTTCCACGTTCGACCGACCTCGCTCATCCGCGCGCGCCGTCACGAGACCCGGCGCCGCCGGCGCGGCCTGGAGAAAACCCGGGGGCGAACCCGGCCCCCGGTCGCGGCGCCAGCGCGCCGCGCGCCGGCCAATTCCACCCAAGAGGGCGCCTAGATTGCCGCAAGCCCCCCCTGTTGTCAAGGCGGCGGGCGGCGGCGGGTGGACATTTCCGCGACCGCCCGCCGGGAGCCTGTGCGCGGCCGTTGATATTTCCCGGACAGGCTCCTAGACTCCGCCGCGTGATCCCACCCATTGCGGGAACCGGCGGCGGCCATCTTGCCGGAGACGGACCCGCGCGTCGCCTGCTCCTGCCGGTTCTCGAGGCAGTGCCGGAACTGGCGCATGCCTTCACGGTCTCCGGATCGGACCCCGCCGCGGTCGCGACGGCGGTGGCGTCGCGGCCGCTGCCACTCTGGACGCTGCGCCAGGTGCATGGCGCGGTCGTCGTGGCGGTCGACGATTCGGCCCCGGCCGTGCCGCCGATTGCCGCTCCTCCAGGTGACGCGCTGATGACGACGCGGCGCGGCGCCGCCCTCTGCGTCCACGTCGCCGACTGCGTTCCCATCCTGCTGGCCGACCCCGTGTCGGGGCAGATCGCGGGGGTGCATGCCGGCTGGCGCGGCACCGTCGCCGGCGTGCTCGCGGCGACGCTGCGGATGTTCCGGGCGCGCGGCGGCCGTGCCGCCGATGTCAGGATGGCGATGGGCCCTGCGATCGCCGCCTGCTGTTTCGAGGTGGGCGAGGAGGTGGTCGAGGCGTTCCGCCGTGGCGCGCCGGGCGCCGGGCCGTGCATTCTCCCCGGCCCGCGGCCGCGCATCGATCTGATCGAGGCCAACCGCCGCCAGGCGATGGCTCTGGGGGTCGCCCCGGAAAACATCGGGGCGGCCGGCCTGTGCACGGTCTGCCGCCCCGACCTGCTCGATTCGTACCGCAGAAGCGGCGGCGCCCCGGGCCGCATGGCCGCGATCATCGCCTGGCGGTCGTGAGCGCTACTTCTTGAGGAGGGCGATGCGCTCCTGGATCTCCCGGGCGTCCGGCGCCTTGGGATTGAGCGCCAGGTATTCCTGGAAGTGCTTGAGCGCGCCGGCGAAGTCCTGCGACGCCATGAGGGCGGTCCCCAGCTCGCGGTGCGCCTGGGCGTAGGCCGGGTCGATCTCGACCGCCTTGCGATACGCCTGGATCGCCTCCTTCGGCCGGTTCGCGTTCCACGCCTTGACGCCGACATTGAAGAAGAGGATGGCGGCGTTGTGCGGATCGATGGCGGCGACCTTCTGGTACATCTCGTCCGCCTTCAACTTGTCGTTGCGCTGCTCGTAAATCGTCGCCTGGAGCATCAGAATCTCGGGCTTCTGCGGATTGATCACCGCGGCGCGGTCGAGCGCCGCGAGGGCGCGATCGGGATCGCCCATTGCGTAGTAGGCCTGGCCCAGGTTGTAGAGGACCGGGTCGGAATCCGGCGACAGGGTCAGCTCCTTCTCGTACTCGGCCGCGGCAGCGTTCGCGTTGTCGTCCCGGAGGGCGATGTTGCCGAGGTAGAAGTGCGCGCCCTTCATGTCCTTATTCAACTCGAGCCCCTTGGAGAACGCCTGGGTCGCGGCGGCGTCGTCGCCGGTCTCGAACAGGCTCTTGCCGAGGTAATAGTAGGCCGGCGGGTTGCCCGTCGGGTCCTTGGCGAGAAACGAGCGGTAGAGCTCGATTGCCGGAACGTGGTTGCCGGCGTCGGCCAGGCTCTTGGCTTTCTGCAGCATTTGCGCCAACTCGGGGCTGATCTTCGGCGCGGCTGCGTCATGGGACGCCGGGGCGCCCGGAGCGCCGGTGTCCGCGGCCGGTGCCGCCGGCGGCCCGCCCGCGGGCGACCCGCCCGCCGCTCCGGCCTGGGAGGTCTGCCGCTTGCGCTGTTCGACCTGCACCGCCGCCACGAAGTCGGCGTCCCTGGCGAGCACGAAGTCGACCACGTTGCGCCCCTCGTCGCCGACCAGCACGAGCGGGATCTCCGGGAACTCCTGCTTGGTGCCCAGGATGTTCTCGTTCTTCGGAAACTCGTTCCCGGAGGAGTCCACGAGCTCGACGGTGACCTTGACGACCTTGTATCCCTCGAGCTTCGGGATCACCCTCCACTTCTTGGCGACGGTGCGGTCGAGGGTCGCGATCAGGTACTCGCCTTCCTTGTTCGTCCGGAGCGGCCCCACGGTCTTTTTGATATCGACCGCTTCGAAGTAGATCGGCACCTTCGCCATGGGCTTGCCGTCCTTGTCGACCACCTTCCCCCTGACCTTGGTCAGTCCCTCGGCGAACGCGGGGACGGCCCCCGCGGCGAGGATCGCCAGCAGGGCGAACAGTGCCATCGTGGTGCGGGCAGGTCGGACGCGCATCATTGTCTCCTCCAGCCGCGCCGGCTGTGGGCGCGGCACGCGGCTCCAAGAACGCCCGATTCTATCCCCCGCCCCACGGTCAATCAAGACGATGGGCGCCCCGATGCCGTGCCGGGCGCGTGGGTGGTCGATCTCGGGGCGCGGCCGGGAGCGAGGGGGCGGAAGCGTCGCCGTCCGGCGCGACGCCCGCGCGCGCCGCGGCACGGCGCCGGCGCGCCGCCACGAGATGGGCCGCAAAGACGGCCGCGAAGACCAGGCCGGTGGCGAGATGGATGACGGCCATCCACCGCCGCGCCCCGGGTGACGTGACGACCTGCAGGCCGTAGCCGCTCGTCACCATCGGCGCCGCGAGCAGGACCGTGATGAGACCGCTGCGGCCATTGCCGGCGCGGCCGCCGTTCCTGACCCCGCCGAGGATGTGGTCGCGGGCGATGAGCCCGAGACCGAACACGAGAAGTGGCGCGAGCAGGACATGCGCGGCGAGAGCATGCGGCTGCCACGGGTGCCCCAGGACCGAGAAGGGGTCGGTGCGCGGCATCAGGTCCTTCATGATCCAATAGGCCGCGCCGGTGATCGTCACGGTCGCCACCGACCACGACAGACAGGCGCGCTCCCAGGCGCCCATGCCGCCGTTCTCCTTCTCCGGTTTCATCGCGGCGTGGCCGGCCGGGGGTCGCGCGGCTGGACGAACAACCGGTGCAGCGCGAGCACACGGCGCGCGGCGTCGGTCACCGCCCGCGCCGACAGGGTGGCGCCGCTCAGGGAGCGGATGGCGCCGGGAAGCCGCGGCGCGCCGGCGGCGGCGCGCCCGCGGAACTGATCGAGCCAGCGCGTCGTCACCCGGTATTCGTGAGGTTCGTCGAAGGCGACGATGTCGATCGCCACGATGGTCCCCGCCGGAGCGATGCGGATCATGACCGTCTCGGGGAGCGTGCGCACGAGGTGGGTGTCGAAATAGGCATAGCCGGTGAGGACGCCCTCCGAACGACCGACATAATAAGGCACGGCGCGTGCCTCGATCGCCACACCCGCCGCGTCGCCCGCCTGTTTCGCCTGCGCATCGTCGAGATACAGGGTCCGGCGCTCGATCGTCTGCGGCGGCGGGAAGGCCAGGCGAAGCGCCTCGTCCTGGGTCATCTCGACCCGGGCCACGGCGGGCGCGGCGGCACCGGCCGCCGCGAGGAGGCCGAAGGCAATCGCCCCGCGAAGACCGCGGCCGCGCATCAGAAGAGCCACCCGAGCGCCAGGTTGAATTGGTCGACCGCGGTGTCCGCCGAGTTCCCGAGGTCCTGCCAGTCCGCCTTGATCGCCACGTTGGGTATCGGCCGCCAGCGCACACCGTAGGTCCGGACGCTGCGGTCGTATGCCGGGTCGGCCGCGAAACCGCGTGTCACCTCCGCTTGGGTGTCGTACGACTCGTACCTGACGAAGGGCATCAGCTCCTGCGCGGTGTCCTTCCGTCCCGCCAGGACGTTGTAGCCGGCCTCGGCGTAGTAACCATTCATCTGCGACCCGATCGTCTCGCCGACGAGCGCGCTGACGGCGGCGGCATCGTCGAGGCTGGTGCGGGCGAGGAGCGCCCGCAGCTGCAGGCCGCGAGGCCGCCACTCGGCATGCGCCTCCCACTGCGTGACGCGAGCGCCGTCGAGGCCGGGGTTCCCCTGGGCCGTGTCGCCGGTGAACAGCGACGCGCCGAACAGCAGTCCCTGGACGGGCACCCAGTCGAGCCGGGCGGTGAGCGCCAGGTCCGTGGCCTCGACTTCGGCGCCCTCCTGCCTGCCGCCGCGGATCCCGCCGCCGGCGCTGAACCCGGCCGCATCGAGCGAGGTGACGAGGTAGGCCTTCCAGGAGACCGGCCCGGCCCCGCCGTAGACCCCGCCACCGAGCTCGCGCCAGGTGCTGGGGATGATGAACCGTTCGACATCGGGGCGCCGGGCGCCGAGGAAGATCGGCGGCTCGTGCAGCTCGTTCAGGAACCCGACCGGCAGCAGGAGCAGTCCGCCCCGGACACCGAGCGCCGGGCGCCAGCGGAAGTCGACGTAGGCGAACTCGGCCGCCACCTCGCCCGGGGCGCCATCCCCCGCCACGGCGTGTTCCAGCTCGATCTCCGAGTTGAACAGGAGCCGGTCGTTGAACTTGTAGCCGAAGTAGAGGACCACGCGCAGCAGGTCGGCGCCGGGCTCGCCGCCCGCCGGCGCGCCGTCATCGCTCGTTGCCGACGGGTCGTCGTACAGGACCTCGCCATAGCCGCCGATCGAGACACCCGGGCGCGACCTGTAGACCTTCGACGCCGCCGGTCCGAGTCCGTCGATGCTCTCCTTCGCCTCGACCGGCGCCGCGGCTCCGAGCCTGAGCCGCTCGACCTCGCGCGACAGCGCCTCGATCTTCTTCTCGAGTTCGGCATCCTCACCGGCCGTCCGGGCGCGCTCGAGCTCGGTCTTGAGCGCCGCGAGCTGCCGCTCGAGCGCAGCGATCCGCCGGCGCATGTCGTCCTGCCCGGCGTCCGGCGACCCCTGGCCGGGTGCCGGCGCGGTCGCGGTGGGTGCCTCGGCGGCCGCGGCGCCCGAACCGGTCTCCGCCCCGGCGGCGCGCGCCGGAGCGCCCCCCGCCAACATGATCAGGGTGGCGACCGTGGCGCCGGCCGCGACGGCGGCGCGCGCCCGCCGCGGGCATCGTGCCGGGTGGGTATTCATCGTGATCCCTCCGTTGATTGGCGGCTCCGGGCGACGCCGGGACTCCCGCCGTCAACCGCGCCGGAAGCGGGGACGCGCCCGGCGACCCCGCGGAAAAGCGCGCCCGCGCTCCGGCGCACCAGCCGGCCGCGCGCGTCGCGCTCGAGATACAGGACCTGGACGCCGTGCTGGTCGGCCCAGACGGTGCCCCGCTCCGGGCCGAGGACGAACAGCGCCTTCGACAGGGCGTCGGCGGCGGTCGCGTCGTCGGCCAGGACGGTGACGCTGCCGTTCCAGGCGACCGGCCGCCCCGTGTGCGGGTCGAGGATGTGACCGACCCGGCGGCCACCCGTGCCGACGGCGCGTTCGGAGTTGCCGGACGTGGAGAGCGACCCTGCCGGGAGGTCGACCACGAGGGCGGCACCGGCGCGATCCTCCGGGTCGGCGATCCCCACCCGCCAGCGCCCGGCGTCGGGACCGGAGCCGAAGACCAGCACCTGACCGGCGAAATCGAGGAGCGCCGCCTCGACACCGCCGTCGCGCAGCACGAGCGCCGCCGCGTCGAGCGCCATCCCCTTGCCGATGCCGCCGAAGTCCAGCCCCATGCCGGCGGCGGCGAACCCGACCGTGCGCCGACCGGGATCGAGCCGGACCCCGCGCCACCCCACCGGCTTCGGCATTGCGGGGCCGGCCGCCGGCGGCGCTCCGGCCCCCGGGAGAATCCCCTCAGCTCCGCGCAGGCCGAGGGCGCGGACCAGCGGCTCGACCGTCGGGTCGAAAGCACCATCGGTTGATTCCGCCCACCGCAGGGCCGCATCGACCGCCGTGTAGAGGTCGTCCGAGACCGTCACCGGACCAGCGGCGGCGGCATCGTTCAGCCGCGACACCTCGCTGTCCGGTCGCCAGTTGCTGAGCACCGCCTCGAGGCGGGCGACTTCAGCGAAGGCCCGCTCGACGGCCGCATCGACCGCGCCCCCGCGGGCCTCGATGACGAGGCGGGCGCCCATCAGAAAGCGCGCCCGGCTCGTGATCCACGCGTCGGCGGACAGGGTGAGCGGCAGCTCCGGCGGCGCCGTCGCCCGCGCCGGCGGGGCCGGCGGGGTCGGCGCTCCGGCGACGGCCGACGCCGCCAGCGTCGCCGCCGCGAGCGCCGTCGTCACCACCCCGAACCTGCCGCCATGCTCCATGCGCCACCTCCGCTTGTTGCTACTGCGACTCAGTCTCAATAACAACCCGACTATATCCACCGGTCGGATCGCTGTCAAGCGTCGCGCACCCGCCCCTCCCCCGGGCCGCACGCGGCGCGGACCGCGGTGTGTGCGATACTCCCCGATCGCGGCGGAACCCGGGCCCGCCGCGCCGGGCTCCAGTCCCGGGGAGGGGCGGTGCGATGATCGATCGCGGCAAGCCGGCGGACGCCTCGCGGGTGGTGATGACCGAGATCGTCATGCCCGCGGACACCAACCAGTACGACCATGTCTGGGGCGGCCGCGTGATGGCCCTGATCGACAAGGCGGCGGCGATCGCGGCCATGCGCCACTGCCGCACGAACGTGGTCACCGCCTCGGTCGACGGTCTCGCGTTCCGGGCGCCGGTGCGACTCGGACACATCCTGCGGCTGTACGCCGCCGTGAACGCCGCCTTCGAGAGCTCCATGGAGATCGGCGTGAAGGTCGTCTCCGAGGATCCGCTGACCGGCAGGCAGGCGCACTGCTGCAGCGCCTACGCCACCATGGTGGCGCTCGACCCGGTGGGCCGGCCGGCGCGCGTGCCCCGCCTGCGGGTCTCGACGGCCGAGGAGAAGCGCCGCGCGCGCGACGCGGCGCACCGGCGCCGCCAGCGGCTCGCGGCTCGCGGGCGGCGGCAGGGCCGTGACGGGCGCCGATCCCGGCGGCCCTGACGCGGGCCCGCGGGCGGCGCCGGCGGGGCGATCAGCCGGCGAACGGCTCCATGGGCTCGGCCTCCCACTGGTCGATGCGCAAGCCCTGCGCGGAGTGGAACTCGAGCCGGTCGGCGGGTTGGATCATCGTCGCGCGCGCGATGGCGCCGCCCCGCGCCTGGAGCGCCTCGACCGCCTCGGGGTGGACCCGCACCACCAGGCGGCCCTCGAGACGTGCCCAGCGCCGCCGCAGCCCTTCGCGGACGATCTCGATCTCGAGGGTCTCGATCGACTTCACGGTCCCGCCGCCACCACACGCCGGGCACGGCCGGCCGAGGATTCGCTCGAGGCCCGGCCGGGTCCGCTGCCGGGTGATTTCGACCAGGCCGAACTCGCTGATCTGCAGCATCCGGCTGCGGGATCGATCGCGCCGCAGTTCCTGCTCCATCGCGGCCAGGACCGCCGCGCGGTGATCCCCCTCCTGCATGTCGATGAAGTCGATGACGATGATGCCGCCGAGATCGCGCAGGCGGATCTGGCGGACGATCTCGTGGACCGCCTCGAGATTCGTCCGGACGATGGTCTCCTCGAGACCTTCGCGGCCGACGTACTTGCCGGTGTTGACGTCGATCGCCACCAGCGCCTCGGTCGGGTTGATGACGATCGATCCGCCCGAGCGCAGCCAGACCCGCGGGCGGAGCGCCCGGTCGAGCTGGGCCTGCACGCCGCGGGCCTCGAACAGGGGCACCGTGTCCTCGTGGCGTCTCAGCCTCGGGGGATCGGCCGGCCGGGCGCGCGCCAGCCACTCCCCCGCCTGCTCGAGCACATCGTCGGAGTCGACGGTGATCGCATGCACGCCGTCGCGGAGGATGTCCCTGAGCGCGCGCTCGACCGCCCCCGCCTCCTGGTGCAGCAGCGACGGCGCCGCGGCGCTCGATCTCCGGCGCACGATCGCGGCCCAGGTCTCCGCGAGGAGGCGGGCATCGTCCGCGAAATCGTCCGGCGCCAGCCCCGACCCGGCCGTGCGCACGATGAACCCCCCGGGGGCCCCCACGCGGGCCGTGGTGGCGCGCACCGCGGCGCGCAGGCGCTCGCGCTCGGTCGCGTCCTCGATGCGGCGCGACACACCGATGTGATCGACGCCGGGCAGGAACACCAGAAGGCGCCCCGGCAGGGCCACGTGGGCGGTGATCCGCGCCCCCTTGCGCGCCATCGGGTCCTTGGCCACCTGGACGACGATCTCCTGGCCCTCGCGGACCAGGTCCTCGATGCGCGCCGGCGGCGCGGCTCGCGCGGGTCCGGAGGCGGGCGGCGCGGCGCCGTCGGGGTCCGCCGCCTCGTCGGCGAGGAGGGCGTCCTCCGGCGCCCGGAACGGCCCGCCCGCGTCCTCGACGTACAGGAAGCCGTCGCGCTCCAGGCCGAGATCGACGAACGCGGCCTGCATCCCGGGCAGGATGTTGCGCACCCGGCCGAGGTAGATGTTGCCGGCGACGCCGCGCGCCATCTCGCGCTCGATCAGGATCTCCGCCAGCTGGCCGTCCTCGAGCAGGGCCACCCGCGTCTCGCCCGGGACGCTGTCGACGCAGATCTCGCGCAGCATCGGTCAGTTCACCAGGCGGCGCATCCAGACGTTGAGCACCAGTCCCACGCCGGCGAGCGCGCTGACGAGGCACGAGCCGCCGTAGCTCATCAGCGGCAGCGGCACGCCGGTCGTCGGCAGGATCCCCAGGACGACACCGATGTTGATCAGCGCCTGGCCCCCGTAGACGCACGCCACCCCCATGGCGAGGAACGCGCCCAGGCGGTCGCGGGCGGCGCGCGCCGTCGCCACGCAGCGGTAGAACAGCAGGAAGTAGAGTCCCAGGACGATGGACGACCCGACGAAGCCGCGCTCCTCCGCCAGGACCGCCATGATGAAATCGGTGTGCTGCTCCGGAAGGAACTGGAGCTGCCCCTGCGTGCCGGAGAGGAACCCCTTGCCGGCGATGCCGCCGGAGCCGACCGCGATCAGCGACTGGATCAGCTGGTAGCCGGCGCCCTTGGGGTCGCGGGCCGGCTCGAGGAAGATGTGCACGCGCTCCTTCTGGTACGGCTTGAGTTGTCCCCAGACGAGCGGCAGCGCCAGCGCGGCGATCAGCCCCAGGACGACCATGGTGCGGACGCGGAGGCCGCCCAGGAACGCGGCGCCCGCGAGGAGCGGCACGAAGGTCGCGGCGGTGCCGAGGTCGGGCTGCTGCAGGATCAGCACGACCGGGAGCCCGACCAGCCCGCACAGCGCCGCGAAACGCACGAACCCGAGCCCGCGGATCGCCTCGCGGCCGAGGTAGGTGGCGACCACGAGGATGGTCGCCACCTTGACCATTTCCGAGGGCTGGAACTGCACGCCGCCGAACCCGATCCACGACCTGCTGGCGTTCACGACCCGCCCGAACACCAGCGTCGCGACGAGCAGCGCGATGCCGCCGCCGTAAAAGAGCCAGGCGAACGCCGCCAGCGTGTGGTAGTCGATGACCAGGGCGATCGTCATGCCGGCCAGGCCCAGCAGGAGCCACACCAGCTGGCGCTCGAAAGCGCCCGCGGTGGGGGTGCCGCTCGTCGCCGAGTAGATCACGACCAGGCCGATCGCCGGCAGCGCCAGCGCGGCCAGCAGGAGCGCCCAGTCGACGCTACCCAGGTGTCGACGCGCTGGCAACACGGAAGCCTCCCTGGCGCAGGTCGCGCTTGGCGAAGAACCGCTCGAGCACGGCGCGGGCGATCGGCGCGGCGACCGTGCCGCCGTGCCCGCCGTTCTGGACGAACACGGCGAACGCGATCACCGGCTCGTCCCTGGGCGCGAACCCGACGAACCACGCATGGTCGCGCCGGTCCTTCGGCAGCTTGTCGGCGTCGATGTCGCGCGAGGCCTTGAAGACCTGCGCGGTGCCCGTCTTGGCGCACACGTCCATGCCTTCGAGTCGGGCGCGGGTGCCGGTGCCCTCGTTCACCACGCCCCACATCGCGTCCTTGATGACGGCGAGGGTCGCCGCGGAGATCGGCACGGTGCGCACGACGTCGGCCCGGCCGGCGCCCTCGCCCACCCCCTGGCGCGCCTCCTGCGACTGCACCAGGCGCGGGCGGTAGACCGTTCCGCCGCTGCCGATCGTTGCCGCGAACACCGCCATCTGCAGGGGCGTCACCTCGAGCGCCCCCTGCCCGATGGACACCGAGATGGTCTCTCCCGGATGCCAGACCGGATCGCGCGGCACCGCGCGCCGCTTCCATTCCGGGTCGGGCACGGTGCCGCCCTCCTCGTGCGGCAGGTCGATCCCGGTCGGCTGGCCGAAGCCAAGCAGGTGGGACCATCTGGAGATCCGCTCGATGCCCAGGTCGTTGCCGAGCCGGTAGAAATAGACGTTGCACGAGTGGATGATCGCGTCGCGCATCCCGATCGTGCCGTGCCCGCCCTTGCGGATCCCCCAGCACTGGAAGGTCCGCTCGCCGAAGCGATACGATCCGTTGCAGTGATCGATGCGGGCGGGCGTCGCGACGCCCTCCTCGAGCGCCGCCATGGCCATCACCACCTTGAACACCGATCCGGGCGCGAACTTCGACAGCGACACCCGATCCTGGAGGGGGTGCTGCGGGTCGCCGATCAGCGCCGCCCAGACGTCGTGCGAGAAGCGGTGCGCGAAGACGTTCGGGTCGAAGGCGGGGCGCGAGAGCATCGCCAGCACCGCCCCGCTGTTCGGGTCGATGAAGATCGCCGACCCGAGCTCCTCGCCGTAGGCCTCCTCGAGGGCCTCCTGGAGGTCGAGGTCGACGCTCAGGCGCAGGGCGCGGCCGGGGGTCGCCTGCCGGCCCTCGCCGACCTCCTCCATCTCTCGGCCGTGGCTGTTGACCACGACCTCCTTCCAGCCCTTGGCGCCGCGCAGCGCGTCGTCATACTGGCGCTCGATGCCCGCCTTGCCCACGAGGTCGCCGGGATCGTAGCCGCCCTCGGCGGCGCGGCGCACCTGCTCCTCGGTGGCCTCGCCGACATAGCCGAGGGCGTGCGCGGCGAGCGGCCCGTGCGGGTAGTCGCGGCGCGCCTCGATCCCGACCGACAGCATCGGCAACTCGAGTCGTCGCGACTCGACCAGGGCGACGTCGCGCAGATCGACGTCCTCCTTGAGCACCACCGGCTCGAAGCGGGGCCGACCGCGGTAGCGCGCCAATCGCTCCCGCAGGGTGCCCTCGGGGACCTCGAGCACGCGGGCGAGCGCCGGCAGCAGCGCCGGCAGGTCCTCCACCTTCTCGCGCAGCAGGGTTATGTTGAAGGCGATGCGGTTCGACACCAGGGAGCGATCGTCGGCGTCGGCGATCAGCCCGCGCTGCGGCAGGAGCGTGACGCGTCTCAGGTGGTTGCTGTCCGACAGGCGGGTGTAGTAGTCGGTGCGTACAACTTGCAGATACCAGAAGGTCATGAGATAGACGGCGAGGGCGGCGCCGAACAGCACCTGGACGATGGTGATCCGGATCGTCAGCCGGCGCTCCTCGAGCCAGTCCTTCGGATCCCGCGCCGCGCGCACCTTCGGACCTCCTACGGCAGCCGGGCGGCCACCCAGAAGGCGGCCAGCCCCAGCAGACCGTTGCCGACCCCGAGCATCAGCAGATCGCCGGGGGCCGGGAAGACGTAATGCTGCCCCATCGCCAGCGACAGGCCCAGCTCCGCCAGCGGATCGAAGAGCGCCGACGCGAACAGGATCCCGAACCGCGGGACGGTGTGGTTCAGCATGAACAGGGAGCCGAGCGTGCCGACCAGGTATGCGAGCAGGGTCTTCTTGAACCCGTTGATCCCGAGGACCGCGCCCGTGAGCGCGTCCTGCGCCAGGCCGGCGCCGCTGCCTATCAGCATCGCCGGCCGCTGCGGCCGGGTGAGCGCGATGAAGACGACGTAGACCGAGAACAGGTCGCAGCGCCGGGCCACCGCCGGGAGGTGTTGCCCGAGGAGCATCTGCGCCAGGCAGACGATCGCCAGGCCGGCGAAGGCGCGGAAGAGCCTCACGGCGTCCCCTCCCTGTTCGCCTGTTGCGTACCGGCGAGCACCAGAACCTCCTCGAGGCGCTGGAAGTCGACCTCGGGACGCACCCTGACGCGGCGCGTCAGGTCCCTGGTCCCGCCGACCTCGGTGACGACCCCGAGGACCGCCCCCTTCGGGTGGATCTCGTCGAGGCCCGAGGTGACCACCACGTCCCCGACGTCGACCGATGCCAGCTCGCTCACGAACTCCAGGTTGCAGGCGCCATCGCCGTCGCCGACGAGGATCCCCTGCACACGGGTGCGCTGCAGAAGCGCGGCCACGCCGGAATTCGGGTCGAGGATCGTCTGCACCTTGGAGGTACCGGCCGCCGCCTCGATGACGCGGCCGACGACGCCGCGTGGCGTGACCACCGCCTGGTCGCGGGCGATCCCCTCGCGCGTGCCGCTGCCGAGAAGCAGGATGCGCGCCGGGCCGGCCGACCCGCGGGCGATGACCCGGGCCGCGATGGCGCGTCGCCCGGTCTCCTCGCGCAGGGCGAGCAGCTCGCGCAGCCGCCGGACTTCCTGGCGCGCCTCCTCGGCCTCGCGCGCCTGCAGCATCAGGGTTCCGGCCTCGGCCCGCAGGCGTCGGTTGTCGTTCTCGACGCGACGCAGGTCGACCCAGCCGCCCCACAGTCCCGCGACGGCGTCGGAGGACCAGGCGGCGGCCTTGAGGAACGGCGCGGCGATGCTGAGGATCGCCTCGTCGAGGAGCGACGCGCCGCGCACGCCGCGGACCGAGGCCGCCATCAGGACGAGATTCAGCGACAGGAGCAGGAAGAGCAGCAGGTGGGGCTTGCGCTGGGCCAGGACGCGGGGCATCACAACCATCCCGGCCGGAGCCGCCCGCACCGGCGGAGGGCGTGGGCCGAAGGGTCCGGGACGGCGTCCCGGACGGACCTCCTAGTCGATCGCGATCTTGCGCAGCAGGTTGAAGTCGTCGAGCATCTTCCCGGTCCCCAGCACGACGCTCGCCTGGGGATCATCGGCCATCGAGACCGGCAGGCCGGTCTCCTCGCGCAGGCGCTTGTCCAGGTTTTTGAGCTGCGAGCCGCCGCCGGTCAGCACAATCCCCTTGTCGACGATGTCGGCCGACAGCTCGGGCGGCGTCTGCTCGAGCGCCACACGAACCGCCTCGATGATGTTCGACACGGTTTCCGACAGCGCCTCGCGGATCTCCTCGTCGGAGATGACCAGCGTCTTCGGTATCCCCTCGACCAGGTCGCGCCCCTTGATCTCCATCGTCAGCTCCTCTTCGAGGGGGAAGGCGGAGCCGACGTTGATCTTGATCTCCTCGGCGGTGCGCTCGCCGACGAGCAGGTTGTACTTGCGCTTGATGTACTGGATGATGTCCTCGTCCATGCGGTTGCCGGCGATGCGCACCGAGCGCGAGTAGACGATCCCGGCCATCGAGATCACCGCGACGTCGGTCGTCCCGCCGCCGATGTCGACGATCATGTTGCCGGTCGGCTCCGTCACCGGAAGCCCGGCGCCGATCGCCGCCGCCATCGCCTCCTCGACCAGGTAGACCTCCGAGGCGCGGGCGCGGTACGCCGAGTCTTTCACGGCGCGCTTCTCCACCTGCGTGATGTCGGCCGGGACGCAGATCACGATCCGCGGGCGCACGCCGAGCGAGCGGTGGTTGTGGGCTTTCTTGATGAAGTAGTCGAGCATCTTCTCGGTGTGCTCGAAGTCGGCGATGACGCCGTCCTTCATCGGGCGGATGGCGATGATGTTGGCCGGTGTCCGTCCGAGCATCTCCTTGGCCTCCTTGCCCACCGCCTCGACCTTGCCGGTGCGCTGGTTGACCGCGATGATGGACGGTTCGCAGAGCACGATCCCCTTGCCCTTGGCGTACACGAGGGTGGTGGCGGTCCCGAGATCGATCGCCAGGTCGTTCGAGAACAGACTCAGCATGGACCGCGGACTCCAGGCCATCGTCGCCCCCACCGTCTCCTCCTTCGGATCCTGAAGCCCCGGCTCGCCCCCGGACCGGCTCGGCGCCGGTCGCGCAAGATATCGTGCTGCAACACCTTACGGGCCCGCGGGCGCGGACCAAATATTAGGTTTCCGTCCCGGCAAAGTCAAATGATTGACTTTTGCGCGGAACACCCTGCGGTACAACGATTTGCGGGTCAGGAGACCAGCCGGGCCGACGGGCGCGCACTGGCGACCGTGACCCGGTTCTTCCCCGCCTCCTTGGCGGCGTACATCGCCTGATCGGCGCGCGCCAACAGGTCGTCCCCGGTGACGCCATGCTCGGGGTAGGTGGCAATGCCGAGGCTCGCGGTCACCCTCACGTCCAGGCCGTGCGCCTTCAGGTACTGGGTGGCGGCGATCCTGTCGCGGATGCGCTCGGCGATGACGCGCGCGCCCTCGCGTCCGGTCTGCGGCAGGATGACGGTGAACTCGTCGCCGCCGAAGCGCGCCACCACGTCGATCTCGCGCACGGTCGAGCGGATCACGGCGCCGACCTCGACCAGCGCCCGGCTGCCGCACGGGTGCCCGTGGCGGTCGTTGATCGACTTGAACCCGTCGAGGTCGAGGAAGATCAGCGACAGCGGCACGCGGTACCGGCGGCTGCGCTCCACCTCGCGGCGCAGGGCGGCATTGAGGTAGCGCGAATTGTACAACTGCGTCAGGTCGTCGGTGACCGACAGTTCCTCGGATCGTCGCAGGAGGACGGCTGAATCGAGCGCCACGGCGACCGGCTCGAGCAGGAGGGTGACGAGACGCGCGTCGGCCGGCCCCAACCCGGCGGCGCACCGGCCGTCGACCAGGGCCATGACGCCGATGGCGCGACCGCGGCTCAGGAGCGGCACGGCGACGGCGGAGCGCGCGCGCGCGCCGCGTGGCAGGTCCGGCCGCCGCGGCCCACCGGCGCCGCCCGCCACCACGACCTGACGTCGCTGGGCGGCACGCCCGAGGAGTCCCTCTCCCGCCGCGATGGCGGTCCCGCGCAGCCCGCCGAGCCCGCGGCCGGACGTGCGCTCGATGACCAGGGTACCCTGCCCGGGGGCCGCGAGGGCGAGGATCCAGCGCCGCACCCCGGTCATGAGGGCAATCTGCCCCATGGCGAGGTCGACGATGCGCGCCGGCTCGATCTCGCCGCCCGTGGCGCGGACGATGGCCGCGAGCGCCGCGAGCCGCGCCCGGGCATGGCGCGCCTCGCGGCGCAGCCTCGCAACCTCCCGGCGCCGCCCGGCGGCGGCCCGGGGCCGGGCCTCAGAACGACTCGACGAAGACGCTGCGGCGCTGCCGGTTCTCGTTCCCCGCCGAATCCTGCGCCACGATCGTGACTTCGTTGTTCCCCTCATGCTTCATCCGGACCACCGCCGTGAACGTGCCGTCGTCGTAGACGTCGATCGCCTGCCCCTCGATGCTCAGCAGCGCGCCGGGCTCGGTGCGCCCGTTGATGATCACCAGGTGGCCGCTCGGCAGAAATTCGCTCAGTTGCAGGGCCGGCGGGACGCGGTCGTCGGCGGCGTGGGCGCGCGCCGGCGACACTTTGAACCGGCGGATCTCCGAGAAGGCGCTTTCCGTGCCCGCGGCGTCGAGCGCCGACACGCGCCAGTAGTAGGTCCCCTCCGCGAGCCCCGGGATGCGCACCGAGGTCGAGTGCACGTCGGGCTTGTCGAGCACCATCCCGGAAAACAGCGCGGTGCGCGACAGCTGCAGCCGGTAGCGCCCGGCCGGGTCGACGGCGCCCCAGCGGAGCAGGACCTCGGGGGAGCCGGCGGCCTCGAGAAAGACCCGGCTGTCGGCGGGATCGAGGAGCCCGGGCGCCGGCGGGATGGAGGCGCGCGCCACCGATTCGCCGCCGCCGACCTCGAGTCGCTCCAGAGGCTGCACCGTGTGGACCTGCCCCGCGGCCTGCACCTCGGTCGTCCCGCTGTGCACCTCGGTGCGCGCGCTGCCGCTGCCGGCATCGAAGCTCACATCGAACTGCGCCCGGCTGAACGCCCGGGTCGTGCTCGCCGCCGTCGCGACCTCGTGCACGGAGCCGGCGGCGTTGCCGTCGGACGTCGTGGCCGAGACACCGCCCCAGTTCACCTTCTCCTGCACCTTGCGGACCCGGGTCGCCGGATCCTCCGACAGCTCGCGGATCTCGACCAGCGAGCCGGGCTTGATCGTCGTGATCGTGCCGTCGAAGTAGATGATCTGGGCCGACCCGCCGCTCGAGGTCTTGATCTGGTCGCCCACCTTGAGGGCGGCGTTGGCGCTCAGGGAGCTCCAGGCGAACTCGCCGGTCCGTTTGACCTTGACGTCGCCCTCGAAACGGAAGATGCGGGCCGCGAACGACTCGTCGCCGGTTCCGGCGATGATCTTTTCGGAGAAGGCCTGCGACTGCAGCGCCGCGGCACGAGCCTCGGGGAACGCCCGCCGGCCGAAGGCGGCGCGCGCGTCCTTGAGCAGGCGGTCGGCCCGGCCGACCGACGCGGTGCGCGCCGGCTCGGCGCCCGCCGCCTGGCCGGCCTCGCGCATCAGGCGCTCGGCCCGGCCGATGTCCAGGAGCGCCAGCTCCTCGGGGCTGCCGCGCAGGGACGCCCGCAGGTAGTAGAACAGGCCCCCCAGGGCCGCCACCAGGACCACGAGGACGGTGGCCCGCATGATCGAGCGGTAGGAGACCGTCGCCCAATCGAGCAACACCTGAGGTCGATCGCGGCTCGTCATGCCACCCCGCCGGCCCCCACGAGGCCGGCCCCCGTCATAAGCCTCTGCGCCACAACCATTTGCGACCCTCCGACGGACGGACGGACCCGGGGCCGCGCGCGGACCACCTGGCCAATATAGGAAGCGCGCGCCCGGGCGCAAGACGTTGGCGTCAAAGACGATGACATCACTTGCTACCGAGGCGCCCTCATCGGTACACTGGCGCCTTCCCGGCGGAGGGCCCGGCGCGGCCTTCCATTACCCGCGAGGCAACCGGCATGCTGCAGCAGATGCGTGAATGGTTCAGATACCTGAAGTGGGTGCTCTGGCTCGTCGTCCTCATGTTCGTCATCTGGGCTTTCGCCAGCTGGACCGGCGGCGGGACGGGGCGCGGACCGGAGCCGGAGAACTGGGCGGCGAAGGTCAATGGAACGGTGATCGAGGCCCAGGCATTTCTGAACTATGCCCGGCAGCTCGACGGCACCTACCAGTCGCTGTTCGGCGAGCAGTATGCCCAGCAGCGCGGCCTGATCCGCGTCGGCCGGCAGGCGATCAACACCATGGTCGACGAGGAGCTTCTCTTCCAGGCGGCGACCCGGCAGGGGCTCGGCGTCTCCCCGGAGGAGGTGGCGCAGGCGATCACCCGGGACCCGTCGTTCCAGGAGAACGGCGCCTTCATCGGCGCGGCGCGCTACCGCACCCTGTTCAAGTCGGCTCGGCTGAGCGTCGGACAGTTCGAGAGCCAGATGCGCCGCCGGCTGCTGATCGACAAGTACCGCGGCCTGGTCGGCGACAGCGTCTCGGTGACCGACTCCGAGGTCGAGCAGGAATTCCTGCGCCGCAACCAGAAGACCTCGGTCGACTGGATCCTCGTCGACGCCACGCGGCTGTCCGTGCCGCCGCCCGATGACGCCGCCGTCCAGTCCTTCTACGTCGCCCACCGCGATCGCTACATGCGCGGCGCGGGGCGCACCGGCATCTTCGTCCTGGTCGACCCGCGCGACCTCGCGACCTCGGCGACCGTCGGCGAGGCGGAGATCCGCGCGGCCTACGATCGAGACCTGGAGTCGCGCTACACGCAGCGCGAGCAGCGCCGGGCGTCGCACATCCTGCTCAAGGTCCCGGCGGGCGCCGGCGAGGCCGACACGGCCAGGGTCGCGGCGAAGGCCGCCGACGTTCGGCGCCAGGCGAAGGCCGGCGGCGATTTCGCCGAACTCGCGCGGCGCCATTCCGAGGACAGCAGCGCCGCCGCGGGCGGCGACCTCAACTTCTTCGGCCGCGGCCAGATGGTGAGGGAGTTCGAGGATGCCGCCTTCTCCCTGCCGGTGGGGTCGATCAGCGACCCCGTCAAGACGGCCTACGGGTTCCACATCATCAAGGTGACCGACACGCGCGAGGCCCGCGTGCAGCTCTTCGACGAGGTCAGGGACGCCATCCGCGACGGTCTCGCGCTCGACCGCGCGCGCTCGGCGGCGACGGACCGCGCCGCGCAGATCGCCGCGGCCGCCGGCGGCGGCCGGCTCGAGGAGGCGGCGCGCGCGCAGGGGCTCGCGGTCACCGAGACCGGTCCCCTGCACGCCGGCGAGGCGCTGCCGGGGCAGCCGGCCTCCAATCAGGTTGTGATGCGGATGATGACGCTGCAGCCGGGACAGGTGAGCGAGCCCGTCGCCGTACCCGGCGGCACGGTGATCGTCCAGGTCACCGGCACCCTGCCGGACGAGGCGCGTCCCCTGCCGGAGGTGCGCGCCCGGGTCGAGAAGGAGCTCCTCGACGAGCGCCGCGGCGAAGCGCTGCGGGCGCGCGCCGCGGCCGCGGGCAGCCTCGCGGCCCTCGCCCGGCAGCTCGGGATCGACGTCAGGAAGCAGGACGACCTCGCGCGCGGCGCGGGCCTGCCGGGCGTGCCCCGCGAACCGCGGATCGACCGCCAGATCGACACCCTCGCCCCGGGCGTGATCGGCGACCCCGTCGTGACCACGGCCGGCCTCGTGGTGCTGTCGGTGCGGGCGCGCGACGACCACCGCGACGAGTTGGCGGCCCGGCGCGATGAGACCCGCGACGGTCTCGTCACCCAGCAGCGCGATCGGCTGCTGCGGGCGCATGTACGCCGCCTCCGTGACCAGGGCGAGGTCACGATCAACGAGCCGCTTGTCGGGACGGTCGACAGGAGCTAACCGCCGAACGACGCTCCGCCGACGGCCCGGCCGCCGGCTTGAAGCCCCGGCCCCCCGGCCTATATTGCAGCAGGGGGGCTGTCATGGCCGAACGGCACGCGGAAGGCGCCTATCGCAAGGGACTCGAAGCGGTCGGCCGGGGGGATTTCCTCGACGCGCTCGCCTATTTCGAAGCCACCCTGGAGCTCGCAGGGGGCGGGTCCGGGCGCCTGCCGGTCGCCGCCATGTCGTACTTCGGCCTCAGCCTTGCGATGGCCTCGGATCGCCTGGCCGAGGCGCGCGACATCTGCGAGGCCGCCGCCGAGGCCGCTCCCGCGAACCCCGAGATGCACCTGAACCTCAGCCGCGTCTGCGTCCGACAGGGGGATCGGGCGCACGCCTTCCGGACCCTGGTGCGCGGCCTGCGGGTCGCTCCGCGTCATCACGGCATCATCGAGGCGATGCGGCGTCTGGGGTTCCGCCGCCGTCCGGTGGTGTCATTCCTTCCCAGACGGCACCCTCTGAACCGGCTCCTGGGCTCGTTGCGCGCGGTTGTCGAGCGGCGCCCCGCCGGCGCGCCCGACACGCCGCGCCGCCGCTCCGTCAGAGCGGCGTGACGGGCAGGGTCGCGCTCCCACCGGCGGTCGAGGTGACCGTCACGCTCCCCGGGTCGGCGACCGGCTGGGCCACCAGCCGGTAAAGCGTCGCCGCCGGCACGTACTCCATCGGGCCGAATCCGGTCACGGTCAGTGTGACCGCCCCCGGCGGGTAATTGGTGCTGGCCTCCACCGTCAGGCGCCCGCTCGCCTCCTGCCAGGTGGCCGCGAGGATGGCGACCACCTCCACGACATCGTCGACCAGGCCATCGCAATCGTCGTCGATGCCGTTGAAGACCTCGGTCGCGCCCGGGTGGATGAGCGGGTCGCCGTCGTCACAGTCGGTGGACACGGGGAAGCCGTCGAGATCGACATCCTGGCAGGCGTCCCCGCTGCCGTTCAGGTCGGCGTCGGCCTGATCGGCGTTCGGTGTGGCGGGGCAGTTGTCGCAGGCCGTTCCCCGGCCGTCGAAATCGGCGTCGGCCTGAGCCGGATCGGGAACCACCGGGCAGGTGTCGACAAGATCCGCCACGCCGTCGAAGTCGGTGTCGCGGTTCTGGGTCGCGCACACCTCCGCGGCGGCGCGTTGGACGCCGGCGCTGTCGGTTCCCAGCGATCCCTCGCCGCAGAGGTTGGCGCCGGCCTCGACGTAGTAAAAGAACCAGCCTTCGGGGGGCAGGTCGGCGTCCTCGAACTGGGTCGCGGCCACTTCGGCGAACAGGCACCCTCCCGCGTAGTTCCGCACGCCGTCCAGCGGCACGAGCGCCCGGTACACGTTGTAAACATTGGTCTGCGGCACCATCCCCCAGAGCACGCGCACCCCCTGCGTCCCGATCGGTTCCACCTGCTCCAGGACCGCCGCCGGCACGCCGGCCGCCAGGTACGAGAACGGCGCGCAGTCGAAACCGTCGGGCGTCCCGTCGTTGTCGTCGTCCGGATCGATGCAGTCGACCTGGCCGTCGCCGTCCGTGTCGGGGAACCCACCCTCGTCGATGAGCAGGTCGCAGTCGTCGTCGATGCCGTTGCAGGTTTCGGCCGCGCCGGGGTGGATCTGGGCGTTGACGTTGTTGCAATCGCCGGCGCACGTCGTCCAGCCGTCGCCGTCCTGGTCGAATCCCTCGTCGATCGCCAGGTCGCAGTCGTCGTCCGCGAGGTTGCACAGTTCCAGGGCCCCCGGGTGGATGGACGGGTTGGCGTCGTCGCAGTCGTTGGCGGTCGTGAACCCGTCCTGGTCGGCGTCGACGCCGGCCGCGGTGCCGGCGATGCGGAGATCGTAGGAGCCGTAAATCCCGAGGCCGGGTCCGTGCGTGGAGCGCAGATGCAGGCGGCCGTCGGCGCCGGGCGTGTACGCGACGAGTGACGATCGATCGGTCGGGGCGCGGTCGTCGTTGGCCGCCAGGACGGTCGATCCGTCCGACGCCAGCAGCGTGAGCGAGGTGTTGGCGTCGCCCAGAAGGCCGAAGGTCTCGATGGTGTAGGGCTCTCCCCCCACGACGTCGAACGAGAAAAGATCGGCATCGGGCTCGCCGATCAGGTCGCCGTTCGTGTCGGCCCAGTAGGTCAGGTGATAGGTCGCCGGGCCGGGCACGACCAGGCGCGCCGCCGCGACCGAGTCGTTGGGCTCCATGAGATCCGGCTCGTACTCCACCCCGAGATGGCGGAAGATCGACAGCATTTCCGGCAGGCGACCGTTGGCCACCGACGGGTGGAACCAGCCGTCCCAGAAGTCCTCCAGGCTGGTGCTCACCGCGGTCGCCAGGTAGAGGTCGACCACCCGGAAGACCTCGGGGTCGAGCCCCTGGAGCAGGTCCCAGGGCTCGTCCGTTCCGGGCGAGCCGTCCGTCGTGGCCGGGCCGTCGCCGGTGTCCCACAGGGCGGTGTAGACCGTCGTCTCGCTCGTGCCCCCGTAGCAGACGAACGGCAGCTGCGTTTCGACGTCGAACGAGAATTGCAGGTTGCCCGGGCCCGCCTGGCCCGTCGTCCGCACGTAGGTGCTGCTGTTGGGGCGGCCGAAATGGCGTCGCACCGAGTTCCCGAAGTAGGTCGCGAATCCCTCCTCCCAGGCGAGCCGGAGGTCCTGGTTGCAGTTGCTCAACTGGTGCGACCCGCCGGGGTTCTGGCTGACGGAGAACTGCTGGACGAGGTAATGTCCGACCTCGTGGAGCAGGACGGTGTCGTCGTAGCCGGCGTTCCTGGCCATCACGACGGCGGTGCCGTTCCAACTCGACAGCGTCGGGTTGGTGGCGCTGAAGGTCGCGAGCAGGAGCGGCGCCGGCAGCGTCCCGCCGCGCAGGATGTTCAGAAACTGCGCCGCGTCGAGCGCCGCGTCGTAGAGATTGAACGCCTCGCCCCCCGCATTGGCCACCGCCACGAGGGTGCCCGCGGAGACGTTCTGCGTCGGTGGATGGTTGCTGATCGTCGGCCCGCGGACCGACCAGACACTGGTGGCCTGGCTTCCCGAGCGGACCTCGACGGGGATCCCTCCAGGTTCCTGGTGACGGGCGAGGCAGCGGATGTAGATGTCGCGCGTGTTGTTGTCGCTGACGAGGAAGCTGAACGTCCCGGTGGCGCTCGTCGCCCCCTGGCCGACGATCTTGTTCCCGTCGACGACCTGGACATCCGCGAGTCGCGTGGGTCGCACCGGTTCGACGCCGGTGAATCCCGAGGCGTCGAACTCGCGATCGACGTAGGCGCAGGTGCCGCTCGCGGTCCAGTCGGCGCGCGCCAGGCTCGCGAACGCGGCGGCCAGGAGGGCGGCGACGACGGCGCCGCGCCTCACCGCGGGAGCTCCTCGATCGGCACCGCCATCATCTCGAACGCGCCGAGGTGCAGGTGGCCGGCGGCGGGGGCCACGGGGTCGAGGGTGGCGCCCTGCCCGAGCCGCAGGGCGCGGCCCCGGGAGTCGCGGAACACCGCCTCGAGACGCACCGCATGGCTGCCCGTGCCGCCACCGCTCACCGGCAGCGCGAAGCGCCGCACCTCGCCCCTCGCGAGCCGCATCGGACCGCGCGGCAGCCGCGCCGGGCCCACGGGTTTGAGCTCGTCGGGCAAGGCGGCTTCGATAACGAGGTCGCTGATCTCGTCCGCGCCCGTGACCTCGACCACGAGCAGGGCGGATGTCGCGCCCGCGCCGCGCTCGATGTCCTCGAAGCGCACGTCCATGACCAGCGGCAGGGTCGGCTCGATCGTCGGGACCGGGCGCGCCGCCGCGGACCGGGTGGGCCCGGATCGACCGTCGGCCAGGGCGGCGAGGGCCAGAAGGGAGGCGGCGGCGGCGACTGCGACCGGGCGTCGGGTGTTCACCATCGTGGGTCCGCGTCCTCGCTGGCGCCGGCCCGATGCCGACGGATCGGGACCTAGGTACCGCGACGGTGCATCAAAGTCAACAATTTTCAACCCGCAGCGGAATTCCCCGCGCGATTCCGACGCCGGCCTCTATACTCGTGCAGGAATCCCCCCCATGAGCGCGCGCCTGTACGCCGACCACGCCACGACGACCCCCCTCGATGCCCGCGTCCGCGCGGCGATGCTGCCGTTTCTCGGCGAAGAGTACGGCAGTCCGCTGGCGCTGCACGCGCGCGGCCGGCGCCTGCAGGAGGTGGTCGACGCCGCCCGATCCGACGTGGCGGCCCTGCTTGGGGCCGACCCCGACGAGATCCTGTTCGCCGGATCGGCGACCGAGGCCAACAACCTGGCCCTCAAGGGGACCCTCCTCGCGGAGCCGCCCGGGGCCCTGGTGCTGGCGGCGGCGACCGAGCACATCTCGGTCCTGCACCCCCTGCGGACCATGGCGCGGGCGGGCATGGAGCTCCGGCTGCTCCCGGTCGATAGCCGGGGCCTGCTCGACCCCGACCTCTTGCGGCGCGAGCTGCGTCGTGGAGCGGCGCTGGTGTCGGTGGCGCACGCCTCGGCGGAGATCGGCACCCTGCAACCGATCGCCGACCTGGCGGGGATCGCGCGCGCCGCGGGCGTGCCGCTGCACTGCGACGCCACCGCGAGCGCCGGCCTCGTGGCCCCTGGAGAGGCGGGGCACCTTCCGGACCTCGTGACAATCTCGCCGCACCTGTTCGGCGGCCCGCAGGGCATCGCCGCCCTCAGGGTGGCGCGCGGCCACCGGCTCCGCCCGCTCGTCGAGGGGGGCACCCAGGAGGGCGGCCTGAGCGCCGGCACCCGGTCGATGGCCGGCATCGCCGGCTTCGCGGCGGCGGCCGCGTTGACCCTGTCCGAGCGTGCCGGGCGGGCGGCGCCGGCGGCGGCGCTCGTGGCCGTCCTGCGTCGCCTCGTCCTCGACGGCATCGCCGGAGCGGTGCCCACCGGCCACGACGCACGGCGGCTCCCGGGGCACCTGAGCCTTTGCCTCGACGGCGTCGAGGCCGAGGCGGCCCTGCGCGAGCTCGACGACGCGGGGATCGAGGCGTCGAGCGGGTCGCCGTGCACGACCGGGGCGGGCAAGCCCTCCCATGTCCTCGAGGCGATCGGCATCCCTCCCCGGCTGGCACGCGGCGCGCTGACCTTCATGTTCGGGGCGGGGAACGGACCGGGCGACCCGGAGAGGATCGCCGCCGCCCTGGCGGCCGCGGCGATGCGCCTGCGCGCCCTCAGTCCGCTGGGACGGCCCGGCTGAGGGGTCGCGCCCTCACGGACCGGAGGGCGGCCGATCGTCGATCGGGTCGACGACGAGGCCCGTCGGCACCTTGGGATGGAAGAACGTCGACTTCTGTGGCAGTCGCAACCCGAGGCGGGCGACTTCGATCACCTGCTCGAGGCGGGTCGGGTTGAGCAGCACCGCCATCGACGCCTCGCGGCCGCGCTCGATCAGGGTGCCGGCGTCCTTGACGTACTCGAGATTCTCCTGGCGCGCCCGGCGGCCGGCATCGAGGCCCAGCGCCCGCTCGAGGATGAGCCGTTCCAGCACGACGACATCGAGCCGCCGCAGCGGAGCGGGCAGGTCCTCGAGTCCCGGCGGATTGACGGCCGCGCCGTCGCGCCAGCGCGCCAGCCACGCGCCGCGCTCGCCACCGAACAACAGGCCGAAAACCCCCGGGCGGCGGGCTTCCGCCGCGACGGCGCGCGGCAGATGGGCGCCGTCGGGGAGGGGCGCGAGGTCGAAGGCCGTCGCCAGGGCCCGGCGCACCCGGGCCGGCTCGAACCCCGGCAGCGAATGGACGACGCGGTGGATCGGCAGGACGGCGAGTCCCGGATCCTCGAGGCTGCACAGGTAGGCCAGGACATGCCCCGGGGCCTCGCCGGCGCCGGCGCCGGCCCGCCCGGCGTGGTGCGCGAGCGCCGACTCGTAGCGGTGGTGGCCGTCGGCGATCAGGACCCACTGGTCACGCAGGCGCTCGAGCAGGTCGTCGATCGTGGGGCGATCGGCGACCCGCCACAGGCGGACGGTCTCGCCGTCACCGATCCGGGCCCAGGCGTCCGGAGGCGTCGCGGCGATGCCGCCGGTGATCCCCGCCACGCGCGCACCGGGATCGGGATGCAGGAAGAAGATCGGGCTGAGGTTCGCCCCGGTGGCGGCCAGCAGGCGGGCGCGCTCGGCCCGCGGCCCGTCGTGGGTCAGTTCATGCGGGAGCACAACGCCGTGCGCGTACGGCTCGAGCCGCAGGCGCGCGAAGAGGCCCCGGCGGCGACGCGCGCCATCGCGTCCGGCGAATTCCTGCTCGGCGACGTAGAGGGCGTCGGAGGGGTCGCGGGCGAGAGCGCCGTCACGGACCCAGCGGGTCAGCCGCGCGCCGGCGTCACGGTACGGATCGCCGGCCCCGCCCGCCTCGGGAAGATCGACGTGGACGATGTTCAGCGGGTGCGCCGCCAGGCGCCGCCGATCGGCCGGCCCGATGACGTCGTACGGCGGCGCGATCAGCCGCGTGAGATCCGGGGCCGGCGGCACGGCGTAGCGCAGCGCCCGGAACGGCCCGAGATGTGCCACGGCCGGCGCCCGCTCACCGCCGCTCGAGGGCGAGTTGATCCTCGAGCCGGCGCATGAAGTCGGATTCGATGACCCCCGACGAGCGGCGATCGGCGAGAACCCGTATCCGCTTCACCTGGTCGAGGCCATCCACCAGGATCCGCGCCCTGAGGCTCAGGACCGATCCCCCGTCCTCCCCCTTGGTCACGATCCCCTCGAGGGAGACCTTCCCCTGCTTGACGACGTTCATCTGGAGGATGTGGTAGCCGGGGCCGAGCCGGGGAGGCGGGTCGGCCACCGCCTCGGAGTAGTCGCGGGAGTTGAAGTCCACGAAGGATGTCTTGACCCGCCGCCCCTTCTCCTCGATCTCCTCGGGTGGGTATCCAGACTGCTCCAGCACCTGGAGGAGCCCGTTCCAGAGCCGCTTGGCGCCGAGAGTATAGGCGCGCACCTGGAACGACGAGACGGCGTCCGGGTGGATCGCCTGGTCGGCCGACGACGGCGTCGCCAGCTCGGCGGGCGGCGGGGGCGGCGGAACGGGCGCCTCCTGGGCGAACGACACGGCGCCGCACGCCGCCGCGAAGGCGGCGAGGACGGGTGCGAGGGTGCGTCGCGGAGAGGCTCGCATCGTGGCTCGGGATGCGCACCCGGGGGCGGGCGGCAGAGCGCGGATTATAGCACGCGCGCCGGGCCCTCAGGCCGGGTCGGTGCCCGTGGGCGGCAGCGACTCGCCGGCGCGGCGGGCGGCATCGGCGAGGATCTCCGCCAGCACCTCGAGGCGGAACGGCTTCTCGATGCACGGCCGGCCCGTCCGCTCGACGAACGCGCGCGTGCCGGGATGGACGGTGTCACCGGAGGCGAAGACGACCCGCTCACGGAGGTCGGGCCAGCGCTCACAAATCGTCTCGAAGACCCGCCGCCCATCGATATCGGGCATCTTGAGGTCGAGCAGGACGAGGTCGTAGCGGCCTCGTTCGAGCTTGCGGAGCGCCTCCTGTCCGCCGGCGGCCGTGTCGACGCTGTGCCGCGCTCCCGAGAGGACATCGACCAGCAGGTCGAGGATCACCGGCTCGTCGTCGACCGCCAGGACCCGCAGCGGCCGGGCCGCCGATGGCAGGCCGGTCGCCGCCGCCCGCTCGCCCCCCTCCTGGTGCCCCGCGTCGCGGCGCACCGGAAGCTCGACCACGATGGTCGCGCCGCGGCCGGGCTCGCTCTCGGCCCAGATGCGGCCGCCGTGATCGCGGACGATTCCGTAGGAGATCGACAGCCCCAGACCGGTCCCCTCGCCGATCGGCTTGGTGGTGAAGAACGGGTCGAAGATGCGCGGCAGGCACTCGCGGGGTATCCCCGGACCGTCGTCGGAGACCCGCAGCTGGATCATCCCGCCGATGTCGCGCGTGATGATCGTCAGCGTGCCCTCGCCGCGCCGCGCGGCCATGGCCTGCTGCGCGTTGTTGATCAGATTGAGCAGGACCTGCTGCGTCTGGTTGAAGTCGAGCATCGTCCGCGGCAGGTCTTCCTGGAGGTTGCGCACCACCCGGATGCGGTTGACCTTGAGGTCGTACTCCTTGAGATCGAGCGTCTTCTCGATCAGGCCGTTGAGCCCGAGGTAGCGCTTCTCGGACGGATAGCGCCGCGAGAAGGCCAGCAGATTCTGGACGATCTTCTGGCAACGCATGGCCGAGTCGAGAATCCTCTCCACCGCGCGCTGCTGGCGACCTTCCATCGGGCCGCGCATGAGCAGCTGGGAGTATCCCAGGACGCCGGCGAGCGGATTGTTGAGCTCGTGCGCGACGCCGCTGACCACCTCGCCGAGCGCCGTGAGCTTCTCGGCCTGGACGAGGTGGCTGCGGGCCGCCTTCAGCTCCGTGATGTTCTGCACGATGATGACGGCCCCGTACGGCGCCCCGGATTCGTCGCGCAGCGGGCTGGCCGCGACGAGCGCGTCGCGCAGGCTGCCGTCCCGGTGGCGCACGCTGGTCTCGAAGTTGCGGAGCGGCTCGCCGCTTCTGAGGAGCCGTCCGAAGCGCGCCTGCGCCTCGGGCTCGGGGAAGAACTCGTCGATCCGGTGCCCCACCGCCTCGTCGCGCGCCAGCCCGAGCAGGCTCTCGCCGCCGCGGCTGAACTCGCTGATCCGGCCGGCGGCGTCGACGCTGCCGATCAGGTCGGGCGAGTGGTCGAGGATGTTCTGCAGCTTCTCCGAGGTCGCGCGCCGGTGTCGGACCTCGTCGCGCATCTCGTCGTGGAGCATCGCGTTGCGCAGGGCGTTCGCCGAGGCGTTGGCCACGACCTGGCAGGCGGCGATCTCGCCGCTCGAGAACGGCCGGCCGGCGCGCGCCGCCCGCAGGAACAGCATGCCCAGGAGGCTCTCCCCGTGCACCAGCGGCAGCACCAGCATGGCCTCGAAGCCGAGGCGGGTGATCGCGTCGCGCACGCCGTCGAGAAGACGCTCGCTGGCGACATCGTTGATCACAACGGGCCGGCGCGTCTCGATGGCGAGCCGCACCTCGGGGTACTTGCGCAGGTCGATGGAGAGATCGTTGATGGCCGGGTCGTCGCTGCTCGCCAGGACGCGGCAGCGGCCGGCCTCCTCGTCGACCTGCAGGATCGAGCAGCGCAGGGCGTTCACCAGGTGCGCGACCCGCTGGGAGACAACGTACAGGACGTGGTGCAGGTCGAGCGTCGAATTGGTGGCCGCGGTGATCTCGAGGAACGCCTGCAGCTCCTCCTTCTCGCGCTCGGTGCGCCGCTGCCGCTCGTCGTGCGCTCGCACCTGAAGCGCCACCGTGCCGTAGTACAGCGCCACCACGTACAGGAAGGGCAGGCGGGTCAGGAGCGCCGCCAGCCCGCCGGCGATCGACGTGTCGGCGACGAGGTACATGTACAACCCGGCGACCAGGGTGGCGCCGGCCACCAGCCGCGGCAGGTCCGTTCCGATGGCCGCCATGAGCAGGACCAGGAAGAAGACGGTGACAAAGCGGCCGCCGTCCACCCCGGCATGGAACAGGGCGGTCGACACCAGGAAGGTGTCGCCGATCACGATGGCGTAATCGACCCGCGGGATCCCGCGCAAGTGGCGCGGCAGGAGGGTCAGGACCAGGTTGCTGGCGAAGTAGACCCCGAGAAGGACCTGGTCGAACCACTCGAGCGCGTGCGCGGTTCCCGGCTGCACGAGCAGCATCGCCGTCGCGAGTAGCAGGACCCAGCGCAGGGCGGGTCGGACGAGACCCTGGTCGTGCCGGCCGCGCGCCGGGAGGACACCACCGTTGTTCACCGTCGCCCTCCGAGAACCGCGGAGGAATATAGGAGCGGGCGGGCGCGACGCAAGCGCCCGCCGTTTCTTGACTTTTGCGGGTCGCCGCGTAGAATTCTCCAGCCCCGGAAGACAGCGCTTGGCGCGGACCGGGCGGGATCGACGAAACCA
>Ga0247727_10004262_pt1 | contig 30519 bp, 24 predicted proteins | sample WisWelCaveWW1625_FD_202498 | JGI IMG/M metagenome (GOLD analysis project Ga0247727, IMG submission 202498) | Biofilm microbial communities from Wishing Well Cave, Virginia, United States - WW16-25 | ecosystem: Environmental > Aquatic > Deep subsurface > Groundwater > Cave microbial mat | place... | reverse complement strand
GATGAATCGCTTTCGGCGCCTGCTGATTCGGTGGGACAAAAAACCCGAAAACTATATCGCCTTTCTTCATTTCGCGTGTGGCTTGATTGCCTTTCGCGCTTCAGGGTTATTCGGATAGGCACTTAGCGGGTAACGCCGCGAATTATTTGTTGGATGGAGTTGAACGCTGCAATGCCATTGCAGTTTCAACCTTGATTGTTTATCAAAAACCTGATGGTACTTATGCAGTTATGATTGCTAGGCGAACCGAAAAACTAGCTGTTCATGCTAACCTCTTTCATGTGCTGCCAGCAGGAATGTTCCAGCCCGAAATGGCAGCTTTCGACGTTGAATGGAATGTCTATCACAATATCCTGAAAGAATATGCTGAAGAACTCTATGGTTTTGAGCTTGACGAGGAAAGAAACGATCCTACCTATTTCTACAAAGAAGAGTCGGCAGTGCGCCGTTTACGAAAAGCTATAGACAACGGCAAGTGTTTGATAATGACAACAGGGCTTGTAATAAGCTTACTAAACTTGCGCCCAGAAATCTGTACAATTCTGTTAGTGAAAGATGCCGATTGGTGGATAAAACAAAGGGGAGTGCAGAAATTAAACTGGGAATATATGAAACGGCAAGAGATGTTTGAAAAGGTTGGGGGCAATTGGACCGACTATGAGCTCAATCGGATTGAAGAACAGTTCTTGGAGGATTTCGGAACGAATCCCGGTCAATGGGTACCTCCAGGACTTGGCGCGTTATGGCTAGGTGTGGATGCCGCCCGTGTTGCACTTGGTTTACCAGCGACGAACAAGTCGTAAACATCAACAATAAATCAAAATTGCGCGCCGCGATAGGTTATGCTAAAATACCGCCGTCATAAAATTCTTCCACTCGGGAACTATGATGAAACATTGCGGGGGCTGTGACACTTGGAAAGACCAAGAAGAATTCAATTGGAAGAACAAAATTTTGCGAACGCGGCAGCGTCACTGCAAGAAATGTCAATCGGATTGGACGAAACGGCATTATCAAAAAAACAAAGAAAGTTATATTCAACGAGCGAGGAAGAGAAATCGCAGTAACACGCTAGCAAACCAAGAAATTATTTTGACCCATCTCAAAACGCATCCGTGTGTGGATTGTGGAGAGACGAACCCCGTTGTGCTTGACTTTGATCATATCAGAGACAAAAAGTTTCTAGTCTCGGTTGGGTTGAATTGGCGTCGCACAGAGGACTTGATTGATGAAATTTCCAAGTGCGAAATCCGTTGTGCAAATTGTCATCGCATCAAAACGGCTAAAGAACGTGGGTACTATCGTTTAGGCGACTAGCTCAATTGGCAGAGCACCGCTCTCCAAAAGCGGGGGTTGGGGGTCCGATTCCCTCGTCGCCTGCCACGCACAAAAAATCCGTCCCCATTCGGGGACGGATTTTTTTTGATGAGGAATGAATACCACTAACCATGAAAGACGAGATACACTTTTCCGATCTGGATTACGGTGTTCGGTGGTAACGTCAGTATCTCGTTGAGCGCGAGACGTTTTTTGTTGACGATCGTGCCGTTCGCGGAACCCAAGTCTTCAATTTGCCAGACCCCATTCCAGACCAACCGCGCGTGCTTTCTGGAAACGCCCGCCGCGGCATTGCCGCCGAACGGCGCTAGATCAATATCGGGCAGCGTGCGCGTGTCTTGACCCGAGCGTCCGATGATGAATTCGATTTGGTTCGGCAGCGCGAATTGATGATTGTTGATGCTGATGCGCGGCGGTGATAACGCGGGCGCGTCGAACGGTTGTGTTGACGCGAGCGCCATGTCACAAAATTCGCACGCCGCGTTCGCAGCAGCATTGCGCCGCTGGCAATTGGGACAGAGTTTGATGAGTGCCATAGAGATTCTTCGCTCCGCTCAGAATGACAAGTGAAAATGTGCCACGCACCTTCGAAGGTGCGTGGCACATTTTCACTAGCCCGCGACGAGTACGGGACGAAAGCCCGCGTAATCGTAACGATTCTCTGGATTAATGTGCGTGCGATCCGCCGCGCGCACATGATATTGATCGCTGAACCACGCGCCGCCGCGTAGCGCTTTGTACGATCCCGTTTCGGGCCCTTGCGGATTTTTTTCGTCGGCGAGCGTGTACGCCTCCGCTTTGTACCAATCGTTCGTCCACTCCCACACATTGCCGACCAAATCCCACGCGCCGCACGGACTCACGCCGTTGGGAAATTCATCCACCGCGGTTGTGCTGTTGTATTTGCCTTCGGTGGAATTGACACGCGCGGGATCAAATTCATCGCCCCACGGGAAAATGCGCCCATCGTTGCCGCGCGCCGCTTTTTCCCATTCCGCTTCGGTGGGCAAGCGCAGCTCTTTGCCCGTCAAATCACTCGCCCACCGACAAAAAACCAACGCGTCGTACCAACTCACACTCGTGATCGGATGCTGAATTTTTTGCGGAAAATCAAAGGGCGCATTGCGTCCCGTCGCGTTTGTAAAGACCGTGAACTGTCCGACGGTCAATGGAAATTTCGCAATCCAAAATTCGCCCACTTCAATTTCGCGCTGCGGGAGTTCATCTTTTTGATAATGCGGATCCGTCGCGGGATCACTGCCCATCCAAAATTTGCCCGCGGGGACGCGCACAAAATCTACATGCGTGCCCATCGCAATTTGCATTCGCAAAACCCCGCGCACGAGTGTGATTGACAGTTTTGGTTTCGCAGGAAGCATCTGCGTGCGATCTTCGGAAACGGGCGCGATAGTGGGTGGCGGCGCGAGGGGGGATGGCTCTGGACGCGTGATAGTGGGCAGATTGTCAAAGCGCGCCGTGATGTCATCTACAGGCGCTTGAAACGGTTCTGGCAAACGCGTCGAGAGTTGGGCACTCGGCGATTCGCCTTGGTTTTGCGCGGGCGCGTCAGCGGGCATCGTGGAAAGAAAGGAGCTGATCGCGTCAAGTTGTTTCGAGTACGCGGGATCGGAGAGTTCGCTGTCGGGCGCGGCGGGGGCAGGACTCGCATTGTTGTCGGCGAAACGCGAGGGTGAAAAGCCGAACGCTTGCAGCATGTCCAACGCGGTGGCGTAGCGCTGCGGCGGATACAGCCCCATCGCTTTTTCGACAATCGTCGCGGTGCCGAACGAAACACTCGGATTGAGATCGCGCACGCCGCGCCACGCGGTAGAGTTTAGCAAACGCGCATGCACATCCATCGGCGGTTTGCCCGCGAGCAAGGTGTACAGCGTTGCGCCCAACGCGTAAACATCGGTGCGCGGATCGGTGTGCCCCACCTCGCGCGAGTATTGTTCGAGCGGCGCGTATTCGGGTGTGCCGACGCCGCGCAGCAGCGTCATCGTGCTGGGTTGATTCGGATCAAATAATTTTACGAGTCCAAAATCTACGAGCATGATTTGATCATCGGGCGTGAGGATGAGATTGTGTGGTTTGATGTCGCGGTGAATAATGTTGCGGGAATGAAGATACACAATCGCGTCCAGAATTTGACGCGTCCACGTCAAGACCAACGACTCGCGCTGCGCGCCATGTTGCTGCACGTAGCGGTGCAAATTGATCCCTTCGATCAAATCCATCACGATATATTCACTGTCGCCGACCGAAAAATAATCATAGATGCGCGGGAGTTGTGGATGCGACAATTGCGCCAGTGTTTGCGCTTCGCGGCGAAATTGATTGCGCGCTTGCATCATGCCTTGCGGAGTGCCGTTCGGATCGGGCGCGCGTTCTTTCACTGCGACCATGCGCTCTAGCGAGGTATCGCGCCCGCGATAGACCGCGCCCATGCCGCCTTGTCCCAACATGCCAAGGATTTCGTAGCGGTCATTCAAGAAAATTTCATTTTCAAGAGCCATGAAAAAACCTTTATGTGCCTTGCACCGAATCAATCGCGATGAGAATCACACTGATGTTGTCTGAACCGCCCGCGCGGTTGGCGAGATTGACGAGCTGCGCGCAGGCGGCTTGGGGGTTCTGGGCTTGCGACAACACCTGAACGATTTCGGCTTCGCGCACCATTTCCCACAAGCCATCACTGCACAACAACAATTGATCGCCGTCTGCCAAGATCAATGCGCCGCTCTCAATCGGAAACAAATCGGGTTCGTTGCCCGTCGCATCCCCCAAACTTTTGAGGATGATGTTGCGCTGGGGATGTGTGAACGCCTCTTCGGGTGTTACCGCGCCATGTAAAACGAGATTCGCAATGTAGGAATGATCCGTTGTAATTTGTTCGAGCGCGCCATCGCGCGCCAAATAGGTGCGGCTGTCGCCGAGGTTGGCAATGTAGGCGCGTTGACCGATCAGCAGCGCCAGCGTAAGGGTTGTGCCCGATTGCAGCGCGTTTTCGTTCGCCCACTCTATAATGTGGGTATTCGTTTTTGTGATGGCAGCGCGCAGCGCGTCGCGCACGGCTTCGTCGTCTAGCGTTACTTCATTCCACAGCGGCGCAATGATTTTGGTGTTCAACTCATTGAAAATAAGTTGCAGGGCGAGGCGACTGGCATCGTGTCCCGCTTGCGCGCCGCCGACCCCATCGGCAAGGATAAAGAGCCCAAGCGAGGGCGCGGCGTCGGCGTGCTGGGCGGAAAGGTGAAACGCCGCGAGCGCGTCTTGATTCGGTTCGCCAGCCGCGCCGCGCTGCACTCCGGGATCGGTTTGATACCCATAGCGCAGGCGGGTCGAGCGCGGCGCGCGTTGGGCCGTGGTGTCCACATCCCGCGCAAACGTATAGGTCTGACCATCGAGGAGAAAACTGGTGGGGGGCAAGTGTGTCAGGTTCGCGGGCGCACGTTGTTCAATGACGCGGCGGGTGAGAGTGGGGGGCAACGCGCTGCCGCAAAAACCGCACACCTCCGCGCCGCCATCGTTTTCGACATTGCACACCGCGCAGCGCTGCATTGCCGCGACGCGATAGACATTCGCGACCGCGTCGCTCGAGAGGAGCTCAATGATCGTGTAACGCTCCAAAAGCAGCGTCCCCAATAGAAGCGGCGTGATCACTTCATCCGCTTCGGGTAACACAACGGAGGCGGGCATGGGAATTCCCGTGTCGGAAGGATGGAGTTGAGACATACCAATTTTCGCTGCGAGTTGACTGACCGAACGCGCGCGCGGCGTTAACAATGTGCCTCTCATTTTGTTGAAATTTGGGAGTGTGTCAATAGGAGAGGCGCGGGAATCGAGATGGAGTTGCCACGCACTTGCGCAAGTGCGTGGCAACTCCATCTCCGCGCGTGCTTCTCTACTCATTCCGTTCTCACTCTTGCATCATTGCAACCTAACGCATCACGCATACAATTTTGTGCGATTTGCGATACGCGATTTGCGATACGCGATTTGCGATACGCGTTACAAGTGAGGAACCATGAAACTAAATTTACGATATATCGGCGTTTTATTTCTCGTGTTGAGCGTGTTTGTTTTTGGACTCGCGGGCGGCGTGATGTTGGATCGCTATGTGATGGTCGCGTCCGCGTCACCGAACACGGATGCGCGCCCCAACACCGATTTGCTGCTGGAAGCGTGGCGCATTATTGATCGCAATTATGTGGATCGAACTGCGGTCGAGGAAAAGCGTTTGACCTACGGCGCGATTACGGGGATGGTGGATGCGCTGGGCGATACGGGGCACACGAGTTTTCTTTCGCCCAAAATGTTGGAGCAGCATCAGAATTATACGCGCGGTGAATTTGAAGGCATTGGCGCGCAAGTGGAAAAGAAGGGCGATTACATTATCATCACTGCGCCGATGGATGATTCGCCCGCGCTGAAAGCGGGCTTGAAACCGGGCGACGCGATTCTAAAAGTGAACGGCGAAGATATGACAGGCAAGAGCGTAGAGTACGTGATTGATAAAATTATCGGACCGGCAGGGACAAAAGTAGAGTTGGTGATCATTGACGCGCACAATGGCACGCAGCGCGAATTGACGATCACGCGCGCGAAAATTAAGGTGAGTGATGTGTCGTGGGCGCAAGTACCGGGGACGACGTTGGGCGTGGTTCGCATCGCAGGATTCAGCGACGGCATCAGCGCGGGTTTGAAAAACGCGCTCAAGGAAATAAAGGCGCAAAAATTGACGGGCGTAATTTTGGATTTGCGAAATAATCCCGGGGGCTTGTTGAGTGAAGCGGTGACGACGACGAGTCAATTTTTGGACAAGGGCAATGTGCTTTTGGAAAAAGATGCGGAGGGAAAAATTCAAGAGGTAAAAATTGAAGCGGGCGGCATCGCTACCGATTTGCCCATGACGGTGCTGATCAATTACGGCAGCGCGAGCGCGTCGGAAATTGTTTCGGGCGCGCTGCAAGACGCGGGGCGCGCGAAATTGATCGGCGAGACGACGTTCGGCACAGGCACGGTGTTGAACACGTTTAATTTGTCGGACGGTTCCGCGCTGTTGGTGGCGACGCTGCAATGGTTGACGCCGAACGGACGCGTGATTTGGCATCAAGGCATAAAGCCCGACGAAAAAATTTCACTGCCCGCGGGCGTTGCGCCGCTGACGCCTTCGATTTTGAAAACGTTGAACGAACGCGATTACAAAGCGAGCCGTGATTTGCAATTGCAGCGCGCGGTGGAGTGGCTGAGTTGTCCCGATGGAAAATGCGCGACGGATGCGTTGAAATTTCCGGGGAAAGAGTGAGTTCAAAAAATTCAAAACCCGTTTTCGTTTAACGAAAACGGGTTTTGAATTTTTTGAGGTTTCTCTTTACAATTTTGATGCCGAACGGCGCAAACAGTTTGGTCGCGTTCAATGTTTTCACGCCCGAACAAGCGCAGAGTTGGTGGGACCCAAAAACGAGACCCATCGGGCGCGGCACGGCGTATTCGATCATTTGCGCGACGGGCGTAGAAGCGTATTACGGCGAATGTCAATCGCGCGATTTGAAATGGAAAGGGGAGTTTAATTTCCCCGGGACGTTCTATGTCCAAGTCGTGAATTTCAACACAGGCACGGCGAATTTTACATTGACGATTGAGGGAACGGGCGTATTTGTTGGCGCGCCGCCAAGTGTTGTGCCGCAAACGAAACCACTGCTGCCGACGACGGGTGGGGTGTGGGGGCAGACGGTGAAACCGAAACCGATTCCATACAAGATAGATCGAGATTGGCAAAAAATTTTTCAAAAAATGCCACGCACCTCGAAGGTGCGTGGCATTTTTTGAAAAATTTTTTACGCTGCTTTCTTTGGCAGATGCAAAAAGAAAAATGCAATGAGGAATCCCGCGAACGCCAACGCGGCATCGAGGAAAAATCCATTTTGCAAGCCCGCCACAAACGCGTCGTTTGCCGCGACGATCATTTGTTGCGCCACATCGGGCGCGAATTGTTTGAGAATTTGCTGCGCGGTTTCGGTGCCCGCGAGAATGCCTTGCATCGCTAAACGCTCCGCGTCGCTCACCGTCGCGCCAAGTTTTGCGATGTCGTCGCGCAAACGCGCGTCGGCGGTGAAGGTCAGGATTGTCGTCGTCAAGCCCAAGCCCACCGCGCCGCCCGCGATTTGGAACATGTAAATCAAACCGCCCGCAAGCGATGTGCGTTCGGGGCTCACGGACGAAACGCCTGCGGTGGTGACGGACGAATAGAACAAGCCCAATCCGACGCCCAACAAAATCATGCCGCCGATCAATAAAATTCCGTAACCCGATACGGGCGAGAGAAAGCCCAACGCGAGCGCGCCGAGCGTATTCAGCAGCGCGCCGCCCACCACCATTGCGCGCGCGCCGAGTTTGTCGTACAACGTTCCGCCGATAAAAGATAGCGCGGCGAATAAAACCATCAGGGGCAGCATCCCCAAGCCCGATTGAAGCGGCGACGCGTTCAATAATTTTTGGAGATATTGCGGAATGTACAAAAGGGACGCGATGAAAATGGGCGCGAGCAATCCTGTCGTAAGGCACGCGGCGAGGAACGCGCGTTTTTGCATCATCTCGCCCGGCACAAGCGCGTGTTCCCCTGCGCGGCGTTCAATGAAAATAAATAATGCGAACATCAACGCGGCAAACACGAGCAAGCCAATCAGACGCGGATCCGTCCAGCCCCATTCCACTGCTTGATCCAAACCGAAGAGGAGCGACAACAAGCCGAGTGATAGCGTTGCGATGCCTGCATAGTCAATTTTTGGATCAGCGGGCGGCTGCAACGCGGGATGAATTTTGAAATACGTCACGAGCATGGCGAACACCGCAATCGGCACATTAATAAAAAATGTCCCGCGCCAACTGATCCATTCTGTCAACGCGCCGCCGAGTATGGGCCCGATGGATTGCCCCACGCCCGCCGCGCCGAGAATCAAACCGCCTGCAAGTCCCGCTTTTTCTTTTGGCACAATCGCGTAGGTCATGCCCAAAATGGCGGGCCACATCAACGCGCCGCCAATGCCCATTGTCGCGCGCGCGCCAATCAACACCAAAACATTCGGCGCGAGTCCGCCGATGAACGACATGACGGCAAAAATCGTCGCGCCGATGAGGAAGATGCGCTTGCGTCCAAACAAATCCGCAAAGCGTCCGCCCGCGACAATGAGCATCGCAAAGACGAGCGCGAACGCGTTAATGACCCACTGCACGGTGGAGAGATCGGAATTGAAATCGCGTTCAATCGCGGGCAGCGCGACATTGATGGAGGAAAAATCTTGGGAGAGGATGATGACGCCGAGACCCATCGCGATAAAGGGGAGAATGATTCCATCGGCGGGTTTTGTTTTGGGCGCGACGATGGCGGTGTGCTGCTGCGCGTGCGCGAAATGGTGGGTGAACATTTATGCTCCTCAACGTTATCTTGTCTGCGCGCATGGTAGCATTGACGAAAGGGCGCGTCAATCGCGATGTGAAAAAAAAGAGACGTTTCCGCGATGTATGTCATCGCACGAATCGTCTCTCCGAGGGTGTGCCGCATACGGGATTCGGACCCGTGTTTTAGCCTTGAGAGGGCTACGTCCTAGTCCCCTAGACGAATGCGGCGGGACGAAGCAGATTATAACATGGCTCGTGTTTTTATCAACAGGTGCGAGACCCGAAGGGTTTTTGACGCGTTCGCGAATCGAGACACATTCGCGCAAAAACCCTTCGGGTCTGGTCACGGCGCAACCTCAAGCGGCGCAACGATCTGATCTTTCTGCGCGCGCCAGATTCCCCAATCTGTCCCCGTGAGCGGTAATCGCTGCACAGTGTCGGAGCGATACATCCCAAACTCTAACGTATAGTTTCCCGCCACAAGATCGGAAGGCAATTGCATTTCCAAAGTATTGCCAACCAATTCCTGAGCGTTCCATAAACTCGTTGGATATTGATTGTCCAATGGTTCGGCATCTTTTTGGGCAACAATTTTTCCATTTGCATCTACCACATGCGCGAACAAGGCGTAATTCGCATCGGGGATTTGACGCGCGCCCAACGAAACCCGGAGACTCAAAACATCGTTCGGCATGAGGCGAATCGGAATTGACGCGGTAGTGTCAAAATAAGTTTCCTCTGCGCCGCGCCGCGCCTTGAGCGCGGTATTCACGATTTGAAATTGATCACCAAGCACGAGGCGCGCAGCATCAAGAGGTGGCGGTGTCTGTGAAAATTTAAAGCGCGCGAGCGACGGCGTAATGATTTCGCCTTGCGGATTGCGCGCGGGCAAAACGTTTGCGTCGCTGACGCGCGCCATGCCAACCTCGATGCGTCCGATAGGCGGATAGACATCAGGAATTTTTACAGGTACGCGATATTCGTCCGCGATGATTTCATTTGGCTGCCACAAACGCGGGGGATACAAACCGTTGCCCGTGTATGCGTCCCACTGCCCAAGCAATTCGCCGCGCGCGTCGTACACGTGAATGTAGAGCGCCGGGTTATCAGTAATCAGTGCGTCAGTGCGCCAGTAAAGCGTAATCGGTAATTCTTGACCAGCCGGCAAAAAACGCGGCGTCTCGAATCCGACGAGTTCGGGTTGCGCGTCGCCCGCGTCATATTTGATGTGAACCGGATTTGGCACGCGCGTTTCATCCGCAATGCGCGCGGGTTGTGCGTACACGGGCGCGATGATTGTGACGGGCGCGGTGATCGCAAAGCAAAAAAGAAAAAGTGAAAAAAGCGCGGGAAGCCAAAGCGTGGAGCGTGGAGCGTGGAGCGTAGAGGGAAAAACGCGAGTTGAGAAGCAATTTGCGATTTGCGATACACGATACGCGATTTGCTCCAACCCGAACGCAAACAAAATCGCCACCACTGCAATCGCGGGAAAAATCAATCGCCCTTGCGAGGCGTAGGTCATTAATGTCCACCGAATCAACGCGATGAACACGACGGCGAGATGCAGCGCGGGAATCCACAATAACGCGGGCAACGCGCGACGCCATGCGCCGATGACGAGTCCAACCACTGCAAGCAGCGTAAAAAAATCGAGCGTTGTATAAACCCATTCCGGCGCAATCACATTCACGCCGCCAAAATTGCCCCAGAAGGAAATGCGAAAGCCCTGAAATTCATCGAATAATCCCAACAAGGTTTGCGGCGGACGCCCGCCCGCGATTTGTAACCAGACGTTGAACGCGAGGGGATCGTTGTAAAGTAAATAATTGCGCGCGAACCACCACGCGTCAAGGACGACGATGGGGAGGAGAAAGTAAAGAGTATAAAGTAAAAAGTGGACAAGATTTTTTGTTCGCCACGCGCAATAGGCAAGCACACTCATTCCCACAATGCCCAGCGCGAGATTGCTGACTTTGGTGAGAATGGCGAAGGCGACGATGATGCCAAGAATAAAAACGCGTTGGTTCGTTGCGCCGCGTGTGACGAGTCGAACCATCAAATAGATCACGCTGGTTGCCAATAATGCGGCGAGCGCATCGTTGTTCACCGACGCGCTGATGAACAGGAACATGGGATTGAACGCGACGAAAGAAGCAGCGAGGAGGGCGAGGGATGAGGGATGAGGGATGAGGGATGAGGAAGGAGATGACGCGTAGGGAGCGCTCTCTAGCGCGGTAGCGGCAAATCCACGCGATAAAATTTCACGCGCAATTTTGTAAGTGAGGAACACCGTGCCTGCGCTAAATATTAATGACAAGAATCGAATAAGATGCACTGCCAGCGTCGTACCCTGCCACGGAAAATTTTCCGCGTGCGTGTGGACGATCAGGTTCTTGTTGCCGAACGCGAGGGGCACGCCGATTTTGGCAAAGGGGTTGCGCCAGAGACGTTCCGGCATATCGCTTGTGTCAATCCAAAATGTACTCGCTGCGGCGAGCGAGTAGTACAAGGGCGGCTGTCCGCCTTCTTGTTCCCACAATTGTTTTTGTGTTGGGTCTTGGACCGGCAAACCATTCCCGCGCGCGAGCCATTGCACGTACGGATAATGCCACAACTCATCGCCCGCCTCGAAAATCGGCGTAGTGATGGAATAGAGCGCGCCGAGCAGCACGAAAAGTGCGACGAGAAAATAAATCGCGCGTTCGCTTGCAAGAAAATTTTGGATGCGCGTCCTCATCGAATCTGAATCACATCTCCAAGTGTCACCGCATCGTTCGCAATGCGCGCGCCGTTCGCATCGGTCAATGGCACGCGGACGCCGCTCGTTTCATCGTACATGCCTACCACGATCCGATATTCGCCAGCTGCAAGATCATTTGGCAATTGCAGCGCGTATTCGTCGGTGATGTATTCGCCCGCAAACCAACGATTTATCGGCAACGCGCCGCGCTGTGGAATCGCATCTTGCTGCGCGCGCAAAATTCCGTTCGCGTCAATGAAATGCACAAAGACTTTGAAACTCGCGCTCGGCGTTTGATTCGCGCTCCAATACAACACGAGGGGAATCGTTTCGCCCGCGCGATATTGCGTGCGATCCAATTTGTAGCCGAGTAATTGCAGCGCATCACCGACGAGCGTGAGTTGCGGGCGTTGAATGATCGGCACGCGAAATTTGCGATGGCTTTCTTGCAGCGCAACGCGAAGCGGGGGCAGCGCTTGTCCGTTCAATGAAAGCAAAATGCGCGCGTATCCTGCGGCAGCTTGCGGCGGAATGGCAATGTCGTTGCGGGCGCGGACAATTTGCGCGGGGTTGAATATGCCGCGCGCGTTCGGAAAAAGCGCGCCTTGATACAAAATCGTTTCAATATCGTTTGCATCACGCAATTTTATTTCGAACGCGTCATCGGCGCGTGAGATGTTTTGCCACCAACTCGAAAATTCGAGAATGTCGCCGCCGCGCGGTTCGGTGTTGGAAACATCATAGCCGCGAAAATTTTTGTCGTCGCGCGCGGCATTGAGGTGACGAGGGACTGTGAAGCGATTGGATTGAGCGGTTTCCGCGGCAGCAACCTCTAATTGCACCGCGAGGTGGTCAAAGCGCTTCAAGAATGTAAAAACAAAGTCCGATCCCTGCTTCCTTACATAGAGCTCCAGCGCATAGAAACCGGGAGGCATGTCGGGGGGCAAAAAGAATCCTTGTCGATCCATTGCAAACAGCCCCTTTGGAGAACGTTCGATCGGTCTGCCGCCATACGTTTGTGTGCTGCGGTCAACCCAGCGATGCCCTTGTGTATCTGTCACACGCCATATTAATTCAAAGGGCAGGGTGTCCAGGTTCTCGTTCCAGTTCAAGTCAATCTTTACAAAATCGCCTGCGTGTAAAGACTTGGGACCGAGACGAAATTCCGTCAAGGCGTCGGCGTCCCCATTGTCAATTGCGCCATACTCCCCACGCGCCGCAGTACGCAAATCCAATCGCCACAGTGACTCGAATAAAGTCTCGTGAAATTGTTTGAAAATTCTTAGGGTTTCTGTATCCGCTGGGTGGCGTGTCAAATAAAATACGTTGTCTTGTTTCAATTCACTTGCAACCTCGCGTTCCAAATTTGGCTGCGGCGCGAGGGCAAGTTGATCTTGATAAATGATCACCTTTTTGCGTTTCAAATCCCTCCGCACGTTTTCCACGTACTGAAAATATTCCAGCGGCGTCAAATCTTCCCACGGTCCCATAATCGTCGCGTTCTCTTCCAACGGCTGCGCGAGAATTTCTTGCCATCGCGCCTGCACTGCATCATTCCAACTCTGATCGTTGCGCGGAAAATTTTGCCAAAGTACATATCCGCACAGCGCGAGGAAACCGATGATTACGAGGGCGCGCAGCGCAGGGCGTAAGACATCATGCGTCAAACGTGAGGCGAGCCAATCCCATGCGAGCGCGATTCCGATGGCGACAAAAAACAAAAATGTCAGATAGGAGGGGATGAAAAAAATTTCACTATCCACCACCCAAAACACGATGGCGAACGCGGTCTCTACCAAATGCGCGAGCCCGATCAATAATAAAAATTGACGGGGCGGGATGGATTCTGGAAAATTGCGCGGGACGCGTTTCGATGCCAATGCGGCGATGCCGAGCAAGCCAAACGCGAAACCGATGGGCGTAAATTGTTCAACGAGCAATGTCAAATAAACTTGCGTAATGCGTTCCCAAATAAAGCCGGGCGGACCGAAACGCAGCCACACCGAAACATTGCTCGCCAAAATCATTTCGGTGAAACTTGAGGCGTGATATTCGACGCCAACATCACTCGCGCCGCGCAAGGGGATGTACAGATACAACAGCAGGGGCAAGAATAACGCCGCAATCGTTTTCCACAATTCACGCGGCTGAAAAATTTTGCGCCCACCGCCCTTCAACGGGTTCAGGGCAAGTCCCCACAACACAAAAATTCCCAACGCGGGCGCGAGCCAAATCATTGTGCGATGATGCGTCAGCGAAAATCCAAACGCCAGCGCAACCCACCACAACGGGACGCGTCCCATGCGCCACAAAATCGCGAGCCATAACACCAGCACGATGAAAAATGAATTGAGCGTGTATACATCGGGAATGACGGATTGTGACCAATAGACGCGCGAAACGCCAAAGAGGACGGACGAAAAGAGAGAAACGAGTAGCGAGAGGTTCAAGGTGCGGAGTGTGAAATAAATGAGAACGAGGGTGAGCGCGCCAAAGAATCCTGAAAAGACATTCGCGCGATACGCGATGTTGCCGACAGGCATCAACAAAGTCCAAAGTTTCGCCAACAAAAAATAAAGCGGATACCCCGTGTGACTGACGCCGAGCAAATAAATGTTGGTTTGAAATTCGCCAAAGTCGCCGTCGAGGACGCCAGGCGCGGCGGTGCGCGCGTACAGTGCGAACGACGCGAAAAATAAAAGCAGCGCGGCGACGACATCCCAATTCACTTGGAGCGCGGTCAGACCTTGTTCCGCAAAGGACGCGCGATTGCGGCTCACAGGCAACCCTCCGTTGGCGCGTTCACTTGGACATTTCCCAACGTCACAAAATCCTCCTCTGAATTTTTTAAATTTACGCGTTCATTCGGTTCGCCAAATTTGTACGTCCCCACAATCACATTGTACTCGCCCGCGCGCGCGCCGTGATTCAAAGGCACGTAAATTGTATCTTCCAGATACTCGTTCGGTCTCCAGTACACCGTCGGATACGCGCCGCGTCCGGGGATCACATCCTTGTTGCCCGCGACAATGCCTTCGGCGTTGACCAGATGCGCGAATACGCGATACGATTCTTGAATCCGTGTGTCACTCGTCCAAAATAGAATTACACCTAATTTTTCATTGCACGAGATTGCGCGCGCGGAAATTGAATGTCCGCGCAACAACATTCCATTTTCAAAATCTGCCTCGATGCGCGCGCCGCGTTGATCGAGGGTTGCGGGATTGAAGGGCGCGGGCGGCGCGAACGCGGGTAATGTGTACGCGATCAACACAAACGCGGGTAACGCGATAAAAAACGCGCTGCTAAAAATGGCTACAACGCGTTGTGCTTGCAAAAAATCAAACGCGTGTCGCAGACGTGAACCGACGCGCCAAACAATTTCACTCCAACCCAAAACATAAATTAACGCAATCGTTCCGATGGCGGGAAATAAATAGCGTCCTTGATCCGTCCCGCTGACCGTGCGGATAAATTGCAGTTGCGCGGCAAAAATGAACGCGAGCCATGCCAACAGCAAACCCAACATGACAAGACGATTTGCGCCGAGCGTCTGCCTCTCACGTAAAACGTAAAACGTCCAACCGATGCACGCGAGCAGGAAGGCGGCAAGAAAAATTGTCAAAAGCGCTTGCGGAAAATCGCCGGGTGTGGGTCCGCCCCAAAACGTTTGCCACAGCCACGGCAAATTGATTTGAGAAAGTTCCGCGAAGGTGAGTGGCGCGTCGCGCGGCGGAAGGGCGGAGGCGGCGATGAGTTTGTAGGCGAGCGGATCGCCGTAGAGAAGATGATTGCGGAGGAAATACCAAAGCGTGAGCGCGCTGATCACGGCGATTGGTGTCAACGAAAAGGAAACGAATAAACGAATGGAACGCGCGCGGTAGGCGAGATACGCGGTGAAGAGAATTAAGAGAGGGAGCAGACCGAGCGCGGTTGTTTTGATCAAGATGGCGAGGGCGATGAACAAACCCAACAGGGCAAAAGCTTTCCAGTTAGCGTTCCATTGCTGCGTTACTATTTTCGCCATGACGAGAAACGTGAGCGCACAAAACGCAACGAGGGGAATGTCATTCGAGACGAGCGCGCTGGCAAAGAGAAACGAGGGATTGGGTGTGGCGAGCGCGGTTGTGGCAAGGGCGAGATAATGTTGCGCGGGAAAGAGAGTGAGCGTTAGCGCGTAGATTGCATAGACGGTGACGAGTCCAAACAAAATCGTCACACCGCGCGCGAGATGAACGGCGAGGGTTGTGCGCGTATAAGGAAAATTCTCCGCGTCGCCATGAAAATACAAATTGCGTCCGCAACAAGCAATGTCGCCGACGAACGATTGCGCGGGATTGCGCTGCAAGCGTTTTTCGTAATCGTTTGTGTTGATGGGCGAAATAACCATTGCCGCGAGTGCGTAATACAATGGCGGCTGCCAACCTTGATGCCCCGCTTCACCGCCCCCTTGCTGAAAAAGTTGGATGGGGAGCGCGCGGTGATCCGCTAGATATTTGGTGTAGCGAAAATGATCGTCTTCGTCGGGTCCTTCAAAGAGGGGAATGACCAGCGAATACGTCAACGCGAAAAATGCAAAGACGCTGAGCAGCGCGACGAGGAACGGATCGAAACGACGCGTGGAATTTGAAACGGTGGATTGGGTTTGCAAAGGAAAATGATTTGTAGGGGCTGCGGCTTGTCCCTGCCCCGATCAGACGCGCGGAAATTATAGCCGCGAGTACGCCAAATTTATAAATTTGGCGTACTCGCGAAATCGCGCACGATTTTTACAAACGACGCGGGGTCTTCGAGTTGCGGCATGTGACCCGCGTGCTTGATGATCGCAAGTTGCGCGTGGGGAATTTCCGCCGCGATTTCTTGCGCGCGACTCATACGCGTAATTTTGTCGCGTTCGCCCCAGACCAGCAGCGTTGGCGCGCGGGGCGTTTGATTTTGCGGCACATCACTCAACAAAACTTGGCGCAATAACGCGATGAAACTGTGCGAGGCGTTTTGGGATTCGCTCAACATTTCGGGGGTCACGAACGCGGGATTGGCAAAGGCGCGCTGGACTCCTTTTTCCGAATATGCTTGACGGCGGATCAGTTCAAATAACGGCGACAGGAAGGGCGCGCCCAAAAGCGGAAGCGCGAATTTTGGCACACGCAAAATATGCCCGCCGTTCACGAGAATCAAATGTGTCACGCGTTCGGGGTACGCGCTCGCGTACAAACGCGCCAAACCCGCGCCAAACGAATTGCCCACGAACGCGGCTTGTGACATTCCAACCAATTCTTGCACGCGCGCGAGCCATTCAATCAATTCTGCAAACGATATGTTGGGGAGGGCGACAGTGCTGCCGAAATGTGGCAAATCGGGCGCGGCGAGGGTGAAGGAATCTGCGAGCGATTCCCAAACGGTATGCCAATGCCAACGCGCGTCGCCGTACCCGCCGTGCAGTAGAAATAAATTTGAGCCATTACCGCCACGCCACACGCGCACTTGGCGCGCCGCAATGCGAATCAATTGGGGATGAATGAGCGCCATCGGGATTTAATGGTCTGTTAAGAAAGATGTAGTATGCTGGTGAGATTCAAACGCAGAATGTAACATATAACCTATTGCCAAGACCATTTTACCGAGTATATTTGGCATGACAAATATGCAGTCACGCAAAGGAAGATGAATATGTTGAAACGAGACCCGAACGCAAAACACCCCAAATTTATTTCCATGAATCGCCGGCAATTTTTGGTGAAAACTGTGCCGATGGCTGCGGGCGCGGTGTTGCTCGCCGCGTGCGCGCCGACGAACGCGGAAGTGAAACCGCCCCCCGTTTCCAGTGGCACAGCTGTCCCAACACTCTCTGCAAGTGAAATGCCAGCTGCACTTGCACACGCCGAACCATTCAGCACTGTCACTACCGACGAATTGGGCGACAAGCTGAATACGTTCGAGCAAATCACGCATTACAACAACTATTATGAATTTTCGACCGACAAAGAATCGGTGGCGGACATTGCGGCAAATTTTACAACCTCACCGTGGTCTGTCGAGGTGAATGGGTTGGTGAATAAACCGCGCACGTTTTCGATCGAGGAACTTTACACCTTGTTCAAACAAGAAGAACACGTCTATCGTTTGCGCTGCGTGGAAGCATGGTCAATGGTAATCCCGTGGGTCGGTTTGCAGCTCGCGGACTTGGTCAAAATGGTAGAACCAAAACCCGAAGCGAAATATATCAAATTCGTGACGGTAATGCGGCGCGGGCAAATGCCAAATCAAAACACAGCGATCTTGCAATGGCCCTATGTCGAAGGTTTGCGGCTCGATGAAGCCCTGAACGATCTCACGATTCTAGCTACAGGCATGTACGGCAAACCCTTGACCAATCAACAGGGCGCGCCGATTCGACTCGTGGTGCCGTGGAAGTACGGCTTCAAGAGCATCAAAGCGATTGTGCAAATCGAATTTACCGATCAGCTGATTGATAACACCTGGCGCAACGCAAACTCGGGCGAGTATGGTTTTTACGCGAACGTGAATCCCGAAGTGGATCATCCGCGTTGGACCCAAGCGAGCGAGCGCCGCATCGGCGAATTTGGGCGACGCCGTTCGCTCCCGTTCAATGGCTATGAAAATCAAGTGGCGAGTTTGTATCAAGGTTTGGATTTGCGGGAGAATTATTGATGCGCCTCACCCCCGACCCCTCTCCTGAATTTGAAAACCGCAAATTCAGGAGAGGGGAGAGGCATTGATTGTTGATGAATGATTCAAAACGAAAAACGACGACGCAAAAAAACTGGCTGCGCGAAAATTGGCTGCGCGTGATCGTACATGTCGGCGTGTGGGGTCCGCTGGTGTGGCTTGTATGGCGCACGCTAAATGATGATCTTGGCACTGATCCTGTTGTCACGATACAAAATGTGACGGGCAGAACGGCGATGATTTTGTTACTGCTGTGTCTCGCTGCAACACCAGTCTATATCGTTACGGGATTTAGCAAAGTGATCAAAGTGCGGCGCGCGTTGGGATTGTACGCGTTCTCGTACGCGGGTTTGCATTTCATCAATTTCATCGCGCTCGATTATGCGTTTGATCTGGGATTCATTTTGCAAGATGGCATTGTCCAGAAACCGTACATTCTTGTTGGCTTGACCGCGCTGCTTATTCTTGTTTCATTGGCAATCACTTCAACAAAAGGATGGATGAAGCGGCTCAAGAAAAATTGGCCGCGTTTGCATTGGCTGATTTATCCCACCGGCGTTTTGGTCATTATCCATTTCCTGTGGCAAGCCAAAGCGGCGGAACGTTTCGAGCCGTTCGTCTATGCCGCGATCTTGACTGTGTTGTTACTCGTGCGCGTGCCACCCATTCGCACACGCATCGTAAATTTCCGAACGCGTTTGACGGGCGGAAAGGTTCCCGCAAAGCGAACACTTCCCAAAACGGAACGGGCAGGGGTTGTGTTGACAACCGAAACGCAAAAAGAAGTTGGATAAAAAAACGAGATGATAATTTTTCGTCTCGCGTTTTTATTTTACGCGGTTGAGATGGAGATGCCACGCACTTGCGCAAGTGCGTGGCATCTCCATCTCGATCTATTCAATCACAATCACTGTTCCCTCTGTCACCCCACTAATAATTTCGGTAGAATCTCCATCCGACAACCCTGTCTCCACCACCACATTCCGCGTCGCGTTTCCCTCTCGCACCATCACAATTTTTTGCGTGCCTGCGCTTTTGATTGCGCGCGACGGCACGCGCAGCACGTTCTTGATTTCAAGTGTCGCAATGTTCACTGTCGCGCCCATGCCCGGACGCAATTTCAAATCGGTTGGCTCCAGCGAAATGATCGCGCGATACACGGTTGCGCCGCGATCGTTCGAGGCGGCAGGAAAAAGGCGCGTCAACTTTCCTTGCGCGGTTTTACCGGGGAACGCGTCGAAACGCAATTCAACGGATTGTCCCAATTGCACTTCCGCCACATCAATCTCGTCAATCTCCGCGACGAGCTCCAATTTTGTTAAATCCGCAAGCGTGACGACGGGATTGTAACCGCCGAGCAATTGATTCGCTTTCGCGTTGACTTCAGTAATTGTGCCATCAAACGGCGCTTTTAATTTTGTTTCCTCCAACGCTTCCCGCGCGTTTTGCAAATCCAACTTTGCATTGTCCACCGCGCGCTGCAAACGCTCCAGATCGCTTTGGGACGTCCCGCGCGTTTGGCGTTCAAAATTCGCGCGCGCAATGTCGTAATCACTTTGCGCCAGTTCCTGCCCAATCCGATTATCGTCCGTCGCGTCTTTTTTGTGCCGATCTTGCGCGGCGGCGAGCGCGAGCGCGGCTTTTTTCAAACTCTGCTGCGCGATTTCCAATTCGGCGGCGCGGGGGGGCTGCTGCGCGTCGGATAAATCATCAAGGCGCGTTTCGAAATTGTCTTGCGCTTGCTGCACGCGTCGCTCGTTCTCACGCCGATCCAATTCTGCCAACACATCGCCTGTTTTGACAACATCCCCTTCTTGCACATGCACCTGTTTGATCAAGCCCGAAAATGGAAACGCAAGATTGACACTCGTTTGCGCGCGCACGCGCGCGTTCGCATTCACCGTTGCTTTCAAATCGCCGCGTGTGACAGTGGCGGTTGTTTGTGCGCGCGAGGTTGGTTGATTGAAATAGAAATATGCGCCGATGACGAGGGACGCAATGACGATGAGTGCGATCCAAAAAATGGGGCGACGGAGAAAAGAAAGAATGTTTTTCATGGTAAAGGTGTCGGTACGGTAAAGTTGGCGCGATCCAAATCAAACGCTGCCCACTTGGTATCCAACAAGGTCAATGTAAAAACATACGTTGTGGACGCGAGACGCGACACATCATAAGCGATGGCAAACGAATTTGTGCCACCCTTCAAAACCTTTGGAAACGTATTGCTCGCGACAAGTTCAAGGGTCGCCGCGTCTCGCAATTGCGCGCTCAACACATAATCGCCCGCGCGTTCCACCTGCAGCTGCCCATTGAAGCGCAATTGATCTTGTTCGCGTGTCAAGGTTGAATCGCGCGCGATGCGCGCATCGTTCGGACTTACCGCAAAGAGCGACTCACTCTCGCGCGCAAAGTTTTTTGCATTGGCTTGCACAAAAACAAGATGCCAACCCGCGCGCGTGGATGTGTAATCGTTCGCAAAATACCCATCGTTCGCCGCGCCGTCATTGTGTTTGCCATCGTCGAACAATTCCAATTCCGTAAAGGTGAATGGCGCGTCCAATGTTTGCGCGGGCTGTGCGACGCGCGCGGTCATCTTTACATCTCGATCCGTTTCGCCCGAATCTACTCGCACCGAACCCGTGATCGTATTCGTCGCGCTGACATTGATCGTTTGCCAACGCGTGAACGCGTTGAGCGTGTGCGGCGCATCGAGTTCCGCATACGTTGAAATTTGAAGTGGCTCGCTGCCATGATCCGTCCGCGTCAAAAGCATTTGCCATTCGCCCACCGCCGCATTCTTGATCACATACCCACTAAAGCTCGCCACATCGGTTGAAAGTGAGAGCGCGCCCGAATCATCCGCGCGGGGCAAATCGCTCGGCTCGAATTTTTTCCCATCAGGCGCGATCAGCGAAAAATCTATTTTGCCACCGGGATAATACGCGACGAAGCGCGCGGATTTATTTTCGTCAATCAGAACCGTGTTTGTCACCGTTTCGCCCGCGCCGATTTTTTTTGTGACAACAGGCGTATGATTACTCCCCTCTCCTAAAAAATTTGCGGGCAAATTTTTTAGGAGAGGGGTCGGTGACGAGTCATCACGCACCCCGCGAATCCCAAGCAATATGCGTGATGACTCGTCAGAGGGTGAGGCGACTTCCGAACCAATCGGCGCGTTATCTTTATTCCGCAGCGCGTTCCGCAAATACCGTTCCCACGTCGCGCGCGGATACAAATAACTTGTTAGATCAATTGGCAGCGGTTCGGGTCCCCAATCGTGCAAGTCCCCGTTGATGTGTTTGCGAACGTTGGGCGCGTCAAGGGCAAGCGCGCTGTGGACACTGATGAGCGCGTCACTCGCGGGCATGTCTTGAAGAAAACCTAAACCCGCCTGTTCGCGCGCATCACCAATCAACAAATCGTATGGCACATTTGGATTCGGCGCGCGCGTATTGTTCACAATCATTTGCGCGTATTCGGGCGAGAGTTCAAGCGCAGACGGTTCATCAAATTTTTCCAAAATCTGCTGCATCAAAATCGGCTTCCAAATATCAACGCCCGCTTGCGGCGTTCCCAAAAAAATCGCGCGGTTCACATCGTTCGCATACAGCGATGATTCAAGATACGCGCGCGTATTCATGCCGCCCATCGAGAACGCAATCACATTCACCTTGTCCGCGCCCGTTTCCTTTTTTACGCGCGCGATTTCATCACGTATCACTGCCGCGTTTTGATATAGCGTATTTTTTGGCGAGACGCCGCGCGCGTAGTACATCGGAATCCCATCGCGTTCTGCATAACTTTTTAGGAAACGAAATTCGCTCGTCTCGAGTGTGTCATCGCCCGCAACCGTCCAGCCGTGAACGAGGACGACGGGGAGGGGGGGGGGAAACGTTGGGGCATTGCCGCGATGCGCCATGAAAATTCCGCGCGCTGTGCCGAGCCAATAACGCTGTTGGTAATCTTTGCCGAACGCGGTGATTTGTCCATCCGTCAGTTTTGCTTGCTCGAACGCGTTCGCGATCGCATCTGCGCCGTCGTTCGCAACCCATACGTCATTTTGCAAAATAAATCGCGTGTCCTCCGTCGTCAAATACCATTCCCCATCAAACGCGTCAATGCGGCGGACATTTCTATTTCCAACATTTTTATCTTGCACCCAATTCGCGCCGTCAAAATAAAAAACCCCGTTCGGCGTGCCAACCCAAGGCGCGTTATCGAAATCCAACGCGATGGCGGTAATTTCGCGCGTCGGCAATTCGTAACGCGTCCATTTATTTTCCGCGACAGCGTAGCGTGAGACGCCATTGCTCAATGTGCCGATCCAAACGCGATTTGATGAATCAATTGCCAGCGCGGTGATAAAGTTGGAAGGAATTTCGGAATTGTCGAGATTGAATGTAGTGATTGTTTTCGCGGTGGGATCAAGAACGGACAGCCCGCCACCTTGCGTGCCGAACCAAATTTTTCCATCAGGCGCAACCGCAATCGCCGTGATGAAACTATCGCCAAGACCATGCGCGCGCGTGAAACTGATCAAGCCCGCGTCGGAAATATGCGTCGCGCCTTCGCTCGTCCCAATCCACACGCTGCCATCGGGCGCGAGCGTAATTGCCGTGATGAAATCGCCTGCGAGTCCATCACGCGTGGTATAAATTTTTAGTTGAGCGGCTTGCGCGGCGGAAACAGAGGAGGTAGAGAGAAACGCGGCGAGCAAAAGGAGAAATAAAAATGGGAAACGCGGAAATGACATGCAAAAAATGGGGCGCGGGCAAAGGGGAGTGGCGGGGATTGTAACATAAAATTCCCCAATTCATTTTTTGGCAAAAATGAATTGGGGAATTTTATGTCATGGCTTGACCGCGAGCGTCGCCTTCAATCGTGGTAAGCGTCAAACTTTCGCGTTCCGCGACAAAACGATCTTGCGCGAGCTGGCGCGGCGAATTGTCCAACACGGTGACATGCGCGCCCACCGCCGCGAAAATTGGCGCTTGTTGTCCGCCACCTGACGCGAGACACAGAATATCGTAACCTTGAATCGAATGTGACTCGGATCGTGAATCGTCATACGTCAAACTGCCTGTCCCGAATGGAGTGAGGGATGACGCGTTGTTGAACCATTCGCGCGGCACACCTTTTTGTTCGGTGAGTAACACGCTCCATTCGCCGCGCCGCGCGTTTGCGATGATTCCGGGCGAAACGGGCTGCGTCCACACATTGCCTTTGTCCACTTGCTTGTCCCACGCGTCGCGGTTGTAGTCACGGATGTTCATTAAAGGTACACTGTCATTTCGAGCGGAGCGAGAAATCTCGGTCTGGTCAAAGAGATTTCTCGCTCCGCTCGAAATGACATATACAAGAAACCCGCGCTTGCAATTCTGCGCGGGTTACATTTCTTATTCTTATGTTGTTGATTCCTCCGCCGCAGGTTCACTCTCTCGCACTTGCGGCAAATTCTTTAGCGTCTTGATAATGTCCACACCCGTTAATGCTTCCACCGTCGCAGGCACTTGGGCAATGATATTTGTTACATCTTGCGAAATTTTGGATGCGCCCGCGCTGCCCTCGCCGCCGTTGCTAATGATGACGATGCGATCCGTTTTCGACAACGGTTCGGCAATCGCCGCCGCAATTTTGGGCATCGCTTCGATGAGTTGTTGAATGATCGCCGCTTGCGTGTATTCGCGCCACGCTTCCGCTTTTTTCTTCATCGCTTCCGCTTCGGCAAAACCTTGCGCTTGAATCACTTCCGCCTCGGCGAGACCGCGCGCTTTATTCGCTTCCGCTTCGGCGAGACCCTGCGCGCGAATTACGTCCGCTTGCGCCAGCCCGCGCGATTTATTGGCGTCCGCTTCCCCTTGCCCAATTTGACGATTGCTTTCCGCTTCGCCCGTCGCGCTCGTGATGGCTTGATATTTATTCGCGTCCGCAATCGTTTGGATGCGATATTGTTCCGCGGCGGCGGGTTTGCGAACGGTGGCTTCAAGTTCGCGCTCGCGGCGCGACACTTCTTGTTCTTGAACCTCAATCGCTTTGCGTTTCGCGACGACGTCAATCTGCACTTCTTGTTCTTTGACTTGTTGATTCGAAATGTTTTTCTGCAAATCGTAGGCGAGTTCCGCCGCCGCTTTTTGACGATTCACTTCCGCGTCATACGCGGCTTTTTGCACGAGATAATCTTTGTCCGCTTCCGCGATTTTGGTTTGCGCCGCGAAACGCGCCTGCTCGCCTTCCTGTTCCGCGCCCGCTGACTTGATTTTTGCATCGCGCGTCGCCAGCGCCTGCCCAATTGCCGCGTCGCGTTTTACTTCTGCCGTGCGCGCGACACCGAGCGAATCGAGATATTGCTTGTCGTCTTTGATGTCTTTGATCGTGAACGAAATAATGCCGAGACCCATGTTCGCCATGTCCGTCGCAGACACTTCTTGAACGCGCGTGGCAAATTGATCGCGGTCCCGATAAATTTCTTCCACGCTCAACGTGCCGACAATCGCGCGCAAATGTCCTTCCAATGTTTGCAGCGCGACTTGTTTGATCTCGTCCACCGATTTCGATAAAAACTGTTCAGCTGCAGTGGCGATAGAAATTTCATCGCTTTTCACTTTGACCTGCGCGATGCCGTCCACTGTAACTTGAACGCCTTGCGCGGTGTACACACGCGGCGTTTCCACTTCAATCGTCATCACTTCGAGCGACAAACGCTTCGCCGTTTCCAAAACAGGAATAACGACAGTGCCGCCGCCCTTGACGATGCGATAACCGATGCGCTCTTTTTTGCCCGTCACAGGATCAAGGCGCGTCGCGCCGCGCCCCGAAATGATCAGCGCCTCATTCGGTCCGACTTTTTGATAGCGTCCCGAAATGACGACGAGGAGAATGATGATGACGAACAGGATTGCGAAAATTGCAAAGACGGTGAGGAGTGCTGGCATGGGATACCTCCGAGAGTGAGAGAGTGAAAGAGTGAAGCAGTAATCAGTGGTCAGTTTTTTGCGATATGCGATATGCGATATGCGATCCGCGAATCATTTCGGGCGCACATTCAAGACGGTGCCAGTGATGCTTTCGATGATGACTGCCGCGCCACGCGGGATCGCTTCGCCTGTGGCGGAACGCGCTTGCGAGGTTTGGCGCGAACCCATCGCCACATACGCAATTTCGCCGACACTGGTTGCTGGAATGGGCGCGGTGACTTCAGCTGTGATGCCGATCAGCGCGTTGGGTTTGACGGCGGAGGATGCTTGCGGCGCGATGAAAATAAAGAAAAAGAGCGCGTGCGCGACGATGGCGACGAGTATCGAACCGATCACCGCCCAGATGATGCTCGTCATGGCGGGCAAGCCCATGCCGCGCGTGGCAATGATGCCGATTGCGCCGAACGCGGTGATGAACGACGCGATGGAAATCGGGCTAATGGACGCGATGGAAATTTCACCGGGCATCTCAACGCCGGGCAAATCAAACGGCAGATCGAAATCCATGCCTGCCAGCAATGAAAAGACAGCATAGACAACGCCGACGAGCAAGAGGACGAGATAAAAAATGTCGAGCGCGGACAAGTCGAATAGCATACATTTTCCTCGCGCAAGAATTATAGCATGGAGATTGGAGATTGGATGTTGGAAATTGGATGTTGGATGTCGGAAGGTGTAGAGACGCTTTCGGTGAAACGTCTCTCTGCGAGATTGGAAATTTTTGATAGGCGATTCGCGATAGGCGATTCGCGATTGGCAGCCTCATTCGTCAAACAAAAATACAGGTTCCTGATAGTATCTCACATTCCGATTTTTCATTTTTTCTTGCAGCCATGCGTCGAGCCACGTATTTTTTTCTTGCAGCGTTTGATCGCTTTCCAAAATATCGAGCGGCAGATTGATGCGTAACGCGCGCCCTGGGATTATGTGCCGCGTGATGCCCATCGGAACTTTGGCGCCGCTCAACGCGAGTTCAATAATTTCGTCGGGCTTGTATTTTGGAAACACCATCACAGCTGCGACGCGTTTCGGATCAGCTGCGAGTTGTTCGAGATTCGTCGAGGCGACTCGATACAATTCCACTTTGGCTTCGTACGCGCGCACGACATCGTTCAACGCGTGCGCTTGTTCCGCGAGACCACTGCTGCAGCGCAAACCCGCAATGCGTCCATCGCTAAATTTCAAGTACCCTAAAATCTGGCGCGCCTCCAATTCTTGCTGCGCTTGCGCTTCATCCATCTCGACCATTGCCACACAAGAAACATCATCGAGTTCGCGGCGCAAACTATCCGGCGTTGTGTCGAGTAAAAGATGATTCCACGATTCGAGTTTCACTTGCGGCGAATGATACTCCACAATTTGTACGAGTATATCAGGAACATTCAACGCGCGCAACGCGCTGGAACGTGAGGCGCCGTCGAGGACGATGTAACGCGTCGCGTCCCCATCGGGCGCTTGCGCCACCATCGGCGGATTTTTCAAAATGCGATCCACGCGCAAACGTTCCACCAATTTGTCCACGCGCCTGTATTCAATTTCTTCGTGCAGAAAAACGTTTTGTAATGAGACGATTGAGAGATTGAGTTCGGTGGCTTCCATAGAATAGATTATACACGCGTAGGGGCGGGGTCATCCCGCCCACGCACCCGCGTCGTTGTGAAAATGTAAAGGGCGGAATGACCCCGCCCACGCACCCGCGTCGTTGTGAAAATGTAAAGGGCGGAATGACCCCGCCCACGCACCCGCGTCGTTGTGAAAATGTAAAGGGCGGGGTCATCCCGCCCACGCACCCGCGTCGTTGTGAAAATGTAAAGGGCGGGGTCATCCCGCCCACGCACCCGCGTCGTTGTGAAAATGTAAAGGGCGGGATGACCCCGCCCACGCACCCGCGTCGTTGTGAAAATGTAAAGGGCGGGATGACCCCGCCCACGCACCCGCGTCGTTGTGAAAATGTAAAGGGCGGGGTCATCCCGCCCACGCACCCGCGTCGTTGTGAAAATGTAAAGGGCGGGATGACCCCGCCCACGCACCCGCGTCGTTGTGAAAATGTAAAGGGCGGGATGACCCCGCCCCTACATTCAAAACAAACTCATTTGTTCGCCGTCCTCTTTTTTTCCCTTTTTCTCCTTCACCAGCGATGGCGGTTGTTTGTATCCATTTTGCTCCAACCACTCCACATCAGGCACCCACCCCACCTCTGCAAAATCCACGCGCCCGTTTTCATCGAACACAACGCCCTCTTCCTCAAGCAATGCGCGTTGCCGTGAACCCGTTGCGCCCCCCATTGAAATCGTGCCGCGTGAATTGATCACGCGCTGCCAGGGCACATCGCTTGGGCACGCGTTCATCGCATCGCCCACCGTTCGCATGTCGCTCAACCCCACCATCGCGCCGAGTTGACCGTACGTTGTTACTTGACCGTAAGGGATGGCGCGTGCGAGGGCGTAGATGCGTTCAAAGAAGGGGTTCATCAGTGAGCAGTTGTCAGTAATCAGTGAGCAGTTGTCAGTAATCAGTTGCAAGAAATTCTTGTCTGCTTACAGATTACTGTCCACTGATTACTGTGCACTGACTACACTGCCATCACCTTCGGCAGCATCGCGATCGCGCGTTCCACATCCTCGCGCGGATATTCGTAATCTAAAAGCTGACCGCGCATGTATTGATCGTAGCCCGCGAGATCGAAATGCCCGTGACCGCAGAGATTGAACAAGATCGTTTTCTTGACGCCTTCCTCTTTTGCTTTCAACGCTTCTTGAATCACCACGCGAATCGCGTGACCCGGTTCGGGCGCGGGGAGAATGCCTTCTTCGCGCGCAAACAGTACGTTCGCTTCAAAGACCGCGTTCTGTGAAACCGCAACCGCTTCAATCAATCCTTCGTCGAGCAATTTCGACACAATCGGCGACATGCCGTGATACCGCAAGCCGCCCGCGTGAATTGGCGCGGGGATGAACGACGAACCGAGCGTGTACATTTTCACGAGTGGAATAATTTGCCCCGTGTCACCGAAATCATACGTGTAAATACCTTTGGTGAGCGACGGTGCAGCTGTGGGTTCAGCCGCGATGATGCGCGTATTTTTTCCATTCTTCATTTTCTCGCGCACAAACGGAAGCGCCAGTCCCGCAAAGTTTGAGCCGCCGCCCGCGCAGCCGATGACAATATCGGGATACTCACCCGCCATTTCCATTTGCTTGAGCGCTTCTTGCCCAATCACCGTTTGGTGCATCAAGACATGATTCAACACCGAGCCGAGCGAATATTTTGAATCGTCACGCGGCGCGGCATCCACCACCGCTTCGCTGATCGCGAGACCGAGCGAACCTGTGTGATCGGGATCCTGTTCGAGAAATTTTTGTCCGATGGGGGTGTCCATCGAGGGCGACGAGACCACTGACGCGCCGTAGGTTTCCATCAAAAAGCGGCGGTACGGTTTTTGGCGGTACGAAATCGCGACCATGTACACTTTGCACTCAATGTCGTACAACTTGCACGCGAACGCCAACGCGCTGCCCCATTGTCCCGCGCCTGTTTCTGTCGTGATGCGTTTTGTGCCTGCCTGCTTGTTGTACCACGCTTGCGGCACCGCCGTATTCGGTTTGTGCGAACCGGACGGTGAGACGCCTTCGTATTTGAAAAAAATATGCGCGGGCGTGTCCAACGCTTTTTCCAATCGCCGCGCGCGAATCAACGGCGTGGGACGCCACAATTTGTACGCCTCGCGCACCTCTTCGGGAATCTCCACGTAATCTGTCGCGTACGGCCCCGCTCCGACTTCCTGCATGATCAACTCCATCGGAAAGATCGGCGCAAAATCTTGCGGTCCCACTGGTTGTCCCGTCCCCGGATTGATCACAGGCGGCAGCGGCGTCGCAAAATCATGCTGGATGTTGTACCACGCTTTCGGAATCTCACTCTCTTGCAAAACGTATTTGGTTTGATCAGACATATTCCCTCCCTTGGGAATTTCAGATTTCAGATTTCTGATTTCTGATTTGGATTCACACTATCCTATTCCGTTTTGATTTTTCCTGCAAGGGCTTTTGCGATTGGCGATACGCTATTTGCGATACGCGATATGCTATTTGCCAATCCCCATCGCCTCCCGCGCCATTCGCAATGTTTCCGCAGACATCGGACGCACGGTATCCGCGCCCGCCGCGAGAATCTCGTCAACGAGTAGCGGACGCGCGGCAAAATACTCGCGCCGTTCGCGGATCGGTTTCAAAAATTCTTGAAGCGCCGCGTTCAATTTCTTTTTCACTTCCACATCCCCCACGTTGCCCGCGCGATACCGCGTTTTCAAATCTTCTACTTCGTCCTTGTTCGGATTGAACGCGTCATGATATTGAAAGACAGGATTGCCGTCGGGATTCCCGGGAATGTCCGCGCGAATACGCGTCGGATCGGTGTACATATTCATTACTTTTTGGCGCACCGTCTCCCCGTCGTCGGCGAGATAAATCGTATTGCCGCGCGATTTGGACATTTTACTGCTGCCGTCCGTTCCCATCAAGGTTGGCACATCGCCAATCAACGCGTCGGGTTCGGGAAACACATCGCCGTACAAATAATTGAAACGCCGCGCGATTTCGCGCGTGACTTCGATGTGCGATGCTTGATCTTTTCCCACAGGCACCAGATTCGCGCGCACATGCAAAATATCCGCCGCTTGCAAAACAGGATAGCCGAGCAAACCGTACGATGGCTGTTGGATGTGTTCCGCGTCCATAATTTCTTTGAGCGATGGCACGCGTTCGAGACGCGGCACAGTCGTCAACATTGAAAATAACAGCTGCAATTCCGCTACACTTGGCACATCGGACTGCACATAGTAAATTGTTTTTTCGGGATCAACTCCCACCGCGAGATTATCCAGCACCACCTCGCGTACCGCTTGACGCGTCTCTAGCACATGCTCCTTGTCCACTTTGCGCGTCAACGAATGATAATCTGCGACGAGCAAGATCAATTCGTACTCGTCCTGCAATTTCGCGCGATTCGCCAGCGTGCCAACATAATTGCCGAGATGCAATTGTCCCGTGGGACGATCCCCCGTCAAAATTCTGCCTTTTTTCATTCGGTCCTCATTGAAATTATTTTTTACTCTACAACAAACGCGCCGCGTGCAAAGTTGCCACGCACTTCCGCAAGTGCGTGGCAACTTCGCACTACTCTACAACAAACGCGCGCTCGATTTCGATCTGCTCCGTGCCGTTCGAGATTTGCACCTTGATCGTTCCCTGTTGGTAGCACCCCACTAAATCGTGGAGCTAACACCAGCGTTTGATGAGCTCTTGGGTTGCTTTAGAAACGCGCCCGCGCCGCTTGGGCGGTGTCCAGCGTGACGGGGGTACATGATAGTGCAACAGT
>Ga0247727_10004261_pt1 | contig 30521 bp, 25 predicted proteins | sample WisWelCaveWW1625_FD_202498 | JGI IMG/M metagenome (GOLD analysis project Ga0247727, IMG submission 202498) | Biofilm microbial communities from Wishing Well Cave, Virginia, United States - WW16-25 | ecosystem: Environmental > Aquatic > Deep subsurface > Groundwater > Cave microbial mat | place... | reverse complement strand
ACTGTTTGAGAAATCACCGAACAAACACGCGATCTCACTTTTCCTGAACTGGCTCAAGCAGTTGGCCGTACATGAGCGAATCGAGCAGTCTGATTATGAGGCTTTGGATCGCGTTTATCAAGACACCAAGGAGGTTAGTATGTTGATCAACAACATCGAAAAAGATAGAAAGCAGCTTTATGAAAAGGGCCTAGTAGACGGAATATTAAAAGGGATAAAAGAGGGCAAAGCAGAAGGCCAGCGCGAAAAACTTTTTGAATTTGTACGCGTGATGTTAGCGAGCGGCGAGCCTCTCGAAAAGATCAAGCTCTACACTTCGCTCACGGATGAAGACCTTTTGAATCTCCACGCGGAAACGGCGCAAAACTGATGACGAGACAAGAATCTTTCACCGCACGCGTCATGAGCCACGAAATTTTTTTTCAAGCTCTTGGCGGAAGAATGGCCGAACCCTCGCCCGTCTTTCACCCCCCGGTGTTCAAATCGCAAGCGGGCACGCCCTATCTCACGCAGCCCGGCGTGGCATTGATTGCAAAGCCTGAAGTTCGGCTCGCGGGCTTGCAAACTTTTCTCGAGGGCTTCGAGCCTGCGTTGGAGTTTGCAAGTTATTTGAACGACCCCACACCGCTCACGTCCGGCGCGCAGCTTTGCAAGCTTGCGGGACAAACCTGTTATTCGAGCTTTTCGCCCAAGCGCACGATGAACGAAAATGCCGAACGCTATTTCAACAACATCATGAGCAGCGGCCACGGCTCGGTGTTGGAGCACGCCAATTACTCATTCTTTCTTTACGGCATTTCGCGCAGCTTGACACACGAGATGATTCGGCATCGCGCGGGCTTCGGCTATTCGCAGCTTTCGCAGCGCTATGTTTCCGGCCGCGTGCTCCGTTTCGTTGAACGGCCGGAGTTTCAAGACGGCGGCGAGTTGCATCAAAAATTTTTGGAGCGCATTGATTGGGCCTATGCCGAGTATCATCGCCTCGCCGAGAGATTGTTGGAACAACAAGACGCAGGCACGACGATCCTCAGCGCGGAAGCCAAAACCGATTTACGGAAGAAAGTCAATCAAGCGGCGCGGGCGTTGTTGCCCAATGAAACTGAAACGATTATGGTTGTGACTGGCAATGTCCGCGCGTGGCGACACTTCATCGAAATGCGCGCGAGCAATCACTCCGAGGTTGAGATTCGCGCGCTGGCCGTGCGCATTTTTCTCTGCCTGCGTTTGGCCGAGCCGCTGTTGTTTGGCGATTATCAATTGGAAGAATTGGCGGATGACACTTTTACCGTGTCAACGCCCATGGCGAAAGTTTGATTTTTTGAACCTCACAGGAGCTTAAATGCAAATCGGCATTGTCGGCTTGCCCTTTTCCGGCAAGACTACGATTTTTTCCACGTTGCTTAGGCACAAAAGCAGCGAAGGCGGCCATCATAAAACCGAAGCTGAACGCGGCATTGTGAAAGTGCCCGACGAACGTTTGGAGCGTCTCACCGCGATGTTCAATCCGAAACGCAAAGTCAACACGACCATCGAATATCTCAAAGTGCCCGGCTTCGACGGCGGCGCGGAAAAGCCGCAAGGCTTGCCGGCGCAGTTTATTGCCAATATCAAAACCGTCGATGCGATTCTGCTCGTGGTGCGCGCTTTTGAAAACGACGTGGCGCCGCACCCGCTTGGCCGCGTTGATCCCGCAAAGGATATTGAGTTCATCAATGCCGAATTTTGGTTGAGCGACATGGCCATCGTTGAAACGCGCGTGGAGCGATTGGAGAAGTCGATCAAGAAAACGCATCTGGATAGCGAGCAGCGGGAGTTGGAATTGATAAGCCGTTGCAAGGCCCATCTTGAGCAAGAGCGGCCGTTGCGCGAGATGGCGCTCGCGACGGAGGAAGAAAAACTGTTGCGCACCTATCAATTTCTCACTGCCAAGCCGTTGCTCTATGTGCTCAATATCGCCGAGAGTAAAATCGCGCAAGCCGCGGAGTTGGAGAACAGCCTCGCGCAGTTTCTCACGCCCAAGTGCGCAATCACGTCATTGAGCGCGGAGATTGAAAAAGAAATTTCCGAGTTGAGCGAGGAAGATGCGCAAGTGTTCATGCAAGACCTCGGCATCTCCGAGCCGGCGCTGAATAAGCTCATTCGCGTCTCGTATGAATTGCTCGGCTTGATTTCATTCTTCACCGTGGGCGAAGACGAGTGCCGCTCGTGGACGATTCGCGCGAACACCAAAGCGCCGCAAGCCGCGGGCGCGATTCATTCGGACTTGGAGCGCGGGTTCATTCGCGCGGAGACTGTACATTACAACGACCTTATCGCATTGGGCAGCATGCTCGCGTGCAAAGAAAAAGGCATATTGCGTTTGGAAGGGAAAGAGTATGTGGTGAAGGACGGGGATATTTTGAATATTCGATTTAGTGCGTAAGGCGAAACAAATAGGGTGTCATTCAGGAGGAATCCTTTTAAGCAAAGCCGCATTGCCAGTGCTTAAAAAGATTCCTCCTGAATGACAAACTCTCGGAGGCGCACTCACGCCTCTATGGGCTTGAGTTCCACTTTGATGTGCCTCCATTTTTCCTGCCGAAAGCGCGCTACTGAAAGTAAGCAGCGCATGCCATGCCCCAACACAATCGCCAGCCACACATCACTTGCCTGCAAGCCGCGCATGGATTGCAACACGGCGCACATGCCCAAGGGCACCACGATCTGCGCCACGAGTGTAATGTAAAACGGACTGCGCGTGTCGCCTGTGCCCTGCAACCCGCCGGTGTAAACGAGCGCCACGGTGATGAACAATCCGGAGAGACTCAAGAAGCGCAACAGTTGCACGCCGATTCCCACCACTAAGTCATCTTTCATCCCAAACACAGCGAGCAGCATGCGCGGCATGATGAGAAAAAGTATGCCGATCGCCGTTGCGACGCCGAGGCCGATCATCGAAGCGACGCGCACGGTTTGCTTGCTGCGCTCGGGTTTGCCCGCGCCGAGATTTTGCCCCACGAGCGCCGCGGTTGCGCCCATCAATCCCACCGAGGTCCACGTGATCAATGAAAAAAGTTCGGCGTAGCCCACGGCATATGCGGCCTGCGCTTCGGCGCTGTGCGGCAATGCGCCGATGAAACGCAGCAACAACACGCCGGCAATATTCATCGCGATGCCTTGAAAGCCCGCGGGTAAGCCGAAACGAAAGAGCGAGGCGATGATTTGCCAATCCGGGCGAAACGACATGCCTTTCTCAAAATGCACGGCGAGCTTGCCGGAGAATAACAAATACAGGCCAATGCTTGAAGCCACGCCCGCGGCGATCACTGTGCCTAACGCCGCGCCCAATGTGCCAAGCGCTGGAATCGGGCCGAGGCCGCGAATGAGAATGATATTGAGAATGATATTGAGCACGGTCATCACAACGCCGAGGCGCAACGTCGTTTTCGCATCGCCGGCCGCACGCATCGCGCCGCCGAGCAGAAAGAAGATGAGCATGCCGATGCTGCAACCAAACATCACACGCAAATAGGGCAAGGCCTCGGCTTTCACTTCGGGCGTGGCATGCACGAGGTCCAAAAGCTGCGGCGAGAAGAAATAACCGAGCGGCGCTAAAACTCCCAACGCCAGCACCACGGAAGTGAGAAAAGCTTGATAGACCACGCGATTGACTTTGCCGGCCTCGCCGGCGCCGGCGAAGCGCGCAACCATAACGCCCATGCCGGAATAAAGCGAACTGATAAACACGACCACGACTAAAAAGATTTGCCAGCTCACGCCGATGGCCGCGTTGGCCGTATAGCCGACGAGATGCCCGACCATCGTGTGATCGATAATGCCTTGCAAACCCGCGATAATGTTTTGCAACATCGTGGGCCAGGCCAATTTCCACACGGCTTGCAAGATCGGTCCTTCGGTTAAAGTGCGATCGAATTTTTTCTTTTGTGGTTCTGCCATTGTGCTTGTGCTCAAGAGTAAGTTGCGAGATAGCGGTGTGGTTGCGAGATAGCGGTGTGGTTGCGAGAGCGGAAATTTAATTGAATAAAGCATTTTTCCTATGGAAAAGCTTGGGCCGTCCGAAAGCTTCTGCGAAGCGGCAAAAGCTATTCGGCGAAACCCGTTGCCTTCGGTGTCACTCGGCGGCAAAGCTTTTCCGTCGAACTTCGCCGAAGTCACCGAGTGTCGCCGAAAAAACTTTGGCAGGATGATTTGTCGGCAGAATTAGTTCAATTCGTTCCGTCGAAAAATTATTCCGTCATAAACTTTCAGAAATTTATTCTACGTTTGACGCTCTAATCCGCTTATGGCGAGGAAACGAGGAGTATCTGAGGCGAGTGTGAGGCGGAAATTCTACCCCGTAAAATTAAAACTAAAAACCTCGGCCAGGCCGAGGTTGGAGCGGCGGCATTGGCTTTAATTTTCGAAATAAGCGACGGACTTCAAGAGTTGCTCGCGCGAAATTTTGCCGGCGTTGTAGGAATCCAATTGCTGCTTCTTGATTTGGCAAACCAAACCGCGCGGCTGGTCCTGCGGCGAAAAGCGGAAGTCGGTGGTCACCACCAGCCAATCTTCGGGTTTGAGGCTGCGCAGCGTGTGGCCGTAGTCGGCAAAGACTTCGGCGATCTTGCCGCGGAATTTTTTATACTCTTCTTGCCAGCCTTTTTCGCGTTCTTGATCGACCGTCCGCGCGGCGCGCAGCGCTTCTTCAATTTGGCGATAGGCTTCCGCGGCCGGTGCGGGCGTTGTTTCCCGCGCGCGTGCGCGCGTGCTCCAAACCGGTTGCGCCGCGTGAGTGAAGTTTGCTTCAGTAAAGAAGATCACGCCATAGTCTTGCAAATAGAGCCCGTGCGCCGTGCCGGTGCGGGTTGCGGTGAGCTTGTCTAAAATGCCGGACATGATTTCAATGTCGGCGTTATCTTGCGCTTGCTTGATCGTGCGCATGCGCTTGCGAAACTCGTTTTCACTCAGCTTGCCGGCGCGCAAAGCGGCGATGTCGCCTTTGGTCATCCACGCAAAAAAGTTGCTCGGCTGCGAAGTGAAGCTGCGGGTTTGCTCGCCGGTGATTTCGAAGAAGAAGGAAAACTCCGCGCCGCCTTCGCTATAAACCGCGATGCGATCATTGTCCGACAATTGCCCGATGGCGTCGGCATAACGCGAGAAAAATTCCCAAAGTTCTTCATTTAAATTCGCCTCCGCCTCTGCCGGTCGTGCCGCATTAGCGCCGCGTCCGGCGGTTACTTTCTTTTCACCCATGGCTCGCCCGGCGCGTTCGTGCATTTCATAAACCGCCATGAAGGGAGAAGCGTTGGGAATTTGAAAGAGCACGCCAAAGTTGGGCACATACGTGCCGCGCGCCGACGCTCCGCCCAAACGTATAACCCGTCCGGCCTCGCGATTCAGCAAACGCTCGAGCACCATCTCCATGATCTCGACGTCGCGCTGCATGCGCTCCACCTCAAGTGCGCGTGAAGCTTGCGCCTGCACCTCGGCAATAAATGTGAGGCCGAATCCCAGCAGCAAGATGGCAAACTTAAGTTTCATGGTGATTATCATCTCCAATGCGAAAAGCTCGGCTTATCATATCAGCTCCGCTGCGGCTTGGCCGTGGCTTTCGTTTAAGTTTGTAAATGGACAACTCAGATTCGGCCAAACGATGGCCCAGCCTAGTTGATCACTCACTCAATCAACACCAAGCCACGACCCAGCCGTGGCCGAACTTTTACAACTTACCGTTGCGGCGCGTTCACGCGAACGAGCTGATCGATGATGCGATTGGTCTGTTGCCATCGCGTATTCGTGTTCTGGCGGATCTCGTCAATGCCGCGGCCCACGAGCAAAAGATCGTTTTGGCGTTGGCGGTGCAGATCGGTGGTTAGGCCGACGAGCGTGTGATCAAGCTCTTCGCGTTGTTGTTCATAACCGGCTTGCACCAAACGCGCGATCATTTCTTGGTTCTCTTGGCGGATCTCCGCGGCCAATTGGCTCTTCGCTTCTTCCGTCAAGGCAATGACCGGGCGCGGCGTCAAGCCCGCGCGATACGCGAATTGCCCGTTGCTGTAGTTGATTTCCAGGTTGAAGACTGCGCTCACGAGCAACGTCGTTATCATCGCCACGCCCAACCCAAAACCTAAACGGCTCCAAAGCGGCGCGTGTTCGGGAAAGAGCACTTGCTTGACTGCGCCCCACCAGCTCGGATGATTTTCCACGAATACGATGTTCTGCGCCGGATCCTCGTCGGGCCAAGCGCGCAACGTGACGCTCGTGCGCTGCAACGCCGCGTATTCCTCGCGGCAATCCGAGCAGATCGCCAAGTGCTCGCGCACGCGCTGCGCGTCTTCGTGCGCAATTTCATCGTACAGAAAATCCATGAGCAGAAGTTTGGTATCATCACATTTCATAGTGCACGACCTCTTCATCTATTTGCCAGCGGCCTAAGACTTTTTTCAAGGCCTTCAGACCGTAATATAAGCGTGATTTGACGGTATTCACGGGCGCGCCCAGAATCTCGGCGATCTCGGTGAATTTGAGATTTTGATATTCCTTCATGACCACGACGATCCGTTGCTCTTCCGGAATTTCTTGCAGCGCCTTTTCCAGCAAGTCGCGCAACTGGCTGCGGCTGACGACGCGATCAGGATGCTGCTCATCTTCGGAGTGCAACGTCAACATGGCGTTGTTGGTTAGTTCCAACGCTCCGGCTTCCTGCATGCCCTCCAACGATTGCAGCTTGCGGCGCCGGCGCTGCTTGATCAAATCGCGGCAAAGATTCGCGGCGATTTGATATATCCACGTGGAAAAGCGCTCGAGATTTTTCAGCTTGTCCAAATTGCGATACACGCGCACGAACACTTGCTGCGTGAGGTCGTGCGCCTCGTCGCGATTGCCGATATCGCGGAGGATGAAATTGTAAATGGTTTTCTGCCAGCGCCACACGAGCGTGTTAAAGGCCGAAGGCTCGCCGCGCAGGAATCGTTCGATCAGATCGCGATCATTCATGACTGCTCAGTTTGCTGGATGAAAGTTGCATCACACGGTCCGCTGCATAAGACTGAAGCGCGCGGCAGAAAGTTTTGCGACATTCCGCTTGACTTTCTAGCGCAGAATACTATTTTGCACGAAATTTTGGAAGAAGAAATTTTAACCAAGGAAGGAAAAGGAAGGAACATGTACACCGTAACCGGAACTTCGCGCCGTAGCCTAACGGTCGAACAGTTTGAGCAAGAAATCGAGCGCTTGAATGCGCGCTTGAACGGGCTGGAAAGCCTCATGGCGGAAAAACTCGAAAAAATGCAAACCGCGTTGGCCGCGGATATGAAGCGCGTGGAGCTTCGCCTCGACGAGCTTGAGCTGAAAAATAAAAAACTGCTCCTCCGTCTCGAAGTGATGGAACGCCGGCTGCAATTTGAAGCCGGCAGCCTAAATCGCCCGAATATTGGCTTCGACAAAATTGGCATTGCTTGACTTTCAAAACGAAATCAACTATATTCGCCCGCGTTTTTTAATCCATGCGTGCCCTCTGCCTACCCTCACGACCGGCACTAGTTCGTCGGGAAAGCGCTTTGCGGTCAACGCAGTATCGTAACCTCAAAACGCCAAATCCCCTTTCCATTCGAATGATTTGGTGGCAAGAGATGGAGGATGTGACGGCTTTATGCGACGTAATAATACCTTTCGTGTCGTGCTCATTACCCTGGCCCTGGTGTGGTCCGGCTATCAACTTTATCCCACCTTCATGACCACGCGTTTTAAAGATCAAGCCGACGGCCATTTGAACAAAATCTCCCAAACCTCCGGGCTTTCGATTGATGACCTGAATAATGCTTTGCGCCAAGGCCGGTTGGAGCAGCAGCTCAAAGCGGCCTTGGCGAATCGGAGCGAGGCGCTCCCGGTCGCGTTGGAGGAAGCCCAGAAGCTGATTACGCTTGACGACAAAATCGCCAAGCACGAGCCGCGCGCGATCAAACGCGGTTTGGATTTGCAGGGCGGCTCCTACTTGGTCTTCGAAGTCGATCTTGCCAAAATGGTGCGCGATCTCGCGAAGAACAAAGACGCCAAGTTCGAAGAAGTGCTGCGCGCCGTGGAAGCGAAAGCCAAAGCCCCGAATGTGGATTTCTTTGACGTCCTCGTCCAAGAGATTGCCTCGGCCCAAGTGCGGCTCAGTCGCTATTGGGGCAACCGCAGCCAAGAAGACGGGCAAATCGTGGAAGATTTAAAAAAGAACGCCACGGATTCCGTTGATCGCAATCTCGAAATCCTGCGCAATCGCATCGATCAATTCGGCGTGTCCGAGCCTTCGATTACGAGACAAGGCGACCGCCGCATCGTGGTCGAGTTGGCCGGCATCACCGACGTTGGCCGCGCGAAGAACATCATCGGCAAAACCGCGCAGTTGAAATTCTCTCTTGTGCGAGAGCCGGAAATTACCAACGACGTGATCGTTAAAATTAATGCCGCGATGAAACGCGCGCGCGCGGGCTCGCGCAATGATTCGGCCCAAGCCGCCGAGGCCGCGCCCGTGGATACGACGCAAGAAGCCAAGGTTCGCAACGACGAGGAAGTCAGCGTCAGTGAATTGTTTCCCGGATCAACTTCAGCCGATAGCGGCGAACCGGCTTCCGATTCGACTGTGCTCGTCGATAGAGAACTCCTCGAAGAGAATCCGTTTTCGGCTTTGATCGGCGCATTAGGTCCGGACATTGGCGTGCCGGAGAAAAACGTGCGCGCGGTCGAGCGGGTGTTGCACAGTCCCGAAGTGCGTAACGTGGTTCCCGCGGACGCGGAATTTTTGTGGTCGAACAAGGCCGAGCAGCTTGCGGATACGAAGTATTATCGTCTCTATCTCGTCAAGCGCGAAGCGGAATTGACGGGCACGAATCTCACCGATGCCAGAGCCAATATCGGCAGCGGCGGCCGCGTCAGCCGTCAAGGCGAATGGGAAGTCAGCATGGAAATGAACAGCGAAGGCGCGAAAACTTTTTCCGTAGTCACCGGCGCCAACGTGAACAAACGCCTGGCGATTTTGTTGGATGATAAAATCGTGACGGCGCCGAACATCAACGAGCGCATTCCGAATGGCCGCGCGGTGATTCACGGGGCGATGGATGCCGAAGAAGCGGGCGATCTTGCCATCGTGCTGCGCGCCGGCGCCTTGCAAGCCCCCATGCAAATCATCGAAGAGCGCACCGTCGGCCCCTCACTGGGACGCGATTCCATTGAGAAAGGACAAAACTCGGCGATCATCGGATTCGTCATCGTCGTCGCTTTTATGTTGTTCTATTATCGTCTCTCCGGACTCATTGCCAACCTCGCCTTGCTGCTGAACGTCATTATCGTGTTTGCGGCGCTCGCGCAATTCAAAGCGACTTTGACTTTGCCCGGCATTGCCGGCATCATTCTCACCTTCGGCATGGCCGTGGACGCCAACGTGCTCATCTTCGAGCGCATTCGCGAAGAATTGCGCGGCGGCAAAACCGTCAAGGCCGCCATCGACGCCGGCTATGATCGCGCGTTTTGGACGATCTTCGATGCCAACCTGACCAACGCGCTCACCGCCATGGTGCTCTTACAATTCGGCACCGGGCCGGTGAAGGGCTTTGCCATCACGTTGTTATTCGGCATTGCCGTGAGCATGTTCACGGCGATCGTGTTCACGCGTGTCATTTACGACTGGATGACCTCCCGTCGGGTCATGACCTCGTTGAGCATCTAATCTATAAAATCGCTTTTTTCGTTGAGGAGAAAAGTTTCTCATGGTGCAGTTCTTTCGTGAAACGCATATCGACTTTATGCAGAAACGCAAATATGCGATTCTGGCTTCCGCGATACTTATACTCATCGGCATCGCCTCGTTGATCATCAAAGGCGGTCCGAAATATAGCATCGACTTTCTGGGCGGCACGGAAATTCACGTGCAATTCCAACAGCCCCAAGATCCCGGCGCGGTGCGCGAAGCGCTCGCCGCGCTCGGTTATGGCGACGCTGAAATCAAACAGTTTGGCGGCCGGGAAGATTTTCTGATCCGTGTGCAACAGCAAGAAATCGGCACACAAATTTCCGACAATATTCTCGCGGCTTTGCAAAAAGCTTTTCCCTCGGATCCAGGGGAAATGCGCTCGGTTGAAAGCGTCGGCCCGAAGATCGGGCGTGAATTACGCAGCGCGTCCGTGTGGGCAACTCTGATCTCCCTCTTCCTCATTTTGATTTACGTCAGCTTTCGCTTCGAATTCATCTTTGCCGTAGGCGCGGTGGTGGCCTTGTTTCATGACGTCATGGTCACGCTGGGCATCTTCTCGCTCTTGAATCTCGAAGTGAACTTGGCCGTCGTCGCCGCCTTTCTGACTTTGGTGGGCTACTCCTTGAACGATACCATCGTCATCTTCGACCGCATTCGCGAGAATCTCAAGCTGCGTCGCCGCGACAATTTGCAGATCGCAGAGATTATTAATTTGAGCATCAATCAAACGTTGAGCCGCACGATCTTGACCTCGTTGACGGTGTTCTTCGTGGTCGTCGTGCTCTTCCTCTTCGGCGGCCAAGTCATTCACAATTTTTCTTTCTGCATGCTGATCGGCGTCATCGCCGGCTCGTACTCCACGATTTTTATCGCCGCGACGCTAGTCGTCGAGTGGTACAAGAAGCATCACCTGGCGAAGATCAAGCAACGCTCCGCGGTTGCCGTGCGGTAAAACCGTTGCGTCGTAACGCGATCATCGTGCTTGCAAGCAAGCCGGTTCCTTTGCTCGCAGTTCCCTTAAGCGTTACCCGACTGCGAAGTTCTTCGGGGCAAATTTTTAATTGAAAATTTGCAATTGAAAATTTAAACTGCTTTTGTTTGCGATTCCACGCGAAGCGAATAAGAACTTCTTTAAAAAACTGGCGGGAGGCGCCTTATGACCATTACCGAAAAAACTGCCGGCAAAATTACGCTCTTGGAGTTTTCCGGCAAGATTATGGGCGGGCCTGATGCCGGCGTATTAAACGATAAGCTGCACGAGCTGCTCGACCAAAACCAAACCCGCCTCGTCGCCGATCTCGGCGAGGTCGATTGGATGAACAGCTCCGGCCTCGGCATTTTGATTCAAGCCTTGAACACCATGCGCAACAACGGCGGCGACCTCAAGCTCGCCAACGTCACCGAGCGCATCAAAAACTTGCTCATGATCACCAAGCTCACGCGCATTTTCGAAATCTTTGACAAGGTGGAAGATGCCGTCGCCAGTTTCAAATAGCTCGCATTGAGCATTGCTCAAGAGCACAAACTCCGATTCCCAAGCGCGCGCGCTTGCGCTTGAGAAGCCTCGGAGTTTTTTTATGCCCGCGAGCTTCGCCCACGAAACACACGAATACGACAGTCCGCTTACAACCATCACCAAGAATCATATGCCCGTTCAAATCATCCTCGGCGCACAATGGGGCGATGAAGGCAAAGGCAAGATTATCGACTGCCTCAGCGAGCACGCCGATATTGTCGCGCGTTATCAAGGCGGCGCGAACGCCGGCCACACGGTCGTCATCGGCGGCGAGCGTTTCATTTTGCACCTGATTCCTTCCGGCATTTTGCACCCGCACACCATCTGCTATTTGGGCAACGGCGTCGTGATCGACCCGGCGGCATTGTTGCACGAAATTGCTGTGCTCAAACAAAAAGGAATTGCCGTCGTCGGCCGGCTCTTCATTAGTCATCGCGCGCACCTCGTCATGCCTTATCACAAGCTGCTCGATCAAAGCCGCGAACAGGCCAACGAGCAACACAAGATCGGCACCACCGGCCGCGGCATCGGCCCGGCTTACGTCGATAAAGTGCATCGCATGGGCATTCGCATCGTCGATCTGTTGGATGAAGCCATTTTGCGCGAGAAGATCGTTCATAATCTGCAAGAGAAGAACGCCATCCTCAACGCGCTCTATGGCCAATCGCCGTTGGACGCCGAAGCGATCTTGCGCGACTATCGCGAATTGGATGAGCAGCTCGATCCCTACATCACCGACGTTGCGCGCGCGCTGAACTTGGGCATTGCTGCCGGCAAAAGCGTTTTGTGCGAAGGCGCGCAAGGCACATTGTTGGATATCGATCTCGGCACGTATCCTTACGTCACTTCTTCCAGCCCAACGAGCGGCGGCGCGTGCACGGGCCTTGGCATTGGCCCCACGAAGATCGATCGCGTGCTCGGCGTCATCAAAGCTTATACGACGCGCGTGGGCATGGGCCCTTTGCCCACGGAAATCAGCCCCGAAAGCGGCATTGATTTACGCACGCTCGGCGCGGAGTTCGGCGCAACGACCGGTCGCCCGCGACGCTGCGGCTGGTTCGACGCCGTGGTCGCGAATTATGCCGTGCAAGTCAACGGCATCGCCGCGTGGGCAATAACCAAGCTCGACGTGCTCGACACGCTCGCTGAAATCAAAATCTGCGTCGCCTATCGCTTTCGCGGCAAGGAGATCAAAACTTTCTCCGCCGACCTTGCCGTGTTGGAGCACTGCGAGCCGATTTACGAAACGCTCCCCGGATGGCAAGAGCCGACTTCCGCGGCGCGCACTTTCAACGCCCTGCCGGACCGGGCGCAACAGTATCTGCGCCGAATCGTGGAATTGACCCAAACGCCGATTGAAATTATTTCCGTCGGCGCCAAGCGCGAACAAACGATTTTTTGTTGAGCCACGACACGCGTCGTTCTTAAAACGTGAGGGTAGCCGCCATGATTACGACGACCACTTCCGCGATTGAAGGCAAAAAGATTGCGCGCTATTTAGGCGTAGTCACCGGCGAAGCCGTGATCGGCTCAAACATTTTCGAAGATCTCTTTCGCGGCTTGAAAGGCATCGTCGGCGGCCGTTCAAATAGGTTTGAGCAAAAACTTTCGCGCGCACGCGCGGTGGCGCTCAAGCTGTTGCGCGACAACGCCGCCGAGCTTGGCGCCAATGCGATTGTCGGCATCGATTTGGATTACGAAGCGTTCAGCGCCGGCGATATGATTCTCATGGTGATTGCAAGCGGCACTGCCGTGTTCGTAGAAGATGGAGACAAAAAATGATGACGCGAGAACAAGCTTTTCAACTCATGTGTGAATGGACCGCTTCCGACAGCTTGCGCAAACACATGCTCGCGGTCGAGGCCGCAATGCGTTTCTATGCGCGCAAGTTTGGCGAGGACGAAGAGAAGTGGGCCGTGGTGGGAATTTTACACGACATGGATTACGAGAAGCATCCCTCCAAAGAAGAACATCCCTATCAAACCGTCAAGCTCTTGCGCGAGATGGGCGAGCCGGAAGAAATTTGCCGTGCGATTTTGGCGCACGCGGATTACTCCGGCGTGACCCCCGAAACGCCGATGGAGAAAGCCATTCTTGCGGTTGATGAGTTGTGCGGCTTCATCACCGCGGTTGCGCTCGTGCGCCCGAGCAAAAGCGTGCTCGAAGTCGAAGTCAGCTCCGTAAAGAAAAAGATGAAGGACAAAGCCTTCGCGCGCCCGGTGAGCCGCGAAGACATGGCGCACGGCGCGGAGTTGTTGGGCGTTACGCTCGAGGAGCACGTCGACAATTGTTTACAAGCGATGAAAGCCGTCGCGGCGGAGTTGGGCTTGGCAGGATCGTAATGTTCAGCCACGGCTTGGCCGTGGCTTTGACATTGTACCCTTTAAAAATGCAAATCACGGCCAAGCCGTGGTTGAACCGCCCCATCACGGTTTCATCGCCAAAACTTCAACCACCGCCTTTCGAAACCTCAACTCTCCATACCCGCGCAGCAACTTCACTTTGAATTCTACCCGGCGCAACTCGCGCGCAATCGCGTTGCCGCGATACAATTGCACGAGATGCACCTCTTCACTGCGGCGATAAAGCTTGCCCACGCGGCGAAAGACCATCATCGTGCCAGTGAGTGTTGCCATACGCCACTCTTCTTCTTTCTCCAAAAGGTCAATCACCACGCCCGGCTTAATATTTTTGCGTCGAAGGATTTTTAACAACTCCGCGCGGCCCGGTGCGAGAAGTCTCCGAAGCCGGTGTGATGAATGTAAGCGAGATCTGTTTGATAGTATGAGGGCATCGCTGGCTTTACTCGAGTGAAGTTAAAAAGAATTCTTCGGACGAAGCCAGGCGCGCGGCATCCGGCGCTTGCTTTCGAGGCGGCGAGAGATTATCTTGCCACGTTGCTGATGACCCAAAGAGGAAAATTGCAATGACCAACAACGCACCCCAACCGATCAATATCAATCTCGAGCTCGGCGAAAAAGAGGCCGAGGGCATTTACGCGAACCTGGCGATCATCAATCACACCTCCGCGGAGTTCGTGCTGGATTTTGCGCGCATCTTTCCGGGCGTGCCCAAAGCGAAGATTCAAGCGCGGCTTATTATGACGCCGCAGCACACCAAGTCGCTGCTGCGCGCGCTCAAAGAAAATCTCGAGAAGTATGAAAAAGCCTTCGGCGAAGTTAAAGTTTTCGGCGAGCAGAACGACCGCGAATTTGGGTTTCAGCCGCCGAAAGAGGTTTCGAATCCACCGAACGTTTCATAACAAGCAGGGTGGGGCAATGAGTTGGTTTGAAAGTTTGAACAAAGACATGTTTCAGGCTTTGGTGAGAGAGGCCATCAAAGATGAGTTCACGCACTTTAGAGACGAGATGAGGCGAGAACTCCATGTCATTGATAGTCGACTTACCAAGCTCGAAGAAAGAGTAGAGCGTATGCACGAAAATCAACTTGCTTTTGCTTCTAAAGTCGATCATCTCGAAGGCACGGTCGAAGGCACGTTGCGAGGGTTGATGACGGAGCTCAAATACGATCTCTATGAACGTTTGCGCAATGAATTGCCGGGGCTCGTTGCCGGGGCCCAAACCAACAAACCGGCAAAGAAAAAGACTCTTGCCACTAGCAGCCACAGATAAACACAGAGCAAACTCATTAATCCCTTCACTCATACAAAAGGAGTTCACTGATGAAGTTGTGGTCCCGTTCCACCCAATTGCTTTGCACGTTGGCGCTTTCACTCACGCTGGTGAGGTGCGCGAAAAAAGAAGAGGCCGAGCAAACGAAAACCGAAGAAGCCGCGGCGACGCATGCCAAAGCGCCGGCGCAAGAAAATGGTCGCGGCAATGCAAGCGCGGCGTTTGCCGGCAAGAGCGTGAGTATCAACTATGGCCGCCCTGAATTGGGCGGTCGCGACGTATTGGCGTTGGCGCAAGAGGGCATGGTGTGGCGCTTGGGCAAGGATGAAGCGACCGAGATCAAATCCGAAACCGATTTGAAATTCGGCGAGACCGTGATTCCCGCCGGGCATTATTCCTTGTGGTTGAAAAAGGCGAGCGCCACGGAATGGCAATTGGTCTTCAACAAAAAGACCGGCATGTGGGGCGAGCCGCATCCCGCGGAAGATGATTTCGCTGCTGTGCCGGCGTCGCTGACGACGAATACCAGTTCGGTCGAGACGTTTACGATTGAAGTGACCGGCGACGGCGAGAGCAATGGCGAGATCAAAGCGTTGTGGGGCACGAGCATTATCGCCGCGCCGTTTGCGGTGCAAGCCGCGATGTAATTTCGCAAAAATATCTCTCACGAAAGCAGAACTCCCGCGAAATTCAAAAAGTGATTTCGCGGGAGTTTTCTTTTTCACCAAAAGAGATTTCGTAACACGCAAAAACAGGTTATGCTTTCTCTCCTCGCCTGTCATTCTGTAAGAACCTTCCCCAGTGCTTGAGTCACAGCCTGTTTTGAGCAGCGTGCCGAGTACGAGGGAAGGTTCTTACAGAATGACAAATAAAGGAGAGTTGGCAATCGCTCTACAACGCGCTCAACGCTTCACATCTTCCTCCGCACCAACCTGCGACACACTTCCACCAGTTCCACGCACATTTCGTAGCGCACGAAGGGCGTGACGAGATAGAGGCCGTTGAAATAATCCAACACGCTTTCTAAAATTTCCGCGGCGATAGTGACGCCTTCGCGGCGCGCGCGGTCGCCTTCAAAACGAAAGAGGCGTTGCCGGACCTTTTCGGGAATCTGAATGCCGGGCACTTCGTTGTGCAAAAAATCCGCGTTGCGGCCGCTGGTGAGCGGCATGATGCCGACGAAGATGGGAATTTCGAACTCGCGCGTGGTTTCGTGAATTTCGCGCGCTTGGCGCCAATCGAAAATCGGCTGCGTCATCACGAAGTCCGCGCCGGCAGCGACTTTGCGCCGCAAGCGCCGCACTTGCGTGTCAATGCGCTCGACGTTCGGATTGAACGCGACGCCGACGGTGAAACTCGTGCCCTCTTTCATGGCGCGGCCGGAAAACGCGACGCCTTGATTCATGCGTTTGATCATTTCAATCAAGCTGAACGAGTTGAGATCGTACACTGAAGTTGCGCCGGGCTGATCGCCGAACTTCGCGGGGTCGCCGGTGAGCGCGAGCACGGTGTGCATGCCGAGCGCGTGCAGGCCCATCAGCTCCGCTTGCGTGCCCACGAGATTGCGGTCGCGGCACGCCAGATGGATGATCACCGGAATGCCGGCTTTTTCTTCCACCAAATGCCCGAGCGCGAGATTGCTCATGCGCGTGATGCCGAGCGAGCTATCGGCCATAGTGAGCGCATCCACGCCCACGCGCTTCAACTCGCGCGCGCCAGTGAGGATCGCTTCATAAGCGAGATCGCGCGGCGGATCGAGTTCGACAATAATCGTTGGGCGCTTCTTTACATTCTGCAAAAAGTCCGGCTCCGTGATTTTTTCAACGCGCGCCGGCGTGGGTGTGATGTGCGGCGTAACATGTTTCGCGGTGACGGGCTTGAGTCCGCGCAAGGCATTGGCCATGGCGCGCACGTGCTCAGGCGTGGTGCCGCAACAGCCGCCGATCAAACGCACGCCTTGCTCGCGCAACTTGTGCGCGCTCTCGGCAAAATATTCCGGTGTGGAAAGATAGATGTAGCGGCCCTCAACGTATGCGGGCAAACCGGCATTGGGAAATGCAGAGAGCAGCAGGCCGTCATCGAGCGGCACTTCGCGCAACGCGGCAATGATGCCGTTCGGACCTTTCGCGCAATTGATGCCGACCACGTGCGCGCCCGCTTCGCGCAAATGGCGAAAGCCCGCGGTGATATGGCGGCCGTCGCGCGTGTAGCCCGCGTCATCAACCACGACTTGCGCAATGATCGGCAAACTCGTCAAACGTCTGGCTTGCTCGAGCGCCAGCTCAAGCTCATCCACCGTCGTGAACGTTTCGAAGATGAGCGCATCCGGCTCGGCTTCGACGAGCGCGGAAATTTGCTCCGCGAAAATTTCGCGACACGAAGCGGCGTCCAAATCATCGCTCGCGCGATCACGCAAAGGCCCGAGCGAAGCGAGCACGTAGGCGCGATCCTTTGCCGCCTCGCGCGCGAGGCGCACCGCGGCGTGATTGAGCTCGCGCACTTTTTCTTCCAAGCCGAAGCGCGCGAGGCGATGGCGATTGGTCGTGAACGTATTCGTCTCAAGCGCCTGGGCGCCGGCTTCGACATACGCGCGATGAAGGCCGCGAATCAAATCCGGCTGCGTGAGGTTGAGCTGATCAAAGCATTGCGAGAGCGGGATGCCGTGATTATAAATCATCGTGCCCATCGCGCCGTCGGCGACGAGCAGGCCCTCGTTCAGGCGTTGTAAGAAAGAAATGAGCATGGTAGTCGAGTTTGGATTAATGGATTGATGGATTGATGGATGGTTGGATTAGGGGAGCATTGTTTTTCACGAAGGGATGCCGATTAAATAACGCACCCCCGTGATCGTCATGCCCGAGTGCTTTAATCGGGCATCCAGGGGTTTTAAAAAAACTGGATTCCAGCTAAAAGCACGCGGGAATGACAGTCGTGTGAAACCGGAAAGTTATTTAACCGCCAATCCTAGGCAGTAATCCATCAATCCAACGAATTTAGATCCGATTGGCAATTTCCGGAGGTGAGATTTGCTCGAGGTAAATAGGCTCGCGTCGCGCGTTGCCCCACCAATTATTCCAGGAGGTGATGACGCGACGATTGAGCGTGTGCGCCTCCATGTTGAGCGCGGGATATTGAATCTGGCCAAAATCCTTGCCGGCCAACTGCGACAAGGCCGCGACGAACAGATATTGCGTTTCCGGGTTGGGTTCGCGCATGAGCACGTCGATCAACACGCCCACCAGGTCGCGATGGCCGCCGGCGACAATGTAGTTGAGCATGGCTTGCAACTCTTCGGTTTCGAGATCATAGCTGCGCCAATTGCTCAACCACGAAGCGAGCAGCGGCAAAATCTTTTCGTGCTCCAGCTCGGGCATGATTTCAAGCAGCACGGGCAGCCACGCGCCGTCGAGTGGGCCGTTTGCCATTTCGACGACTGCCGCGGTCGCCGCTTTGTTGTCGATGCGTGCAAGCGCGACGAGCGCTTCGCGTTGCAGCGTAAAATCCGCGGTCGCGCTTTTTTCTTTTAAAATGCTCGAAAGCGCAGAGGCCGCTTGTTGCGCGCGCACCTCGCCGAGCACGTGCGCCGCGGTTGCGCGCCAATAAGGCTCTTTCTCCTCGCCGTTGTCGCTCACGACTTTGATGAGATACGCAATGCCCTCTTTGGTTTGCAAGGCACCCAATGCGCGCAAAGCTTGCGGGTTCTGTTCATATTGCGCCAGCCGAATCAACGCGGAGGTCGCGCGCGTGTCGCCCAACTCCGCGAGCGCTTTGCACGCCGCGTTTTGCATAACGAGATCGCGCGTCGGCAACAATTCGAGCAGCTTGTTCAAAGCTTGCTGATGCCGGCTCCGGCCCAATGCCGCAACGGCCGCCTCGCGCGTGTGGACGGAAGGATATTGCGCATGCTTTGCCAGTTGCGCGAAGTCCCACAACTCCGTGCGATTGGCCTCGATGATGAGATATTGCGGAAACACCGCGGCGTTGCGCGCTTGCACGTGCGCCGCGCCCTCCTCGCGCGCGGAGATTTCATAGTCCGCGGACAATTCATACACCGCGAAGCGCGGATACAATTCGACATTGAGCCGAAACGCGCGCGTGCTGATCGGCAGTATGTCAAAATATTCCGGCGCGGCAAAATACCACGCGTGTGCCGTTTGATCGCTGCGGCCGAACAGGCCCACGCTATCGATTTGACAGGAGAAGTTGAGGTTGGGAGCATTCGGGGCGAGCGGAATATCGGCCAGGGCGCGCAGTTGAATGCGATGCACACGCACGGTTTGATCATAGCTTTGATTGCCTAATTCCCACGTGCCTTCGTATTGATTCGGCACCGGCGGCGCATTTTCCACGAAGCGCCAATAGAGCGCGGGCTGCTGCCACGCTTTGATCGTTTCCGCGCTGAAGCGATACGCCGCCAACAAACCCATCAGCAACAAAATGGCGGAAACGAGGCGGGCGCGCTTGCCATAACGCGGCACAGGCTTGTCCCCTCGAAAAGTTTCGATGCGAGAAAAGAGGCGATAGCCGAGGAAGGAGGCCACGCCGGCCACGCCGCAGCCGAACAGGATGAGCTTGTTGAGACTCATTTGGTGGGTGGCGCTAGCATAGCCGACGTAGCCGATCACGCCGGCGCCGAGCACAAGAGCCACATTGGTGGCGTAATAAGAGCCGCTTTTCATGATGGAGAACGAGGATTGAAATGAAAAACTCACGCGCTGAAGTGGTCAAAGTTGATGCGGCCAAGATAAGAAAAAGTCGAGGGGATTTCAAGAGGCGTGGCGGGTTTTTTTGCAAAAATTTTAAAAAAAGATCGTCTTCTCAGCATGTCATGCTGGAAGCATCTTCCCTCGCGCTGGGCACAAGCTTCAAAATAGGCTGTGAGGCGAGCACGAGGGAAGGTTTTTCCAAAATGACAACGCGAGGGTGCCACGGATTTAAAGTCGGAATACGATTTTACCTCACCAACGCCATCTTCCGCACCGCAACTTCGCTTCCCGCCTCCAAGCGCAAAAAGTAAACGCCGCTGCGCACGATTTCACCGGCTGCGTTTTGTCCATTCCACTGCAAAGAGTGCGGCCCGGCTGCGTGCGCGCTTTCGAGCAGCTTCGCGACTTCGCGGCCCGTGGCGTCGAACACGCGCACAACGACTTTGCTCGCGCGCGGCAGGGTGAAACGAATCTGCGTGGAGGGATTGAAGGGGTTGGGATAGTTTTGCTGCAATTCAAAATCAGAAACAAAAGCTGTGGGTTGATCAAAAACTTCGGTCACGATCCCGGGCTCCGGCGTAGGCAGCTTCTTCGTGGTGAAGATGTGGAACTCGCCCGGCTGCAAATTGAACGCGGCTTGCGTGTCGGTCACGGTGATCGAATCGCCGCGGAAGTAGTTATACCATTTGCCGGTGTTTTGAAAATTGGGAACGACCAAGCGTCCGGTCACGCCGAAGTTGCTGATGATCGTCACGTTCATGCTCGCATGCGTGAGATTGAGGCGGCGATCATATTGCCCTTGCCCCACGCGCATGCTCACTTGCGTAGCCGTGCTGCGGAAAACTTCATTCTCGTTGCGCAGTTTGAGCAGCGCCGCGAAAACTTTGTAGAGATTCTTGCGATTGGTTTGCGCGTTGTAATTCCACAGAATCGGTTTGGGATCCGTGCGCCCGTTGCTCGGCAAGGCCTGATCGTAACCCAACTCGCCGAATTGCCACAACATCTTCGGCCCCGGCAAAGTGATAAAGAATGCGGCCACGAGCTTCATGCGATTGAGCGCGGTGTTCAACTCTTTCACATTGTAACTGCCGCTGCTGCGGCCGAACTGCAAGTTGCGATACATGAGCCAATCCTCGTCGTGGCTTTCCATGTACGTCACCAAGCCCGGCTTATTCCACCCGCGGTTTTTATAAAAACCCCAAGCGAGATCGGACGAAGAACCGTTGTCTTCCAGCCAGCCCATGGCCGATTGGCTATAGGCGCGATTCATATTGCCCCACAGGAGCATGCCGCGCTTGTATTCCGCTAACTCTTTCATCTCGCCGTTGTCGTCGATCAAGTGCTCGAGAATGACATACGCGGTGGAATCGACGCCCCAAATTTGATCCGCCATTCTTTTGAGCAGCGCGATTCTGCCGTTGTCGCGTCCGCCGCTGCCGCCCGGCCGATTGGTGAAACCGCGCGTGAAGTCAAAGCGGAAACCATCGACACGATATTCTTCCAACCAATAACGATTCACCCGATCGACAAACACCTTCGTGGCCTCACGCTCGTGGTTGAAATCATAACCAAACGCAAAGTCCGTGTGCGGCGCGGTGACATTGTACCACGGATTGTCGGGCGAGGGCGGACCATAAGCGCCGGTGCTGTACATGCGCACGAGCGGATGCTGGCCATACGAATGTTGCAGCACCATATCGATGATCACGGCCATGTTGCGTTTGTGGCATTCATCCACAAAACGCTTGAGATCAAAGCGCGGGCCGTAATATTTGTCCGGCGCAAAGTAGAAAGAAATGTTGTAGCCCCAACTGAGATTGCCTTCAAACTCCGTTGGCGGCAACAACTCAATCGCATTGACACCAAGCCTTTGCAGATAGCCCAACGTATCGATCAGCGTTTTATAATCGTGCGCGAGAATAAAATCGCGAATGAGCAATTCATAGATCATCAAATCTTTTTGCTCGGGGCGTTTGTAATTCGTCGCCTGCCAGGTGTAAGTGTTCTGCACGGTTTGCAGCACCGAGGCAATCTCTTCCGTCTTGCCCGTGGGATATTGAATCAGATTCGGATAGGTCGTGCTCGTAATGAACCTATCATTGGCCGGATCGCTGATTTGTTCGGCATAAGGATCGGCAATGCGCAAGCTGCCATTCACCAAATATTGGTAGACATACTGCTGGTTCGGCGTGAGGTTCGTGAGCGTGATCCAATAGCGGCTGCTGTCCGACGTGCGCTTCATGAAATACGCGGGATCGATTTGCCAGTTGTTGAAATCGCCGATGACATACACAAAATTTTTGCGCGGCGCATGGAGCACTGCCGTGGCCGTGGTCGCATTCACATAATTCACGCCGTCTTTCACGCCCGGCGGCAGCGCTTCGACCACGAGCGGAGGATTAATGATGATGTTGAACGTCGTGCTGTCGGCATTTTGCGCGCCGGTATTTGTGCGCGCGAGGAGTTTCAATTTATGCGCGCCGCTGCTCAAGCTTGTGGGTGGGATGAAAGAAAAAAGTTTGGTCGCCGCATCATAGTTCGCGCCGAGGCCCGAGTAGATCGTATTGTCGATATGAAGCCGAATCGAGGCCGTGTCAATCGTGCTGTTCTTCGCGGAAAAAAGATACGCCGAGATGCGCGGCGTGGCGCCCTGCGTCAAACCCGAAACCGTGTTGGGCACGAGATAATGAATCGTGGGGTTCTTCACATACAAAATCGAGTTGTCATTGTCGGAAGCATTGCGCCGCGGATTAAGCGGATCGGAAAGCCAGCCCGAGCCGGAGCCGTTCTCGTTGAACTTGTATTGATACGCGCCGGCAAGGCCACCGCCGTTCACGCGCAAACGCACGGTCTTGAACCAACGCGCATTGGCAACGTCATAATTCATGCGCGAAGGCGCGTTCGCGCCGATCGTGCCGTTGCTGTTCGGGCCCCAATTGTTAAATTCGCCGGGGACAAAGACGGAGCCGGGGTTGACCACGGGCTTGTAGTAAAAAGTGACGTCTACGCTGTCTTGGGCGAGCGCAAAACTGTGGCAGGTAAAGGTGAAAATCAAAACTAGAAGTCGTCGGGACATTGCAGTGCTCCTCTTCATCTCTAGAAGGTTTATTCGATACAAAAAGCAAAAGCTTTTCTGTAAGCGGATGGGCCGAATAAAGCGGATAGAACTTCATGCTTTATTCGCTCGATTCGTTTAATCCGCTTACAGCACGCTTTTGATTGTGAAATTCACATTGCGCGGGGCGAAGATCGCCATTATCTTGCACTATGTCAAAACAAAAAACGCTCTCGTTTCATGATCGCGTCAAAGCGCTCATTCGCAAAATTCCGCGCGGCAAAGTGGCGACGTATGGACAGCTTGCAGCCTTGGCGGGACAACCGCGCGCGGCCCGGCAAGTATCGTGGGCGCTGCACTCTTCATCAGATAAAGACAAATTGCCGTGGCATCGCGTCATCAACAGCCAGGGCACGATCTCATTGCCGCGTATGGGAGGCTATGAAGTGCAACGAGCTTTGTTGGAAAAAGAAGGCGTGCGCTTCGGCTTGCGCGAGCAGGTCGATTTGGAGCGCTATCAATGGCAGCCGCGGGCGAGGCGTGCGCGCCGAAGCAAGTCTTAGCTTGCGCATGTGGGTGGTGGCGGTTATATTTGGTCGAAGTTGTGAGAGCAAAAATCTTAGGAGGCAGCAATGCAACAAGCCGCGAAAAAATATTTGACGCCGGAAGAATATTTGGCATTAGAAGACGCCGCGGAGCACAAGAGCGAGTACTACAAGGGCGAGATTTTTGCCATGGCGGGCAGGACGTCCGATCACAATCGTATCGGATTGAATTTCGTTGAAGGGCTGCGCGCTTCCCTGCGAAAAAAGAAATGCGAGATGTTTATGGGCGATATGAAAGTCTGGATCGAACAAGCCGAAACGTTTGTGTATCCGGATTTGGTTATTGTCTGCGGCGCGCTGAATTATTACGAAGGGTGCAAAGATATTATCACCAACCCCTCGGTTTTAATTGAAGTACTCTTCGAATCGACGAAAAGCTATGATCATATCGAGAAGTTTCAGCTTTATCGTTCCTTGCCGACTTTGCGCGAGTACATTTTGGTCGATCAATATTCTGTTCACATCAAGCAATATTTTCGTGAGGCGAAATTCCGCTGGGTTCTCACTGAGCACTTTGAGGAAAATGAAACCCTGAAGCTCTCTAGTGTTGATGCGGAAATCGCCATGAGCGCCGTTTATCAAGACGTCGAACTCACTCCGCCCGGCAAGAAATCACCTCCTGTTCCGTCACGATAAAATCCACGCGGCAGTCGTGCGGTTCAATCGGGAGGTCAGCAACGATCTGCACCGCGAAAGCCAACCCCACCTTCGGCGCATCAATCTCCGCCAGCAAGCGATCATAATACCCGCCGCCGTACCCCAAACGATTCCCCGGCCGATCAAACGCCAGCCCGGGCACGAGGATTAAATCAATCGTGCTCAAATCATCACAGCGCACCGCGCCGTGTTCAGCGCTGGGTTCAAGAATGCCGGAGGCGCCGGGCGCGAGCGCGTCGAAGTGCGAGAGGGCATAATGCGCAAGAGTGTTGTTGCTGGTATGAACGCGAGGCGCGATCACCGTGCGGCCGGCGCGCAGCAGGAGGTGAATCAGCTCGTGCGTTGCGACTTCTTCTTGCCACGAGATATAAGTATGAATCGTGCGGGCGTGCTGATAGCATTCCAACGCCAGCACTTTTTGGGCGATCTCGGCGCCGGCTTGCTGTCGAAATTCCGGAGGCAAGCCGCGGCGCATTTGGCGCAACCGGGCGCGCAGTTCGGCTTTAGTGTGAGACAATTCTTGCAGAGACGAACCGTTCCTTCATGGTTTGCAAGTCTGTTGATCAAAACCATCGTTCGTAGTAGCTCCTTTAGGAGCCGGGAGCTCCGGGAAGCTTGCGTCTGAAGGCGCTACTACGAACGCGACACTTCACTTCCGAATAAACTCCACGCGCCGATTCATCTTGTTGCCGTCCACCGTTCCGGCTTCGACCAGCGGTCTGGTCTCGCCCCAGCCTTTGATCGCGAGCCGGTCGGAAGGAATGCGATAGTTTTCCACCAGCCAATCTTTGAGCGCCTCCGCGCGCTCCTGCGAGAGTTTGACGTTGTCGCCTTGATCGGGCAACTCGTTGTCGTGGCATTCGATTGAAAAGTTGAGCGAAGCATCGGCCTGCAATAGCTCGGCAAATTGTTTGAGCGTCGGCGTAGATTCCGGGCGAATCGCGTTTTTGCCGGCATTGAAATAAATTCCGTACGCCACAATCTTCCCCGAGGCCGTGAGCTGATTCTGCAATGTCGCCGGACCTTGGGCCACGCAGAAGTTCGTAATCATGCACAGGTCATCGCCTTCTTCATCGCCTTGACCCGGCATGAAGACTTCAATCTGCGTTGCCGCAAAGCTGCCGGTCTTGGGAATGTTGAGCACCTGCCATTTGTCGAGGTATGCTCTGAATCCGCCGCCGTCCGCTTGCACGGCGAGATGATGCGCGCCGCTTTTCAATTCCACCCGCTTCTCCGAAGTAAGTCCGGTGGACATGCTGAAGAAAACGGCAAACGGTTCAAGGGTGATCGAGGCCCACTCTTCTTTATCTTTGCCGATGAAATCCATGCGATAGCGGCCGCTGTAGCCTTCGGTCAACACGTTGAAATCCATCTCCAACGTGAATTGCGGCGACAGTTTCAATTGCGCCGGCGAGACCGTGCTCTCTTTGAGCGCGTGCAGCCAAAAGACTTCGCCTTGCTTCTTCACTTCCACCTTCCCGCCCTCCGAGACTTTCCACACTTGCGGCGCTTCGCCGGGTTTGTCGCCGCTGAAGTCCTCATAAAAGAGCACTTGTTGGCCGGGAATATAATCATAGCGCGTCCAATCCACCGTAGAAGTGTCCGCGGATTGTGCAGCGAGTAGAGCGGGGAGGAGCAAGGGCGCGGTCGAACAGAGCAGAGCAAAAAACTTTTTCATTGCAGCAAACTCCGATTGTGGAATGCACAAAATATTTCCTATAACCTAACGGCATAATAAGACCTCGGCCAAGCCGGGGTTGAGCCACTTTTTAGAGCGCGCTCTAAATTAGCAGAAATTCCTCAAAGCACAAGCGCGAGATTGCTTTTGAGTTCGTTGGGAGGCTTGACATTCCAGCGCAATCTGCTTACTTTGATTTCAACGTTCATCATCATCAGTGAAGGTTTAATCGTGCAAGTTCTCGGCATCGATATCGGCGGCTCTGGAATAAAAGGCGCGCCCGTGGAGGTTCACAAAGGCAAGCTGCTCGCGAAACGTGTGCGCATTGCTACACCCGACCCGCCCACGGCGAAGAAAGTCACGCAAGTGGTCAATGACATCGTGCAGTATTTTGATTGGCAAGGCAAAATCGGTGTCGGCTTTCCCGGCATCGTGAAAGACGGGCAGATCATGACCGCGGCCAACATGCACGAATCATGGGTGCACTTGCACGCTGAAAATTTGTTTGCGGAGCGCACGCAATGTCCGTGCACGCTCGTCAACGACGCGGATGCCGCGGGGCTTGCGGAAATGCGCCACGGCGCGGGCAAGGGCCGCAAAGGGAAAGTCATCATGCTCACGTTCGGCACGGGCATCGGCAGCGCGCTGTTTCTCGACGGCAAGCTCGTTTCCAACACCGAGTTCGGGCATTTGCAATTGCACGGAAAGATCGCCGAAGCGCGCGTTTCCGATCGTGCGCGCACGCAAAAAAGATTGAGTTGGAAAGTTTGGGGCAAGCGCGTCGTCGAATATCTCGCACATCTCGAGTTGCTCTTCTCGCCCGATCTCTTCATCATCGGCGGCGGCGCTAGCAAAGATTTCGAGCTGTTCAAGAAAAGCCTCAAGGCCCTCAACACCGAAATCATTCCGGCGCAACACGGCAACACCGCAGGCATTTTGGGCGCAGCCATGGCCGGCAGTAACGAGTAAATTGGATTGATGGATTGAGGGAGTAATGGAGTGATGATCATCTAAAACTAGGATGCTCTACTGCGTAAGGGCTATTTTGTAACTCCCCTCAATTGTCATTCTGAAAGAACCTTTTTCCGCACTGGTAAAACCTCCAATAGGAGAATCTTCCCAGCGCATAAAAAGGTTCCTTCTGAATGACAGTTCTGTGGTGGTGTTACAAACCAACCCGCAACGAGTATCGCGCTGAGACGTCATTCTGAAAGAACCTTCCCTAGTGCTGGGATCAAATCCTGTTTTTAAGATTTGTGCCCAGTGCGAGAGAAGATTCTTACCATAGACTTGGGCTTTAGAGATATGTAATTTCGTCGTCGTCATCAGAATGACATTTCAAAAAAGTTTTCTTTCGCAACAAAAGCCGTGTGGCGGTTCATCTCAAATACTTCGCAATTCCAACACTCCACTGCTCCAACAATCCAATGCTCCACCAAACCAAAACTCCAATGATCCACCAATTCACCAATCCAATTATCCAAGCAAAAGATGTTGACCTGCTCGAGCGCATCATCGCCGCCAGCGCGGATTGCATCAAAGTGCTCGACCTCGAAGGCCGCTTGCTTTCCATGAACGCGGGCGGCATGGCCGCGCTGGAGATTTGCGATTTCGCGCCGCTGGCGCAATCTTCGTGGATTGACTTTTGGCAGGGTGAAGATCGTGAAGCCGCGGCCGCGGCAGTTAGTAAAGCGAGAAGCGGCGGCGTGGGAAGATTCACGGGATATTTTCCCACGACGGTTACGCACACGCCCAAGTGGTGGGACGTCATCGTCAATGCGGTCAACGACGCGGAAGGTAAACCCGAACGGCTCGTGGCGGTTTCGCGCGACGTGACCGAACCTCGCCGCACGGAGGCCACGTTGCGCGCGATCACGGAAGGCACGGCCTCGACCACGGGCGTGGATTTTTTTCACTCGTTGGTGCGGCACTTGGCCGAGGCCATGCGCGTGAAGCACACGTTCATCACGGAATGCCTCGAGGCGGAGAACCGGCGCGTGCGCACGCTCGCATTCGCGGAGCACGGCGTGTTCAATGAGAACATCGAATACGACGTCGAAGGCACGCCCTGCGCGCTCGTCGTTTCCGGCGAGGTTTGTTTTTATCCCGACAAGCTGGGGGAATTGTTTCCCAAAGAAGCCGGCATTGCAGTTTCATATTTGGGCGTGCCGCTAAATGATTCCAAAAATAAAATCATCGGCCACCTCGCCGTGCTCGATGATAAGCCCATGACGCGCGACGACGAAGCGCGCCATTTGCCCATTCTCAAAATTTTCGCGGCGCGCGCGGGCGCGGAGCTGGAACGCAAGCTCGTCGAGATGGAAGCGCGCGGCACGGAAGATCAGTTTCGCGCGCTGTTCGAAAACAGCATCGATGCGGTGCTGCTGGCCACGCCCCAAGGCAACGTGATCGCCGCCAATCAAGAAGCGTGTCGCGTGTTCGGGCGCACCGAAGAGGAAATTTGTCAAATTGGAAGAACCGGCTTGGCCGATCCCACGGATCCGAGATTGCCCGCGTTGCTCGAGGAGCGGGCGCGCACGGGCCGCTTTAAGGGCGAGCTGAATTTCAAACGCAAAGACGGCGGCGTTTTCCCCGGCGAAGTTTCCTCCGCATTCTATAAAGACAAATCCGGCGAGACGAAAGCGAGCGTCATCATTCGCGATGTGACGGAACGCAAGCGCGCGGACGACGAGCTGCGCGCCGCGCATCAATTCAACCAAGAAATCATCAACAATGCGGCGGAAGGCATCATCGTTTATGATACTGAATTGCGCTACGTGCTCTTCAATCGCTTCATGGAAGAATTAACCGGCAGACGCGCGGAAGAAGCGCTGGGCAAATATGCGCCGGAGATTTTTCCCGTGCTCGCCGAAAAAGGTTTGGACGTTTACCTGCGCCGCGCATTGCAGGGCGAGACGGTTAAAGTGCCGGACGTGTTTTTGAAATTCGAGGGCCGCGAAGTTTGGGAATCGAATATCTACGGCCCGCATCGCGACGCGCAAGGCAACATCTTGGGCGTGATCGCGCTCGTCAACGACATCACCGAGCGCAAACGCTCCGAAGAAGGCCTGCGCAACAGCGAAGAGCGCTTCCGCACGTTGTTCGAATCCGCGCCCATCGGCATCACGATCAACAACGCCGAGGGCAGATTTCTGCAAAGCAATCACGCGTTTCAAGAAATGCTCGGCTATGGCGCGGAAGATTTGAAGGCGATGAGCTTTAAAGAGATCACGTTGACGGAAGATCTCGCGGAGAGCAAGCAGGTCTTTGGAGAGCTGGTCGCGGGCAAGCGCTCGCACTTCAACATTGAAAAACGTTATCGCAAAAAGAGCGGCGAGCTGTTGTGGGCCAACACGGTGTGCAGCGCGATGCGCGATCTTGAAGGCAATTTCGTTTATACTTTTGCGATGGTCGTGGATATCACCGCGCGCAAACAGGCCGACGCGGCTTTGCGCAAAGCGCACGAGGAATTGGAAGGCCGCGTCGCGGAACGCACGACCGAGCTTTCCAGCGCCAATATTTTACTCACCAAGCAAATCGAAGAACGGTTGCGCGCGGAAGAAGCGCTGCAAGAAGCGAAGAACGCGGCCGAGGCCGCCAATCGCGCCAAAAGCGAGTTTCTTGCCAACATGAGCCACGAGCTGCGCACGCCGCTCAACGGCATTCTCGGCTACGCGCAAATTTTGAGGCGCGATGCGGCTTTGAGCGCAACGCACAAAGACCACGTCGAAATCATTCAACGCAGCGGCGAGCACTTGCTCACGCTCATCAACGACGTGCTCGATCTCGCCAAAATCGAAGCGGGCAAATTGGAATTGCGCCTCGGCGATTTCAGCTTGCCGGAATTGCTCAAGAGCGTCGCGGAGATTGCGCGCGTGCGGGCCGAGCAGAAAGGCCTGGAGTTCATGTTTGAAACGCTCTCGCCGGTGCCTGCGTTCGTGGCCGGCGATGAGCGGCAGCTTAGGCAAGTGTTGCTCAACTTGCTGGCGAACGCCGTGAAGTTCACGGAAACCGGCGGCGTCTCTTTCAAAGTGGGCGAGATCGAGAGCAACGCCGGCGAAACGCGCATGCGCTTTCAAGTGGAAGACACTGGCATCGGCATTCCGCAAGAACGGCTCGAAGAAATCTTTTTGCCGTTCCAACAAGTGAGCGAGCTGCGCCATCGCGTGGAAGGCGCGGGCTTGGGATTGGCCATCAGCCGCAAGCTCGTCAACCTCATGGGCGGCGAGCTGCACGTGCGCAGCGCGCTCGGGCGCGGCAGCACGTTTTGGTTTGAAATCGCATTGCCGGAAACGCAGGCCGCGAGCCGCGTCGCTTACACCGCGAAGCACAACATCGTCGGTTTCGCGGGCGGGAAGAAAAAGATTTTGGTCGTGGATGATAAAAAAGAAAATCGCACGCTTATCGCCAAACTGCTCGCGCCTTTGGGTTTCGAAGTTGTTGAAGCCCGCCACGGGCAAGAAGCTTTGGATTTTCTCGCACACGCTTCGGTCGATTTGGTTTTGATGGATCTCGTCATGCCCGTGATGGACGGCTTCGAAGCCACGCGCCGCATACGCCAATTGCCGAATTGCGCGCGCACGCCCATCATCGCACTCTCGGCGAGCGTGTTCGAGCACAATCGCCAAGAAAGCCTCTCCGCGGGCTGCGACGATTTCATCGCCAAACCCGTGCGCTTGGAGGTGTTATTGGAGAAGCTGCAAACGCATCTCAAGCTGCAGTGGCTTCACGATGAGCAAACGCCGCGCTCCGCTTCCTCCGAAATCGCAACGCGTCCGCTCGTGCCGCCGCGCGCAGAGTTGGATACGCTTTATCAATTCGCGATGATGGGAGATTTGAGCGGCATCTTGCAACAGCTTGATGAACTCGCCAAGCAAGACGGACAGTTCGCGCCTTTTATTGAAGAAGTGCGCGGGCATGCGAAGAAGTATGACATGAAGAGGATTCGGGAAGTGTTGAA
>Ga0247727_10004260_pt1 | contig 30530 bp, 28 predicted proteins | sample WisWelCaveWW1625_FD_202498 | JGI IMG/M metagenome (GOLD analysis project Ga0247727, IMG submission 202498) | Biofilm microbial communities from Wishing Well Cave, Virginia, United States - WW16-25 | ecosystem: Environmental > Aquatic > Deep subsurface > Groundwater > Cave microbial mat | place... | reverse complement strand
TACAAGCTCGTCGGCTAAGGGCGCGATCCCGACTACCAACACCGCGAGCGGCCCGGTTTTCCGCCGGGCCGCTCGCGTTTCGCACCAGTAGACTCGCCATCCCGTGGACACCTTCGTCCAGCTCACGGTCAACGGCCTGACGCTCGGCAGCGTGTACGCGTTGATCGCGCTCGGGTACTCGCTCGTCTACGGGATCCTTAAGCTCCTCAACTTCGCGCACGGCGACGTCTTCATGGTCGGCACGTTCATCGGCTTCGGGCTGCTGCAGCTGCTCGGCGGCTCGGCGGATCCTGTCGTCCCCGTGTGGCTCCTGCTGATCTTGATCACGCTCGGGGCCATGGCCGGGTGTGCCGGTCTCGGCGTGGCCATCGAGCGGTTCGCCTACCGGCCGCTGCGCGATGCGCCCCGCATCGCCCCCCTGATCAGCGCGCTCGGCGTCTCGTTCTTCCTCACCTACTCGATGCAGCTCCTGTTCGGCGCGGAGTTCCGCGACTACGAGTCCTTCTCGCTCTCGGAGGGGGCGCTCTACTTCAACGGGCTCGACATCGGCGGCGTCAAGGTGCCGCTGCTGCGGATCATCACGATCGTCTCGGCACTCGTGCTCATGGTGCTGCTCTGGCTGCTCGTCACGCGGACGCGCACGGGCAAGGCCATGCTGGCGACGTCGTACGACCGAGAGGCGGCAGCGATGATGGGAATCGACGTCGACCGCGTGATCGTCTTCGCCTTCGTGCTCGGCTCCGCCCTCGCCGGGGCGGCCGGCGTGCTGTTCGCGCTGAGGGTGCCGACGACGGTCACGATCGGCTTCCTCGCGGGGCTGAAAGGATTCACGGCGGCCGTGATCGGGGGTATCGGCTCGATACCCGGTGCCATGATCGGCGGGTTGCTCCTCGGGCTGGCCGAGGCCTATTCGCAGGGCTACGTCTCCACCCGCTGGTCAGACCTCTACGTGTTCGTGATCCTCGTGCTGTTCATGCTCTTCCGGCCGCAGGGCCTGCTGGGCAAGGTGGACATCAGGAAGGTGTGATGAGACGCGCTGTATCAACACCGTCGTTTACGTCGTTCGTCGGCGCCGGCCGCGGCAGTTTCAGGGATAGTCGCGATCCCGGATCTGCGAGATCAGATCCGGGATCTGCGGGGGAAGCATGAGCGACCCGTTCGATCCCGATCAGGAGCTCACCCGCCCGCTCGGGGGTGCTCGCGAGGCGTCGACCGCCGAGGGGCCGACGAGTCCGGCCGTGGGACGGGACGAATGGGTTGCCCGGCACGGTGAGCATCGAGGCGGGCGCACGGGGCGTCTCGGCGCGATGGAAGAGCGGCTGCGCCTCGTCCCGTGGTGGGCGTGGCTCACGCTCTTCGTCGCCGTGGCCGCGCTGTTGCCGCTCGTGCCGCTCGGTTTCTTCGAGAGCGGGTACGTGCGCCGGGTCGCCTTCGACACCGTCCTCTACATGCTGCTCGCGCTCGGGCTCAACGTCGTCGTCGGCTGGGGCGGCCTGCTCGACCTCGGTTACGTCGCCTTCTTCGGGGTCGGGGCGTACACCTACGCGTTCCTCGCGTCGGACAAGTTCGACATTCACGTTCCGACGCTCCTCGTGATTCCGATCGTCGTCGCCGTCGGCGCGGTGTCGGGCTACCTCGTCGGACTGCCTTCGCGAAGGCTTGTCGGCGACTACCTCGCGATCGTGACGCTGTTCTTCCTGCAGATGTTCGCGACGATCACCACCAACGGCGACAGCATCCGCGGCGAGAACCTCACGGGAGGCCCGAACGGGATCATCAACGTCGACCCGCTGAGCTTCTTCGGGCACGAGCTCGTCGTCTCGACCGAGGGGATCTTCAACGTCGCCTACCTCTACGTCGTGCTCGCCGTGTTCGCGATGGTGTACGTCCTGCTTCGCTTCGTCAACCAATCGCGAACGGGGCGCGCCTGGCGCTCGCTGCGGGAGGACCCGCTCGCGGCGGAGCTGATGGGCATGCCGGTCAACGCCCTCAAGCTGCTCTCGTTCTCCTTCGGCGCTGCGGTGGCGGCGCTGACCGGCGTCTTCTTCGCCTCATTGAATTCGAGCGTCTTCCCGCAGACGTTCTCGTTTGCGCTCCTGATCACGATCTACACGATGGTCATCCTCGGAGGAGTCGGCAGCCAGGCCGGAGTGGTGCTCGGCGCGATCTTGATCAGTGTCGTGCTCGAGTTGCTGCGCGAGCCCTCCGACTCCCGGGTGCTCTTCTATGCAGCCGTGCTGCTCGGCCTCGTCGGCGCGTTTCGGCTCTCCCTCCGCCTCGCTGCCGTACTGGGGAGTCTCGCCGTATTCGGTGTCGTGATGCATGCGGTCGCCAAGGTGATCGACGCGACGTGGGTGAGCGGCGTGGTCGGGGAGGACACGACGCATCTCGCGGCCTGGGCCTCCGACTGGGTCGTGGTGCCCGACCGCCTTGCAAGCTGGATCCCGCCTGTTACGTACATCGGACTGGTCACGCTGGCGCTGGTGCTCACCATGCTCTCCGGCTGGGCGCGGCTCGTGGTGCTCGTGCCGACGCTCTACCTGGCCGCCTTCGTGTGGGAGAACGTGATGCTCGCCCACCCGGAATCCACGCGTTTCATCGTTCTCGGTGCCATGCTGATCGCCCTCATGATCGTCCGTCCGGCGGGGCTGCTCGGGGAGCGGCGCGTGGAGATCGTCTGATGGGCAGTCTGCTCGAGCTGCATGGTGTGTCGATGGCGTTCGGCGGGCTCAGGGTGGTCGACGAGCTCGACCTCCACGTCGACGAGGGCGAGATCGTGAGCGTGATCGGGCCGAACGGCGCCGGGAAGACGACGCTGTTTAATCTCGTGACGGGGGTCTACGAGCCGATCGCCGGCGAGATCGTGTTCGAGGACCGGAGCATCGTCGGGCTCGATCCGCACAAGATCACCCAGCGCGGCATCGCACGCACGTTCCAGACGTTGCGGCTCTTCCTCAACATGTCGGTGCGCGACAACGTGATGGCCGCCTCCTACGGTCACACCCACGCCGGCGTCTTCCGCTCGATGCTGCGAACACCCGGCATGCGCCGTGAGGAGCGCGAGATCCGGGAGCTCGCCGAGAGACGCCTCGCGTTCTTCGGCGAAAGGCTGATGGGCTACCGGTGGGATCAACCCGCGTACAGCCTGTCGTACGCGAACCGCCGCCGGCTGGAGATCGCGCGGGCGACGGCCACGAACCCGAGGTTGCTCCTCCTGGACGAGCCCGCCGCCGGCATGAACCCGAAGGAGACCCAGGAGATCACGGAGTTGATCGGCAAGCTTCGCACGGAGGCGGGCTACACAATCCTCGTGATCGAGCACGACATGCACGTCGTGGAGGGCATTTCCGACCGCGTGGTGGCGCTCGACCACGGCGTCAAGATCGCCGAAGGCAGCTTCGAGCAGGTGGCCACCGACTCGAAGGTCGTCGAGGCGTACCTTGGCACGGGGGGGATGGCACGCAAATGACGGAGGCTGCACCGCTGCTCGAGCTCGAGGGGATCGACACCTACTACGGCCAGATCCACATCCTGCAGAACTCGAACCTGGTCGTCCGCGAGGGCGAGCTCGTGTGCCTCCTCGGCGGCAACGCGTCCGGGAAGTCGACGACCCTGAAGACGATTCTCGGCATCGTCCGGCCTCGCTCCGGCCGCGTGATCTTCGACGGCGAGGATGTGACGAGGCTGCCGACCGCCCATCGCATTCGCCGGGGGCTGGCGATCGTGCCGGAGAACCGGCGCCTGTTCGGGCCGATGACGGTGCTCGAGAATCTGGAGATGGGTGCCTACCTCCGACCCAAGGCCGACCTGCGGCAGGAGTTCGAGCGCGTGTACTCCCTCTTCCCGCTGCTCTATGAGCGGCGCTCACAGCTGGCCGGGACGCTGTCGGGCGGCGAGCAGCAGATGGTGGCGATGGGTCGCGCGTTGATGTCGAAGCCGCGTCTGCTCCTGATGGACGAGCCGTCGATGGGGCTGGCCCCGATCCTCGTCGAGCGGAGCTTCGAGATCATCAAGCAGGTGAACGACTCCGGCGTCGGCATGCTCGTAGTGGAGCAGAACGCCAACGTGTCGCTGTCGATCGCCGACCGCGGTTACGTGCTCTCCACAGGCCGCATCGTGCTGGAGGGACAGGCTGGCGACCTGCTGCAGGACGAAGGCCTGCGCAAGGCCTACCTCGGCCGGTGACTGACACCCGGAGCGGTGACAGTCACCGGTCTTCCGTCCTACTGCAGCCGCGTCAGGCTATCGAGTCGCGCCAGGCGACGGCCTCGCCGCCGATCGCTGCCGCGTCCTCGACGGGGATGATCGGCGTGATCTCGAACCGGAGCCACGGCGTCCACGGCTCCGTCGTCCGAGCGAGCGTCTGGGCGCTGTCGGCCTCGATGATGGCGACGCCACCCGCGCCGTCGGCGGTTCCGTAGAAGCCCTGGAACTCGGCCCCGGCCGGCGGCTGCCACTTGGCAAACAGCCCAAGCGACCGTCGCTGACCCTCTTCACTCGCGTCGATGAACGTCCAGGTGACGTGAAAGAGCACTGCGCCCTCCTCTGCCTCGGGTTGGACCGGGTGCCGAACGTACCACGACATGCGAGGCGTGTCAGCAGGGCGAGGAGCCCTTGTAAGCTCCCCATTCAGTGGCATCCGCGAGTTCACAGGCCCGTGTCGAGCCGGGAACGGTCGGTGAGGCGATTCGCGGCGAGTTCCCGATCTTCGAGACGACCACGTATCTCAACTCGTGCTCGCAGGGGGCGCTCTCGCACCGGGTGCGCACGGCGGTGGAGACGTGGCTGGAGGGATGGGACGCAAACGGAGCGGAGTGGGAGTTCTGGGTCGAACGAAACGAGGAGGCACGCGCGGCCTTCGCCGGGCTTCTCCACGCGGCGGTGGACGAGGTGGCGGTCACGACGTCCGTCTCCCAGGGGGTGAGCGCGCTCGTCAGCGCGCTCCCGCTCGCCGGCGACCGCAACCGTATCGTGATCAGCGAGTACGAGTTCCCCACGGTGGGACAGATCGCCCACGCGCAGGAACTGCGCGGAGCGGAGGTCGTCCACGTCACGCCGGAGGCCGACGGGTCGATCCCGCCCGAGCGCTACGCCGAGGTCGTGGACGACCGCACGGCGCTCGTCTGCTGCACCACCCTCTCGTTCCGCACGGGTCACCGCCACGACGTGCCCGCGATCGCCGACATCGCCCACGCGAGCGGCGCCCTCGTGCTCGCCGACAGCTACCAGGCCGTGGGAGCGGTGGAGCTCGACGTCCGCACGCTGGGGGCCGACGTCGTCACGGGGGGAACGGTCAAGTACCTGCTCGGCTCCGCGGGTCTCGGCTTCATGTGGCTGCGCGGGACGCTCCTCGGGCTGACCCCGACGCAGACCGGTTGGTTCGCCGACGAGGACATCTTCGCGATGTCGATCGCCGACTACTCGCCCCATTCAAGTGCCCGACGGTTCGACAGCGGCACGCCGCCGGTGCCTTCGCTCTACCCAGGGGTGGCGGGGATTGCCGTCGTCGGCGAGGTCGGCGTGCCCTCGATCGAGGCGCACGTGAGCGAGCTGGCGGAGATGTTGATTGCCCGGGTCGGCGAGATCGGAGGGGTGGTGGTCACTCCCCGTGAGGCGGCGCAGCGCGGGCCCCTCGTTTGCCTTCGCTCGACCGATGTCGTCCGGCTGTGCGCAGAGCTCGCGGATGAGCGGATCGTCACCTCGCACCGTGACGACTGCCTCCGCATAGCGCTGCACCTCTACAACACCGTCGGGGACGTCGACCGGGTCGCCGCTGCGTTGGCCGCGCGACGCCACCTGCTCGCGTGAGCTCTCCGGCCCTTGCAACAGTCTGTTGCAAGACATGAGGCCGCCGCCCGCAGCGGTCGTCCGCTACGGCGATCACGCCGATCAGGTCGCGAACCTACACCTTCCTGCGGCAGCCGACGGCCCGCAGCCGTGTGTCGTGCTGATCCACGGCGGCTTCTGGCGCGAGCGCTGGGATCGCACCCTGATGACGCCGCTGGCGCTCGATCTCGCGCGACGCGGCCTCGCCGCCTGGAACCTCGAGTACCGGCGGGTCGGCCAGGACGGAGGAGGGTGGCCTGGCACGCTGCTCGACGTCGCCGCCGGCATCGACGCGCTCGCCGAGGTGGAAGCGCTGGATTCGAAGCGCGTCGTCGTGGTCGGGCACTCGGCCGGTGGCCAGCTGGCGCTGTGGGCGGCTGCCCGCGCCAGGCTCCCAGCGGGCGCGCCGGGGGCGGAGCCGCGTGTGGTGCCGCTCGCGGCCGTGTCGCAGGCGGGCGTCTGTGATCTGGCTGCCGGCGCGCGTGGCGGTCTCGGCGCGGGAGCCGTGCAGGAGCTCATGGGCGGAGGCCCGGACGAGACGGCCGAGAGGTACCGCCTCGCCTCCCCGGGGCAGCTGCTGCCCCTCGGGGTGACGCAACTCCTCGCACACGGTCTCCGCGACGACGTCGTGCCGTCGTCGCAGAGCCGCTTGTACGCGGCTGCCGCGAGGGCGGCGGGCGACGCCGTCGAGCTGCTCGAGCCGGACGCCGACCACTTCGACGTGATCGACCCGGCGCACGCGGGTTGGCGGGTCGTCGCTGCGAAGCTCCCGTCGCTGCTGGTCGAGAGGTGAGGCCGACTCACCCGATCTCGCCGAGCAACCGCTGCACGCGGCCGGCGATCTCGTCCCGGATCGCGCGCACCTCGGCGAGCGGGCGCCGGTGTGGGTCGTCGAGCTCCCACTCGACGTAGCGCGCGTCGGGCACGACAGGGCACGCGTCGCCGCACCCCATCGTCACCACCACGTCCGCCCACTCGGCGTCGGATCGCTCCAGTAGCCGCGGGACACGTCGGGCGACGTCGATGCCGATCTCGCGCATCACGTCGACGACCTCCGGATGGACACGCTCGGCGGGGGCACTTCCCGCCGAGCGGGCGACATGCCCTCCACTCGGCGCCCGCTCGAGCAAGGCCTGCGCCATCTGCGACCGCCCGGCGTTCTGGACGCACACGAAGAGGACGTTCGCCATCAGCAACAGCCGGCGGACACGCCGCCGGCGAGCGGCAGCACGCGTCGAGCCGTCTCGGGCTTGCGTGCCTTCACGATCGCGCCGTGCAGGCCGTCGGCCACCTCGTGCGTGAACGTCACCTCGACATCGACGAGGCCAGCGCCCTCGAGGCCGGCCGTGTACTCGGACACGGAGAGCGCGCCGGCGATGCAGCCCGCCCAGCCGCCGCGCTCCGCCCGCTCCGCCGTCGTGAGCCGGTCCTCCGAGACGACGTCGCTGACGCCGACGCGGCCGCCCGGCTTGAGCACCCGGGCGATCTCGGCCAGGACGGCCGCCTTGTCGGGGGAGAGGTTGATCACGCAGTTGGAGATGACCACTTCGACGCTGTCGGCGGGCAGCGGGATCGCCTCGATGTGCCCCTTCAGGAAGTGCACGTTGGCGACGCCGGCCTCGGCCTGGTTGTGCCGTGCCAGCGCGAGCATCTCGTCGGTCATGTCGAGCCCGTAGACGACACCCGCGGGGCCGACCCGTCGGGCCGAGAGGAGCACGTCGATGCCGCCGCCCGAGCCGAGGTCGAGCACCGTCTCGCCCTCGTGGAGCTCCGCCACCGCGGTTGGGTTGCCGCACCCGAGGCTGGCGAGCACCGCCGCACCCGGTAGCTCGCCTCGCTGGTCGTCCTCGTACAGGCTCTGCCCGAACACGGCGTCCATCGTCGGCTCGGCGCAGCAGGAGCCGCTGCCGCAGCTGGCCCGCGCTTCGTCCACGACCGCCGTCGCGGCGGCCGCATAGCGCGCGCGAACGTCCTCTCTCAGGGCCTCTGCATCAGGTGTCATACCGCTACCTCCTTCAGCTCGACGAGGGAGGCGAGGTGCGCGAGCGCCTCCCAGTTCAGTGAATAGAAAGCCCAGACCCCTCGTTGTTCGCGTTCCAGCAGGCCGGCCTGGGTGAGCTTCTTCAGGTGGTGTGAGACCGTCGGCTGAGCCAGCCCGAGCGGCCCGATCAGCTCGCAGGCGCACACCGGCTCGTCGCTCGTGGCGAGCAGGTTGACGAGCCGAACTCGAGCCGGGTCGGCCAGCGCCTTGAACAGCGTCGCCGCGGCCACGGCGTCCTCGGTGGAGAGGCTCGGCTGGTCGAGCGGCCGGCAGCACGACACGTCGATCACGGACACACCTCGCAGTAACAGATATCGAAAGACATCAATATCTAGTGTGACATAGAGATCGATAGATGTCGGGATTGTTTACTTCACGCAAGGTATGTGTAGGCTCCCGATCATGTCGAAGCTATTCAGGTTACTCGGGGCAGGGCTACTCAGCTTCTGGGTCGTCACGCCAATTGCCACGGGAGTCGGGGCAGTCGTGACCGCTCTTTTGGGCCAAGTCTCAGGCCTTGGGGGCTGGTGGAACGCCCTCTTTCTTGCCGGGATCTTTCTCACGACGTTCGGTCTGGCCGCGGCCAGTGCGCAGGTTGGCGTCGCCGCACTGGAACAACACGGCCCGCTCGCGAAGAGGATAGGAGCGGGCCGTGCGCTGAGGGAGGCTTACAGTGCGATGGAGACGGAACTGCTGACGATTCAGATCGAGGTAAACCGAGCCCTTGAGACCGGGACGTGGTGGCTTACCTCAATGACGCTGTCTGCGGCCAGTTGGCGGGAACATAGCTCGTTGCTTTCAAGAGGCGAAGCGGATGAGCGGGAGGTCTACAGCATCTGTCAAAAGGCTTTCGTCCTCTGCGACGAGGCCAACAGGTTGGTTCATCGTCACCATGCGAATCCTCCGACGGCAGAGCACCTAAAGACTCTTGCAGAGTTGCGTGACGCAATCTCCGGCGCGCTGGAGAGTCTCGGAAGGCGTCTCAACTCTTATGAGGTCAACTCTTGAAACGTCAGCGCATCTGCCTCTACGAGCCGCAGGATCGTGTCGCGGAACAGAAATGCGTTGTCGCGGTTGTTCCAGCGGAACGCGGCCTCGTCCAAGTACGCGGGCAGATGTTTGACGGAGAGCTTGTGGTAGGCGCCGATCACCGAGCGGTCGAACAGGCTCCACACGGACTCGACAGTGTTGGTGTGGATCTGCCCGTTGACCCACTCGTCCTTGGAGTGATCGACCCACTGATGCTCGGTGTTCTCGTCCCCGATGCCCCGGTAGGAGTGGTGCGAGTCGGTGTAGATCGCTTCGGCATCGTCGCCAATGACCTCGTTGAGGAATCCGTGGACGTGCTCCTGGCGGGCGTTGGGGACGACCCGGAGGCGGACCTCGCCTCCGCGCTGGACGGCGCCGAGCACGACGGTCTTGTTGTCGCGGCGATGACGGGCAGCCTCTTGCTTTGTGGCGAACCCGGTGGCCTTGCCGCCGACGTACGTCTCGTCGGCTTCCACGATGCCGGACAAGAGATCGGCGCCCTCGTCTTTCATCGCGGCCCGGATGCGATGGCAGAGATACCAGGCGGTCTTGTAAGAGACGCCGAGCATCCGCTTCAACTGGTTCGCGGAGACGCTCTTCTTGGACTCGCCCATCATGTAGACGGCAAGGAACCACTTCCACAACGGCAGCTTGGAGTCGTGGAACAGGGTGCCGACCCGCACGCTGAACTGGTAGCGGCAGCCGTCACAGTCGAACTGCCGGCGCTTCGTGATGCGGCTGATCTTTTCGGAGTCACAACGAGGGCAGCGCACCCCGTCTGGCCAGCGCAACTCCTCGAGATAGGCGTGGCATCGATCCTCCGAACCGAATCGCTCTACCAACTCTGGGAGATTGAACTCCTGCCGAGGTTCGGGCCTTTGCTTGCGAGGGCGGCGAGTACGCATGGAGTTCTCCTAGATGCCTAGACCGAGAAGGAAGGCGGCCGAGCTTACGACCGAGCAGGCCATCGGGAAACTGTTCCCGAGACGAGTCGTAACGCACGCCAAGAAAGAGGCTGAAAAGTCGGGGAAACCAAGCAAGCACGCCACTGAGAAGGATGATACGCCAGAATGAGCCTTGTGTCAAGTAAACAATCCCGATAGATGTCAATGTCTTCCGGAAACCTGTGGCGCGGGGCCGCATGTAGCCTCCGCGGCCGTGGGTGCGTACGGGTGCCGGTCGATGTGGGGGACGCTCGAGCGGGTGCTCGTCCGTCGGCCTCTGGCGGAGGACGCTGCCCGCTGGCGCGAGTACGGCTGGCATGCCCCGCCCGACGTCTCGGCTGCCCAGGCGGAGCACGAGGCGTTGTGCCTGCTGCTCGAGGAGGCAGGCACGGAGGTGATCGTGTCCGAACACGATCCGGGCAACCCCGACGCGATCTATACCTACGACCCCGTCCTCGTCGGCGACGACGGCGCTGCGCTGCTTCGTCCCGGCAAACACGGGCGGTTGAGCGAGCCTGACTGCATCGGCGCTGTGCTCGAGGCCGCCGGAGTACCGGTCGCCTCGCGGATGGCGGCGCCTGCCACCGCCGAGGGAGGAGACACCGTCTGGCTGGACGCGTCGACGCTGCTGGTCGGGCACGGCTACCGCACCGGAGCGGCCGGGATGGAGGCGCTCCGTGCCGCGTTTCCGGATGCCGAGGTGATCCCATTCGACCTCCCTCACTGGACCGGCGCGGGCGAGGTGATGCACCTGATGAGCTTCATCTCGCCGCTCGACCGCGACCTCGCGCTCGTCTACCCGCGCCTGGCGCCGGTGCGCCTGCTGGAGTTGCTGGCCGCGCGCGAGATCTCGGTCGTCGAGGTGCCCGACGAAGAATTCGAGTCGATGGGCCCCAACGTGCTAGCTCTCGGCCCGCGCCGGGCGCTTGCGCTCGCCGGGAACGACGAGACCAGGCGCCGCCTGGAGCGGGTGGGTGTGGACGTCGTCACCTACCGCGGCGAGGAGATCTCGCGCAAGGGCGACGGCGGCCCAACCTGCCTGACGCGCCCGATCCTCCGCGTCGAAAAGCACGCCCCGGGCGAAGCCCGGGGCTAGGACGCGGCGCGTGGACGAGAAGCACGCCGCCCCGGGCGAAGCCCGGGGCTGAGACGCGGCTGAGACGCGGTGCGCGAACCGGCAGCCCGGGGCTGTGCCCCGGGCGTGCTTTCCGATCCACCTGCGCTGGTGACCGTCGCCGCGCGGTTCACGCGTCGTCGAACGTGAGCTGCCGGAAGTCGGTGAGCCCGGAGACACCGACGCCGACCAGGCGCAGCGCGCCGGGGCGCTCCCGCAGCCCGCGGTCTAGCAGCCTGCAGGCAAGCTCGGCGATGCGGGGCGCCTCGTCGATCGGTGCCGCTAGCGTCGTCGAGCGGCTGCGGATCGAGAAGTCCGCGTAGCGGAGCTTCGCCGTCACGGTTCGAGCTGAGAGCCCCGAACGCTGCAGATGCGCAGCGACGCCGTCGGCCTGCCGGCAGAGCTCCGCGTGGAGTACGGCGCGATCCGTGACGTCGCGCTCGAACGTCTCCTCGGTAGAGATCGAGACCCGTTCCGTCTCCGGCTCGAGGCCGCGAGGATCGAGGCCGCGGGCACGGTCGCGCAGGAGGGCCCCGACCGACCCCGGCAGCAGCGCCCGCAGCTCAGCGTCGCCGAGCGCTGCGAGCCCGCCGATGGTCGAGATCCCCGCCGCGGCCAGCCGCTCCTCGGCACGCGGTCCGACGCCCGGCAGCAGCCGGGCCGGGAGCGGAGCCAGGAACCTCGCCTCACGCCCCGGTGGCACGACGGTGATCCCACCAGGCTTGCGTCGGTCGGACGCGACCTTGCACACGACCTTCGAGGTCGAGACGCCGAGCGAGCAGGACAACGCCGTCGATGCCTGCACTGCGGTGCGTACCGCCTCCGCGACCGCGCGCGCACCCGAGAAGTTCGCGGTCGCTACACCGAGGTCGAGGTACCCCTCGTCGAGGCCGGTGCGCTCCACGCGCGGCGTCACTTCGCCAACAGCCGTCCACACCGCATCGGAGTACTGACGGTAGAGCGAATGTCGGGGGCGCACGAACACCGTCTCCGGGCAGCGGCGCAGTGCCTCCGCTGCGCTCATCGCCGAGCGGATGCCGAACCGGCGAGCGACGTAGTTCGCCGTCGCCACGACCCCCCTGCCCTTCGGGTCCCCGCCGACGACCAGCGGGCGGGTCAGCAGACGCGGATCCTCGAGCTCCTCGACCGCGGCGAAGAACGCGTCCAGATCGAGGTGGGCGAGAACTGGCACGCCATGAAGGCTACGGTTCGCGCGTGGCCCTGGTGTCGACTCCGCCCGCGCCGCCTGCAATCGTGCAGCCGGCGCCGTACGAGGTGTCGTACGGGGTCGTGCGGGGGGTTGCTGCTCCCGGCACCGTCCGTCTCGTCGTGAAGGCGGACGGTCGACTCGTCCGCAGCCTCCCCCTCGAGCAGGGGAGCTTCGTCGTGGCTGCGCCGCTTCCGCTCGGCGAGGTCACGGTCAGGATCGAGACGATCGACCGGCACGGGCGCCGCTCCGGCCGCTCCGTTCCGCACGTGCTCGTCCTACCGGCCGCGGCTCGCCCGCGGCTCCTGCCTGCGCGAGTCGACCCGGGTCTCGTGCGCAGCCTGCGCCGCCTCACCACCGCGTTTCCGGGCACGAGTGCCCTCTACGTGCAGAGCCTCACGACGGGGGCGGGAGCATCGTGGAACGCGGACGCTTCGTTCCCCGCGGCCTCGACGCTCAAGCTCGCGATCGCAGTCACGGCGCTGGCCCGCGTCCAGGGCTCCCCGCAGCGGGGCTCGCGGCTCGACTCGCTCCTCCGGCGGATGCTCGTCTACTCCGACAACGCTGCCGCGAACGAGGTCGAGCGCTACTTCGCCGGGTCGACGAGCGGTGGCTCGACCCTCGTCAACGCGCTCATGCGCTCGATCGGGCTGCACGACTCGGAGATGTACGGCGGCTACGAGATCGGCACGCGGAGCGTCTCCGGGCACGGGGCTGGGATCCCGACCCGCGTCGACGAGCAGCCGTCGTGGGGCCGCGGGAAGCGCACCACCGCGCACGACCTGGCGCATCTCGCCCGAGCCGTGTGGCTGGCTGGCTCGGGAAAGGGGCCGCTGCGGAGTGCCCAACCCGGCTTCACGCCCGCGGATGCGCGGTACCTCCTCTACGTGCTCGCGTACGTGCGGGACCCCGGGAAGCTCGACCGGGTGATCGGGAGCGTGCCCGGGGTGACGGTCGCGCACAAGGCCGGTTGGCTCGGCGTCGCGCGGCACGACGCCGGCCTCGTCTTCTGGCGGGGCGGAGTCTTCGTCGCCGCCGTGATGACATACCGCTCGAGCGGCGCCGGCAACTCCTCGGACGTTCTCGCCGGTCGCGTCGGCTCGCTCGCGCTGCAGCGGTTCCGAGGGTAGACGCCGCTCGACGTCATGACCGCGCCGCTGGTCGAGCAGATCGGAGACCGCGGCAGAGCCGCTGGCGGCAACACACACCAGCCTGATGCGATGCGAAGCTCGGCGGCCTACAGACTTCTGGTCTTCTCCCGGCTGCTCCGCAGCCGTCTGGGATCTGGACCACCACCCAAGATCGGTATGATTTTCGTAGTTGCTACAGAGAGAAGATCACACCGATGATGGAGACCACGTGCTGAGACTGCTGCTCGTACCTCTGGAGGACGTCGTCGTCTTCCCGAACATGAACGTCACGCTGACGGTGGACGTGGGCGACGAGGAGCGCGTGCTGCTCGTGCCCAAGACCGACGGCGAGTACGCGCCGGTGGGAACGGTGGCGGAGGTGACAGACCGCGTGCGGCTCCCCGGCGGCTCCTACGCTGTTGCACTGCAGGGTCTTCACCGCGGCGTGGCCGGGGCGGCGCAGGCCGACCCGCAGGGCCGGCTCTTCGTCGAGGTCGAGGAACATACCGACGACATCGCGGTTGACCCGCGAACACGCGAGCTCGAGACGGAATATCGCGCCGTCGTCGAGGAGATCCTCGAGCTGCGCGGTGACGACGGGCGCATCCAGGCGTTCGTGCGGTCGATCAAGGAGGCGGGTGCGCTCGCAGACACCTCCGGCTACTCGCCCGATCTCTCGTTCGAGCAGAAGGTGGCTTTGCTCGAAGCGGTCGACGTCACCGAGCGCATCGAGCTCGCTCTGCAGATGCAGCGGGAGCGGCTGGCGATGATGCAGCTCCGACGCCGCATCCGCGAGGACGTGGACGCGGGGATGGAGAAGCAGCAGCGCGAGTTCTTCCTGCGCAGGCAGATGGACTCGATCCGAAAGGAGCTCGGGGAGGACGACGCGTCCGTCGTCGAGGAGTTCCGATCGAAGATCGCGGAGGCGGGAATGCCCGACTCGGTCCGCGAGCAGGCCGAGCGAGAGCTGGGCCGGTTCGAGCGGATGGGCGAGTCGTCGCCGGAGGCGTCGGTGATCCGCACCTACCTCGACTGGCTGCTCGCCGTGCCGTGGGCGGAGCGCTCGGACGACGTGCTCGACCCGGAGCACACCCGTGCCGTGCTCGACGCAGACCACGCCGGCCTCGAGGACGTGAAGGACAGGATCGTCGAGTACATCGCGGTCGCGAAGCTCCGCCAGGAGCGGGGCATCGAGCCCGACCGACGTGCCGGCGCGATCCTGACGCTTGTCGGTCCGCCCGGCACCGGCAAGACCTCGATCGGCGAGTCGGTGGCGAAGGCTCTCAACCGGCAGTTCGTGCGCATGTCACTTGGCGGCGTCCGCGACGAGGCCGAGATCCGCGGACATCGGCGAACCTACATCGGCGCGCTGCCGGGCCGGCTCGCCCGCGCGCTGCGCGACGCGGGCACGATGAACCCGGTGATCCTGCTCGACGAGGTCGACAAGGTCGGCGCGGACTGGCGCGGCGACCCCTCAGCCGCGCTGCTCGAGGTGCTCGACCCGGCCCAGAATCACTCCTTCCGCGATCACTACCTCGACGTCGAGCTCGATCTCTCGCAGGTCTTCTTCATCGCGACCGCGAACGTCGTCGACTCGATCCCCGGCCCGCTGCTCGACCGGATGGAGGTGATCCGGTTCGACGGCTACACATCCGACGAGAAGGCGGCGATCGCCCGCGGCTACCTGTGGCCGCGCCAGCGCGAGCGGGCCGGGCTGCGCGAGGACGAAGTGACGATCGACGGCGACGCCCTCGAGGTCATCGTGGCCGAGTACACCCGCGAAGCCGGAGTGCGCCAGCTCGAGCGTGAGCTCGGCACGATCCTGCGCAAGACGGCGACGATGATCGTGTCGTCCACGATCGAGACCGCCGTGCGAATCGATGTGCCTGCAGTTCGCGTGGCGCTCGGACGTCAGAAGTTCTTCCGCGAGGCGGCGGAGCGGACGGCGGTGCCGGGTGTGGCGACGGGGCTCGCCGTCAATGCCACCGGCGGCGACGTGCTCTTCGTGGAGGCGACTCGCACCGGAGGCGCCGAGCAGCTCGTGCTCACGGGCCAGCTCGGAGACGTGATGAAGGAATCCGCCAGGATTGCCCTGACTGCGGTGCGCTCCCATGCGCATGCACTCGGGATCGAAGACGAGGCGTTTGACGGGCCGTTCCACGTCCATGTCCCCGCCGGGGCGATCCCGAAGGACGGCCCCAGCGCCGGCATTACGATGGCGACCGCGCTCGCATCGCTGCTCACAGGGCGTCCCGTGCGTCACACCGTGGGCATGACCGGCGAGCTGACACTTCAGGGCCGTGTACTTCCGATCGGCGGCGTCAAGCAGAAGGTGCTCGCTGCACACGCCGCGGGCCTCACCGACGTGATCATCCCGGAGCGCAACCGCGCCGACGTCGACGACGTGCCCCAGCACGTCCGCGACGAAGTCGCGTTTCACCCCGTCATGTCCCTCGACGAGGTGCTCGAACTGGCGCTGGAGAGCGCGCTGGAGCCAGTCACGGCGCCGGCCGGAACCGTGCTGACGGCATGACCCGCTGTCGGACCTGCACGCCCGTGCCCGAGGAGGTTCGGCAAGCCGCCGGCCTCCTCGAGCGTCGCTGGACGGTGTCGATCCTATGGGCGTCGTACGAGGGCGCTGTCCGCTTCAACGAGCTGCGGCAGGCGGTCGGAGACATCCCGCCCGGGACGCTCGCACAGCGGCTCGTCGAACTGGAGCGGGCTGGGCTAATCGATCGTGCGGTCGTCGACGCCCGGCCGCCACGCGTCGAGTACCGCGTCACGCGCGAGGGCCTCGAGTTGAAGCGCGTCCTCGACGCGCTGGCAGCCTGGGCTCGAACCTAGCCGCGCAAGGTGAGGATCCGCCGAGCGGATCCCCACCGCGCAAGATCCCTAAAGGCGTCCGCTGCGCGGCCGCGAAGCCTCTCTGTCTCAGACGTCGACTCTCGACGGGAACGCGGCAAACCGGACGGCTATAGCTCGAACGAGGGATTGCCGATAGAGGCGGCATGAGCGATGCCGCTGCGCTGCAGGCACGGTTGGTCGGAGCCCTCTTCGTCGATCGAGGGCTGCTGACCGCGGATCAGCTGGAGCACGCTCTCGAGATCCAGTCGAGCACCGGCGAGTTGCTCGGAGAGGTCCTGATCACCGAGTTCGGGATCTCTCGCATCGAGCTCGCTAGCGTGCTTGCGGAGCAGTGGGCGGAGCTGGAAACGCAGGAGCTTCCGGCGGAGGCTGCTCCGGACCAGGACGATGCCGATGGGCCGCACCAGCGTCGGATCGGTGAGATCTTCGTCGAGCGGGGCTTCGTCACGCAGTCGGAGCTCGATCATGCGCTCGACGTGCAACCCGGTTCGGGCAGACCGCTCGGCGAAGTCCTGATCGACCTCGGCAGCCTGTCCCGGATGGAGCTTGCGAGTGCGCTCGCCGAGCAGTGGTCAGGGCTCGAGAAGCTGCGGCCCCCCGCCCCGAAGCCGGTCGAGGCGTGGCAGCAGGTCGCGCCCGCCGCCCATGCAGCCGCTGCCGCACAGGGCGCATCGCGTAACCCCGAGCAGGCCGTCACGGTAGCTCGCGACCCGGAGCTCGGGGCGGCTGTCGCCGCCCTCGGGCAGAGGGTTGCCGCAATGGAGGCCTCCGCGGCAGACGACGGCTGGGCGGCTGAGATCCGCACAGCGATCGACGCTCTGGCCGGGCGCATCGTAAGCGTCGAGGTGAGCCTTCCCGCGGCGAGCTCGAACGCGGAGGAGCTGGCCGACCTGCGCACGATGCTCGCCGAGCTGCAGGAGCGGATCGCAGTGCCAGAGGAGCGCCTGGCGACCTTTGAGCAACGGCTTGTGGAGTTGGTCGACGACGACGGCGTCGCGGAGCGACTAATGGCACTGGAGACGCGCACGGCGGAGGCTCAGTGGTCGGGTGAGCTGGCGGAGCTTCGCGCTGCGCTGGAGACACTGGCGCTGGCGGGGCAGGCCGGTCCCGAGGAGCGTCTGGCGTCCTTGGAGTCGCGCCTGGAGGAGTTGGCGGCGGCGGAACAGGGGTTGGAGAAGCGTGCAGTGGAGCAGGCAGCTTTGGACGGGGTCTCGGAGCAGCTCGCGGCGCTGGAGACGCGCATGACGGAGACGCCGTGGTCGGGTGAGCGGGCGGAGCTTCGCGCTGCGCTGGAGGTTCTGGAGTCCGCTCCCGAGGAGCGTCTGGCGTCTGTCGAGTCGCGGGTGCAGAAGTTGGCGACGACGCTCGACGCGCGCGTTGCGGAGACGCCGTGGTCGGGTGAGCTGGCGAAGCTTCGCGCAGCGCTGGAGGAGTTGCGGGTCGCTCCCGAGGAGCGTCTGGCCGCGGTTGAGTCGCGGCTCCAGGAGCTGGTAGCGGCGGAGAGACGGTTGGAGAAGCGTGTGCTGGAGCAGAGTCCCCTGGATGGATTTGCCGATCGCCTGGCTGCGATCGAGACGCGCGCCCTCGAGGCACCGTGGCAGCAGGAGATCTCGGACCTGCGGGAGAGCGTCACGAGCCTCGCGGAGGAGCCCCGCGGTCGCGCGGATCTGACCGCCGTGAACGAGCTGCGCGACGAGCTCGGCGCGCTACGCCGTTCCACGGCTACCGGCGGTACCGCCGTCGTGTCTCGGTTCGACACCCTGTCGACCCGTATCGACGATCTCAGCCGCCGCACGGACGCAGTTGCGGCCGCGGAGGAGGCGGGGGCCTTCGCGGTCGATGCCGCGCTGCAGGAGGCGCGCGTGCTCGGCGAGGAGCGGGCGGCCGCCTCAGCAGCGGCGCTCACCGCCCTGGATTCGAAGCTCCGAGGACGTCTCGACGCTCTCGCCGCCGATGTGGCGAGCGGCGAGGACGTCGAGGCGGTCGCGATACGCGTCGACGCTTCGCTCGACGCGCTCGGCGGCAGGGTGACGGCTACCGAAGAGTCCGTCGCTGCGGCGAGCGACGCGATGGGCGCCGCGATCGCGGCCGTCAGCGCCCACTTGGGGTCGGATCTGACAGTTGCTGCCGAGCGACTCGGGGCGCTCGAGGAAGCTGTGGGACGCCTTGCGGAGTCCCACCCGGTCGGAGCGGCCGAGCTGGAGGCGGCGCTGGATGCGACGGAGGCGCGACTCGGCCACCGTGCCGCCGCCCACGAGGAGGCGATGGCAGTTCTACGGCGCCGGCTGGAGGAGATCGCAGCGATGGACGGCGTGCTCGCCGATCGTATGCACGGCGTGGCTACCGAGCTGGGGGCAAGCCTCGAAGGCGTGACCGCCGGACTGGCCCACCAGGCCGCGGTGGCTGACGAGGCGGCAGCCGTAACTGCCATGCGTCTCGGAGCGATCGAGGAATCCCTGGCGTCACGCCCGGACCCGGAGGATGTGGTGCGTCCGGCGCTGGCGAACGTACACGCACGGATCGAGACTGTTGAGGCTGCGGCCGCAGCCGCCGCGCAGGCCGGTGACGCGTGGAGCGGCGCCGCCGATGCGTTCGACGCTCGCGTGACGGTAGTCGAAGCGGCCCTGTTCTCCCGCGACGCTGTTCTGGACCCACGCCTGTCGGCGCTCGAACGCCGTCTCGAGCAGGAGACGTCACAGGCCGACGAGCGCGCACGCACGGTCGATCGGGCACTGCGCAAGGGCCTCGCCTCGCTTGGCGAGCGTCTCGCTGAGAGCGAGGCGGCCTACTTCGAAGCGGGAAGCGCGCTTCGCTCTTCGATCGAGCGCCTCGGGCGCGCAGTGACGGACGCCGACGTTCGCATCGCCGCTCGAGCGACTCCTGAGGACGCGGATCGAGCCCGCTTCGATGCGGACGCGTTCGTAGCGTTCGTTCCGACGCCCGAGGGCTACAGGCTCGTGGCTGTAGAAGCCGCCCTCCCCGCCGTCGACGACATTGTCGAGCTCGACGGGCACGGATGCCTCCGGGTTGGTCGCCTCGGAGCGTCCCCGATTCCGCTCGACACCCGTGCCTGCGCCTACCTCGAGGCGCCCGACGACGTCCCCGATTCGAGTGACGCTTGATCGAGTGACGAGGCACTGAGCCACCGATCCGATACGCCAATGGTGGCCCCGCCTGCGGTTCCCGCACGGTATGCCTGCCCGACGCCGGTATGGCGCGCTCGGCGCAGGCGGACACGTGGTCGGCGAGGTGCGGCGTGAGCAAAGCAGCCGCCGCCGAGGTGGCAAGGCCTCCGTCGCGCACGATCGGGGAGATTCTGCTCTCCCGTCGCCTGGTCACGCATGTTCTCCTCGAAGAGGCGGTCGCGGCGCAGCAGGAGACAGGCAAGCCGCTCGGCCAGATCCTCGTCGAGACGGGGTCGATCACCCGGCTCGAGCTTGCGAGCGCGCTCGCGGAGCAGTGGGGCGACGCCGGCACCATCTCGCCGACCTTCCCGGGCGGGTCGGAGTACCTCGAGCCGGCCGGCGCGTCGGATACCGGGGTGCACCTCGCCGAGATCCGGCGTGAGCGCCGTGAGCTCGAAGCCCGGATGCTCGAGCTCGACCGCGGTGTCGACGCGGAGCTACACGGCGAGCTGACCGCAGTGATCGAAGTTCTCGGCTCGCGACTCGACGGACTCGAAGAGCGGCTGGCTCGTGTTCAGGTCTCCGCGGACTCGGCGCCGCTCGATGAGCTGGGTGACGCGTTGGCGCGGCTGGCAGGCCGGTTCGAGGTTGTCGAGCCGGAGCTTGCGGGCCTGCGCGACGTCGTCGGTGCCTCGGCGTCCGCTGCGGCGCTCGAGCACGGGCTGGCCGAGGTCGCTGCGGCGATCGACCGGGTCGTCCCGCGCGTCGAGAACGCCGAATCGAGCTCGGCCGCCGCCGAGTCGAGGATGGACGAGCTCTCTGTGCTTGTCGCTCAGGCGCTCGCGCAGCTTCGCCAGAGCGCCGCCGACACGGCCACCGCCCAGGCTGAGCTTGCGGGACGCGTCGCCGACGCTCCTACGCGCGTCGCGTTCGAGGCGCTCGAATCGGCTCTTGTAGACCTGCGGGATTCTGTTGCGGAGATCGCTGGACATCCTGCCGCGGATCCAACGCTGGTCGATCGAATCGGCGATGTCGCGCGTCTCGTCGGGGAGCTGGCGGCGCGACCGGAAGTCGACCCGACGCTTTCCGCGCGCGTCGACGAGCTTGCCGAGCGTCTCGACCTCGGAGCAGGCACCGTTGCGGACGCCGGCGAGGCCGACTCGCGGGTCGATGCGTTGATTGCCCGCGTCGCCGAGCTCGCCTCTCGCCCGGTGGGCGATCCGGAGGTGGGCGAGCGGCTCAACCGGCTTGCCGACAGCCTCGAGGAGCTCGCCGCGCGGCCACCCGGCGACGACGACCTCCGCACTCACCTTGACGAGCTCGCGGCACGTGTCGAGGGACTGGCCGAGCGATCCGCAGAACGGCTGCTCGAGGACCGGCTCGACGCTGCGCTCTCCCGCCTCGACGAGGCGGCTGCACCTTCATCGGCAGACGCGGAGCTCCGCGCCCGGCTCGACGCGCTTGCCGCGGCACTCGATGAAGTCTCCGCCCGTCCTGCCGCGAACCCCGGGCTCGAGGAGAGGCTGATCCTGATGGCCGGGCGGGTGGACGAGCTGTCTGACCGCGGCACGGTCGATCCCGAGGTCGAGAAGAGCCTCGCTGCCCTCGCCGAGCGGCTGGAGGCGGTCAGCCGGTCGGCGTCGGAGAGCACGGTGGAGGCCGCCGGCGCCACGAGCGCCCGCGTCGAAGCGCTCGGCGCGAGGCTCGCCGAGCTGGAGTCGCGACCTGCAGCCGACGGCGTGCTCGAGCGACTGGCCGAGCTCGACGCAGCGGTGCAGGCTCTACGCGACGCGCGAGGCGCGCTGTCGGCGGCGGAGATCGACGAGGCGCTTGCCCAGCGACTGCGCGTGATCGACGATGCGGCACAGAGCCTCACGCACGAGCTGGCGGCCGCCACTAGTGCATGGGCTGAGGATCGGAGGGATCTGGAGGCCCGCCTCGAGTGGCTAGCGGCGCGGGTGGAGGCGGAGGTCTCGACGGCCTCGCAGACAGCGGCTCCTGCGCCGTCGCCGGAGCCGACGGGCAGGCGCGCGCCAGGGACCGTCGTTCAAGCGTCGGATGGCGAGGTCGAGAAGCTTCGGATGGCGGTCGAGCGGCTCATGCTCGACTTTGCGGAGCACCGTCGCGCGCTAAGCGCTGCAGTGGCCGGACGCGACCTCGAGGAGCGGGTGCGACAGCTCTCCGAGGACGTCGCCGACCTTCAGATCGCAGGACCGACGACGAACGGTGCCTACCCCGTGTCGGGCGGCGACGGCGGCGATCGGGCGTTCGTCGGCGAGGCTCGCGCGCTGACAAGAAGGCTCGACGAGGTCGAGGCGACGACGGTGGCGGCGCGAGACACGATGCTCGCACGACTGGAGCGGATGATGGGAACGATCGACTGGCGCCTCCAGCGACTCGAGAAGCCCGAGAGTTCGTAGGGGCGAGGCCTGCCTCGCCCTGGGTTCCGAGCGAATACGGGTCAGCGCGGCTCGAGCTCGAGCGCGCAGGAGTTGATGCAGTAGCGCTTCCCGGCTGGGCCGGGGCCGTCGTCGAATACGTGGCCGAGGTGACCGCCGCACGAGGCACACATGACCTCGGTGCGGATCATGCCGTGGCTCGAGTCGACCTCCGTCTCGACGCTGTCGACGGCGGCCGGCTCCACGAAGCTCGGCCAACCGGTGCCCGAGTCGAACTTCGCCTCCGAGCGGAAGACTTCGGTGCCGCAGCCGGCGCAGCGGTAGACGCCCGGCGCCTTCGCGTCCCAGTAGGTGCCGGTGAACGCGCGCTCGGTGCCCTTCTCCCGCAGCACGCGGTACTGGTCGGGCGTGAGGCGTGCCCGCCAGTCCGCCTCGGTGATGTTCCGTGAGTCGCTCATGAGGTCTCAGTCTGCCGTCGCGCCTCGACGTTACTCGGCGGCGCTGCCGCCGCGTCCCACCACACGGCGCAGCAGGCGACGGCCACGGCCGAGTGCTCGTCCGGCGACGTGCCGCTGGATGGTCGGGTTGACGAGCGCCTCGAGCACTCGCGCCTTCGTCGGTGGCCGAATCTTTGCGATTACCTCGCCGTGGAAGACGGGCTCGTCGCCGCGGACCCGCATCGTCTCGGAGATGAAGTCGAAGTCCCCTGAGTACCGGGCCGTCCAGCGCCCGACCGGCTTGCGTGGCACGACGAACATCTGCGTCGAGATCTTCCCCGGTTCCACCGGGCCGGAGTAGACCTTGTCCCTGTTTCGCATCGCGAACACGTGCACGCGGTCGGGCTGGGCAGCAACTGCGGCGCGGACGAGTCGGCCCGCCTCGCGCGTGTACGTGTCGTCGTCGTCCATGAAGGCGAGGTGGGTGCCGGTCGCGCTGGCGATGCCGAGGTTGCGCTGCGTGCCGCCCCAGTCCTCGCTCGGTCCGGCCGCGAGCACGACGCAGTCGGCCGGGGTGAACGGCGGCTCCGCCGCGTCGAAGACGACCACGATCTCGTCGGCCCAGCGGCTCGTCCGGATCGCGCGCCCGAGCGTCTTCCTGCCCGTCGAGGGGATGATGACGCTGATCCGAGGAGGCATGCTCCCTTGCTGCACATGCGCGGGCACGCAACCATGATCGCGCATCCGCTCGCGATCGTCAGATCACGGCGGTCCCTCGAACACGGCCCCGGGCAATGGGCTTCGACGCAAGCCAGCCTCGACCTCACCGTGACAATTCGCACAGAGGAGAACGCACTTCTCGACCTCCGCCAGGAACGTGGCAAGCGACGCCCCCCGGTGTGAGCTCAGCTCGAGCCGCTTCTGAGCCGGGTCGACGTGATGGAAATGAAGGTTGAGGCTGCAGCGGTCGTAACCGCACGTCGCGCACCCGCCGCCAGCGGCAGCAATCAGGGTTCGGCGGACAGACTGCTTTCGGCGAAGCACGGCCTCTCCCACGCACCGCTTGCAACGCCACCGTGGATCCTTCCGGCCGTACAGCGCGAACTCGACGACGCCATGCCGGTGGCAGCGCCGCAGTTCGACCGGCTTCGTCCGCTTGAACCCGGACGGCCTGCCCTTCCGCCGCAGTGGCGGGTATGAAGGATCCAACACGAACTGATGTTCGCATGACAGTCGGACGAAACGGCCCGTGCTGACGGCCCCTCGAGGGTACAGTGAGGCTCGTGCAGGGGGCGTGGCCCGACGGTCGGGCTGCAGACTTTTAATCTGCTGGTCTGGGTTCGATTCCCAGCGCCCCCACTCCCGATGAGATCGCAGCAGTCACCGATCAGGCACCATGGTGAGGTGACTGCGCTCGAGCGGCCGCGTCTGCGTGGCGTCTTCCACGAGTGGGCCTTCTTCGCCGCCCTTGGCGGCGCCGGACTGCTGCTCGTGCTGGCCGCCGGCGCGCGCGAGACGGTGGCGGCGGCCGTGTACGTCGCTGCGCTGGCCGCGATGTTCGGCGCCAGCGCCCTCTACCACCGCGTTACGTGGCGACCGGAAGCACGCCGCTGGATGCGGCGACTCGACCACTCGACGATCTTCCTCTTCATCGCCGGGAGCTACACGCCCTTCGCGCTGCTGGTGCTGGGCGGAACGCTCGGCTGGGTAATCCTCGGTGTCGCCTGGGCGGGCGCGGCCGCGGGGCTGGTGCTGACGCTCCTGTGGATTCACGCGCCGAAGTGGCTGGCGGGCGTCGTGTACGTGGCGCTCGGTTGGGTCGGGGTGGTCGCCGGGCCTCGGATCTTCACGGGCGCCGGCGTTTCGGCTGCCACGCTTGTGGTGGTCGGCGGCGTGCTGTACACCGTCGGCGCCGTGGTGTACGCGGCGCGCCGTCCCGATCCGTGGCCGGCGACGTTCGGGTACCACGAGATCTTCCATCTGCTCGTGGTTGCCGCCGCGGTGGTGCAGTTCGTCGCCGTGGCGATCGTCGTCGCCTGAGCGCGGGCGCGGCCGCCGACGGATCCAGCATGATCCGGGCCCGTGCCGTCCGGGAGTTCGAACGTCGTCTCGCAGCGGCCGGCCACAGAAGCTGTGGGCGGCGCCGGTCTGCGCCTCGTGTACTTGCCGCAGCTCGACGGCCTGAGGGCGGCCGCCGTCTTGCTGTGCGGCCATGCGCTGCGGCGGCCCCAGGGCGGGTTCGTCGGCGTCGACATCTTCTTCGTTCCCTGATCACCGTCCTCCTCGTTCAGGAGTGGGGGCGAAGTGGCACGATCGCTCTCGGGCACTTCTATCTCCGGCGTGTGCTGCGCCTGTACCCGGCGCTCTGCGTGCTGCTCCTGGCCTACCTCGCCTATGTGCTCCTCGTGTACGCGGCCGGCTCGTCGCAAGACTGGTCGACGGTGTCCCGAACGCTCCGGGGGATGCTGTACGGGGCCCTCCACGTGACGAACCTCGTGCAGGCTGCTGGCGACAACGTCCCGGCGGCGCTCACGCACCTCTGGAGCCTCGGCACGGAGGAGCAGTTCTACCTGCTCTGGCCTGCTGTCCTCCTCCTCGCGCTTCGCGCCGGCGCCACGAGACGGCAGCTGACCGCGCTCCTCGTCCTGGCGATCTCGCTCGTGTTCGCGCACCGGCTCCGGTTGACGCTGGACGGAGTGCCGACGACCCGCCTCTACTTCGGCCCCGATGCCCACTTCGACGTCGCTCGTCGGCTGCGTCGCCGGCCTGGCGTACGCGTGCGACGCCCTGCCGTCGGTGTTGCGGAACCGCAGCCCACGACGCCTGCTCACCGCGCTGTCGATGGGGGTGCTCGCGGGCGCCGCGCTGTCCCTTTCGCTCGTCGATCGCGCTCTCTACCTTGGTCTGCTGACGGTGATCGCGCTCGCGGCCGCCGTGGTCGTGGTCTCGGCGACGATCGACGGCGACTCGCTGCTCTCGCGAGCCCTGCGGGTGCGGCCGCTTGTCTACCTCGGGACGATTTCCTACGGCATCTACCTATGGCAGCAGGTGATCGTGTTCGGCGTCGATCGGTTCCCGCCCTGGGCCGAGATCGGGCTCAGCATTGCCGCAGCGGCGCTGTCCTACCGGTTCGTCGAGCGGTCGTTCCTGCGTCTCAAGCGCCGCGACCGCGAGGCGATCGACGCGAGAGGGGGAGGCACCGTCCTGACCTTGGGCAACGAGCCCGAGCCCGCCCCCCACGATCGTCCCGCTGCCGACGGGCGGACCGAAGCGGCCTGACTCGGAGCCCCTCGTCGTGCGCTTAGCCGGGCCGCGAAGCGGCCCGCTTCGGGGATGTGCGGTCGGAGATCCGCTTCTGCGGATTCCCCATCCTGGGATGGCACCCCGGCCGCGTCAGCGGCCGGGCTTTAGGGATCTGCGCGGTCGGAGATCCGCTTCTGCGGATTCCCCATCCTGGGATGGCACCCCGGCCGCGTCAGCGGCCGGGCTTTAGGGATCTGCGCGGTCAGGAATCCGCTTCTGCGGATTCCTGACCTGCGCCAATAAGGTGGGCGGTGCAGGGCTCGAACCTGCGACCTCCTGCGTGTAAAGCAGGCGCTCTGACCAGCTGAGCTAACCGCCCGCCCGGCGAATCGTAGATGCGCCCGATCGATGAGCTCCGTTGTTGGCCTACGACGACACGCTCGCCGACCGCGCTCGAGACGCGCTCGCGGGTGAGGACGACGTCAGGGAGCGCAAGATGACGTACGCACTCCCTGCCAGGCGCTCGACTTCCTACGCAACCCTCGATCGAGGCATGAGCCTCCCCGGCGGCTGCGCTCGATATTCGAAGAAGATGTCTTCCGGGTTCAGGGCTTCTACGGACACGATTCGCGCGCCGCACGCCGTGCGGGCGACCGACACGCTCGAGCAGCGTGTCGCGCGCGTCGAGTACGTCTTGGCCGAGTCGCACAGTGGAGACCGGCTCGTCGGCGACCTTCGAGGCGAGCTCGCGGAGGTCGCTGCCCAGGCGGAGCGCCGCGGCGCACGGTTGATGCACGTGGTCGGCGAGCTGGAGAAGCGGCTCGACGGCATCGAGGTCGCGGTCAACGCCCTGGACGTGTCGAGCATCACCGCCAGCTGGCACGCCGAGCTGCAGGCGCTCGAGCAACGACTCCGGAAGGAGCTCCCACAATCGGTGGCTCCGGCTGCGGGCGAGATGCATCATGCGTCGACTGCCGATCTCCAGCAGTTGGTCGACCGCCTCGACGACATCGAGCAGGCTCGCGACGCGCTGAGTGTCGAGCTGAGCGACCTACGGGAGAGCGCGGCGGCCGACCGCGCGGCGCTAAATGAGCGGTTGGTAGAGCTGGCCGCGCAGGTCGTCGCTCAGCCGGAGCTCGGGCCGGCCGAAGATGACGACAGCCCCGCCGACTGGCCGTCTCCGCGGGCCTACGTCCAGCTGATGGTTGCGGTCGAGGGTCTGCAGATGCGGCTTGCCTATCACGCGAAGGAGGTCGCGGAGCTCATGGGCGGCCACGGCGTCAACGAGCGCATCGAGGAGCTCAACGATCTGCTGCTCCGCCTCGAGACGGCGGAGGAGACCGTCCGTGGAGAGCGCGACTCGATGCTCGACCAGCTTGACCGTCTCGCCTCGCGCGTCGACTACAGGCTCAACAGGCTCGAGACGACCCCGGCCGCCCTGGGCGTCGAGACGGGCTGAGCGTCCGACTCGGCGTCGGCTGACGCGGCGGAACCACTCGAACCGATGGGTGGCCGAGGCGCGCTGCGTCGCGCGCGGTGGTCGACGTCTTCGGCGGCACGTTGGCTCCCTGAGAAGCGTTCGAGCGGGGCCGACGGCCCTGACCGCGTGGTACAACGCGAGCGTGGCGACGTTCCTCGTCGTGCTCCGTCGCTCCGGTCCCGAGTGGGACCCGTCGCGGCCGCTGGAGGAGCAGTCCGACTGGCCGGCTCACGCGTCCTTCATGGACGGGCTCGTGGACGCCGGCTTCGTCGTCCTTGGCGGGCCGCTCGCCGACGAGCACCGCGTGGCGCTCGCCGTTGAGGCCGAGTCGGAGGACACCGTCCGCGCCACGCTCGCGCGGGATCCGTGGCGGGAGACGCATCTCCGGGTCGACACGATCGACCACTGGATGATCCGACTCGACGGGCGGCTCGCCTAGTCGAGGTCTTGAGACGGTCGTCGTCTCATGCTGCGGTGACCTTCGCGCTGATTGCGGAAGACCTGCTCGAGGATCGCTACCACTCCACCACCGGGCGCACCTCGACCGCGCCGCCCATGCGCGCCGCCGGGATCCGCGAGGCCAGCTCGATCGCAGCGTCCAGATCCTCGGCCTCGAACAGGAGGTAGCCGCCGAGCGCGTCCATGGTCTTTACGACCGGGCCGTCGGTGGTCAGTGTCTCGCCGTCCTGGACGCGGACCGTCGTTGCCGCTTCGGGGGGCTGCAGCTCGAGACCGGGGCTGACGCCGGGAGTCTCGTTGATCGCCTTGTATGCGCCGTAGACCGCCTGCTGCTCGTCCCCCGACAGCCGCCCCCACTCGTCCGGCGACCGTGGTGTCGGGGCGTCGCCCTGATGTGGTGGTCCGCTGTCTTCGCCGAGATGGCGAGACGCTCGGCGATACATCTCGGTCGGCTCCACGCTTCAAGCGTGTTCGACATGGTTGGTATCGGATCCGCGTGACTCCGGGCTATCGGGTGCCTGTGCGCGGCCGAGCGCCACTACGCGACCAATCCAGCTCGCCGACGACGAGCGCACCTCCTAACGGAGGAAAAGCAACTCTCGATACTTGGGTAGCGGCCAGATCCTGTCGTCCACTAGCCCTTCGAGGGTGTCGATGCTCGAGCGGACCACATCGAAGAGGGGCTTCACCCGATCGCAGTAGGCCTGGGCCATGGCGGCGGTATCGCTCATGGCATCGGCGGCGGCCTTGGCCTTCTTCAGCTCCGTCAAGCCCTTAGTCAGCCCGTTGGTCTGCTCGGCGATGGGAACCACCTGTGACACGATGCTCTGCGCCTCCTGCTTGAGTCCCATGCCATCGAGATTGCGGTGGGTCTCGCTGAGCTTGTTGATTGCCTCGAGGGCAGCAGGGAGAACTTGCGTCCTGCTCATTTCCTCAAACAAGTCCGCCTCGACGGCGATCTTGTTGACGTAGTTCTCGAGCAGCACCTCGTAGCGGCTGTGCAACTCGCGTTCGCTGAAGACACCCTGAGCGCCGAATACGTGCTTGGCCTTGTCCGAGATCATGGCCTTGAGGGCGTCCGGCGTTGTCCTGGTGTTGGGCAGTCCGCGGGCCGCGGCATCCTTCTCCCATTCCTCAGAGTAGCCATTGCCGTTGAAGACGATCCGTTCCACGTCGGGCATGTACCCCTGCAGCACGGCGACGATGTTCTCGTCGGCGTTTGGGTTGGTCTGTGTCCGACGCTCCACTTCCTCGCTGAAGGCGGTCAACTGGTTGGCGAGGATCGTGTTCAGCACGGTCATCGGTGCCGCGCAGTTGGCCGAGGCTCCCACGGCGCGAAACTCGAAGCGGTTGCCAGTGAATGGGAACGGCGAGGTGCGGTTCCTATCGGTCTGATCCTTTGGTATCGCGGCGATCTTGGTCAGTTGCAGATCGATCACTTCTTCGTTCTCGGTGCCTCCTGAAACCAACCCTTCGGTCTTGAATCTGGATAGAACCCGCTCGAGCAGCGCGCCAGTAAAAACGGACATGATGGCCGGCGGTGCCTCGTTGGCCCCGAGCCGATGGTCATTCCCGGCGCTGGCAATGCTCGCTCGAAGTAGGTCACCGTTGTCATGAATGGCCTTGATGATGTTGATGAAGAACGTCAGGAACTGCAGGTTGGAGCCAGGATCGTCGCCCGGTGACAGCAGAACCTTGCCGTGGCTGTTCGCCAGCGACCAGTTGTTGTGCTTCCCGCTACCGTTGAGCCCGGCAAACGGCTTCTCCCCAAACAGGATTCGGAATCGATGTTTGATCGCAGTCTTCTGCATCAGATCCATGAGCAGGAGATTGTGATCCACCGCCATGTTGGTTTCCTCAAACATCGGGGCACACTCGTACTGACCAGGGGCGACTTCGTTGTGCCGGGTTACAATCGGGATCCCAAGCTTCAGGGCTTCAAGCTCGAACTCCTTCATGAAATCCTGCACACGTATTGGGATAGACCCAAAGTAGTGATCATCCATTTGCTGCCCTTTGGCCGACTTTCCACCAAAGATGGTTCGACCGGCCAGCAGCAGATCTGGTCGGGAATTGAAGAACCGCTCGTCCACGAGGAAATACTCCTGCTCCCAGCCTAACGTCGAGAAAACATGCGTGACTGTCTTGTCGAAGTACTGACACGCCCTGGTCGCGGCCACATTCAGAGCATGATTGGCCTTGAGCAGGGGTGTCTTGTAGTCGAGAGACTCACCGGTGTAGGAGATGAACACCGCAGGGACATAGAGTGTCTTTCCGTTCTTCGTCTCGAGAATGAAAGTCGGTGAGGACGGGTCCCAGATCGTGTAGCTTCTCGCCTCGTGCGTCGCCCGCAAGCCACCGGTAGGGAAGCTGGAGCCATCAGGCTCGCGTTGCACGAGCTCAGAGGCAGACAAGCTCTCGATGCCCCTGTCCTCCAGATTGAGGCTGGGTTTGAAAAAGGCGTCGTGCTTCTCGGCGGAGGCATCTGTCAGCGGATGGAACCAGTGGGTGTAGTGCGTGACACCCTTTCGCATCGCCCACTCGATCATCGCCTGAGCCATGTGCTCGGCCGTTTCGAGGTCCAGCGGCTCTTGCTTCAGAATCACACCCTTGATCCTCTCGTAGGTGGACTCTGATAGATGGTCTTTGAAGGTACTTAGGGAAAAGATGTTCTCAGCGAACACCTCGGAAAGCCTCCGCCCCACAGCCTCGGACTGATCCCCCAAATCGCCGTCGTGGCCGTGTCCTACGTGCTCAGTTGGGCGTTGCTGGAGCGTCGACATGGTATGCACCTCTGTTTTCGTCAGGCATCGGTACGACGGTGAGTCGTGCGCCCTCCACGTCATGGATGCCGCTGAGCATCGGAGTTCCGCTCCGGCGGGTCGTTGCGTTTCTTGAACGTTGTCTCCGTCGACCGAAGCGCAACCTTGGGTTGCTCGGTGGCGGTTCGATCTGTCTGGCCGACGAGTGAGTCGAGAGCTCGCGGGCCGCGACAGCGTGAGAGATACGGACAGCCTATTTGAGTCGTTTCGCACAATCATACGACACAGGGCTGAGTCTGGTGGAAAGCAACGTTGGATTCGACCGGTGGCAGTCAAGTCCCAGACGTGATCCACCCTGGGTCTGTTGGAGGCTCGTTTAGGTGGCGGCCAACATTGGGGTGTTGTCTGTCTTGATATCCAGTCGGTAGTAGTCGTCCTCGTACTCTGCCGGAGGGACGTCGTCGAGTGC